>Ga0182024_10003277_pt1 | contig 38801 bp, 34 predicted proteins | sample P32metaG_FD_120480 | JGI IMG/M metagenome (GOLD analysis project Ga0182024, IMG submission 120480) | Permafrost microbial communities from Stordalen Mire, Sweden - P3-2 metaG (Illumina Assembly) | ecosystem: Environmental > Terrestrial > Soil > Wetlands > Permafrost | place: Sweden: Stordalen...
AGAACTGGTGGGAATTCCCGTGCGTGAAGTGCAGTTGAAACGCAAGCTACGCCTCATCTACCGCAAAGACGCGAACCTTTCGCACGCCGCCAGGGCATTTCTGAAAGTAGTTGAAGCGGTGTCCGCCGATCGCAAAGGACGCTACCGCTTCCAGCGCGAGAACTAACTTCGCCGCAATTTAGCGAAGATGCAACCCGGGTCCATGCGCCTCCAGCCGCGGAGCGGCGGCAAATTTTGGCCCAGGGCGTAAGCCCTGGGTATGCCACAAAAGAGTAACTAAGTCCCGATAGGGACGACATATAACGACGTACTCCACTCCCATGCACAAAGCTACAAAAACACGAAGGAGCAAAGCGAACTTTGCTCCTTCGTGAAGAAATCAGTGTTTAGCTCAGCAGTCGGCGCAAACCCGCTCTTGGCGGAACGACGCTAGAGCCGCATCCAGAGAGGGATGCACCTCCAGCACCGAGTCCAGATTGGTAAGGTCGAGTAGAGTCCTGACCAGCGGATTCGGTCCGGCACACTTCAGATTTACGTTCTTTCTCTGCGCCCAGGTTTGCAGCAGGGCCAGTTCTCCGATGCCGGCGCTGTCCATCGAACTCACGCCACTCAGGTCGAGCACCAACTTCCGCGCCTCTTGCAGGGCTTCCCCCACAACTCGCGAAAGCGCGGCGGCTTCATCGCGATACACGATGCGACCCTGGCAGTGCACGATGATCACATCGCCACAATTGCGTGTTTCCAGACTGAGTTTCAACTTCAACTCCTTGGGGCATTCAAAGGCAACCGCAACTCCCGGCTGCTCGTTCATTTGCCAATTCATGTCCATTGGTTGCATGCTAATAGATAGACGCAGGTCGATTGGTTTTGGCACCATGAAAATTTGATTAATTTTCATTCACTTGGCCCAAAACCCGGCCTCGACCGGAACAAATTTTGGCGACTGGGACATCTTGGGCGTCCGGTACACTGCATCTAACGGATTTCGTTGATTAAAATGCACTTTTTGCCGGCATCGCCGCCGGGGAGGAATAATTCGTGTCGAAGACTGCTGCCTTTGTATTGGCATTTGTTAGTTTCATCTGGTTCTCGATTCCCATGGCAGCACAATTTAACGGACTTCTTCCGAGCGGCAACGTCTACGCGGGCGTTTCTTACGGCCAGCTCACCGACGTTATCAACAAGCAGAGTTATCGCGGCTTTGAGGGCTCTTTCGAGGACTTGCCCTTTACCCGCTTTCCGCGCCTGGGAGTGGTGCTCGATGGCAGCGGCTACTATCGACGGGGTACCATCCCAGTTACGCAATATATCTTCCTCGGAGGCCCGCGCATTTCCTTCAGCTACGGCAAATGGCGTCCCTTCGTGCATGCCATGGCCGGCATCCGGCACATTAACTCGGATGGCTTCATCTATAACCCAATCGCCATCGACGTTGGCGGCGGCGCCGATTACAGACTTCCCTTCAAGAGGTTCTCCTGGCGACTGCAAGGCGACTATGTGCACGACCACTACGCCAGCGCCTACCAAAACGACTACCGGGCCTCCACTGGAATTGTCTGGCGCTTCTGAGGCGGTCTATTTCGCCATCAACCAATTGGCGGGTATCCGAATCTCTTCTCCACACATCCAAAACTTTCGCGTCACGTAGGGGTTCATGGATGCCAGGAAGGGAGAATCTCCTCATGCTCAAAGCTGCATGCATCGGCGTTGTGCTATTTCTTTTCGCGGGCTTGGCGAACGCCCAAATTCCGTCCGGAAATGTATTCCTCGGATTTTCTTACGAACGTACAAATTCGTCAGAATTCAGTCCGAATCTGATCGGCACAACTTTGAGCAGTCCCAATCTTCATGGATGGGAGGCCTCGTTCGAGGGAAAGATTGTGCCGTTTGTGGGGATCGTGGGCGATGTCAGCGGACACTACGGGTCACAGAACTTTACCGAGGCCACGCCCAACGGCCTACTGAATATCAACGTGACCGGCCATGAGCAGGAATACCTGGTCGGACCTCGACTCTCTATACCGGTAGGCAAGTTCACTCCATTCGCCGAGGTGATGGTCGGTGCTGCGCACATCCATACCGGCGGAACCTTGCCCGGACCTTCCAATACCTCGTTCGCGTACGCATTGGGCGGTGGTCTTGATTATCGCCTTTTTGGTCCCGTGGCCGCGCGCGTGGAAGGCGACTACCTGCGCACGAAATTCTTCAGCTCCACTCAGAATAATCTGCGCTTGTCGGCAGGCGTTGTATTTCGATTCTAGGATTAACCGATGCAGAAGGGAGGACGCCCATGCGCAAACGTTCGAATCATCGCCTTCATAATGTCTGTATTTGCCGGGTTGGCAGTGGCTCAAGTGCCTACATCGGGTAACGTCTTTTTCGGATACTCTTACTACAATACCGATCTGTCTTCGATCGACCGCGCCAATACCAACGGATGGGAAGCATCGCTGGAAGGCAGGGTGCTGCCTTTTGTTGGCATCATAGCTGATTTTGACAGTCACTACGGCTCACAGAATTTTCCCGAGGGGAATGTTCCCGTCCCCTGCCCTTCTATCGGCTGCCCCGTGAGCTTTAATGCGGACGTGACGGAGCATAACTTTCTTTCGCCACAGCTCTCGGCGGTGGACTCGACTATCGCCTGATTCGCCTTGTTGCGTGGCGTGTCCAGGGTGATTACGTGGAGACGCGATTCTTCGGAACGCACCAGAACAATGTGCGCCTGTCCACTGGCATCGTGGTTCACTTCTGACGTGCTCGGACAAACGGCAAAACTCGCTCGTGGAAACATTGAAAGAAGCCAGAGCGATCTCAGAAATATTTTGGGAAGGGCACGGCTTGAGCCGTGCCACTCGGAATCGCAACCGAAGCGGGCTTTAAGCCCCTGAGGGACGCGCGGTTCACCCCTTGCGTTATCGCTTGGCTTCTAGACATGTGGTGCGCTGTCCGGCTCCGACGCCCAATACTTGTGGTCGCGCAGGAAATATTTGTTGTTCCAATAGTTCAAGGCGGTCCATAGGAACAGCCATCCCACGCGCAGGTGCCCCATCTTTTTGAAGCGCCGATTGGTGGTGTGGACTCCGCCGCGCACTATCGCGAAATGCTTCCGCTCAATCTGCTGGCTTAGCCGATAGTCTTCCGCAAACAGAATCTGCTCGTGAAATCCGCCCAGCTCCCAGAATTTCTTGCGCTCGAACAACATGAACATTCCGGTCGCAAACGGGCGGTGCAGGTACGACAAGTATTGAAAGAAATCGTTGCCGACATAGAACGCCTTGTCGAGCCAGCTGCCTTCTGTGCACAAAATGTTTGTGGTCACGCAGTGCAGTTCCTGGTTTTGCGCCAGCTCCACGCAGCGCCGCACCAGCGACCGGTCGGCCAGTTCAATATCCGCATCCAGAAAAAGCACGTAGGGAGTATCCGCCTGCGCCGCTCCCTGGTTGCGCCCGACCGAAGGCATCCCGCCGCGAATCACGCTCACGTTCAAGCGGTCGCGAAAGCCAAGCACGATCTCGGGTGTTCCATCCGTCGAATTCGCGTCAGCCACCAACACTCTCGTACTCGACATCTTCGAGTAGTCCTGATTCATCAGCGAAGTCAGCAATTGCGGAATCAGCTTCACCTCGTTTTTCGCCGGAATCACGATCGTCAGCTGATTTGCCGTATTCATGCTCGCGGTATTCATGGATTTCTACCCCCTGTTCGTCGATGGTCAGATAAGTGAGCGGCGAATCGACCCACCCGCCTGAGTTGTAGTAATGGACGCCGTCCTGCTCCACGTGAATGGCTTCGTGGGTGTGGCCGCAGAAAATGCGGTGGGCGCCGTGTTGCGCCGCGTAGGTCAGCGCGCCCGACGCCACTTTCGGCGACATGCGCAGCCAGCGCGTGTTCACCCGGTCAATCAATCGCGCAATCGGATTGCCTTTCAAATCCATCTTCTGCAAACGCAGATAAAGCGAAGTGCCCCATCGGCTGAGCCGCACGCGGCTTACCTGGAAGCCATCGAACTGGTGACCGTGAATCGCGATATGTCGCAGCCCACAGTACTCCCACGTGTAGTCCTGATAAACGCGAACTCCCACCAGGTGCGACATGATGTTGGCGAGGCCGTGATCGTGATTGCCCTCGACCCACACCACTTCAATGTTGCGCTTGGGATTTGAAAGCTTGCGGATATAGCCGAGAAACTTCCAGTGCGCCTTGGTCAGGCGGGCAAAGTTGAGATCGGCAAAGATGTCGCCCAGCAGAATCAGCCGCTGGAAGCAATGTTGCTTGAGCACGCGCGTGGCCTCGCGCGCGTGACTGGTCTCTGCACCCAGGTGCAGGTCGGAAAGGATCAGCGTGTTGTAGCGCTGCAGATCCATATCCCGGTTGTAGCAGCGGAATGTTACGGCTTGATGAACACTGCATCAATATTGGTGCATAGGGATCGAGACCCGCGGCACCCGCATCCCTCAGTTGAGTTATATGCTTGGCGATGTCCATCAACGGGAGTATAGCCCTGCCCATCTTCTTCGCACACTTTGCGAACCTCGGAACATGCCATCCTTTGTTTTTTCCGCCTCATCTGCGAAACTGACCACTAGCCATAAAGCTGCTTCATAATGAACCGAAGGAGTAAACTGCGAGGTCCTCAGGGGCTAAAGCTCTTCTGGGTGGCGAATCCTGGCGGCACGGCTGGAGCCGTGCCCCTCCCGAAACTATTTATGAGTGGCGCCGCTAAACCCGCGCCTTTTCCAAAATGTTTTACAAGATAGCTTTGAATCGCTAATCACTTTCCCATGGGCCGCATCCACGTGCTCTCCGAAACTGTTGCTAACCAGATCGCCGCGGGCGAGGTGGTGGAGCGGCCTGCTTCGGTGGTGAAGGAGATGTTGGAGAACTCGCTCGACGCCGGCGCGACTCGAATTAAGATCAGCGTGGAGGCGGGGGGGAAGAAGCTGATCCAGATTACCGACAACGGGTGCGGCATGGTGCGCGACGATGCCATGCTGGCGTTTGAGCGGCATGCGACTTCGAAGATCAAGAACGCCGAAGATTTGCTGAGCGTGGCTACGCTGGGATTTCGCGGGGAGGCGCTGCCCTCGATTGCGTCGGTGTCGCGACTGCGGCTGGAGACGCGGGCGGAGGAAGAAGCGGCGGGGACCGTGGTCGAGATCAACGGCGGGAAGATTGCGCGGGTGGAAGAGGCGGGGCTACCGCTGGGAACTTCGATTACGGTGCGCGATCTTTTCTTTAATACTCCGGCGCGCAAGAAATTTCTGAAGGCGGAGTCGACCGAGTTGTCGCACATTGCGTCGCTGGTCACGCATTATGCGCTGGCGCATCCGGAAAAACATTTCGAGTTGCACTCGGCGGCGAATGCCATGCTGGTGGCGCCTCCGGTGGCGGGGTATAGCGAGCGCGTGTACCAGGTATTTGGGAAAGAGACGCTGGATCAGTTGATTCCGGTGGCGTCGCGGCAGGCGCTGGAGCATGTGGGATTGCCGCAGCCTCCGCCGTGGCGAGTTAGAGAACAAGACGAGGACGGCGCGGAGGTTTCGGCAAAAGATCCGGGCGAGATGCGGATTCACGGGTTTGTTTCGAAGCCCGAGATTCAGAAGCTGAATCGGAATTCAATTTTTGTGTTTGTGAATGGACGCACGATTCGCGACCGGCTGGTGCAGCATGCACTGACCGAGGCTTACCGGAACATCATTCCTCCGACCGTTCATCCCGTGGTGCTGCTGTTTCTGGAATTGCCGGCGGGTGAGGTGGATGTGAATGTGCATCCCTCGAAGACGGAGGTGCGGTTTCGGCAGCAGAGCGTGATGCACGATTTTGTGCGCGACTCGGTGCGGGCGGCGCTGATGAAGGCGCGTCCCGTGCCGCACTTTGTGACGGAGATGCGGGCCCATGCGACGGCGAGTACGTCGCTGACGCCGGGGGCGCTGATACCGGGAGCACAGGCCTGGGAGCCAGGGTCCGGCGCGGCTTTTGTGGCTGATGCGCCAAATTTCCCACGTCTCGCAGAAGACGCGAGACATGGGGCACCCTACGATTCTGCGGCCACGCAAGGATTCGCTTTGCAGGCGCCGGTGCCGCCGGCAGTGTCGGCGCGATTTCAGTTTGAAGGTGGAATTGCCGTGGAGACGAATGCGGGGATATCCCTGGCGCGCGAAGTCGAAACGATTCCCGACAATGGATGTGCTCCGGCGCTGGAGGTCGGCGAAGAGGAGCCGACGCTTGCGTCCCTGGGCACGCTCAAACCGCTGGGGCAGATTCGGAATTCGTTCATTCTGGCGGTAAACGAAGATGGTTTATGGATTGTGGACCAGCACGTGGCGCACGAGCGCGTGTTGTTCGAACGCGTGCTGAAGCAGCGGGCGGCGCAGAAAGTGGAGAGCCAGCGGCTGCTGATGCCGATTGTGCTGGAGCTGTCGCCCGCGCAGCAGGCGGTGTTCGCCGAAATTTCGGACGAACTGCAGCGCAACGGATTTGAGGCGGAGCCGTTCGGGGCGCGGAGCGTGGCGGTGAAGGTTGCTCCGGCGGGAGTGGACGCTGCTGCGGTGGAGCATATGCTGCATGAGTTGCTCGAGCAATTCTCGCGCGAGGAGCAGTCGCTGAATCTGGAGAAGATTCGCGCCCGCATCGCGGCGTCGATTGCGTGTCACGCTGCCATCAAGGTGAACATGCCGCTGGAGCAGAACAAAATGGAATGGCTGCTCGCGGAACTGGCGAAGACCGACCATCCGTACGCTTGCCCGCACGGGCGACCTGTCGTGCTACGGTACTCTATGAAGGATATTCAGAAGGCGTTTAAGAGGATCTAGCATAATCAGCCATCAGCCATCAGCTGTCAGCTATCAGCTTTCAGCTAAACCGGCCTTGTTGAACTGATAGCTGACGGCTGATAGCTGTTTTTTATGACTGATCAAGAGTTGCACCAACTGCGGCGCGAGAAGTGGCGGCTGGATGGGAAGCCCATTCGGACAATTGAGGAAGCGCGCGCGTTTTTGGAGGACGTTGGATTCTGCCTGATGTATCCCAAGCGGCCGGCGCTGCTGGTACCAACGTTCATTGGAGCGTTTGTGGGGTCGGAGGAGCGGTTGCCGGGATGGCAGCATGCGTTTAAGGATCCGCGGGCTGCTGCGGCGACGGAATTGATGGTACGGTTGCTGCGCGAGCGAACGGCGTTCGAGGCGAATCTGTTCGACGAAAACAATGGGTTTCTAGTGTCGGCTTCGGTGTTTCCTTATTTTTATGCGCTGATGGGTGAACGCAATCCCAAGCTGGCGCCGAAGGCGGGATCGCGGTCTCCTTATTCTGCGCTCGCCTGCGATGCGTTTGAGTTGATCACGCACGACGGACCGATCTCGAAGCAGAAGATGCAGGAGGCGCTGGGCGGGAGCGTGTCGTTTCCGGCGCTGGACGGTGCGTTGGGCGAGTTGTGGTCGAAGCTGCGCATCACGCGCGTGGATTACAAGGCCAGTGAGGGCTCGGTTTGGGATGTGCTCTATCGCTGGGCGCCGGAGGCGGTGAAGGAGGGCGTGGGATTGTCGGTGCAGGAGGCGCTCACCGCTTTGTTATCGAAGTATCTCGACTGCGTGATCGCGATCGAGCAGGCGGACCTGGAGATATTTTTTGGCAACTTCATTGCGCGGTCGAAGGTGAAGGATGCGGTCAACGCGCTGCTGGCCGCGCGCGAGTTAAGCTTCGTACATGTGAGTGGACGATCGATGCTGCAGATCACGCCGGAAAAGATTGTGGCGACATCAGCGCTGCGTCCCGCGGCGCGATAATTTTTTCTGTTCATCGTAGCGCCTGCATCTTGCCGGCTGTCGCGAGGGCGTCCCGCCCGCGCAATGGCGGCGGGACGCCGTCGAGACGGCGGCGCTACCTGGAACCCTACTCACCACAATCATGTCCGCCGGGCGCAATTTCAAACCTTACCGCGGGCGGCTTGCGCCTTCGCCGACCGGATTGCTGCATCTGGGACATGCTCGCACGTTTTGGATCGCGGCGCGGCGCGCGGCTGAGCGGGGCGGACAGTTGATTTTGCGCAACGAAGATTTGGATTCGCAGCGGTGCCGTCCGGAGTTCGTGCGGGCGATGATGCAGGATTTGCGCTGGCTGGGCATTGAGTGGCTTGAGGGGCCGGACTGTGGCGGGCCGCGCGGTCCTTATACGCAGAGCGAGCGGCGGGGGTTTTATCTGGAGGCATGGAGGAAGCTGCGCGAGCGGGGGATGATTTATCCGTGTACTTGCTCGCGCAAGGATGTGGAGTTGGCGGCGGGGGCACCGAATGATTTGGATGATGAGCCGGTTTATCCGGGGAGGTGCCGTCCGCCTGTCTCCGGGGCCGCTCGGCTTCGCTTTCGCGGGACAGCCGAGGCGGCTGTCGCTACGTGTGCCGAGCCGGGGGGAGTGAATTGGCGGTTTCGGGTGCCGGAGGGGGAGGAGATTTGGTTTGCTGATTTGCATCTTGGGGAGCAGCGGATGATTGCGGGGCGGGACTTCGGGGACTTTATTGTGTGGCGGCGCGACGATGTGCCGGCTTATCAGTTGGCGGTGGTGGTCGACGATGCGGCTATGGGAATCACAGAGGTGGTGCGCGGGACGGACTTGCTGAAGTCTACGGCGCGGCAGATTCTCTTGTATCGGGCGCTGGGGCTGAGGGTGCCGGAGTATTATCACTGCGATTTGGTGCGAGACTCGAGCGGCATTCGGCTGGCGAAGCGGCAAGATGCGTTGAGCATTCGGAAGCTGCGGGAGTTGGGATGGACGGCGGAGCGGGTGCGGGCGGGGGAGATCTCTTCGATCTGATGTTCGGGGGCTTGCATTTTTCCAGCTGGTGACGAGAGCGCGGCGGAGCTTCGCTCCGCATGACCGGGTCTGAGACGTCCCCCCACAAACAAGACGCGGGCCCGGTCTCATGCGCGTTCCGCTCGGGTTCGCCGTCGCAGGACAGCCGAGGCGGCTGTCGCTACGTGAGTTGGGGCTACACGCCTGGCTGGGCGTGTACAATCTTTAGCTTCGCATGACTGACAGAAAAACCGACGAAAAGGCTTCTCGTAAATTGACGATCGCTATCGACGGGCCGGCGGGGGCGGGCAAGAGCACCATTGCTTCGCGGCTGGCGCGGAAGTTGGGGTATGTGAACCTGGAGAGCGGGGCGATGTATCGTGCGCTGGCGCTCAAGGCAATTGACAGAGATGCTTCGTTCGAGGATGAAGCTGCACTGGTCAAGCTGGCGGAGAACGCGCGCATTCAACTGGAGCCTACGATCGGCGGGAACCGCACGCTGCTCGACGGGCGCGATGTATCGGCGCGCATCCGCGAGCGCGATGTGTCGGAGGGGGCTTCGCGGGTGTCGGTTCATCCCAAGGTGAGGGAGTGGATGGTGGCTCGCCAGCGGGAGATGGGGGCGGGCGGCGGGGTGGTGATGGAGGGGCGCGACATTGGGACGCAAGTTTTTCCGGACGCCGATTTGAAGATCTTTCTGGATGCCGACCCGGTGGTGCGTGAGCAGCGGCGCATGACGCAGCAGAAAATCAAGGGCGACGTGGCGGCGAGTGTGGCTGCGGAATTGCGCGAGCGCGACCGGCGCGATCGGACGCGGGCGGCGTCTCCGCTGGTGGCGGCTGCGGACGCAGTGGTGATTAATTCGTCTGCGTTGAGTGAGGATGAAGTGTTGGCGCGGGTGGAGGGGCTCGTTAGCAAGAAGCTCGGGCACTAAGCTGGCAAGCACATCTGGCGCCGCTCGGCTTCGCCTTCGCGGGACAGCCGAGGCGGCTGTCCCCACATGAGCATCTTCAGTTCTCGGTCGGTTCGACTTTTACTTTGGGGGCAGGCAAAGCCTTCCCTGCCTTTCCCGGGATTGGCGGCTCTGGCGGTTTCGGAGGCTGCAAACTGGCCCGGCGAATCTCAATGCCGTCGTGCTCGTTGTTAAGCACGATGTGCGACGAAGCGTTACCTACGCTGCCGCTGGCCTTGGCTTCGTGCTCGTCGTTGTTCACCTTCAGTTCGGAGAAATCCGACTGAATCTCACCGTCGCGCGTGCGGGCATCCAGGCGGAATCCGGCCTTATCGGGCAAGCTCAGCTGGATATCGCCATTGCGGTTGTCGATTTGTACGTTGCCCAGCGTGCGCATTCCTACTTCAACTGCACCGTTATCATCCTGCAGCCGGACATCGCCGGAGACCTGTTCGAGCCGGATATTCTTGGATCGGGTGGTCAGGTGCAGCGGGCCCGTGATCTGTTCGCCGTGGAGTTCGTCGGAATCGAGATCGAGGGTTCCCTCAATGCGCGAGAATTCCATGTCGGTACGCGACGACTTGAAGGTTACGGTCTTGGTGATGCGTGCGAGCTTGATGCTTTCCTGGAATTCGCCGTCGAGTTGCACCGCGCCTTTTACGTCGGCGACGGACACTTCATTGACCCGGCCTTGCACGTGCACGTCTCCCGTGATCTGCTCGATTTTTACCGAGCCTTTTTCCTGACTTACCTTGACGTTGCCGTTCACATCGTCGACCGTGGTATCGGAATGCTGAGCGGAGATGTCGATACTGCCATCGCGGCCGGAAAGGTTCACATCGCCGCGGCGGGAAGTGACGGAAACCTGCACTTTGCGGGGCAGAGAAATGTCGAGGTCGGTTTCGACGGGATGATCTCCCGCGGCTTCGACGTTGGCATTGAGCGTAAGCAGGCCGCCAATGGCGGTGATGGCGGGCTTGGTTTGGTGATCGTACTTGTCGGCGTCATTCTGATTGTCGGCGCCCACGCGCTTGCGGACGACGACGGTGATCTTGTTGTCATCGGAGGCGTGGATGCTGACCGCGCCGTGAGTGTCAATGATCTTGAGGCTGGCTCCCGCGGGGAAATCCTGCTCGAGATGATCGTTGAAGTTGTAGGTTTGGCCGAAGATATTGCTGAAGTCGTTGTCGTCGAAATTGAACTGGTCGTGCAGGCCGGACCAGTTGACGTGTTCCAGTTGGGTCGCGATTAGGCCGAACACTACGATCATTACAACCAGAACAATTCCTCCGCCGCCAATTCCTGAGGCGCGAGTTCCTTCCCGCTGCGCGCGTTGATGCTCGATCAGTTTGATCACGCCCCACACGATGAGCAGCGCCGGCCAGTAGTTGGCGAATAAGTGCGCCAGGCGGCCGAGGGACAGGACGCGCATGGTGGCCATCAGGAAGACCGTGCCCAGCACGATCAGAACGAAAGGCCCGGCAAGAGAGCGTCGCCGCGGCGGAGGAGGAACGACGGGCGGAACTCTGGGAGTCATGAGTGAGTTAGACATGGTTCACCTCGCCAGAAGAGGCCGTCTGCTCCGGGTTGGGAGGTGGCTGCGGCGGCGCGACATTCGGTGGAACTGGTGGCGGAAAATTCTGTGGAACACCGGGCGGAGTGCCGGGAGGCAGAGGGCCGACGTGTCCGCTCGACGAAGAATTGCCCTGCATCAGCTTGACCACTCCAATCACCAGCAGGATGGCGGGCCAGGTTCTGCCAAAGCCCACGCGGGAAACACTGTCGAGCAGGAAAAGCACGCCCAATGTAACCAGCATTGCTGGACCCATGAGCTTGCGGGTGCGGCAGCGCTCGCACTGGCACGTAGCCGAACTGCCGCCGATCAATCCCCACTGCTTGGCAAAGAGCCAGACACCGAGAAAGATCAGGATGAGCGGCCAGAAACGATCGAGACCGAACTCAAAGAGTCCGGCAGTGTGCAACAGGAAGAGCACACCCAGGCCAATCAGAATGGCAGCTCCGACAGGAACCTTGGTGCCTTCGAATTTCTCGCCGGCGCCAAAGGTCTGTGCCAAGCCGAATGGGTCAGGGGCAGGCTCGCCCAGCTGGATTGCCTTGGCGCTGCGAACCGAGTCAATGATCTGGTAGATGTAGAAAAAACCAATTGCGATTCCCAGGACCATGATCACGTACCAGGGAAGGGCGGAACTTACACCGAGGATCAAAAGCACCATGATGACCAGGTGCGACAGTCCCTTGGCGTACTGGCCGGTGTAGACCGCGCCCACGCCGATGGGAAAGAATCCGGCGAGAATTCCGGCAACGGCCGGATTGGGTCCGGAGGCTGGTCCGGGTTGAACTTTCACGCCGAGGCCTTGATCCATGAACTGCTGGTATCCGGTTTGTGGCGGAACTCGTTGCGGAACAAATCCTGCGGCCGGTACTGTGCCTTCCATGCGGGCAGCGAGGCACGCTTCGCAGTAGATCACGCCGCGGACGTCGTGGGTGCATTGGTTACAGAGTGGCTTCCCGCAAGTACGGCAGAAGGCCACTGCAGCAGTATCGCTGTGTGTGGCGCAATTCATACGAACCTCCTGTCAGTGGTCACCGACACTACAGGCAGATCGCAAAAAGGTAGACATGGAGATGGACCCTCAGGAGCGCTGGCCAGAATGAGTTGGTTATCGATCTGGCTGTAATTGCGCTCCTGCTTCTGCTCGGGCTGTTGTGTTGTGTCGTTCTTGTCGTCTTTCTGTTTGGCCGGTCGAGATTCTTTGCGGCCGGGTTCGGCGGGCGCGACCGTACGTTTGATTTCGCGCACGCGCGACTCGACTTCGTACACGATCCGGACATTCTCGTAGTAGTGCACCACCCGGGCTTGTGTGTGGTAGTACGTGAGCCGGATCGCGGATGGCCGCAGGCTGATCTGGCGCAGGTCGGCGGGTTTGACGCCGGCTACGGTCAGGCCCACCGACAGCGCGAAGAAGGCCATGCCGAACGACATGGCAAAGCGCGGCTGGCGGACCGTCGCCCAAATCGGCTCGAAAAGCGAGGCCTGCACGTGCTCCCACCATGAAACGCGTTGGGGAGTTCGTACGGTGGCTCGCAGGCGCTGGGTGTCAACGCCCGTTGTGGATGCCAGAATGTTCGTGACCAGGCTGGCTGGAGGCTCCACCTCGGTGAGACCTTTCAGCCAGTTGCGGCCCGCCTCAGCGTCAGCGAGCAGTGGACCACACGCCTTGCAAATGCGGGCGTGGGCCTGGAAGCGGTCGAGCCCGGTCCCGGTCAGGACGCCGTCGAGGGCGTCGGAGAGCAGGAGGTCGAACTCGTTACACTGCATTCCATTACTGGTTTGGTCTGGCATCACATCACCTGCCTATAGATACGTTGTAAAAGGCGCGCAAGTTCCGCCCGCCCTCTATTTATTCGCGATTTCACGGTGCCCTCCGGAACCTTCAAAACGGTAGCGATTTCACGGTAGTCCATATCCTGTAAGTCCCTTAGAATCACAGCTTCCCGAAGTTCGGGGGAAAGTTTAGCCAAGGCGGCGTGGACGGTCTCGCCAACCTCCCGGCTGCGCACCTGCGCGTCGGGTGGGGCGGAGTGGTCCGGGATTTGCTCGCTGAGGGGCTGAGCGTCCTCGTGCTCAGACGCGGCGGTGTCGAAGGAGTCGGTCAGCCGGTCCTGCTTGGTCTTGCGGAAATGGTCGACCAGCAGGTTGCGGGTGATGGTCGTAACCCAGGTGACGAACGCTCCTTTGGTGTGGTCATAGCTCGAAAGCGTGCGATACATCTTGATGAATACGTCCTGAGTGAGATCCTGGGCGTCGTCGCCCGATCCGGCAAAGCGGTAGCAGATGTTGTAGATGCGGCGGTTATAGGTTTGCACGATTTCCTCCCAGGCGGCGGCGTCACCGGCAATGCAGCGCCGGACCAGCATCGCGACGACCTGGACGTCTTCCACTTGTACTCCCCGGAAAGCTTGACCTGCCCAACCTAGAACAAACTTGCCTTCCCGCTCGGGAAAACTCTGTCCTTCCGACTGCAGCCTCCCCTTCCGCTTAGGAAGGGGAAGCGCAGTGGAGGAACCTGATGTTTCCCGCCCGGGCGACAACTCTCCCCACAAGACGGTACGCACCTAGCGTCCCGCAAGTTCGTGGGTTGAATGGCGCGCCCGCAAGTTATTCGAAACAGCGCATTGTAGCAGTGGGACTGCGGGAATCGACGCAGTTGACGAACACACACGTTAGGTGAAGAAATTTTCGCCGGCCCCGTCGACGAAGCCTAAGAAGTTGGAGTGAACTTTACGTTGATGAAGGCTTCGCGCTGCAAGGGACGGTTCTGCTGCTCCGCTGGCAGATAAGAAGAATGCCATACAACGCCGAGGGCGGCCGCCGAGAGCGTGGGATCGGAGGTTTCGACTACCTCAGCGTCGAGGACCTTGCCTTTCTGGTCGAGAATTGCGTACACGATGACGGGCCGAATCACGCCACTGTACCGCGCTGGCGCGCGCACGTATTCAGGAAACCGGAAAGGGCCAACCATGATCGCTCCCGGGCCGTGGGAGAGCATTTTCTTCGTCGGGACGAACTGGTCGGGATCGTTGTTGGCGTCTTGGATGTCTTCGAGATGAATCTGCAGCACGCTAGTGCCGCCTTCGACGATGGTAGTTTGCCGTGGGAGGATACGCCCGTGAAACTGAATCCCTCTGTTGTAGTCGAATACGGAATAAATGCCCGGGGCGTCGGAGTGAATGCGCAGCAGGCCGGTCTTGGGATCGATGCAGAATTCGTTTTCTTCCCAGCGGCGCCCGGGAGTGGCGGTGGCGTCATTGCCGCCGCGCGACGTCAGAATGCAGGCGATTTCGGTACCTTCCCAGTTGGCGGTGGCCATGCGCATGAGTGAAGGAGCGAAGTTGCCGACCATCGGCCAGAAGACCGAGTTGCGAACCATCTGGATACGCAGCGGTATGTGGCCGCGCGGCTTGTCGTCGTAGGCGGCGCCTTCGTAGAAAATTCTGAGTTGCGAATAATCGCCCAGACGGGCCGACCAGCGCCAGGTCTGGCCATTGAGCCAGGTTTCCTCAACTTCTCCATAACCTTGAGGTTGTGCGAATCTCCGCCTGTGGAGTTGAATGAAACTTTCAGCGTGAAAGGCGCCATACCGGGCGTGTGCATGGCGCTGTTCTGCCGGGCACGCTCGAGCAGGTTTAGCAGCACAGCGCGCTTTTCCGGAGTGTCCGGAACCACGGTGGGCCCGGTCGCGAGCTCCAGAGGGTCGTAGGGGAGAGGCGCTACTTCGGGTGCAGATTGCGAGAAAGCGGCGGCGACAAAGAGCAGAATAAACAGCGCGCGACGCAGGGGCCGGATGCACATGATGCACACTCCAGCGGGCGGGAAAATGCTAGCCCAGAATGGCTACCTGCGCAAGCGGGGGCGGCTGTCCCCGGCTTTCCCCGCATCAACTGATTCTGCTACTCTCGACCGCGCACATGCGGGCTGCTGCCATCCTCGGACTGGGATGTTCTCCGACAGATCTGAAGCCTTTTCAGTCTGACACCAGGGTCGAATGGCGCATGGGCATGCCGGCCTCGGGCGAGCAAGCCGATGTAATTCTGCTCTTCGGCGGCGACGGGACGATTCATCGCCATCTCGGGCAACTAGTCCGGCTGGGTTTGCCGGTGTTGGTCGTGCCGGCGGGAAGTGGAAATGACTTTGCGCGGGCGCTTGGATTGCGCCGGGTTCGCGACTCACGAACGGCCTGGCAGAAATTTTGCGACGGCGCCGGCAATATGCGCACCATTGACCTGGGAGTCATTTCTCCGCCGGAAAGCGCGAGCGGGACGCCCGCGCCACATGCCCGCTACTTCTGCACCGTGGCAGGGGTCGGGCTCGACGGCGAAGTTGCCCAGCGCGCCAACCGCCTGCCTCGCTGGCTGCGCGGGCACGGAGGATATCTGCTGAGCCTGGCGCCAACAATTTTCACATTTACTCCACTGCCAATGAAGATTCTGACACGCCCGGAAGGTCGAGTCGAAAACAACGACAAAAGCGAAGTCTGGACCACTCGCAGCGATCGGCCCACGCTGCTGGCTGCTTTCGCCAATACTCCCCTGTACGGCGGCGGGATGAAGATCGCTCCTCAGGCCAAGATGGACGATGGCCTGCTCGACGTTTGCATCGTCGGAAGCGTTGCTCCCTTCCGACTCTTGCGATTATTCCCCAGCGTCTACAGCGGCCGCCATTTGAACATTCGGGAAGTAGCATACTTCCACGCCGCCGCGGTGCGGATCGAGACTGAACATCCGCTCGATGTGTATGCTGACGGAGAATATGTGTGCCGCACACCCGCTGAGGTGGCCGTGCATCAAGCAGCGCTGAAGGTGGTCACGCCCTAGACCTGGTTAACCTCGGCAGGCCCGGCGTTGGCTCCTTGCCCAATCCCGCTAGGTGCTAAACTTTCCTCATGTCTGAAGGACGCTCGCGCACCCTGCTCTGGGTTCTAATTGGCGGAGGAGCTTTTTTCCTCTTCGTGCTGGCCGTATTCACTCTGGTTTACCTCACGCTGCACGCAGGCGGAACTGATGCCGGCATCACCGCTTTTGGCGACCGCATCGGCGTGGTCGATCTTGACGGCGTCATTCTTTCTCCGCAGCCGGTCGTGGGCGAACTGAAGAAGTTCGGCGACGACTCGTCGATCAAGGCCATCATTCTGCATGTGAATTCTCCCGGCGGAGGCGTGGCTGCATCGGAGGAGATCTATCGCGAGGTCAAGCGCATTCGCAGCGAGAAGAAGAAGCGCATCGTGGTCTCCATTGAAACCGTGGGCGCCAGCGGCGCCTACTACGTGGCGTCCGCTTCCGACAAGATTTACGCCGACTCGGGCAGCATCGTCGGTTCTATTGGTGTGATTGCGCAGTGGGTCAATTATGGGGATCTGCTCAAGTGGGCCAAGCTGAAAGATGTCGTCCTCAAGACCGGAGAATTCAAAGACACCGGCAACCCGGCCCGCGATCTCACTCCCAACGAGCAAGCCTACATGCAGTCGCTGATCGATAACATGTTCGGGCAATTCGTCAAAGCCGTGAGCGACGGGCGCGGCTTGAAGTTCGAGGATGTGAAGTCGATCGCCAACGGCAAAGTCTGGACCGGCGAGCAGGCCATGTCGATGAAGCTGATCGACGGCGTCGGGGACTTCGAGACGGCGGTGGCAGACACTGCAAAATCGGTGGGAATCAAGGGTGAGCCTACGCTGGTGCATCCGGAAAAAGACCGCAAGACCCTGATGGATCTTCTGCTCGGCGATGTTTCGCAGTTCCTCCCCGGGCGCGAGAAGATGCTGGAGCAGCAGGTGGGGTTCTATTACCTTTGGAAATAGGATCCTTGAAAGTAGGATCGGCCGAAACTCACGGAAACGGTATTTCCTCGGCGTATCCATCCCGTAACTTGCATTAAACCCTTGAAATTTGAGAAGGTTATGCAGGATGCGGCTGCGGGCCTCCGCGGATCAGGGTGCTTTGCGCGCGTCATTTCCGGGATCATAGCGGCGGATCACACCTTTGAGCTAACCGCCGGTGAAAAATGAAGAGGGGCGTGTGTGACCAAAGCCGATCTGATTGACGAAGTCTCGCGTTTGGCAGAGCTTACGCGCAAAGACAGCGAAGTGATTGTGGAGACGATCTTTGACAGCGTGGTGCGCTCACTGCGCGCCGGCGACAAGATCGAAATCCGCGGCTTTGGCAGCTTCCGCACCCGCCAGCGCAAACCGCGCGTCGGCCGCAATCCCAAGACCGGGGAGCGCGTGGAAGTGCCCGCCAAGAAAATTCCATTCTTCAAGCCCAGCAAGGAATTGAAAGACCTGGTCAACGAGGGCAACGGCGCCGCACCGGGAACTCCCGCACCGCCAACAACTTCAGCTCCGACGCTGTAAAGACGTTGCTTGCAACGTCTTTGAGGCGGGCAATTCTGCCCGCTATCAATGCCGCGCGTCGCGCCGGACAGCCGAGGCGGCTGTCGCTACACAACCCTTATGGCTTCGTTCCCAAATGCAGATCGGCAACCTTCAGCGCGAGCGCTTGCGGATCTATGTCAGCGCGGTTGGCTAGGACGATCACGGTCAATTTGTCGTCGGGAAAGCGCTGGATGGTAGTTCGGAAACCGATTGTGCTGCCATCGTGCGACATGCGTTTGTGGCCATGATAGGGATCAACAAACCATCCGAAGCCGTAGCTCACGGCCGGACCGTCAGGAAACTTCGCCGGACCGTCCGTGGGCTGCACTGGGGTCAAGGCTGGCCGCATCTCCTCCTCGCTGAGCAGCGTGTGATCGCGCAGGGCGCGGTCCCATTTCACCAGATCGTCGATCGAGGAATAAATGCCGCCGTCGCCCAGTACGGCCGAAGTGGGGCTTTGATCGGTTTCATGCCAGGCGTTGTCACCCTTAAAGTGGCCATACGCGCGGTGCGGCACTTCGTTCTTGCCCTTCTCGTAGGCCAAAGTGTTTTTCATTCCCAGAGGGACAAAGATTCTTTCCTGAAGAAACTGGCCAAAGCTCTTGCCCGAGGCTTTTTCCACGATCATCGCCAGCACCGCATAACCCGAGTTGCTGTACTCCCACTTCGATCCCGGCGCAAACTTGCCGCTGTTTTGCTGCTCAAGAAGTTTCAGCACGCCGGTGTCGAGAATCTGCGGAATTTTTTCCTCCGGGGTATTGGGATACTGCTTCATCAGGAGATCTTCGTAGTCTGGCAGTCCGGAGGTGTGGTTGAGCAAGTTGCGGACTGTGATGGACTTTCCGTAAGCGGGGAAGTCAGGAAAGAAATCGGTGAGGTGGTCGTCGTAGTGCAGCTTGCCGTCGCGCGACAGCAGCATGATGGCCGCCGCCGTGAACTGCTTGGTGAACGATGCCAGCCGGAAATTCGTTCTGCCATCGATGGGATGCAGAGTGCGCAGATCGGTCACGCCATATCCGCGCCGAAACACGGGCTTTCCGTTGCGGACGACGAGAACTGCGGAGCCCGGGGCGTTGCTGGACTTCAGCGAGGCGAAGATGGCGTCGATCTGACTCGAGGAAACTTGGGCTGCGGCTGTAACAGCGGAAAAAGCGAGTGCTAACAGAAATGCGGATGCGTGTCTGGTCTTCAAGGCGAGCCCCCCGACCTCAGATGCCTCGATCTTCAGACGCCTGGACTTCGACACCATAGCAGATGCGAAGGAGAAGCAGAGCCACATCATCATTCCCAAATCCCCGCCACTGCCAGCATCCGCCCCGTCTTGCCCCTTTCGGCGCGATAGGAAAACAATAAATCCGGGTGACAGTTGGTGCAGAGCGGAGACGCTTCGATGCTTTTCGCGGGCACGCCTGCCGCCAGCAACTGCTGGCGGTTCGCTTCCACAAGGTCAAGAAAAATCTTCTTTGGCAGATCGCTGTGTCCCGGAGCGCGAGCGCTCAGAAACAAAAGCGGATATTTTTCGCGTACCGGGTCGGACTCTTTGACCTCGCGGAACAGCTTGGCCCCGTACTCAAACTGCGATTCAAATTTGGTGCGAACCTCTTCGCCGACTTCGTAACAGCAGCCTCGGATCCCGGGGCCAATCGCGGCTTTGAGATCGCGAGGACGGCTGCCGAAGAAGCGATGCATTTCGCCTATACCTTTCTCGACGATGCGCTTCGCCGTACCGCGCCAGCCGGCGTGAAACACGCCGACCACATGCCTCTTAGCATCCACCAGAATCACGGGGAGACAGTCGGCGGTTTGGATCCCGAGCAGCAGGCCGGGAGTCGCGGTGATCAGCCCATCTCCGCTGAGTGGCTCTTCGGGAATCGAATCGATGCGGCGAATAATGTCGGAGTGAATCTGGCGGAGCGTGATCAGCGGCCAGGGCGATGTGCCGACTTTACCCGTACTGCGGCGCTTTTGGATTTCCGCACCAAGTTCGCGGAGAAAGGCAGCACGGTTCCGTTCGACCGCAGCCCGCGCATCGTCATTAGTAAATCCAAGATTGAGATCGCCCTTGCCGTAAGCGCGGGAGGATCCGTCGATGCGCGTGGAAAATCCATGTACGAGCCACGGAAGCTGGCTCAGATGCTGTGCGCGAAGAATCGTAAGTTTGGTTTTGTTTGGGGCCCGGGTTGGCACACACTCATCATAAAGGAAGCTACCTACCTTAGTGATCTTGGCCGATCGGCACACGAGAAACATTCCCGTCTGGAGCAAGAAATATCTGCCGCCACTGGCACTTTCCGTTGGACCGAGTCCTATCGCGTGAACCTTGCTGTCCTTCACCAGCAGCATCAGCAACTGTTTGACACCGTAAATGCGCTTGACCAAGCGCTCCGCAAGGGAGAAGGCAACGCCGTCCTCGATCCGATCTTGAAGAAACTGGTTGACTATGTGCTGGTCCACTTCGCCGCCGAGGATGCGCTCCCGCAGCAACACGACTTTCCCGGGTCCTGCAACCACCGAGCCGCCTGAAGAGTTCCGGAAGCGAATCGCCCTCTACCTCGAGGAGCACCAAGCCGCCAAGCCCGGCGCTCCAGTTTCGCTCCTGTTCTTCATGCAGGCCTGGATGAAAGAGCATCTCTCAAGAACCGCCAAGCTGTACAGCGCTTTTCTAAACGCGCGCGGCGTGCGCGGACAAACTCTTGCTCATCCGACAGATTCAAGTCTCGCGGGGTCATGGCAAGCGTGGTCGCCCGGGACCGCTTGCGGTTTGCCCGACTCGCCGACACTCCGCTATAGTTTTAGGCATGTTCGCGAACTTCACTGCCACCGACCGCTGGACGAAGAAGCAAGTGCATTGCGTCTATGAGGCCATGATCGTCGCCATTGCCACGCGGCACGCGGACGCGGTGGACATCAAATTCCTGGTGGATGGCCGAACGGTCTGGGTGGCACTGCCGCATCCGGCGTGGGTGGAATACAAGAAGCGCACCGGCAAGGCCATCACGGATTCGCTGGCGGTAGAGGTTGCCGGACATTATCTGAAGACCGCGCTTGAGTCCGGCGAAGGTTTAGGGCGTGAAATGTATTCGCTGACCGTGGAAGAAACGCTCGCTCACCTTGACGCGGCGGTCGCTGAGATGCAAGCCCAGCCGGCGTAGCCCGTGTGGCGCGGGCGCCCCCCGCCCGCGAACTGCGAGTAGCATGTCGAATCTAAATCACAATCGCCTCTTTGTACTCTCCAAACACCCGTCGCATCGCGTCGGAAATTTCTCCCACCGTAGCGCAGGCTTCAACCGCCGCCACGATGCGCGGCATGACATTCGAGCCTGACCGCGCCGCGTCTTCCACGCCCGCCAGGGCGGCCTTCCACGGGCCGGCATCCCGCTTCGCCCGCAGCGCCCGCAGACGTTCCACCTGTTTCGCTTCCAGCGCCGGATCGATGCGCTGAATCGGGATCGGCTTTTCTTCCTCGACTTCGAACCGGTTTACTCCGACCACGATGGCCCGTTCGTCATCCACCGCCTGCTGGTATTCATAGGCCGCATTTTGAATTTCATGCTGCACGAAGCCCCGCTCAATCGCCTTCAGCATTCCGCCCAGCACTTCGATTTTTCCCAGATATTCCGCCGCGCGCTTTTCAATCTCATTGGTGAGCGCTTCCACATAATACGATCCCGCCAGCGGATCAATCGTCTGCGGTGCGCCCGACTCGTAGGCAATCACCTGCTGCGTGCGCAGCGCGATGCGCGCTGCTTGTTCGGTGGGCAAAGCCAGCGCCTCGTCATAGGAATTGGTGTGCAGCGACTGCGTGCCGCCGAGCACGGCCGCCATCGCCTGAATTGCGGTGCGCACTATATTGTTTTCCGGTTGCTGTGCGGTGAGCGTTGATCCCGCCGTCTGAGTATGGAAGCGCAGCATCCACGACTTGGGATTTCTCGCTTTGAAATGCTCACGCATAATGCGCGCCCAGATGCGCCGTGCCGCGCGGAACTTCGCCACTTCTTCCAGAAAATTATTGTGTGCGTTAAAGAAGAAAGAGAGCCGAGGCGCGAATTGATCCACGTCCAGGCCGGCCTTCATCGCGGCCTCTACGTAGGCGATTCCGTTTCCCAGCGTGAACGCCACTTCCTGTACTGCAGTCGACCCCGCCTCGCGCATGTGGTAGCCGGAGATCGAAATCGTGTTCCAGTCGGGCACGTGCTCATTGGCCCAGGCAAACATATCGGTAATCACGCGCATGGCCTGCTGTGGGGGATAAATATAGGTCCCGCGCGCGATGTACTCCTTGAGCACATCATTCTGCACCGTGCCCGACAGCTTGCGGATGTCTCCGCCCTGGCGCCGCGCCACGGCCACGTACAAGGCGAGCAGGATCGACGCGGTCGCATTGATGGTCATGGATGTAGAAATCTTCGTCAGCTCGATGCCATCGAACAGGCGTTGCATGTCCTCGATGGAGTCGATCGCAACCCCCACCTTGCCCACTTCGCCCGCGGCCAGCGGATGATCCGAATCCAGCCCGATCTGTGTCGGCAAATCAAACGCCACCGACAGCCCCGTAGTCCCGTTCGCCAGCAGATACTTGTAGCGCTTGTTCGACTCCTCGGCATCGCCCATGCCCGCGTATTGCCGCATGGTCCACAACCGCCCGCGGTACATCGTGGCTTGCACGCCGCGCGTGAACGGATACTCCCCCGGATAGCCAACTTCGCTTTCGTAGTCGGAGCCTTTGAGATCGGCCGGGGTATACAGAGGGTTGACTGGAATGTGGGAAGAGGTTTCGATCTCTGGAGCAATCTCTGGGCGGGTCTTCAGCTTCTCGGTCATCGAGTTTCCACCTGACAGCCTCTCTTTGATACCGTTACGCCCGCCGCGGGTATTCAATCACCACTCACGGGCGGTGACTTTTGCTTCTCACCCTCCAAAACGAACTGAGCCCGAACCACGCAAACGCCAGTGTGAAGCAAACTGCAATCGCGACCCGGCCCGCCGTCGTGTGTCCGGCAGCATACTTCATATACTCGCGGACTCCCGCGATGCCGCCAAAGGCCGCCATTGCCAGGAACACCGTGCCCGTCACCTCCAGCCATAACTGGTGTGCCGCGCGCCCGAACGATCGTGCCGTGGCGCGGGCCCCGCTCATGACCGCGCTGAAGGTGCGGCTGCGTCCGGCCTGCTGTCCGGCCGCCCGCGCCACTACCCCGAGCTTTCGTAAAGCAGAAACCTTGTTCACGGCCTCGATTTTAACAGCCTCTGGGGATACAATGGCGCAGCGCAAACGGGTGACGAACCGTTCCCTCGCCCCCGGCATCTAAAGGAATAAGCGCCTATGCAAACGGTTTCGCCTGATTTCACGCAACTTAAGTCCAGAATGAAAGCCGCCTGGATGGCCGGCGATTTCGGCCAGATTGCGAACTTCATTTCCGGCGAATCCGAGAAATTTGTAGCCCGCATCGGCCTGAAGCCGGACGATCGAGTGCTTGATGTCGCCTGCGGCACAGGCAACAGCGCCATCCCTGCCGCCAAAGCTGGTGCAAAAGTCACGGGCATAGACATTGCTACAAACTTGCTCGAGCAAGCGAAGAAGCGGGCTGCCGCCGAGCACCTCGATATTCGCTTGGATGAAGGCGATGCGGAAGATCTTCCTTATGCCGATGGGTCCTTTGACATCGTGTTGAGCATGTTCGGCGCGATGTTCGCACCACGGCCTGAGCGTGTCGCGGCTGAATTACTTCGGGTCTGCAAGCCGGGCGGACTGATGGCAATGGCGAACTGGACCCCGCGAGGCTTCGTAAGTAAGACATTTCACGTTACGGCTGAGATGGTACCTCCTCCTCCGGGGGTTCCCCCGCCGATTCTTTGGGGAGACGAATCGACTGTACGGCAAAGGCTTGGACAGGGATCTGCTCAGATAAGTTGTACCCCACGGAAAATCCAAATGGCTTACCCGTTCCCGCCGAAAGAAACCCTGGATTTCTTCCGCCGCTATTTCGGCCCGACAAAAATGGCATTTTCGCGATTGGATGCAGCCGGACAAGCAACTCTGGCCGCGCGCCTGGAATCTTTGTGGGTGGAACACAACACGGCAACCGACGGCACAACCGCCGTGGAAGGTGAATATCTGGAAGTGCGCGCGATTCGCGCATGACCGCAGACTCAGGATGATGATAAGTTGATTCTTAACAGGGGGAGACAGTGGATCCACAACTCAAGCAACTTATGAAAGAGCTCGGCGACGCCATCAACGAATCTCTTTCCGATTCCGAGCAGATCTCTGAAGTTGTCTCCCGCATCAAGGAAGGTGGATATGACATCTTCCTGGTCCTCGAAGCCACCATCGGCGTCAGCAAGCAGGGCGAAAAATCGTCCGATAAAACCTCGCTGGTCACCACCTTATCCACGAACCCTGAATTCAAGATCAACGACCAGGATCTCAAATTCCTGAAGTCCCTTCGAATCAAGATTGAGGAAGAGAAGCACGATTCAGACAAGCCCGATAAAGACAAGTAACCGGAACGCCGAACGTCTTTTCGCCCAGGACAAAACTGCACCACCCCGCCGACACTGCCTGCCAATGGCTCCGGCAGCGCTCGAGGCACCCCACGGATTTGCTGATCCAACGGAAGCGTTAGCAACCTTCCCACCTGTGCTACCATCTACTGTTTTCTTTTCGCACCTGCCGTGCGGAAAGCAAGATTCCGGCTGAGGGGTAGTAATGAAAGATACTCTCGGGGTTCTTTTGGCAGGCGGCGCCGGGGAGCGGCTTTATCCTCTTACTCGCGACCGGGCCAAGCCCGCGGTCACCTTCGGCGGCATCTACCGCATCATCGACATCACTCTTTCCAATTGCCTCAATTCCGATCTGCGCCGCGTCTACATCCTCACCCAATACAAGGCGCTTTCGCTCAACCGGCACATCCGCGAAGGCTGGAACATCCTGGGCCGCGAGGTCGGCGAGTTCGTCGAGGTCCTGCCGCCCATGAAGCGGGTAAGCGATCAGTGGTATCAGGGCACGGCCGACGCCGTTTATCAGAATATTTATTCCATCGGCTCGGAGCAGCCCAAGCACGTCCTGATTCTTTCCGGCGACCACATCTACAAGATGGATTACGGCAAGATGATGAAGCAGCACCAGGATTCGGCTGCCGACATTACACTCGCGACCATCCAGATCGATCCCGAAGAAACTTCGCGCTTCGGCGTGGTCGACGTCGACAAAGACGGCTGCATCAAGGGCTTCGAGGAAAAACCAAAAACAACGGCATTGCGCTCTCCTATCAATCCCGCCAAAGTCGCGGCTTCGATGGGCATCTATCTATTCAACGCCGACGTGCTCATTCCAGTGCTGCTCAAGGATGCCGAGAACCGGCAGTCGAGCCATGACTTCGGCAAAGATATTCTGCCCAAGATGGTCGACGACTACCGTGTTTACGCCTACGACTTCGTCGATGAAAACAAGAAAGAAGCCCGCTACTGGCGCGACGTGGGCACGCTCGAAGCCTATTACGAAGCCAACATGGACATCGTCTCGGTTTCGCCCATCTTCAACCTATACGATGAACAGTGGCCCATTCGCACGCACCAGCGCCAGTATCCACCGGCGAAATTCGTGTTCGCCGAAAGCGGCCGCACCGGCACCGCGCTCGATTCCATCGTCTCCAACGGATGCATCGTCTCCGGCGGCATCGTAAAAAACTCCATCCTTTCCCCCGACGTGCGCGTCAATTCCTATTCCGAAGTGGACGACTGCATTCTGTTCTCGCATGTCAGCGTCGGCCGCCGTTGCCGCATCCGCAAAGCCATTCTCGACCGCGACGTGCATATTCCCGAGGGCACCACCATCGGCTACGACGCCGAGGCCGACCGCCAACGTTATTTCGTCACCGAAAGCGGCATCACGGTGGTCACCCGCGACTATTCGCTCTTTGAGAATCCCGTCACCGTGGATTACTTCACCAGCGAGTAGGCAGAGAGCAGGCTTCCGAGTTGGCCGTTCCTGGAAGGGATGTGCAACCACGCACGACCTGCAGCCTACCGCAGTTCAATCCTCGCGCAGGGCTTGCATGGGCTCGATGGATGCGGCCTTGCGGGCCGGCAGGAGCGATGCCAGCAAGCCGATGACAAGCAGGGATACGGAAACTCCTGCATATGTCCAAAAATCGATCGGCCGCACTTGATACAAGAAACTTCTGACCAGATGGCCCGTTGCCAGGGCCAGGAGGATTCCTGCCCCGAGGCCCAATGCCAGCAGGATTGAAGCCTGCCGGAGAACCATGCGTGCCACGTTCTGCCTGGTCGCCCCGAGCGCGATGCGGATCCCGATTTCATGACGCCGATAACTCACCAGTTGTGCCAACACGCCGTAGAATCCTGCAATCACCATCATCACGGCAAGTCCCGCAAAGGCCCCAGTCAGGTACAAGCCCAGGCGTTGGCTGAAAATGTTCTGATCTACAACCTCCTGCATTGTCTTGAAGTTGTCGAGCGCGATGCTCGGAGCCGTTTCGTGGAACACCGACCGCATCGCCGGCGCAACCGCAAGATTGTCCCGGGTCTTCACCACAAAGCTAACCACGGTTTTTATGAGCGCCTGGTAAAACAAAGAGGTCGTCGGGATTTGTTGATAAGGGATGAAAATCAGCGGCTGGACCGCGCCGCTGACATTGTCATCCGTCTGATCGGCGAGGATGCCAACGATCGTATAGGGCCTCACCATTCCTGTATCTTTGCCGCCCAAGCTGATCTGCTGTTGCAGCGGCTCCTTATTCCCGAAGTATTTCGTCGCCAGTGATTGATTGATCGTCACGACATAAGGCGCAGTGGCGACGTCATCCTGGTTCACCATGCGCCCGCGCAGGACGGGTGTACCCAGCGCGCGAGCGTAGTCGCCGCTCACCGCAGTCACTCTTGCATTTGGCGTGTCAGCGGGATTGTCGGGCTGCCCAACGATATTGAAAGAAGAGTGCATGTCCATTCCGGAGAGAGGCGGCGCTGTAATCAGCGCGGCGTTCTCCACGCCTGGTACTTGCCGCATGCGATCCAGAACCGGCGAGTAGACGAGTGTGGCCATGGACGTGGGTGCGTTCGCTGTGTCTTCCAAGACGGTCATTCCCGCGAATCCCGCCGCATCCGCGGGCATTGCTGTAAAGGTAGTCACCTGGGTTACGCCAAAACCAAGCTGCGCATGTTCCAGGTTCCAGAGCGTATGGAACAGAAGCCCAGTCCCAATCAACAATACGGTCGAGAGTGCAACCTCGCCCGCCACCAGCCACCCACTCACCCGTCCCCGTACCGAACGCGAGCCAATTCCGCGGGAAGCCGCCTGCAACGCCGGTTGCGGGTCGGTGCGCGCCACCAGCAATGCGGGTAGCAGCGACGACAGCAAGGTCGTAAGCGTGGCGATGGCCGCCAGCGCCAATATCACAGTCCAGTCTGTCGTGATGAAATCCCCGCGTGGAATCGTTCCTTCGGGCAGCTTACGTGCCCCCTCGATCGCCAACTGTGCCATTACTATCCCGAGCCCGGAACCGAACACGCTGAGCACCGCGCCTTCAGCGAACAATTGGCGCATCAGCCGTAATCGGCTCGCGCCCAGCGCCGCCCGCACCGCAAACTCTTGCTGACGGCCCAGGCAGCGCGCAATCAGTAGATTGGCGACGTTGGCGCATGCAATCAGCAGAACGAGCGCCAATGCCCCCAGCAAAGCGTAAAACACCGGACGAACAGATTTTGTCAGCAGTTCCTGGTAAGGGGTAGCGACCACCCTGAAGCCCAGCAAGGTGGCATTGTCGTGGCGCATCCGCTGCGCAATGGTGTCGAGTTCTGCCTGCGCTTGTTTTAGGCCAATTCCGGGGCGCAGTTGACCCACAATGCTGAAGATACTATACCCTCGTTCTTTCATCATTTCCGGCGTTGGCTGCACGGGCAGCCACACCGCCTTCTGGATCTCTGGACCAGTCTCCTCGGGAAAGCGCATCGTTTGCGGCATCACGCCGACAACGATGCTCGCAACGCCCCCAATCCGAAGCGGTCGCCCAACAATCTCGCGATCCGCGTTAAAGCTTTGCCGCCAGAGCCCCTCGGAAAGAATGACCACGGGTGGGCCGCCCGGTTGACCTTCCGCTTCCGTGAAAGTGCGCCCAAGCAAGGGCTTCGTGCCAAGCATCGAAAAAATGTTCGGCGTCACGCGCGGCGCGCTCACGCTCAGTGAGCCATCCTTGCTTTCGACTACCGTCACGTCGATCGCATAGAGGCCCAGTGTCTGAAAACTCCTCGATTGATCGCGAATGTCACGATAGTTGAGCCATGAAGTGTTGGAGAAACCCGGCTCGTCGCCTGCGGGCGCGACATAGGTTAGAAGATCCGCATGGGCATAGGGCAAGGGCCGCAGCAGAACGCTCTCCACCACCGTGAACAAGGCCGTATTTGCGCCGATACCCAGCGCCAAGGTAAACACGGCCAGGAGGGCATAGCCCCAACTGGATCGCAATTGCCGTAGTGCAAATCTCACATCTTGTGTCCACATGGCGGCCCTTCTTTTCGAAAATGAAGTTCCGTGAATGAATATCGAGAGCACGTTTTTCACCATGACAGCGAAAAATGCGCCAGCTCGTTCTTTGTATTTACTTGGAGTTAGAGGATCTTCACTTCTTGTCTCCCGCGCCAGTGTCCGTTTTCGCGGCAAGGCCGTTCGGAATCGGACACTTGCGAACTGGAACCTCGCTAATTTCTTGCCCGACGCTTAATTCGCTTCCCAGTTGCAGATCGTTTGGGAGCAAGGGAAAAATTGACGATCAAACCAAGGGCCGGCGAATTCTTGATTATTGTATAAATGAGGGCACCGATCTAAAGCCACACGTGCTTCGGAGGTTTCGGCATGGTGCTGCAAAATCTCAAGATTGCAATCCGGGTGCTGAGCAAGAACCCGTTGTTTACATTAACGGCGGTGGCGACCATGGCGCTGGGACTGGGTGCGACCACTACGATTTTCAGTATTACCAACGGCGTGCTGTTGCGGCCTCTTCCATACAAGGATCCTGACCGTGTGGTGGTGGCCGGAATGGATCTGCGCCAGCGCCATGTTCGTGACCTTCCATTTTCCAATGCCGACTTTATCGATTTGCGGGACGGCACGAAAACTGTTTTCGAGGATTTAGCCGGCGTTTTTACATTCCGCAATGTTATTCCTCTCGAAGACGGTACCCCGGAGCAAACTCGTGTAGCATTTGTCACCACGAATTTCTTCCGCTTGTTAGGCGGCCGAATCGTCTTCGGCCGCGACTTCTACCCGGAGGACGGAATCCCACAACCGGCCGCGCCGCCCGCAACTGCTCAGCAGCCACCGCCGCGGCTGCCCTTGGTAGCAATTCTCAGCTACGAATATTTTCAGCGACGCTTTGGCGGCAACACGGCCGCGCTGGGTCACCCCATGCTTGCCGGCGGCCAGCCCAGCCCGGTCATTGTCGGAGTGCTGGCTCCGCACTTTCGCCTGTACTTTCCGCCGGAGGCGGATCAGGAATCTTCCCCGGACTTCTGGATCGCCAATCGCCTGGGCTACGATGCCGCCAACCGTAATGCGTTCTCGATTCATGCCGTGGGCAGACTGAAACCAGGCGTATCGGTCGAGCAAGCGCAAGCGGCAGCCGATAACGTGGCTGCGGAAGCGCGCAAGAACTTTCTCATTGAAAGAACGGCTGGATATTACATCCGAGTCGAGCCCATGCGGCAGCATCTGGTTTCGCAAGTCCGTCCCGCTATCCTGGCGCTCATGGGCTCGGCAATTTTCCTGCTGCTGATCGCGTGTGCGAACGTGGCCAACCTCATGCTTATAAGAACTTCGGTACGCGAACGTGAGCTCGCTGTTCGGGCGGCCCTGGGCGCAAATCGCTGGCGCTTGATTATTTCTCTCCTGACCGAAGCATTCCTGCTCACCGCCATAAGCACGCTCGTAGGTCTGGCCCTGGCATGGATTGGAATTCAGGAACTGCGTATCCTCGCCCCATCGAATCTGCCCCGCCTCGACACCGTCCGACTCGATTCGGTCGTCCTCGGATTCACCGCCATTGCATGTCTGGCCGCTACAGCAATTTTCGGTATGCTGCCGGCTTGGCGGGCGTCGAAGCCGGGAGTCACCTCTCTGTTGCGCGGCAGCAGCCGAAATGCCGGACTCTTAGGCGGAAGCACTTTGCGCAATGCGGTGGTAATGGTCGAAGTTGCTCTCTCGTTTGTTCTACTCGCCGGAGCGGGATTAATGTTCCGTAGCTTTCTCGAATTGCAGCGCCTTGATCCTGGCTTCGACCCGCACCGGCTTTTGACGTTTCAAGTCGCCGGGAATCGTGGAGCTGACGCGCCAGAAAAGCGAGCAGTTTTCATCCGCCAAGTCCAGGAGCGTTTGCGGGCCATCCCGGGAGTTGAGAGTGTGACCGCTTCGGATCCCTTTCCTCTTGCAGGAGGTTTCAGTCCCATACGGTGGGGCACCGAAGAAGCTCTGTCGGACCCCGGCAAATTTCAAGCGACGGATAATGAAATCGTCCTCCCTGGCTACTTCGAAACCATGCGCATGCGTTTATTGGCGGGCCGCTTTTTTACGGATGCCGACAACTTACCCGGTCGCAATGTTGTGGTTATCGATGACGCCCTTGCGAACAAGGCTTTCCACGGGCAATCGGCCGTGGGGAATCGCATTTTGATCCGCATCCGCACGCCCGAGGCAGAATGGGTCGAGGTAATTGGCGTGGTGGCGCACCAGCATGCGGTCTCGCTGACAGAACCAGGACGCGAGCAGGTCTACTTCACCGATGCGTTCGTAGGATCCGGCGACGTCAATTCCTGGGCGATTCGGACCGGTAACGATCCGGCGAATTACGGAAACGCCGTTCGCGCCGCGGTGAAAGAAGTGGATTCGCATCTTCTAGTCTCGGAGATGCAGCCGGTTGAAGCTCTCGTCTCGCACGCACAAGCTGGCACCCGCTTTGCGCTAATTCTGATCAGTGTGTTTGCGATCATCGCCGGCGTGCTCGCAGGGGTGGGGCTGTACGGCGTGCTGGCGACTGCGGTGCGGCAACGTACTGCCGAGATCGGTGTGCGCATGGCCTTGGGAGCGGCGCCAAACCAGATTTTCCACCTGGTTGTTGGGCAAGGCCTCCGCCTCAGTGCAATCGGCATTGCCGCAGGTCTGATCGGCGCATTTGTGCTCACGCGATTGATGCGGGCAATGTTAGTGGGCGTTCAGGCGACCGATCCGGCGACTTTCGGCGTGGTCGCAATCCTGTTCTTGTTCGCTGCCGCCATGGCCTCGTGGCTACCGGCTCGCCGAGCTGCGGCACTGGATCCTGCGCGGGCTCTGCGGGAAGAATGAAAATCTAACGGCTAGCCCTTCTCGACCGCGACGTGCTGGGGGGGAAAGGAGGCGAGATTCGCTCGCCCGAACGGCAGAGGACGGCGTTCCCCACATGAGCATCTGATCCTAGCCGATCACGACTCTCTTCATCGAGCGCCCCACGCGAACAACGATGAGTCTTGCCGGTTCCGGTATCGCTAGTTTCGGCTTCTCGACAAGCTCACCATCTATTTCCACTGATTTTTGTTTTATCTTGCGACCGCCGTCTGAAGCCGATTCAGCGAGCATAGCCTCCACGAGCAGCTTGTCAACCCTGACCGGAACCGCGACTTCGCACGTGCGATCTTGAGCTAAAACCATTACATCAGGAGGCGGGTTTCTGATTCCAACCGGATCTCCGGTTCCGGCAAGAATCTTGGATTTCGATACTATCACCTGGTCTATTACGTTAGGGGTTTCCTTCTTCTGGAACTGCTTCGCCCAGCTTTCTGATGCTTTTGTCGCCGCTTCCGCCGAATGAAAGTCTGCCACGATGCGCCGCGCCAGTTCTTTCTTCGCTGCCATTGGATGGGTCTCGGTTTTCATCTTCTCGATGTCGGCCACCTGCACATCCGTCAGCAGTTCGTAGTAGCGCCACATCATTTCGTCGGAGATGCTCATCACCTTGCCGTACATCTCGAGGGGCGACTCGTGGATGCCGATCGCATTGTCCAGCGACTTCGACATTTTTTGCACGCCGTCCAAGCCTTCGAGAATCGGCATGGTGAGCACTACTTGCGATTCCTGTCCGTAGGCGCGCTGCAGTTCGCGGCCTACCAGCAGGTTGAATTTCTGGTCGGTACCGCCAAGTTCCACGTCCGCTTCGAGGGCGACAGAGTCATAGCCCTGCGCCAAGGGGTAGAGCAACTCGTGAATCGAGATTGGCTTTTCTTCCGCAAAGCGCTTGTGGAATTCCTCGCGCTCGAGCATCTGCGAGACCGTGTACTTCGCCGCCAGCCGCACAAAATCGTCCGCAGTGAACTTCGAAAACCAGCGCCGGTTGAAGTCCACCACAGTTTTCTGCGGATCGAGAATCTTGAAGACCTGCGTCTTGTAAGTCTCGGCATTCTGCTCGATCTGCTCCTGAGTGAGCGGCGGGCGCGTCGCTGAGCGTCCCGTAGGATCGCCGATCATGCCGGTAAAATCGCCAATCAGAAAAATTACCGTGTGCCCGAGATCCTGAAAATGTTTGAGCTTGCGCAGCAAAACCGTGTGCCCAAGGTGCAGGTCGGGCGCCGTCGGATCAAATCCGGCTTTCACGCGCAGGGGTTTGCCCGAGGCGCGCGACTTCTCCAGCTTGGCGCGGAGTTCGGACTCGCGGATGATTTCCGCGGAGCCCTTCTTGATATAGGTAAGCTGTTCGTCGACGGGTGCGAAGGTTGACATGGGAAAGGACATTATAAGGAATGCAGAAGTCAGAATGCAGAAGTTAAAATTGATCACGCTACAGGGTGCAGCTTGCGATGACGACAAAATTTTTTGTGCGGCGCGCGACAGCTAAGGACATCCCGCGGCTGCGCGAGGTGATTGAGGCGTCAGTGCGCGGGCTGCAGGCCGAAGATTACTCTGCGGCGCAAATCGAAGGGGCTCTGAAATCGGTGTACGGCGTGGACAGCCAACTGATTGCGGACGGGACCTATTTTGTCGCGGAGCATGCTGCGGAGGCGGGGCCCGCGATCGTCGGCTGCGGTGGGTGGAGCAAGCGTAACACTTTGTATGGTGGCGATCAGTACGCCGGACGGGAAGATTCGCGGCTCGATCCCACGCGCGATGCCGCCAAGATTCGGGCGTTTTTCGTCCGTCCGAAATGGGCGCGGCGCGGCATCGGCAGCCTTATCCTGGCGGCGTGTGAGAATGCGGCCATTGAAGCCGGCTTCACGCGCCTGGAGATGGGCGCGACATTAAGTGGTGTGGCCTTCTACCGGACGAAGGGCTATGTGGAGGTTGAGAATCAGGCGGTTTCACTGGGTCACGGGGAGGTGCTGCCTATCGTGAAGATGGCGAAGGCGATTGAGTAAAAGTCAGAATGCAGATGTCAAAAGGCAGAAGTAAGGGCAGTTCCTACGATGCAGTTCCCTTCGCAGTACAATGAAAGTCACGAAAATCGCGGTGAGTTCCCGGGCGGCGGCCACGAATGCCATCATCAACCTGGCGGATCAGACAAAGCTGTGACGGATGTCACAAGTTTTTCACTTCTGCATTTTGACTTCTGACTTTTGACTTGCCACCAGCCGTCGCCCGACGATTTTTAAATTTCCACTCAGCACGAGGTTAATGGCTTCGGTGTACGCGATGTGCTCCTGCACCAAAATGCGCGCCGCGAGCGTGTGTTCGTCGTCGCTATCGAGGACAGCGACCGTCTTCTGCACAATGATCGCCCCGTGGTCAAGTTCTACGTCCACGAAATGCACGGAGCAGCCGGAAACTTTCACTCCGTAGGCGAACGCCTGCTCCTGCGCTTCCAGGCCGGGAAACGCGGGCAATAACGACGGATGGATGTTCAGAATCCGGCGCGGAAACTGTTGTACGAACCACGGCGACAGCAGCCGCATGTATCCGGCGAGGCAGACCAGATCGACTCCGTGCTGTTTCAGGGCAGCGACGACTTCGCGGTCGTGCTCCTCACGCGGCCTGTCCTTGGAAGGAATCACCAGCGCGTTCAGGCCGCGCTGTCGGGCGGTCGCAACCCCCGGTGCGTCGGCCTTGTTCGAAATAACTACGGAAATCTGCGCATCGGGAATGCGGCCCGCATCAATGCTGTTCGCAATGGCGACGAAGTTCGACCCGCGTCCGGAAAGAAGTATGCCGAGAAAATGCATTGTTGATTGCTGATTGCTGATTGCTGATTGAAAGCTCTTAAAGAAATCAGCAATCAACAATCGAATCAGCTGTATGTCACCTTGCGCTCGCCCTTGACGATGCGGCCGATGGTGTAAGCTTTCTCGCCCACGCGCTCCAGCACCGACTGGGCTTTCTTGAACTTCGCCGACGGAACTACGAGCAGCATTCCCAGACCCATATTGAAGGTGCGCAGCATTTCGTCCTGGGGCACGTTTCCAAGCTGCTGCAGATGTTCAAAGATGGGAAGCACGGGCCACGTGCCCATTTCGATAACCGCGGCCGTTCCGCGTGGCAGCACGCGCGGCAAATTTTCCGTAATGCCGCCGCCTGTAATGTGCGCCAGCGCCGCGACGCATTGGCCATCAATCAACTTTCTCAATGCCGGCCAATAGCTTTTGTGGGTGCGCATCAGCTCGTTGCCGACTTTATTCTTGACCTCGTTGACGTAGGTATCAGCCGAATAATGCGCGACTTCGAACAACAGCTTGCGCGCCAGCGAATATCCGTTGGTGTGCAGGCCATTTGACGGCAGACCCAGAATGATGTCGCCGATCTGCACGTCTTTGCCAGTAATAATTTTTTCGCGCTCCACCACGCCCACAATAAAGCCCGCCAGATCGTATTCTCCATCGGGATAAAAGCCCGGCATTTCGGCGGTCTCCCCGCCGATCAGGGCGCAGCCGTTGTGCTTGCAGGCATCGGCAATACCTTCCACAACCTTCTCCGCAATCGAGGGATCGAGGGTGCCAGTGGCCAGGTAGTCCATGAAAAACAGCGGCGCCGCTCCCTGCACCGCAATGTCGTTGACGCAGTGGTTGACTAAGTCGGCCCCGACGGTGGAGTGCAGGTCCATCTCAAACGCGATCTTCAGCTTGGTGCCAACTCCGTCGACGCTCGACACCAGGACGGGGTCCGTGTACTTCGCCTTATCGACGGCGAAAAGCCCGCCAAAGCCGCCAATCTCGCTCAGCACGCCCCGGGTAAAGGTTTTATGCGCTAGATACTTGATGCGCTGCTTGGTGCGATTCGCGCGGCTGATGTCCACTCCGGCATCGGCATACGTAATCGGCGTCGGGCTGGGGGTGGGAGTCTTGGCCACAGATTTTTCCGTGTGTTTTCGCAATCCTTGCGTGGGGTTAGTGCCGGGTGCCGAAGCGACATCCGAAGGCCGCTCATTGTAGCACGTTCAACGCGGAGCCTTGGCAGACCGGCGGGCAGGTTTTGAAAACGCGAACCTAGGTCATCTCAGCGGCAGGTACACTTCTCCGCATTCCGCGGGCGCGCACGCCCGTTCGCCACTGCGGGCCCGGACTAATGAGAGATGAAGTCCGAGAAAAAGTAGGCCAGAACCCCGAACAACGCTAAACCAGAGATGCCGTAGGCCGTGAGGACCCAAGCTCCGCGGCCTTCATGTTGCCTGGTGGTAGTAGAAGTAGAGGACTGCTCCCGATCCGTAGCAGAAACGACAGGGGCCCGATCTTCCATGCAAAAACCTCCGACGGAAAGATCGTGGCGCAAATACGTTATGCGTCACGCCTGCCTCGCATCGCGGCGAAGCAAGACTATCTAAGCGAGATTCTACCCCGGATTGCCCCGAGGAAATGTCAAAAATGTGACTGGAGTGAGCAGTATTTATATTCAAAATAGTTTTCACCACGCGACAAACGCCGCGTCTCCAGAACACGCTCTCCCCTACGCTTGAGTCTCCATTTGAAGCTCCGCGAGACCGCTTGCGCGCGGACTAACTGCAACATGGGATAATGACTTGAGTTCTTCACCTGACTTAACTTATGCGCAATCCTTGCTTCGTTCTTCTCCTTTCTTGTCTGCTGACCGCCAGCGCGAGCTCCCAGCAGCCCAGTCAAACCGCGCCGGGTTCTGCCGCTCCCACTGAGCACTCCACCGGGCCGGCCCAGTCGAAGAAAACCGATGTGGCGCCTTCCGGAACCGCCGCAGAAAAAGCCGCCGACGCGCTGAATCCCGTGAAGTCTCCGAAGTATTCGGAGGAATCCTTCGTCATCGAGCAGATGTACTCGCACTACCGCTTTGAAGCCGATGGCACCGGACGGAAAGAAACCAGAGCCCGCATTCGCGTGCAGAGCGAAGCCGGCGTGCAGCAGTGGGGACAGTTGCAAGAGGGCTACAATTCCGCCAACGAGCGCGTTGAAATTCCCTACGTACGCGTCCTTAAAGAGGATGGCAGCGTGGTCAAGGCCGGCGACGATGCCGTGCAGGATTTGAGCGCTCCCATCGAGCGCGAAGCTCCGGTCTACACCGATTATCGTCAGAAGCACATCACAGTCCCCGGTCTGCGTCCCGGCGAAGTGTTGGAATACGACATGATCACGGTGATCCACACGCCGCTGGCCGCCGGACAATTCTGGGCGGACTACGATTTCGATAAGAGCAACATCACACTGGACGAAACGCTCGACGTCGACGTTCCCGCCGGCCGCCCCCTGAAGCTGAAGTGCAAACCGGGGATGGATGCGAAGATCACCGAAGAAAACGGCCGCCGCACTTATCACTGGTCGAGCACTCATCTCGAGCGCGACGACGACTCGGCCAAGGCCAAGGAGAAAGATAAGACAAAAAAGAAACGCCGGCCCGACGAGGACCGGCCGGATATCCAATTAACGACCTTCGAAAGCTGGGAGCAAGTTGGCCGCTGGTACGCCAGCCTCGAAAAAGACCGCCGCGCGCCTTCACCCGAAGTTCGTGCCAAAGCCCAAGAATTGACCAAGGGCATGAGCGGCGATCTCGAAAAGACCGAGGCGCTCTACGATTTCGTTGCGAAAAACTTTCGCTATGTCAGCCTTTCACTGGGAGTCGGCCGCTACCAGCCGCACCCGGCCTCCGAGGTTCTTCACGACCAGTACGGTGACTGCAAAGACAAGCACACGCTGCTCGCGTCCCTGCTTGAGGCCGAAGGCCTGCACGCCTCGTCCGTGCTTATCAATTCGAGCCGCAAACTCGATCCCGACGTTCCTTCGCCCTCACAGTTCGATCACGTGATCACGCTGCTCCCCATGGGCAAAGAGGAAGTTTGGATGGATACGACGAGCGAGGTCGCACCCTTCCGCCTGCTGGCGTACTCGCTGCGCAAAAAGCAGGCGCTCGTGATTCCTCCGGCTGAGCCGCCGTCCTCGGTCGCGCCTCATCTCGAAGAAACGCCCGCCGACACGCCCATGCCCGACACCGAGTTCTCGAAGATCGATGGCAAGATCAACGAGATCGGCAAACTTGAAGCTCACATCCACTACGAGTTTCGCGGCGACGAAGAACTGCTGCTCCGTTCGGTGTTCCGCCGCGTGCCGCAGGCCAACTGGCAACGCGTGGTTGAGAATGTGAACGCCGGCCTTGGCGGAGACATTTCCAATCTCAAGGTCAGCGATCCAGCGGCGACGCGGGAAGCGTTCACCCTGTCCTACGACGTCTCCAAAGTGAACTTCCTCGACTGGTCCAAAAAGAAAACGGAAATTATTTTGCCGCTGGTGCAGTTCAATCTGCCGGAAGTCGATGGCAGTGACAGTGACAGCGACGCCGACGCCGAACCCCTGAAGCTGGGCCCGAAAGCGGAGTACTCCTACGAGATCAAACTGGAGTTGCCGGCCAAGTATACGGCACATCTGCCGCTGGCTTTCTCGCTAAAACGCGACTACGCGGAGTACGAAGCCACCTACAAGGTGGACGGCGGCGTCTTCGCCGCAGGACGCAAACTGATCCTGCATCAGGATGAACTCCCGGTCGCCCGATCCGCCGATTACGAATCGTTCCGCCGAGCCGTCAGCGCCGATCTCGCGCAGCAGCTGTCAGTTGAGAGCACGGCGGCCGGAACCCCTGTTCCCCCCGCGGACATGAAGGCCGAAGATCTGGTCGACAGTGCCCGCGCGGCTGCCGACAGCGGCAACCTGCCCGTAGCGATCGCACTCTTGAAACGCGCGACGGAAGTCGATCCCAAGAATAAATTCGCCTGGAACAACCTGGGCCTCCTGTATCTCGCCATGCACCAGGACGATCAGGCCATCGTCAATTTTCGGAAACAACTGGACGTCAATCCCTATGACGAGTTTGCCTACAACAACCTGGGCCGCGTTTATTGGAGCGAGCGCAAATACGACGACGCGGTGAAGTCCTTCAACAAACAACTGGAGAACAATCCGCTCGACAAGTTCGCCCACGCCAACCTGGGCGCGATGTACGAAGAATGGCACAAATACGATTTAGCTGTCGCGGAACTGGAGAAGGCGGCGTCGCTCACTCCAGACAGTCCCGATCTGCAGGTAAGTCTGGGGAACGCCTACTTGAATCTCGGGCAGGACGACAAGGCGCTGGCCGCATTCGATCATGCCGTGGAACTCGCCGCCACGCCGCTGGTGTGGAACAACATTGCCTATCAGCTTTCGCTCAAGGATGCTCATCTGGACCGTGCGCAGCAATACGCCGAATCCGCGGTGTCAGCAACGGCCGCGGCGCTGCGAAACGTCTCGCTCGACCGCCTCTCGCAAAAAGACTTGCCCCTGGTTTCCTCGCTGATCGCCTACTGGGACACGCTGGGCTGGGTGCACTTCGCGGAAGGCGATTTCAGCAAAGCGGAAAAATACGTTGCCGCAGCATGGGATCTTGGTCATCACGCCGAGGTGGGCGATCATCTGGGACAGATCTACGAAAAGCGCGGCGACAAAGATCGCGCGCTTCGCACCTATGCACTGTCCATGAACGGCCTGCGTCCCGCTCCCGAAACGCGCGGCCGCCTGGCCTCGCTCGCCGGCGGAGACGCGAAAGCCGACGCTACGGTTGCGCGCTATAAAGACGAACTGCAGCACCTCAGCACCATCGACCTGGGTAAGGCCACGCAAACCGGCAATGCCGATTTCTTCATCCTGTTGAGCGGCGGCGGAGG
>Ga0182024_10003278_pt1 | contig 38794 bp, 30 predicted proteins | sample P32metaG_FD_120480 | JGI IMG/M metagenome (GOLD analysis project Ga0182024, IMG submission 120480) | Permafrost microbial communities from Stordalen Mire, Sweden - P3-2 metaG (Illumina Assembly) | ecosystem: Environmental > Terrestrial > Soil > Wetlands > Permafrost | place: Sweden: Stordalen...
GACGAAGAAATCCGTGTGCTCGAGGGTGGAACGCACGTGCAACTCCGCGGTGACCGGGCCGATCACCTCCACATCGCGAACCAGCACGGCGGTCGTGTAGACGAGCACGTCGCTGCGCCGTTCGAGGGCACGATTGTCCCGCCGCCCTCCCGATGCGGCGAGGACGCTCCCGCCGACGGACGGGGTGGGGTCGGACGGGTCATACCGGTAGCGGTCCGGAGGAGATGCCCCCGGGTTGCGCACGTGGAGCAGCCCTCCTGGTTGCAAATGCCAGCGCACACTCCGTGCCGGAGGGGGCCACTCGTCAACCTCGAGCCAGCGTCGAACGCCCCCGACCAACAGCCGTACTCGCGCACGCCGGGCGCTGTCACCTGCGTCGAGAAGGTGGCGGCCGAACCACTCCAGGGCATCGCGCATGCTCTCGCCGGCGGCACCAGGATCCGAGTGCTTCCAGGGACCGACCGTGAGCCGGACGTCGAGTCCCGCGGCACGGAGCGACCGGTAGTCCGCCAGTTGCGCCGGCAGGAACATGTCGTACCAGCCGGTGACCATCGTGATCGGCACGGCGAGCGAGTCGAGATGGCGCTGGAACTCGACGGGCGCCCAGAAGACGTCGTCGTCCATCCGGGCGAGCCAGTCCTGGTAGAAGGGCACGTGCGCACCGGTCACGACAAGATCCGCGTCACTGAGCGGCAGAGTCGCGAACCCTCGCTCGAGACGCCGTACCATGGCGAAGCGATCTCGAGCGCGCACGTGGCCGCCCCGACGCTGGCCGGCGAGCAGCGCGAGCCACGCCAGGGTGCTCTGGAGCGAGAACGAACCGCCCGAGTAGGTGAAGGCGCGCACCCGGGCCGAGGAGATCGGCGCGGCCATGGCGCGCAGCGACGGTGGCGGGTCGGTGGCAATCGCCCACTGGGCGATCCCGAGGTAGCTCGGTCCGAACGTCGCAACCTTCCCCGAGCACCACGGCTGGGCGTTCAACCACGCGAGTGTGGCGAGGCCGTCCTCGGCCTCGTGCCGGTAGGCGTCGAACTCCCCGCCGGAGCCGCCGGTTCCCCGGCAGCTCTGAATGACCGCGTGGTAGCCGCGCTCCGCGAACAGGCGCGCTCCAAGCGCCCAGACGCCGGTGCGCCCGTACGGGCTTCGCATCAGAACCACCGGCTGGGTGGCCTCCCCGCGGGAGCAATACCGATCGGCCAGGAGCGTCACCCCATCCGGCATCGCGACCTCGATGTCACGTCGAACAGCGACGTCGCGCGTGTGCGCCGGCGGGATGCGCGCGAGCAGCTCGACCGCACGTGTGGCGAGGCTCATCCGGCGCGACGCTTAGAGGAAGCTGGTCAGTCGCATGCGGAGACGATGTCGAGCCCCACATCGACGGCGTTGCTGAACTGGTCGCTCACCACCATGACCCTGCGCCCGGCACGAGCGAGCAAGGAGCCCGCGACCGCGGCACGGTACCCGGCGGCGCAATGTGCCCAGACCCTGCCGGCGGGAACCTCGTCGAGGCGGTCGGGCAGCTCGTGAAGCGGGATGTGCATCGCCGTGGCGAGATGTCCCTCGCGCCATTCACGACCGAGGCGGACATCGACGACGATCTCTCCCGGAGCGTCGATGTATGGCTTCAGCTCGCCGAACCCGACGAACGGATACGAGCCGGTGGCCAGATCGGCCCACGGGTCGTCGCCGTTCCCGGAGTCGCTGAAGCCCCAGGCCACGATCTTCTCGATGCCGATGCGTGCCAGCGATCGTCGAGCCACGGTGACGTCGTCGACGGTGCGTCCGATCAGGCTCAGCGGGCTGCCCCAGGGCAACAGCCAGCCCAGGTACGTCGTCAACGGGTCGGAGAGCTCGAAAGCGAGCGTCCCGAGCAGGTGCCTGCCCGCGAACGCCCGGCGATCCCTGAGATCGACCACCCACTCCCCTGCGAGCGCGCGCTCGGCGAGCTCGCGGGCATCGCTCGGTGCCGGCAACTCGAGGTCGGCGCCTCCCGCGCCCTCACGGTTTCTCGGGGCGATGTACGCGTAGTACCGCGGGAAGGCGTCCATCCCCGCCACAAGCCGTGCGACGAACGCGTCCTCATCCATGAGGAGCGCAGGATTCTCGGCGCGCTGATGGCGCGCATCCGCGGTATCCGCGGCGCCGACGGGGAATCCAGCCGAGCACAGGCTCCCGAATCCGTGCGTCGGCAGAATCGCCGCGTCGTCGGGAAGCTCGTCTGAGAGCCGCCGCGCCGAGCGGTGCTGGAGATGGCTCAGGCGATCGGTGGCCCACGGGCCCGACAGGTCGGTGCGCCCCACCGAGCCGAGCAGCATGGAGCCACCGGTGAATGCGGCGACCGGCTGGCCGCGTTCCTCGAGCAGGTAGGTCATGTGCGTCGCCGTATGACCCGGGGTATGACGGGCGACGAGGCTCAGGTCCCCAAATGGAATTCGTTCGCCATCCGCGATCGCCCGGCGCGCGTATCCGACGGACTCCCCCGCCGGGATGACAAGCGTCGCTCCCGTGATCCTGGAGAGTTCGGGGCCGCCGGAGACGTAGTCGTTGTGGATGTGTGTCTCGACCACGTGGCTCAGCCGCGCGCCGCGCCCGAACAGCGAGGCGAGCACACGATCGATGTCGCGCTGCGGGTCGATGATGACGGCTTCCCCGCCGGCGAAGATCGCGTAACTCCGGTCGCCCAACTCTGGGGTCTCGATCGTCGCGATCTCCGGAGCCACCCCCGAACGATCCCACATGCGGGAGCGATTGCGTGAGTTGACCGGTCTTCCAGCTTCTGCCAGTCTTGGCCGACCCCATGCGCCAGCTCACCAGCCTCGACGCGCAATTCCTCGCCCTCGAGACACCTCGAATCTACGGTCACGTGACCGGGGTCCTCGTGCTCGACCCCTCGACGGCGCCCGGGGGCACCCTCACGCTCGCCGACCTCCAGAACCTGATCCTCGAACGGCTCCCGCTGATCCCGATCTTCAAGTGGCGTCTCGCAGAGGTTCCGTTCGGCATCGACTTCGCGTACTGGGTCGATGACCCGGACTTCGACATCGATTTCCACGTGCGCGAGCTCGCGCTGGTACCACCCGGCTCCACCGCCCAGCTCGAAGAGCAGGTCGCACGCATCTTTTCCCGCCCGCTCGACCGCAGCCGGCCGCTCTGGGAGATCTATCTCATCCACGGCCTCGAGAACGGCCGTGTGGCGCTGATGACCAAGGTGCACCACGCCGTGATCGACGGCCTGTCCGGCGCGGAGATCCTCGGTTCCCTGCTCGACGTCACACCGGAGGGGCGGCAGGCACCCGAACCGGTCCCGGACGGTCCGGAGCGCATGCCTTCGCAGCTCGAGATGCTGGCGCGAGGACTCGCCGGGGTTCCGCAGTACCCGCTCCGCCTGCTGCGTTCACTGCCGGCGGCGCTGCCGCACTTTGAAGAGGTCGGGATCTTCAGCATCCTGCCCGGTGCCAGCCTTGTCGGCGCTGCCGGCAGGCGGCTGCAGGCGGCGATGCGCAGGAGCCCGATCGTCAGCGGTCGCAAGCTCTCGACTCCCCCGCACACGTCGTTCAACGGCAGGATCTCGGCGCACCGGCGCATCGTCTTCGGCCGGCTCCCGCTCGATGCTGTCAAAGATGTCAAGAACAAGCGGGGCGTCACCGTCAACGACGTCGTCGTGTCGATCTGCGCAGGCGCCGTCCGCCGCTGGTTGCAGCAACACCACGAGCTCGGCAAGCAGCCGCTGATCGCCCAGATCCCCGTCTCGGTGCGAAGCCCGGAGCAGCAGGGCACGTATGGCAACCGCATCCTGCTCATGGGGGTGGAGCTGCACACGGAGATCGCAGAGCCGGTCGAGCGGCTGCAAGCAACCCACGAGTCGCTTGCCGAGATGAAGGAACGCGATCAGGCGTTGCCGGCGTCCCTGCTCCAGGACGCCAACAACTTCATCCCACCGGCGCTCTTCACGCGAGCGGCACAGCTCACCTTTGCATGGACGAGCAACCCGCGCCTGCGTCCGACGTGGAATCTCGTCGTCTCCAACGTCCCCGGACCGCAGATACCGCTCTACTGCGCGGGCGCCCTGCTCGAGGCGATCTACCCAGTCTCGGTGATCATGGACGGCCTCGGCTTGAACATCACGGTGATGAGCTACAACGGCAACCTCGACATCGGCATCGTCGCCGATCGCGACGTGATGCCCGACGTCGGCGCGATGACCGGCTGGCTCGCCGACGAGCTCGAAGCGCTGCAGACGCCCGCGCCTCCGGAGCGCCCGGCACGCGCGCCCGTCCGGCCGCGAAGACGACGCTCGCGGACACCTGCCAAGCCCCGTCCGGCGTAGCCGTCCACGGCATCAGCGGTCGGATGCGTGACGCCTGACCCACTCGCGCTGGCACGCGACATCAGCGACGGCTTCCTCTTCCCCGGGGCGCTGGAGGTCGACGCATCGGACATCGTGCCCGTCGATCGCCTCGACCGCCTGGCGGCGGCGGGCCTGTACGGTCTCGCCGCTCCCGCCGACGCCGGTGGTCTGGGGCTCGCCGACGTTGCGATCGCCCTCGAGATCATCGAGATCCTCGCCTCCGGTTGCCTGACGACGACATTCGTCTGGATCCAGCACCATGGAGCGGTCCGCGCGCTCGTCGAGGCCCCGCCCGGGCTCCGCGAGACCTGGCTTGCGCGCCTGTGCAGCGGGGCCGTACGTGCCGGAGTCGCGTTTTCCGGGCTGCGCAGGCCCGGCCCTCCAATCCTGACCGCTGCGGCGGACGGCGGAGGCTGGCGCTTCAACGGGTTCGCTCCATGGGTGACCGGGTGGAGTCGCATCGACGTGATCCGTGCCGCGGCACGGCGCGAGGATGGAGACATCGTGTGGGCGCTCCTCGACGCGACGGCCGGTCCGACCCTGAACGCCGAGCGCCAGCGCCTGGCCGCGGTCAACGCGAGCGCAACAGTGACCCTCACCTTCGACGACCACGTGGTCCTACCCGATCGGGTGATCTCGATTCAGCCCTTCGACGAGTGGCAGGCCGCAGACTGGGCCAGCCTCCGCTTGAACGGCTCGCTCGCGCTCGGCATCGCCCGCCGATGCGCCTCCATGCTCGGAAGTGAAAGGCTCGAGACGGAGGTGCGGGAATGCCGCCGCGGCCTCGATGAGGCGTCACCGGAAGCGATGCCGGAGCAGCGCGCGCGGACGTCGGAGCTCGCGCTACGAGCGGCGACGACGCTGGTTGTGACGGGTGGCGGTCGCTCGATCGCCCTCGACCAGCATGCGCAGCGCCTCGCCAGGGAGGCGCTCTTCCTACTCGTTTTCGGCCAGACACCGGCCATCAAGGCCGCGCAATTGCACCGGCTCTATGATGAGTCGCATGGCTGAAGAACAGATCGCATGGACCGCCGTCAAGACCGGTGAGGCCGTCGTCACCAGCGATGGCACCAACATCGGCAAGGTCGTGGAGGTCGCGGCCCTCGCCAACGAGGACATCTTCCACGGCATCGTGTTCGAGCACGCGCACCGCCGCAAGCACTACCTCGCGCCTGCCGCCGACATCGACCACATCACCACCGAGGCCGTGCACCTCTCGGTCGATGGGGCGACGTCGGATCGGTACGAGGAGTTCGAGCAGCTCCACGTGTCCCGCCTTGGGTTGACCGGGGTCTTCCGCTGGAAGCACTTCGGCTGGAAGGACTCGAACGAGTAGGACCTGTGTCGGAGGCGTGACGGGGGACTGAGCCGGGGGCGGCTACCATGGCGCCGATGCTCCAGTCGTGCCCGGGAGCCCGGCGTTGAAGCGGATCCTCATCACCGGGGCGGGCGGTTCGCCGTCGACCAACTTCGTGCGCTCCTTGCGCCTTGCCCCCGAAGCCTTCGATCTTGTCGGCACCGATGCCGACGAGTTCCTGCTCATGCGGGCCGAAACCGACAGACGCTACCTGGTGCCGCTCGCGAGCGATCCCGCCTATCTCGATGTGCTGAACGACATCATCGATGAGGAAGGGGTCGACCTCGTCCACGCGCAGAACGATGCCGAGGTGCGGTTTCTCTCCGACCACCGAGCCGCAGTGCACGCTCGAACCTTCCTCCCGTCAGCCGAGACGGTGCGCGTCTGCCAGGACAAATTCCTCTCCTACGAGCGCTGGCACGCCGCGGGCCTGGTGGTGCCGGAGACCCTCGTGATGCATACCGAGGCGGACCTGCAGCGTGCGTTCGCCGCCTTCGGAGGACGGATGTGGCTGCGCGACTCCTCCGGCGCCGGTGGCCGTGGCGCACTCCCGGTCCACGATCTCGACACCGCGCGCTCGTGGCTCGAGCTTCGTCAGGGCTGGGGTCGGTACACCGCCTCCGAACTGCTCGAGCCGGAGACGATCACATGGATGTCCATCTGGCGAGAGGGCGAGCTCATCCTTGCACAGGGACGGAAACGCCTCTACTGGGAACTGTCGAAGGTGTCCCAGTCCGGGGTCACCGGCGCGACCGGCGCGGCGATCACCGTCGCCGACCCGCAGGTCGACGCGATCGCCATGGCGGCTGTGCTCGCCATTGACGCCGAACCCGACGCCCTGTTCGGCGTCGACCTCACCTACGACCGCGACGGCATCCCCAATCCGACCGAGATCAACATCGGCCGCTTCTTCACCACCCACCTGTTCTTCACCGAGCTCGGTGTGAACATGCCCTACGTTTTCGTGAAGCTCGCATGCAACGAACCGTTGCCGGAGATCCCGCAGAAGCTCAACCCCGCGCAGCCGGATATGGTGTGGATTCGCGGCATGGACTTCGAGCCGGTGCTGGTGCCGATGTCCGATATCGAGTCCCAACGCGAGATGCTCGCGCGGCGGAGACAGAAGCTGCGCGCATGAGGGTGTTGCTCACCGGCGCCTCCGGGTTCCTCGGTCGCCGAGTCGCGGAGATGGTGGTCGCGGGCGGCCACGACCTGGTGTCACTGGGTCGTTCTTCTCCGGATCCACCGGAGCGCGAGGCCGGTCGCTTCATCACAGCCGATCTCATCGACGCCGGCGAGGTCTCGCGGGCCGCCGTCGAGGCGGGTGAGGTCGACTCGATCATGCATCTCGCGGCGATGGTGCCGAAGACCTCGGCGCAGGACGCGGCGGCGGCGTTCGCTGCAAACGTGATGGGCACGGTCCACCTCTTCAGCGCCTTCGGTCGCGCCGGACAGGCAAACGTTTTCGCCAGCACCGCCGAGATCTACGGGCTGCCGGACGGGCACGCCACGCTTCGCGAGGACACCGAGCCTCGGCCGCTGAGCTGGTACGGCACCAGCAAGGTCGCGGCGGAGGCCTACTGCCGGACGCTGGAACGGCACGACGACATGAGGATTGCGATCCTGCGGTTCACAGTGCTCTACGGAGCAGGCGACACGATCGAGCGAGCGATCCCGAACTTCATCCGCAGCGCCGTCAAGGGCGAGCCGATTCAGATCTTCGGCGGCGAGGAACTGCGCGACTACCTGCACGTTGACGACGCGGCGCAGGCGGTCATGCTCGCCTGGCAGCGCCGGCTCTCGGGAACGTACAACGTCGGCTCCGGAAAGGGCATCGCGGTGCGCGACGCCGCCGGCGCCGTCCTCCGAGCAGCAGGCGGGCGGTCCACGCTCGAGCAGCACCCTCGACGCAAACCCGCGGCTGATATCGTGCTCGACGTCGCGCGGTTTCGCGAGGCGACCGGATTCTCTCCGGCTCGCGTTTTTCCCGACGGGTTGGAGGAGCAGATTGCCACGGCCGCCGACGCTCGTCTTTGACCTCGACGGGACGCTGCTCGACGTGTCGGCACGGCACCATCACGTCTACAGCGCGGTCTGCACAACGCTCGGTGGTGAGCCCCTCGCTCGCGCCGAGTACTGGCGGCTGAAGCGGCAGCGCACCGGGTGGCCCGAGATCCTCGCGCAGAGTGGCCTTGACGATGGGCAGCTGGGTGCGTTCGAGGAGCAATTCGCGGAGCTCATCGAGGTGCCGGACAGTCTCGGGTTCGACTTCCTGTTTCCCCAGACCATCCCGGTGCTCACGCGGCTCGCGGCAACGTATCGCTGCTCGCTCGTATCGCTCCGCTCGTCGGTGACGGCCTTACGGGCCCAGCTGGCGGTGTTCGCACTCACCCCCTTCTTCGACGCGATCGAAACCGCCGCCGCGGGCGGCGACCCGGCGTTTGCGAAGGCGCGGCTGATCCGCAGAACGGTGCCGGCTGACGACCCGGCGGTGGTCATCGGTGACACCGAAGCCGACGTCGCAGCCGCACACGCGCTCGGCTACCTGTCGGTCGCGGTGGCCTCCGGTATCCGCGACCGCGACGTCCTCGCGCGCGACGATCCGGGATATCTCGTTGACGGCATCGGCGACGTTGAGGACGCCCTGCGGCGCGCGCGACTCCTCTGAGATGGCATCCAGGGCCAACGGCGAGGCGCCGTTCGGGGTGCTCATGCACCGGCAGCTCAAGCTCATTCATCAGATGCTGCGCAGTGACCTCACCGTCTGTCGAGAGCTCGCCAGGGACGTCGCCTCCGGTGCGCCCGCATCGGACATCGCCGAGCAGATCGTCGCCCTGCAGACGCGGAGTCCAATCTGGACGTTGCAGGTGAACTGCCTGTATCACTGCAGGGTCGTGCATGCGCACCACGGGCACGAGGATGCGGACATGTTTCCCGCATTGCGCCGGTCGAACCCCGAGCTGTCGGCGGTCGTTGACAAGCTCGAGGCGGACCACCGCGCGATCTCCGACCTTCTCGACGATGTCGAGGAATCGGCCAAGGCGCTCGATGACACCGCCGCGAATCCCGCGCGCGAACGGCTTGTGGGCGCGCTCGGCCGGCTCGAGGAGGACCTCCTCGCCCACCTCGCGTATGAGGAGGAGTCCATCGCCGCGACCTTGCGCGGCTGGGACCAGTGGCCGTAGCGTCGGGGTTCCTCCGGCTCCGGGCGTGACCGTCGAGCTCCCGATGTCGGAGGTGGTCGGGCGCGGCGGATCGTTGCGCTCGTCCTGGGTACGGCGATTGCCTGCCGACTCGCGATTTTCCTGTGCTCATCGATCTGTATCAGAAGGGACGCCTTGACCTGGACGGATTCGTCTCTGAGCTCATCACCGTCAACGACAGTCGAGGACGCTTTCAGGAAGATCGCGCGCAGCGAGGTCCTCCGCTCTGTGGTGGTGTTCCCCCCGGACTGACGCCTTAGCGCAGGCGTTCGCTGAGATACGCGAGCGACTTCGGGTACCGGTAGTCGATGCCCATGTGGGTCGCGTCGAACAGCTCGAACTGTACGTCGGTGACGCCGATCTTCGCGAGCTCGTCTCGGAACGCGGTGGCCGCCAGGTCGAGATACCAGTCATCGCGCGTCCCCGCATCGATCCATACCGCACGCTGCGACCGCAACGCGTCCGCGTAGTGCGGAACCATGCGCACCGGATCCCACGCGAGCCAGCGCGCCCAGATGTCGTCGCGCAGCCGCCCTGTCCGCGAGTCGAAGGGCAGTTCGGGCGTGCCGTCGTCTCGTGCCGAGAAGCAGGCCGCGACACCGAGCAGCATCACCAGGTTCTGGTCGCCCTCCTTCGTGAACGCGACGCGCGACTGAAAGTCCTTCCACCACGCGACAACGTCGCCATCGAAGATGCGCAGCGATCGCACGGCCTTGGGGAATTCGGGGATGTAGCAGCACTCATACATCCCGTCACCCGCGTGCGTTGCCAGGCCTCCGAAGAGATCCGGCCGCAACATCGGTGTGATCATCGCGCCGAATCCGCCGCTCGATTTCCCCATGATCCCGCGGTGCGCTGCACCTGCCATGGTGCGGTAGTGCTCATCGACGAACGGGACGATCTCGTTGCAGAGATATGTGTGGTAGCGCCCGGTCCCGGGTGAATCGACAAACTGCGAGCCGCCGTACGCAGTCCACGCGTCGACATACGCGACGACGCACGGTGGCGCCTCACCACTCGCGACCATGCGATCGAAGGCGGCCGGGAATCCCTCGCGAAACGGCGAGCGGTTCCACCACATGACGGCCTGCCCGCTATACCCCTGGATGACGTATACGGACGGATAGCGTTCCTCCGAGCTGTCGTATCCAGGGGGCGTGTACACCCACAGCGGCCGCTCGGTCGGGTCACCCAAGGGGTTCCCGGCGAGAACGCGCGACTCGATCACGTGCTCGGAGAGCCGTCCCAGAAGGTGTTGCTGCCACCATCGGCCGGCCCCCGGCCCGCTGTTCCAGAACCTCGCAGCGTCAACGGTGCTCATGGCATTCCCTCTTGTGGTCTGGCAGCCCTTCGCTGCGGGCGATCCTACGCGCCGTGCGGGACCAAACCGCTAGCCTGGGTTCGGCAGTCGGCAACCCGGAGGATCCCCCGTGCAGCATCGCCGTCTCGGAAAGGAAGGACCAACAGTCTCAGCGATCGGACTCGGTGCGATGAGCTTCGCCGGTGTGTACGGCGACGCCGAGGACGCGGAATCCGCCGCCACGATCGCCCGTGCCCTCGAGCTCGGGGTCACCTTCATCGATACGGCGAACATCTATGGAGCGGGCCACAGTGAGCAGGTGGTGGGCCGGGCGATCAAGGACCGCCGTGCCGACGTGGTGCTCGCCACCAAATTCGGCGGCGGTGGTGACCCCGGCCTCGCCAGGCATGACCGGGTCCGGCCGGCGCTCGAGGCGAGCCTGGCGCGGCTCGGAACTGACTACGTCGACCTGTACTACCTCCACCGGGTGGATCCGTCGACGCCCATCGAGGAGACCGTCGGTGCGATGGCCGAGTTGGTCTCGGCCGGACTGGTCCGCTACCTCGGGCTCTCCGAGGCTGCGCCCGAGACCATCCGCCGCGCGCATGCGACGCATCCGATCACCGCACTCCAGACCGAGTACTCGCTGTTCAGCCGCGATCCTGAGGAGGCGATCCTGCCGGCGACGCGCGAGCTCGGCATCGGATTCGTCGCATACAGCCCGCTCGGTCGCGGCATGCTCACCGGGCAGTTCCAGCGCCTCGACGACATCCCGCCCGACGACTGGCGGCGCAGTGTGCCGCGCTGGCAGGAGGAGAACTTCGACCACAACGTCCGCCTGGTCCGCCGCCTCGAGGAGATCGCTCAGCGCCACAGCATCAGCACGGCGCAACTGGCGCTCGCGTGGGTGCTCCACCAGGGCGACGACATCGTTCCGATCCCGGGAACGCGCAGGCGCGCGAACCTCGAGGCCAATGCCGCAGCCGCGGACGTGAGCCTGAGCCCCGAGGATCTCCGTGAGATCGACGAGGTGGCCTCCCCGGACAGGGTTGCCGGCGCCCGCGGCGCAGACGCGTACATGGCAAGGGTCGACGCCTGAATCGACCGGATTTGACCGAGGCACCCGTAACGTGGTGTCATCACCCGTCGAGAGAAACAATCAGGGGGTACCGACGATGCGTGCATTGCGACTGACCGCGGCCGCCGCCACGCTTGGAATGGCGTCGATCGGTGCCGGCTCGCTCGCGGCAGCTCCGGCTGTGGCGACGATCGCGATCCATCCGGATGTCGCGATGTCGAGACTGATCTCGACAACGGCTCCGCCGACCACCGCGCAGTGCGAGGCCGACTTCCAGGTCGCGTGTTACGACCCTGCGCAGATCGAGCGCGCCTACAACCTCGGCCCTCTCTACGCAAAGGGATACAACGGCGCGGGGAAGACCATTGTCATCGTGGATTCGTTCGGGTCGACGACCGTCCGCCACGATCTCGCGGTCTTTGACACCGCATTCCATCTCCCGCCCCCACCGTCATTCAAGATCATCCAGCCTGCGGGCGCGGTGCCCCACGCGGACCCAGGCTGGGCAGGTGAGACGGACCTCGACGTCGAGTACGCACACACCATCGCGCCCGGCGCGAACATCCTGCTGGTCGAAACGCCCACGTCCGAGAACGAGGGCACCACGGGCTTCCCGCAGATCGTCGAGGCGGAGAACTACGTCATCAATCATCACCTCGGTGACGTGATCAGCCAGAGTTTCAGTGCGACCGAGGAGACGTTCCCCACCGCGCAGTCGCTGCTCAACCTGCGCTCCCCCTACATCAACGCTGCCAAGCACGGCGTGACCGTCGACACGGCGTCGGGAGATTCCGGCGCGGCCGACGTCAGTTTCGCCGGCATCGACTACTACCTGCATCCTGTGACGTCGTGGCCGGATTCCGACCCGTTGGTCACCGGCATCGGGGGTACGCAGCTGCACCTCAACGCCGAGGGAGCCCACATCGCTCCGGACAGCGTCTGGAATGACACGTACAACGTGCCCACCAACGAGTTCATCTTCGGCGACGCGGGTCCGAACCCGCTGGCGGGTGGCGGCGGCAAGTCGATCATCTTCTCGCGGCCCAGCTATCAGAACGGCGTGTCATCCGTCGTCGGTGTGCAGCGCGGCGTGCCCGACATCAGCATGAGCGGAGCCTGCAACGGTGGGGCGATCATGTACCAGAGCTTCCCGGGTGGCGGACCTCCCGGGTTCTACGTGGTCTGCGGGACCAGCGAGGCGACCCCACTGTTCTCTGGCATCGTCGCGATCGCCGACCAGTACGCGGGACACGACCTCGGGGTCATCAACCCGGCGCTCTACCGCCTGTCGGAAGCAGGAGCCCCAGGGATCGTCGACATCACGAGCGGCAACAACACCGTCACCTTCACGCAGAACGGGGCAGTCCACACGGTGGTCGGCTTCCAGGCGCTCCCGGGGTATGACCTGGCGAGCGGCGTGGGGACCGTGAACGCCGCGAAGTTCATCCCGGAGCTTGCCGCTACCGGCTGATCGGGCGCAGATCCCACGCAACCTGCAGCGGCCGAGGTCGTAACGCGACTGTCCGCGATTGGGGCGGCCGGCGCATCTACCATCTCGGCATGGCTGGCACATCCCACCGGCTCGGCGCGGCGTTTCTGCGCTCGAGCGAGTTCTTCGCCCGCGCGCTCAGGATCGAGGAGGATGGGCAGGGAATGGTCGAGTACGCGCTCATCCTCGTCCTGATCGCGATCGTGGTGATCGTGATCCTGCAACTCGTCGGGAAGCAGGTGAACAACGTGTTCTCCAACGTCAGCAACGGGCTGTCCCACTAGAAGCACGACGCCGCAGAGGGCCGGCACTCCGAGGACCCTCGCGGCGCGCCCGGACGCGTCCCGGAATTCAGTTCCCCTAGGATTTGGGGTCGGTTCGCCGCGCAACCTCACCTCGCTGCGAGCAGCCTCGATGCCGCTTCCCTCCGCCCAGCATGGAACCGCAGATGACCAGCTTCGCCGTCTCAGCGCAGCACCTCGCTCGGTCGTTTGGCGACACCCCGCGCCCTGGTGGACGTCAGCCTCGACGTGCCGGCGGGGAGCGTGTGCGCGCTGCTCGGCCGCAACGGCGCGGGCAAGACCACCACCGTGCGGATCCTCACCACCCTGCTCGACGCCGACGGTGGTCATGCGCAGGTCGCCGGGTTCGACATCGCGACGCAGGCCGACAAGGTCCGCGGGCGGATCGGCGTCACCGGCCAGACCGCCACCATGGACGAACTGCTGACCGGGCACGAAAACCTCGAGATCATCGGGCGGTTCTCTCACCTGGGCGCCGCTGTCTCGCGACGACGCGCTGATGAGCTGCTCAGGCAGTTCGATCTCGTCGCTGCAGGAGACCAGCTCGTCAAGAAGTATTCGGGCGGGATGCGCCGGCGGCTCGACCTCGCGGCAAGCCTGATCGCCAACCCTGAGGTGCTCTTCCTCGACGAGCCGACCACCGGTCTCGATCCGGTGGCTCGCAGTGAGATGTGGGCAGCCATCCGGAATCTGGTCGCGCGGGGGACTACAGTGCTGCTGACGACTCAGTATCTCGACGAAGCCGACCAGCTCGCCGACACGATCGTGGTCGTCGACCGGGGGCTGGTCGTAGCCGAGGGCACACCAGAACAGCTCAAGGCGTCGATCGGCAGGCCAAGCGTCGTGGTGACGCTGGTCGACGCGGATCCGATAGCGCTCGAGAAGGTGCGTGTCGCGCTGGGGGCCGATGCCGCGATCCGAGGGCGATCGGTGACCGTCCCGGCATCTGAGGGGCTGGTCAGCCTCGGCGAGGTGGTCACGCTGCTCGAGCGACTTGCGGTCCCGGTCCACGAGGTCGGGCTCGAACACCCGAGCCTCGACGAGGTATTCAGTACCGTGACCCACCGGCCGGGAGAGCACGTCACCGGCGAGGTGGCGAAGATGCCGGCATGAGCATTGCAACACTCCCGGCCCCGAACTCGGTGCAACTCGGTCTGATCGACGCGTACAACGCCACGCGCCGCTACCTGATCCGAGGCAAGCGGCAGCCCGACATCATCTTCGGCAGCGTGCTGTTTCCGGTGATCTTCGTGGTGCTCTTCGGCTATGTCTTCGGGAGCTCGATCAGCGTTCCCGGCGGCAACTATCACTCATATCTGATGTCGGGGCTCTTCGCACAGTCGACGCTCTTCGCGTCGAGTCAGGTCGCGGTTGCCGTTGCCACCGACATGAACGAGGGTGTGATCGACCGGTTCAAGACGCTGCCCATCGCGCGGTCGTCGATCCTCATCGGACGCTCTGTGTCGACGATCGTCCTCGGGTTGCCGGCGCTCGGGGTGATGATCCTGTGCGCCCTCGCCGTTGGCTGGCGACCGGAGAACGGGATCTTCAATGCAGTCCTCGGTTTCGCGCTGATTGAACTATTCGCGTTCGCGCTGAGCTGGCTCGGCATCCTTGCCGGGCTCATCGCGAAGTCCTCACAGGCGGCCGATGTCATTGCGAGCATCCCGGTCTTCCTGCTCGGATTTGTTTCCAACGTGTTCGTCGACACCTCCAAGATGCCCGTCTGGTTGCGCGACTTCGCCGACTGGAACCCGGTGTCGGCGGTCGTCGCAGCGGGCCGCAACCTCTTCGGCAACACCATCGGGCCGCCGCCCTCGGGTGTCTGGTCGCTCCAGCATCCGGAGATCACCACGATCGGCCTGGCGCTCCTCATCATCATCGTGTTCATCCCGATTTGCGTGCGTCGGTACAGCCGGACCTCCCGATGAGCCTCGATTCCCTCCCCCTTGGGTTCGTCTGATAATCGTGTCGTTGTCCACGTGAAAGGAGCCTCAGATGACAGTCGAAAGCAGCGCCAGCGCGATGTGGGAAGGCAGCCTCGTGAGCGGCAAGGGCACGGTGAAGCCGGCGAGCGGGGCGTTCCCCGAACTCCCGATCACCTGGAACGCGCGGGCTGAGTCGCGCGCGAGCGGCACGAGCCCCGAGGAGCTGATTGCCGCCGCCCACGCGAGTTGCCTGTCGATGGCGCTCGCCCACGCCCTCGCCGGCGCGGATCATCCGCCCGAACGCCTCGACACCACTGCCAAAGTGACCTTCGGCGTCACCGAGGGGATCTCGGCAATTCATCTGATCGTGAAGGGCAAGGTCCCGGGCATCGATGCCGCAGTGTTCGCTGCGGCGGTCGAGGATGCCAAGGCGAACTGCCCGGTATCAAAGGCGCTCGCGTCGGTGCCGGTGACGGCGGAGGCGACCCTGGAGCTGTAGCGCTGGCGGGCGGTCCTGCCGGGCCTGGGGAACAGCGGCGGGTTCCCGGACAGCGTCTCTCTGACGTGAGCGGCTCGACGCGCTCGCTGCGGTTGCCGTGTTTCTCTATACTATGCCGAGCGACCACATGAGCTGAGAGGCGCGTGGAAGCGGCAGGGACTTGAGGGGAACAGGGGGATATCGTGTCTGGGGGCATCCATTCGAAACGCCGCGCGTCCGGAATTCGCCGGGTGGCCGTCGCGCTGGCAGGACTCAGCTCATGTGTCGGCCTGTGGACCGCCACCGGACCAACCGCAGCACTCGCAGCGCCCAAGACTTCTTCGACCACCACCCGAGCCGCAGCCGCCCCCAAAGCAGGCGCCGCGACCACGCAGGACTGGCCGACGTACCTGCACGATGCCGCGCGCACCAGTGTCAGCGGCGACACCACGATAACTCCGGCGAACGTTCAGTTCCTGCTGAAGAACTTCACCGCAGTCACGGGCGGCGTCATCGCCGCCGAACCGGCGATCGTGAACGGCGTTGCTTACGTCGGCTCGTGGGACGGCTATGAGTACGCGATCAATGCGAATACGGGTGCGGTCATCTGGAAGACATTCCTCGGGACGATCACCGACCCGCCGTGCGCGCCCCCGAATGTGGGGATCACCTCCTCCGCCACCGTCTACAACGGCGTCGTCTATGTCGGAGGCGGCAACGACACGAACGGCGAGGAGCAGTGGTACGCACTGTCGGCCGCGACCGGCGCGATTCTCTGGAACGTTCCCACCGGCCTCGGCCCGACAGCGGGCCCGTACTACAACTGGTCGAGTCCGCTCATCATCACCGATCCGGCGGACGGGCTCCCGTACGCGTACATCGGCACGGCCAGCGTCTGCGACGCGCCACTCGCCCAGGGCCAGCTGCTGAAGGTGTCACTCACGACGCACCAGGTGGTCGCCATCACGCCGATGGTCCCGGCCGGGCAGGTCGGTGGCGGCATCTGGACCTCGCCGACCTACGACGCCACGACCAACAAGATCTTCGTCTCCACAGGGACGCTCAACCTCTACTCCCAGACTCTCTCCCAGGCGGTCGTGTCCATCAACGCCACCACCATGGCGGTGATCGATCACTGGCAACTGCCCTTCGAGGCGGCGGTGAGCGACTCCGATTGGGGGACAACGCCGACGCTCACGACGGACGCGAACGGCGATCAGCTCGTGAGCCTGGCGAATAAGAACGGCATCCTCTACACGCTCAACCGCAACAACATGGCGGCGGGGCCGATCTGGCAGAGCCAGATCGCGTACGGCGGTGATTGCCCCACGTGTGGTGACGGCTCGATCGCCTCCGGAACGTTTGCCAACGGCGTCCTGTACTACGCCGGCGGGAGCAACAGCGACGCCAGCGGCGCCGGTCACGGAGGCTCGATCACTGCCTTCAACGCGGGCACCGGCGCGGTGCTCTGGAAGCACGAGACCAACTCTCCCGTTCTCGGCTCCATCATCTACGACAACGGTCTGATCTTCGACGGCCAGGGCTCGATCATCGAGGCACTGAGCGCGGCGACCGGGGCATCCCTCTGGACGTACAACCTCGGAGCGGGCACGTACGGCGCGCCTGCCGTGGCCAACGGCATGCTCTACCTTGGCGCGGTCAACGGCGACTTCTTCGGATTCGGCCTGCCGGCGACGCTCCCGGGCTCGCCGCCCCCCGACCCCAACTGCCCTGCAGGCTTCACGTGTCAGGACATCGGCAAGCCCGGGATCGCCGGCAGTGAGGTCGTCAACAGCAATGGGAGCGTCACGGTCACGGCGTCGGGGAACGGCCGCAGCCAGGGCGATCAGATGCGCATCATCACCGAGCCTGCCGCAGGTGATTTCCAGATCTCGGTCGAGGACATGTCGGAGACCGCGGGCAACCTCACGGGATACAACCAGCCGCAGCTCGGCATCGTCATCCGTCAGAGCGCCGCGCTCGGTGCACCCTTCTACACGGCGCTGCAGGATCCGACCTACCCGGCCGAGGGCGAGAACGTCGCCAACGTCATCATGTATTACCGCGACACGTGGGGTGGCCCCGTCGTGGAGCTGACGCAGAACTACCCGCTCGCCTTTCCGCGGTACCTCATGGTGCAGCGCCACGGCGACACCTTCCAGACACTGTTCAGCTCCAACGGCACGAACTACACGCTCATCAGCGCCACGGTGCACACGATGGTGATGCCCACCACGCTGCTCGCCGGTGTGGGAGTTGCCTCAGGCACACCCACGGCGACGACCACGGCGGTGTATCAGAAGCTCGCCATCGGACCGCCGACTCAGACGTACGTCGAGCAGAACGAGCCTCACGCGTGCCCGACCGGATGGACATGCACGGACGTTGGCGCCGGCTCGCCGATCGGCGACGAGACGTTGGTCAACGGCGTGTGGACGATCTCCGGGGGCGGCGAGGGGATCAACCTCGCTGCGGACGGACTCGGCAATAACCGGATCGCCGACCAGTTCCACTACGTGTACAAGCCGATGACCGGTGACGGCACCATCACCGGACGGCTCACGTCGATCGCAAATGGCAGCGCGACCGCGCAGGCCACGCTGATGATGCGCGCCGATACATCCATCGGCTCACCCTTCTACGGTGTGGTGGTCACGCCCAACCTCGTGGCGACCATCGAGTGGCGGACGAACAACCTCATCCAGCAGCGGGTCACGATTCCAATCGGCACCCTGACTCTGCCCACCTGGTTCCAGATCAACCGCTATACCGACACGACGCAATCACCGGCGGTGACGTACTACAGCCTGCTCACCTCGACCAACGGGACGAGCTGGACCGAGGTCAACGGATCAACCGTCGCGGTCAGTCTCGGTGCGCACCCACTTGCCGGGATGGGCGGCTCGCAGGCCAATCCGCGGGCTCTCAACAAGTCGACGTGGGACAACGTGAGCATCTCGACCGGCAGCACCAAGCCGCCGGGCGTGTGTCCGCAGGGCTACACCTGCCAGGACATCGGCGACGGCTACCAGTCCGGAAGCCAGGAGTTCAGCGGCAACGGCACCTGGACCTTCTCCGCCGGTGGGCCGGACATCTGGGACGTCTACGACTTCTTCCACTTCGTCTCGCAGACGCTCACCGGCGACGGCACCGTGAGTGCGCAGGTCACCTCCGCGGGACCCGTGAACTACGACGCCGAGTGGCAGAAATCGGGCGTGATGCTGCGCGGATCCACCGATCCCCAGTCGCCCTATTACGGCGTGTTCGTGACGCCGCAGCACGGGCTCGCTGTGCAGTGGCGCACGACGCAAGCCGGCTTGACCAGTCAGGTGCTCGCGACCGGCCCGTCGCCGGAGTACCCCGTGTACCTGATGATCGGACGGTGGACCGACCCGCATCCGGGCGGTCTGACCTACTACACCGCCTACTGGTCGACTGACAACGTCAACTTCACAGCGATCCCCGGTTCCACTATTGCGCTGAGCCTGCCGGCAACGGTGCTGGCCGGAATGGCGGCGGATTCGTACAACGAGAAGACCACGTTTCCGGTCGTCTTCAACGCCTTCGCGATCTTCAGCGATACCGAACCGGTGCCTCCGGGCGCCTGCCCGGCGTCGGTCAGCGGGTGCGCGGACATCGGCGGCGCTGCCCCCGCCGGCGTGCAGACGCTCACCAATGGCACGCTCACCATGACCGTCGGCGGTGGTGACATCTGGGTGGGGGCCGATCAGATGCACCTGGTCTGGCAGAACCTCGCCGGCGACGGCGTGGTCAGCGCGCGAGTCGTCTCGCAGCAGAACACAGGCGGATGGGCCAAGGCAGGCGTGATGATGCGTGCCACCACCGACCCGGGCTCGCCCTACTACGGGGTGTTCGTCACACCGAGCAACGGCATCGCCGTCCAGTACCGCGCCACGGCCGGCGCAAACACCGCACAGATCGTGATCCCCGGCACCGCCCCTGCCTACCTCGAGGTGACCCGCTACACCGACAGTGGTGGCACCACCTGGTACACGGCCTACACGTCGACCAACGGCACCACGTGGACCGCGGTTGCCGGGTCCACGGTGGCGCTTTCGATGCCGGGCACACTGCTCGCGGGATGGGGTGGTGACTCGACAAGCCAGACGACGGGAAGCCAGATCGTCTTCGACACCCTGGCCGTGACGGCGGGCGCCTCCGCGCCTCCCGGCCTGTGTCCGTCCGGCTGGAGTTGCGCGGATCTCGGGGGCGCGACCCCTGCCGGAGGACAGAACCTCTCCGGCGGCGCGTGGACCGTATCTGGTGGAGGCGGCGACATCTGGGGCGTCAGCGACCAATTCCGTTTCGTGGACACGCCGGCGACCGGTGACGGCACCATCAGTGCCGAGGTCACGTCGCAGCAGGCCACCAACCCCTGGGCGAAAGCGGGCGTGATGATGCGCAGCACGGTCGATCCCGCATCGCCGTACTACGCCGTCCTGGCCACGCCCAGCAACGGAGTGGTCGTGCAGTGGCGAACCGCGCAGGGCGGGGTGAGCAGCCAGCTCGATGTCCCAGGCACTGTCCCGCTCTACCTCGAGGTATCGCGATGGACCGACACCAGCGGCGCGACGCCGGTGACCTACTACTCCGCCCTCACGTCACCCGACGGGGTCACCTGGACGACCATCCCTGGCTCCGCCGTGGCCATGACCCTGCAAGCGAACTACCTCGATGGCATCGCGGTTACCTCGCACGACACCAGCCAGCTGAGCAGCGTTGGACTCTCGGCAGTGAAGATCGGCACCACGTCGACGGAGCCACCCGGTGTCTGCAGCGCGGCATACACCTGTGCCGATATCGGTTCGGCCACTCCTGCCGGGACTCAGACACAGACGGCCACGGCCTGGACGATCCAGGGCGGCGGCGGTGACATCGCAGGAACGAGCGACCAGTTCCGCTTCGTCGAGCAGGCACTTCCCGGAGACGGCACCGTCAGCGCGCGGCTGGTGTCCCTGAGCAACACCAACGCATGGACCAAGGCCGGCCTCATGGTGCGCGCCGATACCACAGCCGGAGCCGCGTACTACGCGCTGATGCTCACGCCGGGCAATGGCCTGGTCGTGCAGTACCGCAATGCCGCCGGCGCTGTCACCAACCAGCCGGTCCTGCTCAGCGGGCCTGCGGCGCCGCTCTATCTCAGCATCACGCGAACCGGCACGACGTTCTCGGCGTCGACGTCACCCGATGGCGTCACCTGGACTCCCGTCGCCGGCTCGACGGTGCCGCTGAGCGGCCTCACGGGCTCGCTCCTCGCCGGGATGGCCGTCACGTCGCACGACACCGGTCTGCTTGCCACCGCCACCTTCAACGCGGTCAACATCTGAGCCCCTGTCGCACACTACGGGCGGCATCCCCGCGCAGCGGCGAACGTCGCCGGCGTCGCCGGGCCGACGTCGTAGCTCGTCGGTGCGACCTCGTATCCCAGATTCCAGAAGTTCGCTCCACTCGACCCCTCAGCGAAAACGGTCGCGCACATGTCGCGTAACGCCGTTGCCCGCTGCCCGTCGCCCTCCGACTGCTGCCAGCCGAACTCCTCGTCGATCCATGGTTTGCCGATCGACGTGCAGTATGCGGCGACCGTTCCGGAGTACTCGAGCATGCCGCCGTACGTCTTGATATCGCAGAGGTCGACGGTCGGCAACGCGAAGATCGCCCTCCAGTCAATGCCGGATGTGGCTTCGTTGAGGTATCCGAGCCCACCGGGATTCACCGCGACTGTCGCGCCGAGCTGCTTCCACAACCCGGTGGTGCGAGCGTAGAAATCGGTCAACTCCTGCGTCGTGTAGGAGAGCGTGCAGTCCTGTCCCGTTGCGGGCGCCATGTAGGTATGACTGCCCACCGGGAGCGGCTCGCCGCTGATGCCGAGTGTCGCGATCGTCGGGTCGTCTGCGTAGAGCCGGCCCGTGACCGAGTTTCGCCGCGTGGCGACGAACCTGATGAACGTCGTCCAGTCAGACGTGTAGGGATTGATGCAGCTGTTCCAGAGAATATTCCGATAGTCACTGAGGTCCAGGTCGACATGAAGACCAGCCGATCCGGCGTCCGCGATCATCTGGTCGACCTGCTCCCACGTCGTCGCAGCGTATGGCGTCGAGGACGGGATGCCGTCGTCCGAGAAGAAGTTGACGATGCGGATCGTGTCCAGACCCGCCCGTTGCGCGAGCGCGACGGTGCCCATCGGGTTGAGAACACCCGACTGCTCCGGGCGTAATCCTGGGTTGTACACGCTCGCCCCGTTCATGTACCAGGGCGACCCGTTCACGCATAGATGCGAAGCGCAAACGGTCACCTGGGCGGGAACGGCCTCCTGCGGCGAGGTCAGGGTGGGTGTCCCGCTCGGCGAGGCGTTGCGATGCCCGGCGCCCTGCGGTGGTGTCCCGCCTGGTCGCTGGGACAGCACGAGCACGAGGGACAGCGCGGCGACCAGCACCACTGCTACCGCGCCCGCGATGCGCCGGCTCCTGCCCGGACTGATGGCGCTTCGCAGGCGGCTCACGCCGGCACCGCGATCTCGACGGTCATTGGCCTCCTCCACCGCCGCCCTCGGGTTCCCGAGAGCCGTCACCCCGTTGTATAGGATGTGCCGGTCTCAGCCGATGACGCCTGGCCTACGGGAGAGTGCCGAATCCGAGCATCCGACGACGAAGTTGCAGCGAGCCGTCACGACGCCGTTACAACCGGACACCTGAGGAACGGGCTCCGGCTGTCGTCGACCGTATGCTGCGTGAGCCCACGACAAGAGCAAAGCCTCCGTAAGGAGGCGACGCAAAGCCACGGGTCTCAGCGCGAGACAGCCGGGTTACCGAGGGATCGTGGGTGCCGTCAATCGGAGCCCAGATGATCAGAGCTGTGTCCGCTGCGACCGTTGTCCTGATCGCGACCGCTGCGTGGGGCGCCACCTCCTCCGAGTCCTCGCACCGGCTGACCGGCGCGCCGCAGAGCACGGCTTCGGGCCAGGCGACCGCGGCGCCACGCGTTCCCTCGCCGACGCACGGCTCCGATCATCCGGTGCCGAGGAGCATCCACACTCCTGTGCCGGTCCCGACGACGAGCCCCACGTCGACCGCCGTCGCGACCGCCACGCCGTCACCCACTCCGGCCTCCACACCGGGGCCAAGCCCGACGCCGACGACGCCGCCGCCGTCTTCGTCCTTCGTCACCGTCTGCGGCACAGCGTTGTGCATCGATGGCGTTCCGTTTGATGAACGAGGCGCGACCGCGTACGGGCAGTACAGCAACCCGGCAAACGAGGTCGCGCTCGCCCGGAGCGCCAGGCTCAATACGCTCGAGCTCGTCGAGTTCGACACGCGTTACCACACGCTCTCGGACACCGAGTCGAGCGCGACCTGGGACCGTGTCGACGCATTCATCGCAGCCGCGCACGCCGGAGGGTTGCACGTCATCCTCAACCTGAGCGAGTACGGCCAATCACTGCAGGCGGCTGGACAGCCACCCGTCACCACTGATTGGGGTCCATATCTCAGCTTCATCGCCAACCGTGTGAACACGGTGACCGGGGTCAGGTATGCCGATGATCCGACCATCGCCATGGTCGAGCTGTGGGGCGAGATCCCTGCGCCGAACTATCCGAATCCCGTCGGCACAACCCAGCAGATCACCGACTTCTACACGCGGTCGCTCGCCGAATGGAAAGCGGATGCCCCCAGCATCCTTGTCAGCAGCGGCGGGTTCTCGTATATCAACGACCCGCGCAGTGGGATCGACTGGAAGACGATCATGGCCGATCCCGGCAACGCTTCCTGCGACGTCGAGGTCAACTCGACCGGCGACCTGAGTGTCAGCGTCCCCGATGTTTCCTCGTACTGCCGATCGCTCGGGAAGCCTTGGTTCCTCGCAGCGTGGAGCTCGTGCTTCGGGACGTCCCGCGGCACGTGGGATCTCGACTACTGGTCTTCCGATGCTGCGATGGCCGCGCACGCCAGAGCGATGATCAGCGTCGCGGACGGTGTGTCCGTGCCGGCGCCGTTCGGCGACGACTTTTGGAACATCGGCGACACCGCCGCGGTCGCGGGGACGTGCGATATCGGCCCACAGTTCCCACTCACCTTCGCCGCGGTCGAATAGCGCCGATCGGGGCGCGCGGTCAGCCGGACCCGGTCACCCGGTACAGCCGCCAGTCGGTCGCATCGTCACTGACGTTGTTGAATTGTTTGACCAGCGTTCCCAGGCCGGCGCCGGTGGCGTAGGCCCCCGGATAGGCATGGTTGATGGCGTCCAGCTTCCCCAGCGCCTGCTCCGAAGGCACCAGGAAGTAGCGCACCCCGTTGCCGGCCGGGTCGGCAAGCACCTGCTGGAAGTCGCGGTCCGAGGTGATGACGTACTGCTGCGTGTTCGATGACGACATCACGATGTCGAATCCGAGGAAGTCGTCGATCAGCACTGTCCCCCGGCCAAGGTGCAGCGAGTCGACATACTGGCTCACCTGGTGATCGGTGACGAACCGCAATGACGCCAGACGTTCCGCCTGGGTGAGCGGTCCGCGCTGCACCAGCGCCTGCAGCTCCGCCGCGTATCCGACATTGATCGTCGGATTCATCACGGCACGGTACCCGGCCTGGATGGAGAGCGACATCAGGGCAATCGCGACCAGGGCGGCCACGGTCCTGCCACCGGTCCACATCCAAATCAGTGAGCGATGCCGCCAGCCCTGTTCGGGTCCGGCTCTGGCCGTCTGCGGTGAGGCGGCTCTGCTCCTGCGGGCCAGCGTGACGCCGACCATGAGAATCACCAGCGGGATCACGACGATGAAGTAGCGGAGCAGCCGGAGCACGCTGCCACTGACCTGAGCCCAGAACATGAACGCGAGGACAGCGCCAAGCACCGCTGGTGCTGCCAGGGCGATCCAGTCACGCCGCCAGACGATGACCGCGACGCACGCCACGACGACCACGGGCAGGAACGGTTCGAGGGCGAGCATCCAGTGCAGCGCCTGACTGGAGGCGCTGAGCTCCTGTCCCAGTGTGAGCGACGTCGACAGCCCACGCGACTGCAGCTGCGCCGCGTTGCCGTAGGTGGACGACAGCTGCTGAAACGCCGTGCCGGTGATCAGCCAGCTTGTCAGAGCCCAGAGCACGAACGCGGTGGCAAATGGAGCCACGACGATGACGCAGTCGAGGAGTGCGGCTCGTACGCGCTGGCGTGTCGCGGTCCTGGTGCGCATGAACGTAGCGAAACCGACAATCACCACCACCGCAGCCGCAGCCGCCGTTGCCTCATATCGCGTGAGATAGAGAAAGGCCAGGTAGAACGCCGTGCTGACAAGCGCCGAGATCTCCTGCGTCCGCAGCCACCGCTGCAGGTGCCGCGCCACGAGCAGGAGGAAGAAGATGAACATCGCCTCGCTCATCGAGTTGATGGCATAGAGAATGATCATGGGGTGCAACGCGAACGTCGCCGTCAGCAGCCACCGCACCCACCGGCGTACTCCGACCTCTTCCATGAAGCGAAAGATTTGATACGCGGCGCCGGCCATGAACAGTGCGGACACGATGTTGCCGGCGAATGCTTCCTGGACCAGGGCAGGCCACACCGACTTCAGCGCCACCAACGGCACCAGGACGAGCTCCGGGAGCGGGCTCCACACGAACCCGACAGCTGCGAGGTGCGGGTCGCGGCTGAACAGGATGCGATTGGCAATGGCCACGCGCGACACTCCGTCCTGACCGAGTCCTTGACTGTGCGCGATCAACGTCACGTAGACAGCGACAGCCAGGTAGGCGACAAGGCAGGACCAGAACCAGATGACCGCGTCCGATGGCCGGTGCAGCCGGATCAGCCGGCGCGGGATCGCGACGAATCGAGGGCGCAGCGCAACCGCCTGCACGGTCAGGCCTCCGCCTCGACGGCCTGAGGCCGGTCGAGTCCATGCGCGGTCTTCTCCCAGACGAAGGGCGAGATCAGCAGCTGCAGGAACGCACGCAGCGCGCCAACCGAGATGAGCATCCAGTACACCGGAGCGAGTACCGCAGCTTTCATCAGCTCGGGCCGGCCGGCGGCGCGGATGACGATGAAATCAACATACAGCGCGAGGAAGTTGCCCGCGATCATCGAGGCGAGCCCGGGGAAGTAAACCCAGGACGGGAAGATGCTCTGAATGAACGTCGGGTGAGCGAAGAACCACGTGAGGGTGAGCGCCCAGAACACCGGGTTGAGCAGTGCGGTGATCGTCGTCGCGCCGACCAGCATGTTGAACCCGCAGAAGCCGCGGCCGCCAAGCTCGTGCCAGAGACGGCGCGGGTGACGCATATGCACCAGCCACGTCTGCGCGTAGCCCTTGTACCAGCGCGACCGCTGCTTGATCCAGTTGATGGAGTCGCTGTTGGCCTCCTCGTATGTCGTCGAGTTGAGGAACTCGGTCCGATAGCCCATGCGATACAACCGGCTTCCGAGGTCGCAGTCCTCGGTGACGTTGAACGGGTCCCAGCCGCCGATCTCCTCGAGCACGGAGCGGCGCATGTGCATGGACGTGCCACCCAACGGCACCGGCGTGTCGCCACCTGCGATCGCCGGCAGCGCGAATCCGAACCAGGACAGGTACTCGATTGCGAACCACGAGGTGAGCAGGTTCTGATGGGGATTGTGATACTCCAGCCGCGCCTGGAGGCACGCCACCCGCGGTGCGGCCCGCGAGAATGCGACAACGGCGCGGCGGAGTTGCAGCGGCTCGGGGCGGTCCTCGGCGTCGTAGATGGTGATGAGCTCCCCACGAGCGCGCAGCAGGCCGAAGTTGAGCGCCTTCGGCTTGGTGCGCGGCTGACTTGGCGGCACGAGTACCACGTCGACATTGAGAGCCAGATGCGCCGCGAGCACCGCGGAGCGTGTGGCGTCGTCGTCGGCCTCGAGGAGCAGTTTGATATCGAGCAGGTGCGCGGGGTAGTCCAGGGCTCCGAGCGAACGCAGTGTCGTCGCAATCACCTCGGCTTCGCCATATGCGGCGATCATCACCGTGTATACGGGCAGCTGATCGTCGGGTATCGCGCGCGCTTCCTCGTCGGTGACCGACACGACGTGAGGCGTGTGGATGAGGCGGCGAAAGACGCGCACGTTGCTGGCGAACACCAGGAGGTATACGGCCGCGATGCATCCAGAGAGCGCGATGCCGGTGCTGACCGGCGCAACGATGAACCCGAGGATGCAGGCGGCTGCGATTCCGAGGATGACGAGGCCCTGTCCCGGGTTGAGGACGCGGCTCGCGGACAGTTCTGGATGGCGCAGACGGAGTCCGTTGACCGCCTCTGCCGTCGCCTCAGCGGAAGTCAGTGTCGCGAACACCGGCGTGTCGACTGCGTCGCGAGATGCGGGCGTGCGGTTGGTGTCTGCCATCAGTAGTCGGCCGGTCCGGTGCTGGGCGCCTGATGCGCCGCTTGCGTGACCAGCTCTCGGGCAAGGCTGACAAGGCGCTGCGCATTGGGCTCGTTTGATGTGAGGCTGGAGTCGACGCTCAGGACGACCCGCTGGTATTGCTCACCGCCAGGCACACTCACTGGCCACTCCCAGTACAGCCCGAGCCAGTAGCCACCGGTCCCGGGAATGCTGTAGCGCAGCACCTTCCCGGCGAGCCCTCCACCCAGGTCCACCGTGGTCGTGCTCGTCAGCGAGTAGTTGTGAAACCCGTAACAGGCTTCGAGCCCATAGGTCGAAAACGTGCCGAGATTCGATGTGCCGATCACGTCGACGGTGATCGCGGCCGGCGGCGCTGCGTTCGCCGGCGTGGAGGTCTCGATGTATGCGTAGCGAGTCCAGGTGCCTCCTGCGCCGAAATATCGAGATGCCCAGCTGTATGTCGCCACCTCGGAGAGGGTCCAGCCGCTGACGGGGGCGCTCGCCACACTGCTCGGCGAGAGGCGCGACGGACCGAGGCCGAAAGCGAGCAACTCGAATCGCGACATCCCCGCGTTCGCAAACATGGCGACAACGCTCGCGACGGCAAGCACCGTCAGGGGAATCCGTGCCTTGCGCACGGCCAGCGTCCGCGGCGCGCGCGGGTTGGGTTCCGCGCCTGCTCGTGGCGCAGTCCCGCCAGCACCAACGCCAAGGCTCAGGTGAAAGTGCGGGAGCCAGAGCAGCATGATCAGCGTCGCCCCGAGGATCATCGCCAGGCCGATCAGCGGATGCAGAATGTCGATGGCGAAGTGCTCGCCCCAGAGCCCGCCCGCTGCAAGCACCAGCAGGATCCGACCGACGTTCACGATAAACAGGAACGCGGTTCCGGCCACGAGCCAGAGCAGCTTGAGCGCAAGACGGCCGCGCATCAGGATGGCGGCAGCAGCGCCGACGATCAGGAAGCCGAGCCCGCTGTTGATCCCCGAGCACGCGGAGCTCACCGATACCGTGAAGCTCTGACTGACCCCTGCGGCATGGGAGACGAGGAAGTCGCCGTTGGGCGCCACCGACGCCACCGGAACAAGTTGCAGGACTGCCTTCACAGCTGCGGCAGTGGTGTCGGTGAACCACGTGAGCTCGTGGTCGAGGAGCACGACATACGGATATGGCCACGCCAGGAACAGGAAGAGCACTGCTGCGCGCACCCGCACCAGGGCCCGCACCCCAAACGCAAGCGATATCGCGCCGGCGGCGAAGAGTGGCAGCGAGAGAAGGTCAAGCCGGTGCAGCCAGTAGACGCTCGGCAGCCCCTCCGGCGCGATGATCAGCAGTCCCATGGCCAGCGTGAGCAAGGGGACGCCGATGATGTAGTCGAGGTAGCGATCGTGAATGTCCGGCGCACCCGAGCGACGCTGAGCCAGAACGACTCCGAGCAACAGCGCGATGACCGGCACCAGCCCGAGATACGCAAGGGGCGTCTGCTGGCCCATCTCCTGGACCAGCGTCTGCAGCGAATAGTTATACGCAAGCACCACACACACGACCACGGCGGCAGCGCGCCAGAACGCGGTCGCGTGCAGGGCGTTGTCGATCTGACCAACGACGCGTTCGAGCATCGATGCGCGCGACGCCGGCGCGGGCCGAGGTGTCTGTGCCGACCGGCGGCTCGCGATCATGCGACTGGTTGCCCGTGCGCCGGATCAGGCAGGAGCGGCTGCCAGGGTCTGACGTCGCCGAAGGAACAGGACGTAACCGGCGATCACGAGCACCATCCCGATCGGAATGACGATCGCCAGCGGAACCTCCGGCACCGGAGGACCGGCACCGGGCAGGACCGACTTCGAGTCGACCTGGGTTGCGATCGTGCCGTCCTTCTTCACAACCCAGAAGTCGTTCCTCACGTGGACGGCCCTGTCGGGGATGTTCCCGGCAGGGTACGCGAGCGTGTATGTGCAGCTGAACACGCCGTCACCGTTTGTCTTGATCTTGATCGGCGTGGGAGAGGGATTGGTCTTGGGCAGGGTGTGCGGGTAGGAGCCGCCTGACACGATCCTGAAGCTCCCGCCGACCGCGGACCCGTGGCCGCAGTCGCCCCAGCTGATGGTGTAGCGGCCGTGAGCGAACCCGATGCCCGCCGGCAGCGCCTCGATGGCGTCGACGCCGGAATACGTGGTGTGCGGCGCGAGATCCGTGAACGTGATCTTGCCGCTCGTCGTCGGCGTCGTGAGCCTCCCACTCGCGTCGACGGACACGGTCTTGGTATTTGCACTCGCTTGCAGCGGGAAGACGATGACACCCGCCGCCACGACAAGGAGCGCGGACACCCTGATATTTCGACGCATCACCCTAGATCCCCCAGAACGGAGCGATTGCTCCCGACTTGCCAACAACGACCTGAGGGACGAGGCGATCGGACAAAGCGTGCCAATCCGCGGGCCGGCAGGCGCGCCCAAATCGAGACAGGTGCATACGTCCCCCACCCAAGTGAAAGTTCCCCCAAATCCATCGGAACGTGTCGCCGCGTCCCCACGCGGTTCCCTGACCTACGGCGTTCCGCTCACTGAGCGTACGGGGCATAAGGGGCGTTTGTCAACTTTGGCGCGATCAGCTGGACTGAAGGGTCTGGAGAGTTGGGTGCAAGGCCACCGCGACCGGACGCGTGGCCGGCGCCTCACTCGCGACGCGCGGGGGAGACCTCTCTGAACGACAGGCGTTTGCTACGCTTCGACGACTAACACTTTCTTGAGGGGGTAGCTGTGCGCCGCATTACTCTGACTGTGGCCGTCGGATGCCTGGGCGTTGCCTCCGCAATCGCCGGATCTCCCATGGACGCGGCAGCCCCCCTGAGTCACAGCGCACTTCATCGCGCAGGCGCGGCCGGCGCCGCCCTCCTGCAATCGGAGAATTGGTCCGGGATCGCTGTCACAGGTGAGGTCTATTCGCAGGTCGCAGGCTCGTGGAAGGTCCCAACGGTGATCGCGAAGCCCGGCAACCGTTACGCGTCCGACTGGGTGGGCATCGGCGGCTTCAACAGCTCCGACCTGATCCAGGCAGGAACATCGGAGCAGTACACCGGCGGCCATGCCTCATACAACGCGTGGACGGAAATCCTGCCGCAGTCGGAAAGCGTCATCCCGGGCTTCACCGTCCGTCCCGGTGACTCCATGACCGTCGATATCACCAAGGGCTCCGGCAACGCGTGGAAGATCGTCATCACCGATGCGACCGAGAGCGAGTCCTTCACGAGGAACGTCACCTACAGCTCTCTCGAGAACAGTGCCGAGTGGATTCACGAAGCGCCTGAGGTCGGCGGCACCATCGTCAATCTCGCGTCCACCACCGCAGTGGACTTCGATCACGGCACGGTCAACGGTTCCACGGTCATCGGGAGCGCAGGAACACAAACACGCATTCAACTTGCCGGCTATCTGCCCGGCGACACCAAGGCGACGCCCTCCAGGCTCGACGCTGACAAGGACGGCTTTGCGGTCGCCGACGGGAGCAAGACACCGAAGCCTCCGGCGAGCTGATCCGTCGATGCCGTTAGCGCGGCCAGTCGACGTCGACCACAAGCGGCGCATGGTCTGATGGCAATGTCCCCTTGCGTGCATCACGATCGATGTATGCATCGGTGACCGCAGGCGTGACAGCATGGTCCATGAGCACCAGGTCGATGCGCATGCCGAGACCCCTGTGGAAGTTTCCTGCGCGGTAGTCCCAGTACGTGAAGGGCCGTCCCTTGATCGCGCGCGGCCGGATGTCGTCCAGCCCGAGGCTGGTGAGCGCCGCCAATGCCTCGCGCTCGGGCGCACTCACGTGCGTTGACCCGATGAACGCCGCGGGATCCCAGACATCGTCGTCTGTCGGCGCGATGTTGAAGTCGCCGCACACGACGAGCGGTGGCGACGTCGCTTGCGCGGCAAGCAATGCCAGGCGCAACGCTCCCAGCCAGCTCAGCTTGTAGGGATAGTGATCACTGTCGAGTGCGCGACCGTTGGGCACGTACAGCGACCACACACGCAGACCGCCGCAGGTGGCGCTCATCGCGCGAGCCTCCGTTCCCGGGAAGCCGGGCTCGCCGTCGAAGCCGCGGACAACGTCCACCAAACCGACGCGCGAGATGAGCGCGACGCCGTTCCACCGTCCCTCCCCGTGCAGCGCGACCTCATAGCCCAGCGCCTCAACCTCGGCGCGTGGGAACGCGTCATCGGCGATCTTGGTCTCCTGCAGGCAGAGGATGTCGGGACTGCTCGAGGCGAGCCACTCGACCAGACGCGGCAGGCGCGCAACGACGGAGTTCACATTCCATGTGGCCAGGCGCATCGCGCAAGGATAGGGCGGCGGCTCGCGCTCTCGAGAACGCCCGACCGCGGGTCAGAGGCGGAGACCGTCCTCGAGGTTCCCCATGGCCTCGTCGAGGAGGACCGCGAGATTCGCGTTCGGATCGTCGATCATCGCGAACATCACCGCCGTGGCGACTCCGACCACGGCGCCGGAGAGCGTGAGTACCCGCATATCGTCTGGCGGGCGCCCGGTTCTCCTGGCGAGCACCTCTGCCAGCAGGCGCATCGCCTGACCGAACTGGTCCAGCATGGCGGCCCGCAACTCGGTGACCTGGAGGATCAGGTGCATTCGCTCCGACTGCTCGGAGACCTGCTCTGGCGACAGTTCCCCAAAGGCGGCGTTGAACGCACGCCGCAACGCCTGGATCGGACTCATGTCCGGCGGCTGGCTCTCGAACGCGGCGACGATGAGGGGGTCGAAGTCGTCGGTCAGCACGACATCGCCCTTGGTTGGGAAGTATCGAAAGAACGTGCTCTCGGAAACGTCGACCTCCTCGATGATCTGCTGCACCGTGGTGGCCTCATAGCCCTGCGTGCGAAAGAGGCGCATCGCGTGGGCCCGGATCATCTCCCGGGTTCGCTCCTTCTTCCGCTCCCGAAGGCCGGGGGCGCGCACGTCACTTGACGCGGGCAAGCTCAGGCTCCTCGACAGATCGCATCACCCGATTGTCCTGCACCGTATTGCTGCGCGGGAGAAAGACGACGGTGAGCACGAGACCGACGGCGGCGATCCCCGCCGATACGAGGAGTGCCATATCCATCCCATCGGTGAACGCGGTGCGCACGATGTGCAGCAGGGACGCCGATCCAACCTCCTGCGCAACCGCGACCCCCGCGAAGACGCTCTGCTTCACCGCCGACGCCGCCGTTGCGGGCAGCCCCGTGAGCACCAGCCGCGAGAGGTAGATCGAGCTGAGCGCACTTCCAAGGATGGCGGTGCCCAAAGGGCCGCCGACCTTGTTGACCGCCTGCAGCACCGCGGACCCGACACCGCTGCGCTCCTCCGACAGTTCCACGAGTGCTGCTGACGTCGACGTCGAAAGTGCGAGGCCGAGGCCCATCCCCGCGACACCCATCCAGATCGCGATGAACGCGACGCTCGAGGTGACACCGGTCGTCGATCCCACGAAGAGTCCGACGGCCAGGAGCACAAATCCTGCTGCGGCAACCACTTTCGCGCCGGCGACCCGCACGACCCGCTCCGCGGGGACCGCACCGAGGACGAGACCGAGGATCACCGGCAGCAGCCGCAGGCCCGACCCCATCGCGTCGGTTCCGACCACTCCCTGGAAGTACTGCGGCATCGTGAACAGCACACCGATCATCGCGAGCACGGCGAACGCAGCGAGAATCACGCCCCACGTGAATGACGCGGATCGGAAGAGGCTGAGATCGAGCAACGGCTGGCCGCCCGGGCGCCGGCTGACGATGCGCTCCCAGGCCCCGAAACCCACCAGCACGACTACTCCGACGAACATCACCACGAGCGCCGTCGCGTTGCTCCACCCCTGCTCCCCTGCCTCGATCAGGCCATAGGTCAACGCCACCAGCCCGGCGATGGAGAGCACGATGCCCACGCCATCGAAGCCCGGGCGGTCAGCGGCCCGAGATTCAGGAACCAGCGTGAGCAGCGCCACAACGCCGATGGCGGCCACGGGCGCGTTGATCAGAAAGACCCACCCCCACCAGAAGTGGGACAGCATCCACCCACCGAGGATCGGTCCGATCGGGAGCGAGAGGAAGTTGGCGGCCGCCCAGATGCCGACAGCCTTGGGTCGCTCTTCCTTGCTGAAGAGCACGGTGAGCGCCGAGATCGCCATGACAACGACGCCGGCACCCGCGAGCCCGAGCAACACCCGGGCCGCCAGAAACTCCCCCACCGATGTCGAGAACGCGCAGGCGATCGATCCGAGGCCGAACAGCCCGATCGCGATTGCCAGCACCTTCTTGTGACCGAAGCGGTCGCCGAGCAGGCCCGCCGGCAGCATCGCCGCGGCGAGCACCAGGAAGTACCCGGAGGTGAACCACTGGAGATCGGATTCCGAAGCGTGCAGTGACTTTGCGAGGGTCGGCAGCGCGACCGTGAGCACGGTGCCGTCGAGACCGACCGCCAGGACTCCAAGGCTCACGGCTCCCAGCGCCCACCACCTCCGTGCGCTCTGTGCCTTCATGACAGTCACCTCAATCTGATGGTTACCTTCTCATGATGGTAACACGCATCAACTCCCTCTCTCGGTCCACCAACGGCCTCGGTTCCCAGGACCTGGCGTCACGCGCGGGCGTATCCTCCCCTGCACGCGTCAGAGCGATTGGCAGAGGTGGAATGGATGACGACGAAGTTCTTGCTGACGGAAGACGAACTGCCGTCGCACTGGTACAACATCCTCGCGGACGTCCCCGAGCCGCTCGGGGCATTCCTGAGCCCGAGGACGCTCGAGCCGCTCACTCCCCCGGACCTCACCCCGATCTTCCCGATGGCGATCATCGGACAGGAGGTGTCGGCCGAGCGCTGGATCGAGATCCCCGATCGCGTGCGCGACATCTACAAGATGTGGCGGCCGACGCCCCTCTACCGCGCCACCCGCTTGGAGAAAGCACTCGACACTCCCGCGAGGATCTTCTACAAGTACGAAGGCACGTCGCCGGCGGGATCGCACAAGCCGAACACCGCCGTGCCCCAGGCGTACTACAACGCTGAGGAGGGCATCAAGCGCCTCACCACCGAGACCGGCGCCGGGCAGTGGGGATCGGCACTCGCTTTCGCCGGCGGCCTGTTCGGCCTCGAGGTGATGGTCTACATGGTCAAGGTCTCGTATCAGCAAAAGCCGTACCGTCGCGCGCTGATGGAGACGTGGGGCGCGAAGGTGCTCCCCTCCCCGACCGATCAGACCGAGTTCGGCCGCAGCGTGCTCGCCAGGGAGCCCGACTCCCCGGGCAGCCTTGGCATCGCCATCTCCGAAGCGGTCGAGGACGCCGCCACCCGCGACGACAGCCACTATTCGCTCGGGTCGGTCGTGAACCACGTCCTGCTCCACCAGACAGTGATCGGCCAGGAAGCGCAGAAGCAGATGGAGATGGCCGATGCATATCCCGACGTCGTGATCGGCTGCGTCGGCGGTGGCTCGAACTTCGCGGGACTTGCATATCCGTTCCTCGCTGACCGCCTCTCGGGCAAGACCAATACCCGCTTCATCGCCGCAGAGCCGGCTGCGTGTCCGACTCTCACGCGCGGTCTCTACGCATACGACTTCGGCGACACGGCGGGGATGGGACCGGTCGTGCCCATGTACACGCTCGGCCACAACTTCATTCCCGACACCATTCACGCCGGCGGACTGCGCTATCACGGCGACGCACCGTCGCTGTGCCTGCTCGTCAAGAACGGCTTCATCGAGGCGCGCGCATACAAGCAGAACGAGTGCTTCGCCGAAGCAGTGCGCTTCGCACGCAGCGAAGGAATCCTCCCCGCACCGGAGCCGTCGCATGCGCTCCGCGCTGTTGCGCAGGAAGCAGCCGCGGCACGCGAGGCGGGCGATTCGCGCGTGATCCTCTTCAACCTCTCGGGTCACGGGCACTTCGATCTCGGCGCCTACGACGCGTACTTCGCGGGCCAGCTCGAGGATGTGGAACTCCCGCAGGAGCGGCTCGACACCGCGCTCGCGGAACTGCCGAAGGTACCCGCCGGGGCAGCCTAGCTCAGATGTCCGGCGCCCTCGCACGGGCACAGCGCGGGCGCCAGATGCAATGCCGCCCGATGCAGGTGCCGGCTCGATGACCCGCCGGTGATCGATACCGCCCTCCAGCCCCGTCCGCACGGGCTTGGGATCGCGGTTGTCTTCGACTGGGCGCTGACGGCGCAGCTGACCACGCAGGCCATCGCATCAGCGACCCACAACCTCGGGCTCACGCCGAATCCCGTGCTGATCGCCGGCAGCCTGGTCGCCGCAGCCGGGCTGTTCGCACTCGGGGAATGCTTGCGCCGCGGCGTGCCCGCACTGCGCCTGGTGCAGGTGGGATTGATGGTGATCATCAGCGTCGTGGGCATCGTGTCATTGGTGATGCTGCTGACGGGGCAGTTCAGTGGCAGCCTGCTCTTCACCACAGCGATCGAGTTGGGGTACGCCCCCTGGCTCGTCTGGCGACTGCTCGACGGGGAGACCGCTGCGTGGTTTGCGATGGCGCAGGGACGTGGCCGGGCGCCGCACGTGTCCGGATGGCCGTGGGTGACGGTGCTTGCGGCCTGGGCGATCGTCTGGGGGGTCGTTGTCGCCTGGGCGGAATCCCGGTAGCGCGTCTCGCTCAGCTGTCGAGCGTTGCGCGCACGTGCTCGAGCAGGTCGGTGGCGACGAACGGCTTTGATACCAGGTGGATCCCGCGCTGGACGACACCTTGCGAGGTGACCACCGCCTCGGGATACCCGGACATGTAGAGGACGCGGATCTTGGGGCGCAGCTCGGTGACTCGCTCGGCGACCTGTTTACCCGTCAGGCCGGGCATCACCACGTCGGTGAGCAGCAGGTGGATCGTGCCCTTGTGCTCCTTGATCAGCTCGATCGCGTCCGACCCACCGCGCGCGGCGAGCACGCGATATCCGTGCCGCGTGAGGATTCGCCTGGCAACGTCGAGCACCAGGTTCTCATCTTCCACAACGAGAATCGTCTCGCCACCATGACTCCGGCGCGTGGCCGGTCGGGGTACGGCAGGCTGCGCCAGCGTTGATCGCGCGCTCGGCAGCAGGATGGTGAAGGTTGTCCCGGTTCCGAGGTCGGATTCGAGGTCGATCATCCCGCCGGCCTGGTTCACGATCCCGTGCACGGTCGCGAGTCCGAGTCCGGATCCTTTCTCCTTCGATTTGGTGCTGAAGAACGGTTCGAATGCGCGCTCGATCGTGTCGCGACTCATCCCCGTGCCCGTATCTGCGACACGCAATCGAACATGAGGGCCCGCGTGCAACCGCGGGTCGAGCGCCGCGGCCGCATCGTCGACCGTGTAGTTGTCTGTGTCGATGATCAGGGTGCCTCCGGTTGGCATCGCATCGCGTGCGTTCACCGCCAGGTTGAGCAGCACCTGCTCCATCTGACCGCGGTCCGCGAGAACGCGCTCGAGATCAGTCGCGCAGCGTGTGATGAGTTCCACGTGCTCGCCGATGGTGGCGCGCAGCAGCGCGTCCACCTCGCCGACGATCACGTTGAAATCGATGATCTCCGGCGTGATGACCTCACGGCGCCCGAAGGCGAGCAACTGATGAGTCAAGCGCGCAGCGCGTTCCGCGGCCGCGCCGATCTGACTCACATCATCGAGAACGGCGCTGAGGCGCGCGGACTCATGAGACGGGCGAAGCGCGATCTCCGCGGCGAGTTCCTCATCGACGAAGGTCACGTAGTTGAGGATTGCAGCGAGCAGATTGTTGAAGTCATGCGCGACACCACCCGCGAGCTGACCGAGACTCTCCAGCCGCTGCGATTGATGAAGCTGCCGCTCGAGTCGATCACGCTCGAGTTGTGCCTCCATCCGGTCGCGTTCGTGCTGAGCCTCGACGCGCTCGGTGACGTCGCGAATGGCCGCACAGACCAAGAGTCCCTCCTCGGTCTCGATCGACGACAGGAATACCTCGGCGGGGAATTCGGACCCGTTGCTGCGCCTCGACGTCAGCGCGATCCACGCCTCGCCGGGACGGGTGCGCGGATCCCGAAACCCCGGGTTCGGAGCCGGGGAGTGGATGTTGCGCGCTGCTCCTGGGACGAGCAGCTCGATCGGGCGGCCGATGAGCTGAAGTCGCTCGTAGCCGAACAGTGCTTCTGCCTGGGTGTTGACCAGTGCGATGAGCCCGTCCGGATTCACGCCGACGATGGCGTCCGGCGCGGCCTCGAGCAGGCTTCGGAATTTGGCCTCCGTGCGCTTGCGCTCGGTGATGTCGCGAACAGAGGCAATGACGATCATCCTGCCGTCGATCTCAATCCCTGCCAGCGAGATCTCGGCCGGGAACTCGGAGCCATCGTGACGCATGCCGGAGAGCTCCATGCCGAGACCCATCGGCCGCGGCACGGGGTTCTGGAAAAACCGGCTTCGGAGCTGCGAATGGTCGCGGACCGCCACCGGCACGAGCACTTCCAGCTGCTGCCCGACGAGGTCGTCGCGGCCATAGCCGAAGAGCGCTTCTGCCAGGGCGTTGACCAGCACGATCGTGCCGTCGGCCGCAACGCCGATGATCGCGTCGGGGACCGCCTCGAGGACTGCCGCAAACAGCGCACTCCCAGACGCCGTGCCGTCCGCGGCGACGCTCACACTCCGGGGCTTTCGGGCGTCCCTCGTGCGTCGGACGCATCCCGAGGAGGGGTGCGATTGAAGCCGCCAGCTCTGACGCGCTGTGCCTTCTCGACGCGGTTGGCGGAGATCATCCGGGTCATGAGCTCACCGAAGCCGACCTCCGGCGGGAGCGGGTCCTGCCTGGGTGTGGACTGGCGGCTGGTCATGGCGTGATGTCTCGTGGAAGCATTCCTCCACCCTGGGCCAAATCGAGCCGATGCGCCGTGCCAGCGCCGGGGTCGGCACAGCCTCCGCCCAGAAGTGTTGCAACCCCTGGCGTTTGGCGCGTTTGCTCGGTCTCCCGGCGCCTGGCGGGACGAGCTTTGATGAGCCGGGAACGGGGTGGTCCGTCCCGCGCGGGTGCGAGACGGACCAGAACCCGTTACGGTCAATTGAATACGCTGATTGCAGCAGCTGCCTTAGTTACCGATGCAGACGAACTTCACTGCGTCTGGTGCTGCTGCTTCCGGCGTGAAGGCCGTGCCTGACGTGTACAGGAACTCAACTGCGACTCCGGAGTCACCTGGCGCCGTGTCCGACCCATAGCAGTTATAGCTGGCGGCGCTGCTGAAAGCCCCGCCTCCACTGAGGGTGACTGCGGTGCCGGCCGTACCGGTTCCGCTGATCTCATGGACGCCGGTGGTCGCGGTGCCGTTGATCGTGCTGCTCGCAATGGCTCCAGTCGCCCCGGTAGATCCGGTGACCCCCTGGGTTCCCGTTGGACCGGTCACCCCGGTGGGGCCTGTCGGCCCGGTCGGCCCTGTCGAGCCCGTCGCTCCCGTTGCCCCCGTCGCTCCCGAGGCGCCTGTCGAACCGGTCGCACCCGTGGGCCCGCCGAACGCCCCGGTGGCACCCGTCGCGCCGGTTGCTCCCGTTGCACCTGTGGCACCCGTGCCTGCCGGACCTGTTGGGCCCACAGCCCCCGTCGCGCCCGTTGCACCCGTCGGTCCGCCGGGCGTCACCGCCGCGTAGTAGCCGTAGTAGTCGAGGATGACGTCGGCGTTCCCGGCGGCGTTCAGGATGTCGATCGCTCCCGAAGCGCTCAGCCCGACGACCACCACCGCGGATGTCGTCTTTCCGGCCAGCACATTCACGTTCGAGGTGCCCGGAACGCCGGCCAGGTCAGGGTAGAGGGTCAGGTAGGTTGTGTTGGTCGTGTTGACGACCGTGAGGTTGAGCACGATCGCCGTAGCACCCGCCGGAATGCCGAATAATCCCGTCACCTGCCACACCTTCGTTTCGCCAGATGCCGAGAGACGCATGGAAGGGGTGAGGCGACTATCGAGTGCCCGTAC
>Ga0182024_10003279_pt1 | contig 38785 bp, 27 predicted proteins | sample P32metaG_FD_120480 | JGI IMG/M metagenome (GOLD analysis project Ga0182024, IMG submission 120480) | Permafrost microbial communities from Stordalen Mire, Sweden - P3-2 metaG (Illumina Assembly) | ecosystem: Environmental > Terrestrial > Soil > Wetlands > Permafrost | place: Sweden: Stordalen...
GGGCTACAGGCCGCCAGCACCAGCGGCTCGTAGCTCAATGGTTGCACCAAACTCAAGTTCACAGGCCTCAGCTGTGATGTAAACTCTCTCACTCGAACTGGTACAAAAACTCGGGCTGGTCAGTGTGCGCCAGCCTATTCAATCTGATTCTGTCCAACGAAATCCCGGCCGGCGGTGTCCTAGCATGCTGTATACTTCGCTGACCGTTTTGCAGACGGTTGTGGGCTCTCCAGGAAGGAATGATGAAATCGAAGGATAAATTCACCCTCAAGCGACTCGAGATTGTCCGGTGTGCAGAAGCAATCTTTAGCAAGCGCGGTTACCACGGCTCAAGCCTCGCTTCCATCGCTAACGCTTTGCAGATGACGAAGAGCAATCTGTTCTACTATTTCAAAAACAAGCAGGAGATCCTCTACTTCTGTCACGAATATTCCTTAGATTATCTTTTGGAGTCGCTTCGACAAGCGAAAAGGGACGACTCCTCACCGGTGGCAGAACTTCGCGCATTGATCAAAGCGTTTGTGCGTGTGGTCGTCGATGAGCTGCAGGGAACGCGCATGATTGTGAATTTGGATCCGCTGTCTCCTTCTCAGTACCGGAAAGTCTGCGCGAAGCGCGACAAGTTCGAAGCGGGTGTTCGGCGAATCGTTGCGCGGGGGATGGAAAGCGGCCTTTTCGAGGTGCGTAGTCCTAAGCTGAGCACCTTTGCCATTTTAGGAGCCTTAAACTGGATTTCGTTTTGGGTTGATCCCGAGGGTCCTGCCAGTGCTTCCGAGATTGGCGATGTCTTTGCTGATTACTTGGTTGAGGGTTTGTTGGTCAACAACGGAAGGCGCGAGATGTTGCGACCCCGGGTTTCGAAGTCTGAGAAGAACGGTGTAGCGAATCTTGGCTAATCGCCCCATCCTGGACGGAAAAACTAGCCACACTCGAAGAGAAATCGAGTTGTGCGGCGGCGCCGACAATCAAGCGTGTCCCGGTACTCGAGGGCCGGTCAATGCTCCGCCTGGGGTCGGTCGTGGGGCATTCTCAACCTTGATTCATAGGCAGCGGTGTCAATCTCCTAGCGCCGAGATCCGGATTAGTGATCGCAATCTATCCAAAAGGCTCGCTGCCAATGATCTACGGCCTCTCTTACTCGGCCCATTCAAGATTGGACAGTGGGTCCCGGCCTCTCGTCATACCGCGCGGCCAGCGAATTCGCCAGCAAAGAGGGATTTGCCCCGCCGGCGCTGGTACCGCAAGATCCGAGATTTTCATCTCCTAGCTGGAGCTGTAAGGGGGGACTTCCCAGCCACATAAGCTCTCGAATTTGTGCCTGTACAAAAACTCTGGAAGGCGCGAGCAGCGCGGCTAACCCCAGAACCGGCACTCCAATTTAGGTAACATGAAAAACGGAACGAATTCAGGCCCATCCATAACACAAAAAAATGCAGCGATAAATCCGAAGTCCATTACGGCGATGGCTTGAACTGCGACAACATCAATTACCTCCGTCTGCGTGGCCCGTCACCAAGAACCAGTTCGTCAAAGCTCTTGACAAGCGATTTACGGTTCAGATAAGCTCGCGGCCGTTATAAGAAATTTGAACGCTCAGTCAAATATTTATTGCGGCAAATCACTGAGAAATGCCGTGAGACAAAACAAAGCCATGCAATTTAAACTGTGCAACGAGTGTCAGCCGCGCCGGGACGATTTCTCGGACCGGAGTCGAACGGGACAACTGAGGACCCATTCACAAGGAGAATACAATGCGTTCATTACTAGCTCTTTTCTTACTGGTTCTGTCGTTTTCGCCGGTGGCATTTGCTCAGAACAATGACGGCGGAGCGCAGGAACAACCCCCAACCATTAAGCTGCCCGATGAATTCGCCAAGGTCCTTGCAGATTACGAAAAGTTCTACCTCGCCAAAGATGCCGCGGGAGTCGCGGGTTTATTCGCCAAGGAAAATAGCTATGAAATGATCAATAACCGACCCCCAATCGTTGGCCGAGACGCGATCGAGGCATTTTACAAACCGAGCGGCGGTCAAAACCTTCACCTTCGTCCATTCGCCTACGGTAAGTCGGGTGATGTGGGGTTCATCGTCGGAGGTTATGGCACTCAGGAAAGCGGTCCGGACGATAACAAGTTCACCATGACTCTTAAGAGGATTTCCGGCAAATGGACAGTGATCTCTGCGATGGGCAATTCGAACAAACCCCGGCCACCGGCGCCTAGTCCGGCTAGTGGCGCGCACTAACGGAAGCAGTGCTTGGCACTGCCGGTTCGGGGATACCGCAGGTATCGAAGCGGCGTGTTTCAACTATTCGGAGAACATCGAAAGCGCCTTAGCGAGAACACCGGCAGGAGGGCCGCCATTGACAAGGAATCGAATTATCGGCGCGATCAGTTCGTGTATTTTGAGCGGCACGGTTGCCGTGGTCTGTGTGGCCGCGAATGCCAAGAGGGAAGCTGGTGATGTTAATCAGGTAAGGGTAGTTGCCGAAGCGTCCACCGGGAACGACTGGCTGGTGAGCGGCCGTACATTCGACGCCCAACATTTCAGCCCGTTGCAAAAAGTCAATGACAAGAACGTAGGCAGCCTGGGGGTGGCTTGGTCAACTGACATCGACACGAGGATGGGACTCACGGCGGAGCCGATCGTCGTCGATGGTATCGCATACATCAGCGCCCCGTTTTCAATCGTGTATGCGCTGAACGCAGGCACAGGCAGAATACTTTGGAAGTTCGATCCTAAGGTAAATTTGCAACTAAGTTTGGGGAGCTCGTACGCGGCACGCATCAATCGCGGGGTCGCAGTGTGGAATGGAAAGGTGTACGTGGGAACCGGCGATTGCCGGCTGATTGCCATCGATGCTGGGTCGGGCAAGCAAGTATGGTCATCAAACGTCTGTGACCCGCGCGAAGCGCTTGGCAGCGCTATAGATATGGCGCCGCGAGTCGGCAATGGAAAGATCTTTGTGGGCTCGTACGGTTCTGATCTGGGAGTACGGGGATTCGTGGCCGCTTTTGACGCAGAAAGCGGGAAGGAAGTTTGGCGTTTCTGGACGGTGCCCGGGGACCCGGCCAAAACACGTGAGTCAAAAGTGCTGGAGATGGCTGCGAAGACTTGGCCCGACAAAGACGCATGGAGGCAGGGCGGTGGAGTTGTTTGGGACGGTATGACTTACGACAACGAAACTGGACTCCTAATCTTTGGCACTGATGGCGCCGGCATCCTCGACAGCGGGAAGGGTCCTGGCGTCGGCGATCGGCTGTTTACTGAAGCCATTGTGGCGGTGAATGCTGACACGGGCGAATACGTCTGGCATTACTCAACCACGCCGAACGACGCGTGGGATTACAACGCGAATGTGCCTATTACAGCGGCCGATCTTACTGTTGGCGGACAGAAGGTGCGAGTCGTCATGGCGGCTCCGAAAAATGGATTTTTCTACGTACTCAACGCCAGGACGGGAAAGGTTATCTCCGCGAAACCTTTTGCGAAGGTGACGTGGGCTTCCTCCGTTGATCTCGAGACCGGGCGCCCAGTCGAGATTCCCGAGGTACGCGACAGAAAGGCAGGTGAACGTGTCCGCGCGTTGCCGACGGGTCTCGGCGCTCACAATTGGTTTGCTCAAAGTTACAGTCCTCTGACCGGGCTAGTGTATATCCCGGCAACGGATGTGCCTGACAACTATGAAGGAGGGCCAGGGCCCGGGGTTCAACTGATCGGGAAGCTTCTTGCCTGGGATCCGGTTAGCCAGTCGCCGCGGTGGTCCGCGGAGTATCCTGCAGGTGTTAACGGGGGCACGCTCGCCACTGCGGGCAATCTGGTGTTTCAAGGTACGGCGGGCGGTGAATTTGCCGCTTACGCTGCCGATAATGGAAAGAAGTTATGGTCGGTCGAAACCGGGTCTTCAATCGAAGCCGCGCCGGTGACCTTTATGGTCAAGGATGAACAGTATGTTCTGATTCCAGTGGGCTGGGGCAGCGGTACCAGGATGTGGGAGACCGGGCAAAGCGTATCGCGTGCGGGAATGCACGGTCCGGCCCGGCTGATAGCTTTCAGAGTCGGAGCAAAAACTCCTATGCCGCAGGTATCGAGCGTGGAGATGCCAATGCCAAAACCGCCGGAACAGACCTTTACCGCCGAACAGGTTCAGAACGGCCAGGGCCTATGGCGCGCAAAGCACTGTTGGTTTTGTCATGGTGATTCGCGGGAGCGCGTCCTCAATGGAGCGCCACCGGACTTGCGCTGGGCGCCGCCGGAAGTGCATGAGCAGTGGTATGCGATAGTGCTAGCCGGCACCCGCGCGGACAAGGGCATGTTTGGTTTTGCCCAAATCAATTCCGGAGTGCCCACCACGATGACGACAGAGGAAGCCGATGCCATCCATGCTTATGTCATTGATCGAGCGTGGAAGGAATATAATGCGGGGCAGAAACAAGCCCCCGCTTCGAGCCCGTAGTGACCGCCGGCCGTCTTGTTCACTACAGGCTTCACCTCACCTCTGCCGCTGTTCATTTGGAACGCTTCGGGAGCGAATCCGCGCACGATGAAGCACCCGTTGCCATCAGCCGGGGCACGCCGCAAAGGAGCAAGATTGGGGGATGACGAACGATGATGAATCGCCGCCACAGCCGTAGAGGATTCATAAGCCTGACTGGAGCCGGTATCGCCGGTGTAGTTAGCGGGCCATGGCTAGGCGCCGCAGCGGCTGCCGAAGTGAACGGCGCCGATCTCGTCGTCTTCAACGCCAGGGTCTACACGGTCGATTCCCGCGCGCCGAAGGTGGAAGCGTTTGCGGTCAGGGTCGGCCGTTTCGTCGCCGTGGGGAGCACCGAAGATGTCAAAACGTTCATCGGCAAGCGGACCCAGACGTTCGACGCCAAGCAGATGACGGTAGTTCCCGGGTTCATCGACTGCCACAATCATGCGCCCGGCAACGTATTGCTCTACGAGGTCCTCGTCGGCAATCCCTACGTGGTAGAGTTTGTGACTATCGCCAGTGTCGTCGACAAACTCCGCGCGAAAGCCCGCGAGACACCGCCGGACACTTGGGTCGGAGGGTTTTTCTTCGACGATACCAAGGTGAAGGACGATCGCCAGCTCAACGTTCACGACCTCGACCAGGTGTCGAAGGATCACCCTGTCGTGGTTCAGCATCGCGGCGGCCACACTTCGTTCTACAATAGCAAGGCGCTCGAGCTGGCGGACATCAACAAGAGCACGCCCAATCCGCCCGGCGGAACCTTCGATCGCGATGCGAACGGTGAACTTAACGGCCGGGTTACCGACCGGGCGCGGGCCGCGTTCAACAAGGTCGGCAAGCGTGTGCCCTTTACCGCCGAACAGACGCAGCAGCGCGACCTGGATGGGTTGACATACATCTCCAAGCAATTCGTCCGCTATGGCCTGACGAGCGTACACCACGAGGGTGGCGATCTGTTTGCCCTGCAGCAGGTGCGGGCGCGCGGGGACCTCCTGCACCGCGTGAGCTACGAGGCCAGCGGCAAGGTGCTGGAAGCGATGATCGCCGGCGGCATCACGACCGGCTTCGGCGACGAGTGGCTCCGGTTAGGAGCCACCTCTGAGCACACCGTCGACGGGTCGTTCTCTGAGCGCACGATGGCGCTCAGCAAGCCGTATCCTGGCATCGAGCCACCGTACCAAGGCAACGTCACGGAGACGCAGGACGACCTCAACGCCTGGGTTGAGCGGGTGCATCGGGCGGGCATCCAGGTCAACTGCCACGCGAATGGGGATGTCGCCATCGATATGGTGCTTACAGCGGTCGAGCGGGCACAGCGGCTGTTCCCACGCGCCGACGCCCGCCCCAAGATCACCCATTGCACGTTGATCAACGATGATCTGGTGCGGCGTATCAAGGCGGCTGGCGTCGTCCCCGCTATGTTCACATCCTACGCGTATTACAATTCTGACAAGTTCCATTTTTATGGCGAAGAGCTCATGAAGCGGTGCATGGCCTATCGTACCTTCCTGGACGCCGGGATTCCGGCGGCTGCAGGCTCGGACTTTAGTCCGGGACCATTCGACCCGCGGATGGGTATTCAGGGAATGGTGACGCGCACCGGGTGGAATGGAGAGACCTGGGGAGCGAACCAACGGATCAGCGTGGAAGAGGCGCTGCGGGTCAACACGATCAACGGTGCCTACAACTCTCATGAGGAAGCGATCAAAGGATCCATCACACTGGGAAAACTGGCGGACTTCGTCGTCCTGGCGGACGATCTTCACACGGTGGACAAAGAGAAAATCAAGGACATCGAGATCGTGCGCACGGTGGTGGGCGGCTCCACGGTCTACCAGGCGTGACGTCCCCGAGCGAATTTGAATTAGCTGTCGGCACAGCAAAAACGGGTGCGATTCGCCGCGTTTCAGCGATCAAGCGCGGAACTACATCGATCGCGCGGTGCAGGCTGTCTATTTCTATCCTGAAGACCTGCAAGGCCCTATCGAGCGCAGCTTCACTAGCCATCGGCCCGGCAAATCCAAAATCAGGATTCGTGGGGTTAGAGGAAAGGTTCAAACATGGGTTTGCAGCCTTTGCAGCGGCCCAGGGGCGATTTTGCGGGTGATGAAACGGGGTTAGGTCAGTCTCCCTCCCAGAGAGGATCGCCGCGATGCATATAGGCGTTGTCAATGGTGTAGAACTTGCCGTCCACGTTGAAGAGGGCAATCTTCTTGCCTTGCACCTCAACCAGCTTGCCCTGACTAGTTTCGATCTCGTGAGCCTGGGCCACCGACGAGGCGGGATGGGATTCTTGCGGAGCATATCCAATTCTGACGCAATGGCGCGGGCGGGCCCTAGCACTTCGATGGAGGGAGCGCTTCGTCCATACGAAGAGTCAAGTTAGGATAGCACATGGTTCGTAAAGTCCTGATTCAGGGTGACGGGATTGCGGCGTGTTGTTGTGCTCATCGGCTTCGCAACCTTGATCTCGTTACGGCGGGCACGAAGAGCGCCAAGGCACCGGTGCTATTGATTAGCGGGCAATCCCAAGCTCTTCTAGCCGACGTTTTCGAGGACCAGGAACTGTTTCGCAAGTCACATCGGATTTGCAAGCGGATAGTCTCTTGGGGAAATCGAACACAGGGCGCCGCCGTCCTGCCCCATTCGGCAGCAGTCGTATCTGAACAGGACATTCTTGACCGGCTTTGGGCACGAGTTTCCGCCCGAGACGCTAAGGACGCCGGGGATGTCGACTGGAAAATTATCACGTCAGGGCCTCTGGAGGCTTTATCAGAACAGAAGTGTTTCGGGTCTCGAATCGGATCCGTCGCATCCGTACGGCTGAAGACGCGGGTCGAACCGAACGCATGTTGGGTTGAGTCTGCCGAGATGGGCTGGTTGTTCCTCGTCACAGTGAGTGAAGGGATTGGCTCGCTGCTTTGTGTCGGCGGACCTGCCGAAACCATGTTAGAGGGAAGCCGACTGGTCGGTTTCCAGGTCGCCGGAATCACCAGCGGCGCAGTAGAGTTTCCTGTTTATCCACGGATTCTCTCGCCTCTCTGTGGACCCGGATGGCTAGCTTGCGGCACGGCTGCGATAAGCTTCGATCCATTGTGCGGTGATGGAGCTGCGAACGCGATCCGCGAAGCCATTCTGGCATCCGCGCTATTAAGGGCCCTATCGAAAGGAAGCGACGCCGGCGATCTGCTGGCGCACTACTCTTGGCGCCTAATAAGAGGTTTTTTGCGCCACTTGGAACTATGCCGCCAGTTCTACGTTCAAGGCCGCTGCGGACCATTCTGGGATTCAGAAATCGATCGTTTGGAAAAAGGAATCGAGTGGATTCGATATCAGCTCAAAGGCTCCAAGCCGTCGAAGTTCCGCTTAAACGGTTTTGAACTGGAACAGAACTGCGGGTTGTAGCGATCGCGGCGAGTCGTCGTTCCTGGGGTTTCACCTTGACCGCATACGAGACTGCAAACTACTGATTTCTCGTCCCGGGTTTATTATCGGCCGAAGATCTGCTAATACCTGCTCCCAATCGGGCGAACCCGTAACGGTAGTCCGGAGACGTGCAATATAGGACGAAATGTGTGCCACGGCAAAACTTATACCTTGCAGATTACGATTTCGCGGCACACCCGGGATATTTCGAGGAAAAGGGGAAGCGCAGAAAGCATACCTCCCCTGACGTCGTACGGTCCTGAATTCGAACTCAGGTTGATCAAAATCGGCCAAGACGCCCACGACTCCGGGCAAGCTCCCAGGTAGTGCTGGCTGACCGTTCATTTCTGCGGCGGAAACCATAACGGCCCCTACCGCACGGGTGCGACCCACCAGTGACTGGAAAGCAGTTTGATGTAGGGTATTTGTCGTTCCCAAACTCAGATTGATTACGTCAATGCCGTTCTCCGTGCACCAAATGATCGCGCGAATTAGCGTTTTGATATCAGCGGCCAGATTCCGGTGGAAAATCTTAACCGCAATTAGATGGGCATCGGGTGCTCGTTGCCGAATCAGAGAAGCGATTGCAGTTCCGTGACCAAGAAGATCACTATAGTCCGGATTTTCGCCATGGGATTCAATCGTCACGCCGCCGACAATGTTACCCACATGCGGATGACTCTGATTGACACCGCTGTCGATGATGCCGATGCGAACGATCCGGGTCACACCGTTCCCTGCGCTTCCATGCAGCCGAGTTGGAAATGTCGAGAGAGAAAACTGGTCTTCGCAAGAAGTTCGTCCGGCGAACCCGATTCGACAACCCGGCCACTCTCAATGACCACGACAAGATCAGCGATTTCAACGAGGGACTTTCGATGGGTGATGAGGATTGCAGTACGTCCTCGGAGGACATCACCAAACGCCCGGCTGATTGCAGCCTCGGAGGCAGGATCTAAAGCGGCCGTCGGCTCGTCCATAATCAAGATGGACGGATCTCTGAGTAACGCACGGGCCAGCGCAATCCGCTGGCGTTCTCCGACTGAAATTGCGGAACCGCGCTCTCCGATAATTGTTGCGTAACCTTCCGGCAGCGATTGAATGAAGTCGTCGATCGCCGCAGCGCGAGCGCAGGGCCGAATTTCTGACAAAGTTGCCTGCGGTCTTCCGTATGAGATATTTTCTTGAATGCTAGCATGGAAGAAGAAAGGAATTTGTTCAACGACTGCAATCTCACGGCGTAGGTCCTCGAACCTCAAATTGCGTAGATCATGACCACCGATCGTAATGACACCCGAGTCGGGATCGTAGAGGCGCAACAACAGGTCCGCAAGTGTGGATTTGCCGGCTCCGCTGGATCCGACGATCACGCAGAGTGCGCCAGCCGGAATAGAGAGCGATACTTCATCGATTACCGGAACCTTCTGAGAATACTTGAACCGAACGCGATCAAAGACAATATCAGCCCGCAAATCGTTGAGCGGCTGAGCATTCGGAGATTCATGAACTTCGATGGGCACATCAAATAACTGCAGAACGCGACCCAAAGCCACGCCTCCGGTGAGAAGGCTCGTGTAAGTTCCGAGCAAACTTTGAACCGGAGCGAGCAGGCGCAAGTGATACGCCATGAATGCCACTAGCGCTCCTACCGTGAGCGATCCGTTGATAACCAACTTCCCCCCGTAGAGGAAGACAATTGCGGTGGACAATGTCAATACTGTGCCCGGCAGGGCGCTCGCAAGGAACGACAGGATTTTTAGGGACAGTAGCGATTGCACAAAACTTGCATTATGCCGCCGGAACTTTTCCGCTTCATAGTTTTCTTTTCCAGAGGCAACGACAAGGCGCATTCCCAAAAAGCTTTCAATTAAAAAGCTGCCCAGCTCAGAGCTACGCTCGCGAAGAACTCGAGTCTGCAAAGTGAGCCGCCCCTGATAATGCCGAAGGGCAACGATGCTTACTGGAAGAAGGGCGACGCTTACTAAGAACAATCGCCAGTTGAGCCATGACATAATGAGAATACTTCCTACGAAAAACAGGAAGTTCGAGAGAACAGACAGCAGCGTATCCGAGCAGACACGTTGGACTTCACCGATGTCGTTGTTAATCCGCGAAACGATATCGCCGAGTTTGGTGTTGGTGAAGTATCGGGGTGACAGTCGCTGCAAATGACGGTAGACCGCGAGCCTCATGTCAAACAGGCTTTCTGCAGAAAGCTTCGTGTAACAATAGCTCGAGACGATATTTAGCAGGAATCCAAGAACAGTGACTACGACCATTAGCACGGCGATTTCAACGAGAATGTGCATGTTTCGTCGGAGCAAGGCATCATCGATCAGCAAGCGAGAGATATAGGGATTGACGAGACCGACAGCTGTAGAGAAGAGCCCCAGAATCACGACGAGTACAAACCCCCGCCAATAGGGCACCACATACACCAGAGCCCGCTGGTATTGGGCAAATGGTATCGCGTTGTAATTCGAACTCACAGTCGACTGGGCGACAGTTGGCACATGCGAGATACCGCGTTCCTGCTCAACCAATCCTCATTCAACTAGGCCTTTGTTCGCCGGAGATCCTGGGTCGCGATCGATGCGGCGTAATTCGGAATCTATTGTGTCGAAAAAGAAAATGCGGCACTATGGCCCGGCGCAGAGGAGATCGCCGAAGATGTAGCAGCCAACGGCATAACCACCAGATTTCCTGCTAGGTCGCCAGGCATTTCGACGACACCTCGGAGTTCAAGTGTATGTGCGTCGTATACCTCCAATTGGTAACCAGCTCCTGAGACAAAGAGTTTTGTGCCGTCGGCAGAAATTGCAAACTGGGACAATCGATTGCGGCCTTCAAACTCCCGTCTATTTACTATCCTTCCAGTCCGCATGTCGAAAGCCCAGAATTCGTACCGGAGATTTCCGATGGCGGGATTGGTAGTAACCACGCTATAGCCGAGCTTGCGGTCCGGCGTTTGAAATAAACCAGTCATCGTATAGGTTTCCGGCCCCACGGGGGTGAATTCAAAAGATATTTGCTCGAGATTGATTCGCGCGATTCCAAAAACTCTCCGATGAACATAGGGGTCAGAGGACGTGAAGAGGCCAGTCATTTCACCCGCCTGCTCATTCGGATCGGCGACCGTGCTGAACGTGAGGTTCTGCATGTCGGATACGGGAGGTTGAGCAAGGTCAATCTTTTTCACAAGCGTAAATCCCGCAGTTTCAAACACCAAGATTTCGTCGCGAAAGACGTAGAGGTTCTTGCCGTTGGCCGACAGTTTGATTTGAGCGCGAGTGTCTAGGAAACCCTCGTCTTTCGGGAAGTCGACCATACGGGTGATCTTCTGCGCCATCAAATCGATCACCACAAATTTGGGCGGTTCTACCTCATAACGGTCGAGCTGCTTGCTAACTATATTCGCGAGTCCGTAGAGATATCTGCCCGTCGGATCGGGAACCATTGCGCTTACCCGAACGTTTCGATTTCCCTCATTCAGGCTAAATGATCCGATTACCTTTCGAGTGGCCAGGTCAACGGTCACGATCTCACGGCTCTGACCGTTGGTCAGCGCGTAGAGTTGTTTCTTGTCGGCCGACAAAACCAAGTTAGGAGTGATATCACTTTTCAGGTCCACGTTATCGACTATCTTCTCGCTCACCGAGTCGAAAACGATCAATTGATGGGGCCAAGTCACCAGGTATACCAACTGCTCGTTGGAAGGCGCCGCTCTAGCTACGCCGGCCACGGCGACCAGAAAAAAGGATATGAGAAGATAAAGCGATCGCATCAAGTACCTCCTAAAACCTTATGGGAAAACAATGTCGATATTGCGCCAATCCTTTGTCGCGGTAGCGCACTTACTGGTCCAATCCGGATAATTGTTCAAATGGTCGGGCACCTGAGCCGGCCAAAAGCAATTGATATAGCAATCAGATATGTCGCGCTCCACGGGCTGGCATAGTCCCGCCGTCCCTCCGGCAGAGTCGACCTCCCATCCGGGCGAAAAGACAAGCGAACAGCCAAGCGGAACGTGCGGCAGCGGCACCGGCGGCTGACCATTCTGCAACGCAACAATATCGGCTTCGGCCGAAAGTGCCTGCTTCTCAATACGTATCGCCTTCTGATTGATTGCCCTGATGTGTCTCATTGCGCTTTCCTTTCTGCGAAGTGATCTAAGAAGGAGGGATTTTTAGCTGCGATCGCGCCGTAGATGTGTAAACAGGTATCCGTCCAACCTCGAATCCAGTCACAATAATGGAGGTTCGCGTGCCCGGTGTCGCCGTAACGCACATAGGCTTCGTGATGGCAACCTCCTGCGCAAAGCGGCCGGGCCCAGCATGTGTGGCAGTCCACTTTCGAGTCAATGTGACCGCGGTTCAGAAATTCAGATTGCTTCTGCTTGTTAAGGCCGCTTGACACATGTCCTAGCGCATGAGTATCGGAATCGACAAATCTGTGGCAGGGAGCGATGTCTCCGGAAGGACCGACGCCCACCAACCCTAGGCCTGCACCACACGGATGGGATTTGTTCATGCCCTGATGAAGTTCCGCCATTGTATCGCTTACGTTTGAGAATCCGTGGTGCTCGCCACGTAAGGCATACTCAAGATATTCTTGGGCCAAGGTTTGGAATTGACTGAGGACACTATCAAGGCCGGGCTCGTTGATCGAATATAGCCGGTTCGGAGATGTCGTGACGGGTGCAAAACCGATCTCATGGAATCCAAGTTCGTCTTTCAGGTGCCGGTAAATTCTCAGGACGTCCATGGCACCGGACGTCAACGTAACGCGCGCAGCGATGGGACGGGTATGATGGGTGGCTATCAACTCTCTGATTTTCGGTTCGATGATGTCGTAGCTGCCTCGCCCGTTCGCGAGAACACGAAACTTGTCGTTCATCTCTTTTGGGCCATCGATGCTCACGGTCACACCGATGTGGTTTTCGGCTAAATACTTTATGATTGCCGGGGTCAAAAGAGTTCCATTTGTGGTCAGACTGAAGTCAATGTTGATTCCTTTTTCGCTGGCTTGGTTGCGGGAATAGTCCACCACTTGCCGGAGCAGCGGAAAATTCATGAGAGTTTCACCGCCGAAAAATGTAATGTGAACTGAACGCCGGCCAGCGGAGTCGCGGAAAAGATAATCAACCGATTCTCTGGCGGTTCCCCAGTCCATGAATTTTTTCTTGCCAGCGGGCGTGGCGATCTTATCCTCGCCGAATTCGTAACAATATTGACAAGAGAGATTGCACTGATTCGTAACGTTGAGAACCATGGTCTGAAGAGGGAAATGTTCCGGTAACGGTTGCGGAGCGTCGGTACCCATCGTGCCATCACTGACGGCATGCACTTGGCACAATTCACTTAGACAATCGGCAACTTCCGCGGGAGAATGATTCCTTGAAGTACATTCAGCAAGCAAAATGGCGTGGTCTAACGGTTTCTCCCCCAACTTTGCCAGCACGGTCTTGGAGAGATCGTCAAGCAAGAAGATGCCCCCACTCGGCACCAGGTACAAGAACGCCGTGTCTCCGACATTGAACCTATGGAATTCACCTACTGAATATGTCGTCACTGTGATACCTCCGGCTGATCCCATCTCAAATACTGAGGAACAGCAACCACCAGGTAACTCCGGGCCTTTAGCGGTTCGCCCGAACCTGAAGAGTTGAGAGTGGCCACGACCCACACATCACCGTAATTGTTCCGTGAAAATCGCCTTTGGGGATTGGGGCCGTCAAGGGCTGGAGTGAACAGGCCGGTCTTTTCGTCCAAGGATCCAACAAATTGAATGTCATCGTCGCCGTACCAGGAGACAAATTCCTCCATTTTCCAGTGCGCCGTTACTGGACCCAGCTCGATGTCATCAGCGGTATTGGCCTTACCGTCAGGGCCGTTATTGTAGGCTACGGCCTCAAATTGACAATAGCCCTTGGCATGGGGATCCCCGCCCAGATGCGCGAGAGCGGTCTGCGGCGCAACTTTGATGTAATCGATTTTGTCGTAGACCGCAAACGCACCACGTGCTATGGAGTTTCTTACGGCTACGTCTCGTTTTCCAGAAACAGCAGCTTTTGATACATCGGCAGTCACCGTGATGACGCTTGTCAGCTTGCTAACGATCTTTCTTACACTAACGCCGGGACCGAGATCGATATCGTTCGCAGCGATGTCTTGCAAATGATCCCCGTAAATGCGAATTTCATTGTCGGCCGTTCCTGTCTTAAGTGATGACACGTCAGCGCCAAGTACAGTCGGGGCGTCTCCAGCGCGACGCAACTTCACATCCACACCGAATTCATCGTAGGCTCCCCAAAACCAGCGCCCTTCCATTTCGGATTGGTCCTCAGACAACATCATCACTTCGCGAATAGCGGTAGGAGAGTCTGCTCGGGAGCCGCGTTGCTGTACATTCGACCGGCCTCGCCAAGCATAGCCAGTGTAGACGATTCCAAGGCCAGTTTCCGTTAGAGCTGAGCCATCATTAACGAAGTTTAGCTTTGTAATTGTAGAAAAAACTTCTCCGGACGGATTGAACTGAATATTCATTTCTCCCAAGACTCGGCCTTTCCCGACTTGACTTCCGTAAACGAGCCACCGGCCATTGAGCTTCGGCGTCCGCGCTCTCGCATTCCAGTCAGCCCATTCAGGAGAGCGGAGAGCAGCGGTCTTGGTCAGATAATCGAGCGCCTGATCGACAGGGGGTCTGGTGTCGGCACCGGGTGCAGGGGGAGCGACGCCGGGGCGGCGAGGAGGAAACTGGAAAGCGACACCTTCAGCGACCGGAAAAAGTCCGATATGCATATTTTCTAGCAGCTTCCATTCATCTGGACTTCGCCGCCACGATAGAGCCCTTCCAAAGGCGTGGCAGCCCGCACAGGAACGACGAATGTCGGCGCTCGGAATCTTCTCATCGATCATGCGATGCTCGGCCATGTACTCGACCGGCCTGCCTTCTTCGGGGGCCAATCCGTGCTCGTCACTCAGGTAACGGAGAATTTTGCGAGCGTCGTCTGACTCCAAAGAAAGGCCGTTCAAACGTACCATACGCTTGATCGCTTCTTCCCAACCCTCCGGAGTTGTCCTCATCCATGAGATTCGTGATAGGTTACCCTTCGCATCTGGTTGGTGGCAGGCGCCACACTTGCTGATCACGAGGGGATCTGTAACTGGGAATCCGTCTTCGTGGTCGGCTTTTGGCGATGTGGTGATGGAACTGGTGCCGGCGTTCGCGGTTTGTTGCGAATATGCGGGAGCCGACAGAAAGGGAAGTGAAGCCGAGAGGGCAAGAACGATTAAGAGAGCATCCTTAAGATCGCCACATATAGGAAGCCGGGCCATGTCATCGTCCTTTGTAGTCTAAAATCGGTATGGGCCTCGCGCATTACAACGGAACCAACATGAATGCTGTGACTTCCGCAATCTAGTCCGCCGATTAAGCTTTCCCTTCGGACAGGCAAGCGAGTTTCATCGCCAGATCGACCGCGCGTCTCGGGTCGTATGCCCGGAACATCGCCAGTTTCTCAGCCTCAATCGAACCCTCGGCGTGGATTGCAAGCACCGCCTGGTATCCTCCGTACAGGCGAGTGGTCAAATCGCTAATCAAATTAAGCATCGCGAGCCGGCGATCCGCCGTCCAGGCACCTCGCAGGTACTTTTCCAAAACCGGGCGGACCTTTTCTGACCCCCAGTCCGCTCCGGACGGACCTGTAACCAAGAGGCCTCCGGCGAGATCTTGAATGACCTCGAGTGCTTGATGGAAGTTTCGGGCGAACGTCCATTTGGCCATGTTCGTCGTGAATACATGCGGATAGGCAATTCCCTTGTCAACCTGGCTGCGTAAGGCTGCAAGCTCAACGAGTCCCCGGACGGTTTCAGCGTATCCTGCGAACCAGGTGAGCTTATCGCGGACGTGGGCAGCCTTCTGGATGCCATTTGCTTCGGCAATTGCAATTCCCGCCCCGAGGAGTACATCGAGTAGTGGCAGCTTGTAGCTTACCGCTGTGAAACGATGAAACTCGACGAACGTGAGTGCCGCCGCGGTTGCCAGATCGGGTCGAGCGCTAAAGAACACGCGGTCCCATGGAACGAATACATTGTCAAACACGGTGAGGGTCTCAACCATTCTATGTTTCGCCGAAATCGGGTTAGTGAACACATCGTCGGTTCCGTGCAAGAAGTCTGAAGAATAAAGCCGAACTCCGGGGGTCGCTGTGGGTACCGCGAACGCCATCGACCAGGATTCGTCTCCTTTTGCCATACTCCGGCTGGGAAGGACTATAATTTCATCGACGTATGGCGCACAGGAAGTGTGAACTTTGGCTCCGCGTACTACGATCCCATCGGCCCTTTCTTCGACGACCCGGACGTACATGTCCGGGTCCGCCTGCTCGGAGGGCCGCTTGCTGCGGTCGCCTTTGACGTCTGTCTGAGCCACACAAAGAGCTAAGTCACGATCGCGGCAGCTTCGGTAGAATTCGTTAAGCCGCGCTAGGCCCTTCGTCTCACCCGCCCGGCTCAGTACGAGCTTGAGAGCAAACAACGCATCCGTTCCGATCTCTTTAACGAGGATGACTAGCGTAGCTCCTAATGTGGTAGCAGCTTCGATGAGTTTGCTTCGCGCCTGAAGATCTCTTGCGTCTCTAGGAACTCGGTAATACGCCGAATATGTTTGGTCTCCATCGCAGTGTACGGCAAGTTCGCAGAACTTTGGGTCCTCAGCGAGTTCGAAGTCTAAGGCCGCATGCCTGGCCGCCACACCGAGCTCAGGATGGTCCGGCACAGCGCTGACGCGCTCTCCTCGGTAGTAGACTTCTCTAGTATCCCGCAATCCATCAAGAAACTGCTTTGCTGTTCGAAGTGCCATTGCGTGATTCCTCCTGAGTGTTGTGAATTTCTACTGCCCTGACCGTTGCAGACGCAGTTTTCACGCAATGTCTCAAACTCCAAAACGCGCCACGACAACAGGCGCGTTATTCAGCACGAAGTACCGATGCTAACAATCTCGCTCGAAAACGATGCCTTTGAAACATTCCCGCGGAGATTCTCGGCAATTCCTCGAACCTGATTTCTTTCAGCGCCTGAGGCGCGAGTCGCCTTCAAAAGAAATCAATCAGCTCGGTTTCGGTAGGGTCATTCCGATCCCAAGCCTGACGAAGCGACTGGAACTTCGCCCCAATACTTGTCAACGAGACCAACTACAGCTGCACCTGGACAGCGGGATGTTGGAGTCGGCCTCATATGATCGCTGCTAATGCAACATTTTCAGGTCCTGTGACGACAAAAGACTCTTGGCCGGCCTCGTCGGAGTAAGGATTTCACCTCGACCGTCGGTTGCTAAGAAAGTTTACAAAAAAGCTTGACAAGCAAATTCTGTGTGCAGTAAAGTCGCGCGCATTCTAGCACATTTGACCGCTCGGTCAACTAATTTCAGCGGGGAGGACGCGACCATGAAAGAGACAGCACTGCGCTGCACCACAACGGCGCCTTTGACGGCAGTAGCGAGGGATGGCAAGCGATCGTCGTCCCAAAGTTATCGAGCAGACTGTTCGCGGTGGGCGCGCATCGCTTTGGGCTCACGCTTGTTGTTCCTGGTCCTCCTGACGACTGCAACAGCTTGGGGGCAGGCGACGACCTCGCTTCGCGGCACGGTGACCGACCCGAGCGGTGGCGTGGTGGCAGACGCCACGGTGGTCCTTGGAAGTACTGAATCCGGCTCCCAAAGAACAATGACAACGGGAGCACAAGGTGAGTATGAGTTTTCCCTCCTCCCTCCGGGAGTCTATACGCTCACCATCACAGCGACTGGTTTTGAACGCTATGAACATATTGGCTTGCCGTTGTTGGTCAGCACACCGGCCACTGCGAACGCACAACTCAAGGTCGGCGCGGCCACCGAGAAGGTCACGGTGAGCGGCGAGGCTCTAGCGTTCAACACGGTTGACGCTTCCATCGGCAACACCTTTGAGGAAACGCAGATAACGCAGCTTCCGCTAGAGGGCCGCAATGTACCGGATTTGCTGAGCGTACAAGCGGGCGTCGCCTACACGGGCGATCGTCCGGACATCAACACGGTCACGGACACACGCAGCGGGGCGGTAAACGGAGCTCGTAGCGATCAAAGCAACATTAGTCTAGACGGAGTCGATGTGAACGACCAAGGGAACGGGTTCGCGTTTACATCCGTTTTACCCGTGACGCTTGATTCCGTGCGGGAGTTCCGGGTTGTGACGTCCAACTACAACGCCGACCAGGGGACAGGCTCGGGCGCGCAAGTTTCTCTGGTGACCAAGAACGGAACTAATGTGTTCCACGGGTCGGTCTACGAATATCTCCGCAACACGGTAACCAGCGCCAACGATTACTTTGTGAAGCAAGCGGAACTCGCCAGCGGGCAGCCGAATAAGGCGCCCGCGTTAAACCGCAACATCTTTGGCGAGTCACTGGGGGGGCCGATCAAGAAAGATCGCCTCTTCTTCTTTGAGAACTATGAGGGGACGCGGCAGTCAGAGCAACAAAGTGCAGTGAGCGTGGTCCCCAGTGCCACTCTGCGCCAGGGCATCGTCGAATATCCAAACGTAAATGGCACCATCACCTCCCTCACGCCCGCGCAAATTACTAGCCTCGATCCTCTCCATTTAGGGCCTAATCCCGCAATGTTGGCTTATTTTAATACCTACCCTATGCCGAATGACAACACAGTGGGCGATGGGGGATTAAATTTCGCCGGCTATCGCTTCCGCGCCCCTACCCGCTTGGATAACAATGCTATCATCGCCCGTGCCGATTACCAGATCGATGCAAGTGGAAAGCATACAATATTCTGGCGCGGGGCTCTTCAGAACTTAAGCAACCCGCAAGCGCCCTTCCTGCCAGGGGCCCCCCCCTTGCTAGCTATAACCGACCATAGCAGGGGGTTCGTCGTCGGATATACGGCAATTCTCAGCAACACTAAGGTAAACACGTTTCATTGGGGACTTACCCGCCAGAGCACCGACGACGCGGGCTCCAGTAATCTACCTTGGAACATTTTCGCAACTATCTCTCAAGGCATCAGTTACGGCCAGAGCTTCCAGATGCCGGTTAACAATCTGCTCGATGATTTTTCCTGGACCAAGGGCTCGCACACATTGCAGTTCGGTGCCAGCGTCGGTATTGTTCGCGACCCTCGCCAAAGCACGCTCTCATCCTTTAGCTCGGCAGATTTGGCCATAGGTAACATGAGTCCCACCGGGTTCGCCAATCAACCTAGTAGCCCGCTGGATCCGATTTTCGGCGGGTTCCCCGCGGTGAACGGTTCGGACGATCGTGTCTATGATAATGCGATGGGTGACCTGCTGGGCATGACCGAAACGATCAGCGCTGTCTATAATTATACCAAGACCGGCGCTGTGTTACCCCAAGGCACACCAACAAAACGAGATTATGGGCTCGACTGGTACGAGTTCTACGGGCAGGACACTTGGCGCATAAAACCGAATCTGACTCTGACGTACGGGCTACGCTGGTCGATATTCCCGCCGCCCTGGGAGGTAAACGGTTTGCAGGTCGGTCCTAGCACCAATATCGGCAACTTGTTTTTAATGAATGAGCGGAACATGCAGCAAGGTTTGGGGTATGAATTAGATCCAACAATCTCGTATGTGCTCGCTGGGAAAGCCAACAACGGACCTCCTCTTTACAAGACTGCAAAAGACAATTTCTCGCCGCGCGTCGCCTTAGCTTATTCGCTACGGCCACAAAGTGGCTGGCTGCAAAAGGCTCTCGGCTATGAAAAGACGGTTATCCGGGGGGGATTCAGTGAGGTTTATGACAGAGCTGGTATGCAACTACTGAGTTCTTTTCAATCGCTCGGTTCTTTCGGTTTGACCACAACTCTGCAAAATGCGCCGGTCCAGGATGGTGCCGCAACCGTAGCGCGCATAACAAGCCTGAATGTTATTCCCACCACCACCGAGGTCGGCAAGGTGATCTTTCTGCCGCCGCCTCCTGGTGGCTTTCCGGCCACCCCGCCTTCGGGCAATCAGGATGGCGAGTCCCTTGCATGGGGAATCAATAACAACCTCCAGACTCCTCACGCTTACGCAATAGACTTTTCCGTCGCCCGGCAGCTACCCAAGGGGTTCACGCTGCAGCTAGCGTACGTAGGCCGCCTCGGCCGCAATCTGCTGCAACAGGAAGATCTGATGCCGCAACTCGACATGAAAGACCCAACGACCGGAATCGACTACTTCACGGCCGCTGACCGCCTCTCGCAGTTGGTCCGTACAAATGTACCGACTAGCAGCATAACCAACGCGCTGGTTGGCCCGACGGCCGCCTTTTGGAAGGACGAGGTCCAACCACTGCTGCCCGGCGGTGCCTACTCGTTGATCTGCAGCGGGGGCTCCACTCAAAATGTGGTTCAAGCTGTTTACGATGTTTATGCGTGCGCTCCCTTAGTCGAAGTGGTGGCACTTGGTGATATTAACTACTTCGGGGCACTAACGGACGCGAACCATCCCGGACATAGCTATTACTTCAACCAAGGGCCATTCAGTTGGCAAAACTCCCAGTTCGGTAGTTATTACGCATGGAGCTCGATCGGCAAATCGAATTACAACGCTCTTCAGGTCAATTTGAACAAGCAGTTGGGAAACGGTGTGCAAATCGACTTGAACTATACGTACTCAAAGTCGATCGACCTCAGCTCTTCTGCCACGCGCGTTGCCACGGAGGGCGGTACATCGGGGAATGACGGACTGGTGGGGGATTCGACTGTAAATTCCTTCAACCCCAATCAGCTGCGGGGCCCGTCGGATTTCGATTTAACGCACCAGTTCAATGCCAACTGGATTGTAGAACTCCCGCTTGGCAAGGGCAAAGCCTATTTTTCCGAAGCGGGCGGCTTACTAAATGCCGTTGTCGGTGGCTGGCAGTGGTCCGGCCTGGCTCGGTGGACGTCCGGCTTCCCTGTTAGTGTCGGTAACGGCGAGTCCTGGCCCACTGATTGGGACCGCAATGGTCCTGCACTGCAAATTGGCAACCCTCAGACCGGAGTTTATCATCTGGCAAACGGGAGCGTCAATATGTTCGCCAACCCGGCCACGGCGCTCGGGGATTTTACTGAATACTTCCCTGGGCAAAGCGGTACGCGAAATGGAATCCGGGGAGACGGTTTCGCCGGTTTGGACATGAGCCTGAGCAAGCGATGGAAGCTACCCTTCGAAGCGCAAAGCCTACAGTTTCGCTGGGAAGTTTTCAACGTGCCGAATCTTAAGAGGTTTAACGTCCAAACCGCTTCGCTGGTGGTAGACCAGACCAGCAACTTCGGAGACTACTCGAGTCTGTTGACAAACCCTAGAGTCATGGAGTTTGCATTGAGATACGAATTCTAATCACAAATTGTGGACACCGACACGCGCACTCATTGAGTTGCCAGTGGCCGTTGTCCCGAATGCAGCGGGAGCTTACTCCCTTCCGAAGCAGGCCAGTCAGCAGGGAGACGCAAGCCGAATGAAAGGAAATGCAGATGCGTATCAGCAACGACATACCCTTGGACACGTTCCCGAAATCACGCCGATGCATGCTGCAACGCATTGCAGCGAGCGTTGCTGGCTTTATAGCTGTTGTTGTAACCCGGAGTGCATCGGGCGGGCGTACGTTTGCAGCCGGAGAGACCCAGACCGATATTAGCGATATCACTCGAATTTATCGCCTCGATGACAATGCGGTGCTTACAAACCGCTCAACGTTTCCGCGTGATGTTGAGGGGATTCAACTTACTGGCAAGGAAGCGGCGCTGGCCGTCGAAGGCAACCCAGTGGCGACTCTGCAAGTCACGTATGCCGCTCCGGATCATTCTGTCAGTGCTGGTATATGGGAGTGCGAACCGGGACTGTTGCGGTTGCCGGGCTACCCAGAGACTGAATATTGCCGGATGCTCAGTGGAGACTTGGTGATTACGAACAAAGCCGGTGAGCAGCAAGTATTTAAACCTGGCGATGCGTTTGTGGTCCCAAAGGGGTTCATCGGCACCTGGAACATGCGTACCAAGGTCAAGAAAGAGTGGGTTAGCGTGAAGTGACGGTGCCGGAGAGTCGTCAGCGGCAAACCCGACGGGCCGTAAGCTAGTAGGGTAGCGTCGCACGGGTATTGCAAGGAAGAGAGCGCTTCTCGGCAAGGTGTCAACTTCGTGATGGTTGCGAAGCTTGGTGCTCTGCTTGTTGAAGGTCGGGACTATCCGGGGCAGAGAGCACGTCCCAGTGAACCCGCAAAGGAAAGGGCCAGTTTGGTGTGACCGCGTTCGCTGTTCCATTCATGCCCAAGATTCTTATAACGCTGAGGAGACGTGGATGAATAAGAAACGAACCGTGATATGCATCGCTGCCTGCATCCTGATCGGTCTGGCCGTGGATCCAAGTTTGAATGCGGTGAGGAGCACCAGAGCTGGCGATGTGACTCAGGCGAGAGTTATGTCAGAAGAATCCAGCGGAAATAATTGGCTAGTGGGTGGACGCACGTTCGGGGCACAGCATTTCAGTCCCCTGAAGCAAATCAGCGATAAGAGCATCGGCAATCTGGGTCTGGCTTGGTCCACCGATATTGATACGAGGATGGGACTCCCCGCAGAGCCACTCGTCGTCGATGGTACCGCTTATATCAGCGCCCCGTTCTCGATCGTGTATGCACTAAATGCAGGCACAGGGAAAATACTGTGGAAGTTCGATCCCAAAGTAAGACTGGATCTGAGCCTGGGCAGTTCTTACGCTGCACGAATCAACCGAGGTGTCGCTGTTTGGAACGGAAAAGTATTTGTGGGCACGGGCGACTGCCGACTCGTTGCCATTGACGCTGCATCAGGAAGACAAGTGTGGGAATCCAAGGTGTGTGATCCCCTCGAGGGGCTGGGTAGTGCTATTGATATGGCGCCTCGCGTCGGCAAGGGGAAGGTTTTTGTCGGCTCATACGGTTCCGATCTTGGAGTGCGGGGATTCGTCGCTGGCTTCGACGCAGAAACTGGGAAAGAGCTCTGGCGTTTCTGGACAGTGCCTGGAGATCCGGCCAAGCCCTACGAATCAAAAGCGCTGGAGATGGCTGCGAAGACCTGGCCGGATAAAGATGACTTGAAGGAAGGTGGTGCCGTCGTTTGGGACGGAATGACCTACGATGAAGTCAGCGGGCTTCTATTCTTCGGGACGGATGGAACCGGCATTCTGGATGGCAAAAGGTATCCCGGCGTGGGCGACAGGCTCTTCTCGGAGTGCATTATCGCGGTAAACCCGGATACCGGCGAGTATGTATGGCATTACGCGACAACCCCGAATGACTCATGGGATTACAATGTGAATGTGCCCATCACGGCTGCCGATCTCACCATTGCGGGACAGAAACGGCGCGTGGTGATGGTGGCACCGAAGAATGGTTTTTTCTATGTACTCGAAGCCGGGACGGGGAAGCTCCTTTCTGCCAAACCCATTGCCAAGGTTACATGGGCAACATCCGTCGACCTGGAAACGGGTCGCCCAGTGGAAATTGCCGCAGCACTTGAAAGAAAGCCAGGCGAACGTGTCCCCGCATTGCCTACTGGTCTCGGCGCTCACAACTGGCACGCTCAGAGCTATAGCCCACTCACCGGCTTGGTTTATATCCCGGCAGTTGATGCGCCGCCCGGCTATGACATAGGTAGTGAAGAAGGGTCGCATCTGATCGGGGAACTTCTTGCTTGGGACCCCGTGAGCCAATCGGCTCGGTGGTCTGTTCAGCGCCCAAACGCTGTCAATGGCGGTACGCTCTCCACTGCAGGGAATCTGGTTTTTCAAGGTACAGCGACTGGTGAGTTTGCGGCGTACGCCGCCGATGATGGACGGAGCCTATGGTCCGTCCAGACTGGTTCGTCGATCGAAGCTGCCCCTGTCACCTATACCGTCGATAAAGAACAATACGTGCTAATACCTGTGGGCTGGGGCGCAGGCACGAGAATGTGGGAATCCGGCCAAAGTGCGTCTCGAGAAGGAATGCACGGTCCAAGCCGATTGATGGCATTCAAGCTCGGGGCAACAACCCCTATGCCTGTAACATCCGCGAACGAAATAGCGGTACCTAAGCCGCCGGACCAAACTTTTTCTCCGGAACAAGTCAAACTCGGTCAAAGCCTATGGTGGCCAAAACATTGCTGGTTTTGCCACGGCGATTCGCGCGAGCGTACACTGGGCGGTGCGCCTCCTGATCTGCGTTACTCACCTCCCGAAGTTCATCGAGATTGGTATGCGATTGTGTTAGGTGGTAGTCGTGCGGACAAAGGTATGCTGGGTTTTACGAGCATTAAATCTGCTGTACCGACCCAGATGACACCACAGGAAGCCGATGCACTTCACGCCTACATTATTGACCGGTCCTGGAAGGCTTACAACGAACAACAGAATGAGCAATCCCGCCAAAAATGAACAGAGCTTGGGGAACTTGGCCTTGACGGCTATCAGGAAAGTCGCATCCGTATCTGGACGAAAGTCGTTGCGCTGTGAGTCTTCGAGTCACTCCGTGATGAACAGCAGAGTAAGCTGAACTCATGCGACAAAGCAAATAACCGAAAGCGACGCCAAGGAGGAACACATGAAAAAGTTGCGCTATGCAGTCTTAATAACGTTGCTTTGGGCCGGCGTGAGTTTCGCGCAATCTGCAGCTGATCGAAAAGATGCCCAGTCAGAACAGGGGGTACGCGATGCTCTGACATCAATCGTGAAGACCTGGAATGCGCATGACATCGATGCGTTTATGACAAATTATTGGCACTCGCCGGATCTTACGGTGTTTGGGTCGAGCGACGTGACGAAAGGTTGGGACGGGGAGCGTGCGAACATCACCAAAGATTTTATGGATCCCAGCACTCTGGTGCTTTCGGATCTGCAGGTCGAACTGTTGGGCCCGGGTTACGCCTATGCACGTGGCGGATGGCAGGTCAAAGCGTCTAACGGGACTGAGCACCATGGGCTATTTACGATCGTGTTCCGCAATTTTGGCCAGGGTTGGAAGGTGGTTCACGATCATGCCTCAGGCAATCAATAGGATTGCGCCACAATCGCGCCTCCTTGCGGGCGAACTCTTCGAGTCAGTCATTCGCTTCCTTAGCCGGGTTTGGGTGATCTGCTTTTGCAGATTGTCCTGAGAAGGGTGGTTCGGTCATGGGTGATTCAAGCAAGAAAGACCTGGGAATGGATCGTTGCATAACTCGAAGAGATTTCTTGAATGGAGCCGCGCTCGCGATCGGCGCAACTTTAGTGCCGGCGCAGGGCTTGTTCGGCCAAGATGTTCCGACAAGTTGGGCGCAGGAGCCTTTCTTGGGGAAGGGTATCACGCAGAATGATCCTCGCTATTATCCACCGGCCCTGACAGGAATGCGCGGAAGCCACCCGGGCTCCTTCGAACAGGCCCATGCGCGTCGCGATGGGAAGCCTTTTCCTGGCGCTGAGATAAATACCGGCGAGAGCTATGACCTTGTCGTGGTAGGTGGCGGGATCAGTGGTCTTGCCGCAGCTTACTACTTCCGTAAGGCGCACGGTCAAAAGGCTCGGATTCTCGTACTTGATAATCATGACGATTTCGGCGGGCACGCCAAGCGCAACGAATTTAGTCATGGGGACCGATTATTCATCGGGTATGGCGGCACGGAGCAGATCTACCCTGGACCGTCAGCCTACGGTCCAGATGCCATCGCACTGATCCAGGAGATTGGAGTCAACACCGATCGCTTTTACACGGCGTTTGATCGCAATCTTTACAAGTCGCTTGGTCTGGAGCAAGCGCTGTTCTTCGATAAGGAGACTTTCGGGGACGACCGGCTGGTCACTGGGGAAGGCACGGTACCGTCTGCGGATTTCCTAGCAAAGACACCGTTGTCGGATGGCGTCCGACAGGACATTATCCGGCTCTACACGGAGAAAAAGGACTATCTGCCGGGCCTCAGTGCCGTTGAGAAACGCAAGCGCCTTGACAGGATGAGCTATCAAGACTACCTCCTGAACATTGTCAAGGTTCAACCAGGGGTCATTCCTTACTTCTCAGGTCGTTTTCATCGCCTCGCGGCGGGGGGGGCCGACGTGCTTCCTTGCAGTTCGGCTCGAACTCACTATGGGCTGCCCGGATTCGCAGGGTTGGAAATTCCGGAGAGTGCAGAAGAACTCCAGGACGAGCATCGTTTCCGGGAACCTCCTGACATCTTTCACTTTCCCGATGGCAACGCTTCAATCGCACGATTGCTCGTGCGCGCAATGATTCCCGATGCGGTGCCGGGCACAACCATGGAGGATTTGGTAACCAGTCGTGCGGACTACTCTCGGCTGGATAAGACTAATGCAACGGTACGTATCCGGCTCAATAGTACGGGGGTGTATGTGCGCCACGCCGGAGAACCTGGTAGCGCTCGACATGTAGACGTGACGTACGTTTCGATGGGCAAAGCTTATCGGGTACAGGGAGCATATTGCATTCTCGCTGGCTATAACATGATGATTCCCTACATCTGTCCAGAAATGCCTGAAGCGCAACGCAAAGCCCTGGCGGAAGGGGACAAAGGGCCGCTGGTCTACACCAACGTTCTTATCTCCAACTGGCGTTCCTGGCAGAAACTGGGCGTGCAACACATCTTGGCGCTCAACAGCTACCACACAGAAGCGAAACTGGATTTTCCTGTCAGTTTGGGAGACTACCATTTTCCGAAATCACCGGACGAGCCGATTGTCCTTCACTTGGAGAAGACGCCCCTCCAGCCAGGATTGCCTCGGCGCGACCAGCATCGGGCGGGACGCTATCAACTATTGACTACGACGTTCGAGACATTCGAACTCAAGATCCGTGACCAGCTCGGGCGGATGCTGAGTCCGGGGGGATTTGATCCCGCGCGAGATATCGAGGCAATAACCGTAAATCGCTGGCCTCACGGCGTTGCCCAGGGCCGCGATCCACTAACAGATCCGGAATGGACAGAAGAAGAGTATCCCTGGGTGATTGGCCGAAAACGATTCGGCCGGATTGCTATTGCAAACTCTGACGCTGGCGCCCGTGCCCTTACGCAAGTCGCCATCGACCAAGCTGTCCGCGCCGTGCGTGAACTCTCGGCCGTGGAAAGCTCATGATCGAGAGACACCGAAAACCTCAGATTTCTTCAGTTCGAAGGTCAAGGCGCGAGAGCATGCATCGTTCAGTATTGAAAGCGATTCTAGGCGTCATAACAGTGCTTTCGGGAGACTGCGGTTTCCTGTTCGGCCAGAATATCACGCAAACAACCGCACGCGAGGTACCAGAAGCCACGACACAACAAGCGGCCGCCTGCAAGGATCGTCCTGAATTCCGTCAGCTCGACTTTTGGCTCGGCGATTGGGAAGTATTTAATAAGGACCGGAAACTTTCAGACACCAGAGTCGAGCTGGTCCTAAGAGACTGCGCATTGGCAGAAACATGGCAGCCCGTCGAAGGTGGACATGGAGGGCGGGGAGTGAGCACGTACGATCTGCTGACCCAAAAGTGGGAGTATTTCTGGGTTGCGGATAATGCATACATGAGTCACTGGACCGGTGTCTTGATAGGTAACGAAATGCGGTTCGCCGCGGAACAGACCAGGGAGGGCGTGACGAAGCTCCGCCATTGGAGCCTGATCAGAATGCCAGACGGGAGTGTAAGGGAACTCTCTGTCGGTTCCTCTGACGGTGGCAAGACCTGGGTGACGGAATACGATTTCATGTGGCACCGCAAAGGGACCTGAAGCGTGTGGCAATCCTCTCGATGGCCCAATATGACGTGGGAGGGGCTAAGTCCTAGGGAGCACGTCAAGCAGCGCACCCCGGTGCGAGAGACCGTGGACGATTGACGAAGGATGTATCGATTCTGGGGGTCTGCGAAGTGGCTCGGGCACCACTTGGGTGTTCACAAAACCAAGGGTGACTGCTGGCGGATGACTCCCCAAGCCATTCCGAACGCGAATCGACGTTAAGGCATGCGCTCATCGATTGATTTGGAGCAAATCAGAGGGCACGCACAAGATGAAACACGGCAGCTATTTCGCCCAAGGCGCAATCTCGCAAATCCAAGTTGCCTTCCTTACGATCGGTGCGTTTGGGGCTTCACCCCGGCAGCTGCAAACCGGAAATCACACAGGGCCCGCGCAGCCCATTCCATACAGTCACAAAACCCATCTTGCACGTGGGTTGAAATGTGAGACGTGTCATTCAAATCCTCCACCCAACAACGAGCTGACGCTTCCGGCGGTCGAAACTTGTATGGCGTGCCATCAGGCTGTCGCAAGGGATCGCCCATCGATCATAAAGTTGGCCGAATTTGCGGAGGGCAAGGAGCCGATTCCTTGGGTGCGGGTCTACAAGCTACCGGATGGGATCAACTGGAGCCACAGTCCACACTTGAGGGCGAAGCTGAAGTGCGAAACCTGTCACGGCGACGTCTCGAAAATGGATGTCGTGACGCGGGTTACGAATGTGACGACGATGGCTACCTGCGTGGACTGCCACCGCGAGAAAGACGCAAGCATCGATTGCGCAACGTGCCACCAACAGTAACACGTGGGTTTGAGACCGGTTTTTCTTGCAGGGATTGCTCTTAGATGTTGGCAATCACATGGAGGGGGAATGAAGAATCAGGGAAATCGCAAGACTAACGTGGAAATTCGAATTGGGAGACGCGAGTTCTGCGCTGGAGTTGGTGCTACGCTCGCCGTTGCGGCTCTTCCCGGTGGGGTACTAGCGGCGAAAGCCGATGGCGGCTCAAGCGGGCAATGGCATTATTATGGGGGAGATAGCGGAGCCACCAAGTATTCGGCCCTGGATCAAGTGAACGCCAGCAACGTCGAAAATCTTAAGATTGCATGGCGGCGTCCCGCCGTCGACCCCAAGTACACGAATCCTACCTTCTCAAACAGTTACGAAACCACCCCTCTGATGATCGACGGCGTAATGTACGTAAGCAACGGAATGGGGCTGGTTGAAGCGTTCGACCCCGAAAACGGCAAGACTATTTGGCTCCAACAACCGCCAGAGGGAACTATGGACGGACTGCAGGGGATTGCTCCGCGCGGAATCGCCTATTGGAGCGACGTTACGGACGCGCGTGTCTTCCTCGTGCGTGGACAATCTCTGTACGCCGTGGACGCAAAGACAGGTAAATTGTGCGGCGATTTCGGCGATAAGGGCCAAATCGACTTGCGTAACATGGGACCTAAATATATTGCTCATTTCCTGTCCCCTCCGGTCGTTTGCCGGGGCGTCGTAATCGTCGGTTCGGCTTCGAGTGACAATTCGAGAATCAAGAAAGAGAACCATGGCGACGTACATGCTTTCGACGTGCGAACTGGAAAACTAAGTTGGACGTTTCACACCATTCCGCATGCGGGAGAATTTGGCTTCGACACGTGGAAAGATGACTCGGCTTCATCTACCGGAGCGGCGAATGTGTGGGCTCCGTTCTCTGCGGATCAAGAACTCGGTTATGTCTATCTCCCAACGTCCACCCCGACCGCTGACTGGTATGGTGGTGCGAGGCTCGGCAACTGTTTATTCGGCGAGAGTTTGGTTTGCGTTGATGCCACGACGGGAAACCGGATCTGGCATTTTCAAACCGTCCATCACGGATTGTGGGACTATGACCTTCCAGCGGCGCCCGTTCTGGCCACGATCACGGTCGATGGGAAACAAATTAAGGCCGTCCTGCAAGTAACTAAGACGTGTTTCGTCTTCGCTTTTGATCGCGTCACCGGTATGCCCGTGTGGCCGATTGAAGAGCGGGCCGTCCCGACGTCAACGACGCCGGGAGAGCAGTCTTCGCCAACCCAGCCGTTCCCAACCAAGCCAGCCCCTTTCGACCGCCAAGGTATCACGCTTGACGATTTAATTGATTTCACACCAGAGTTGCGAGCGAAAGCTGTCGAACTTTCTAAACAATACGTTCTCGGCCCACTCTTCACCCCTCCGTCTGTGTCGACTCCCGGTGGAAAAAAGGGGACAGCCGTGCTGCCGGGATGGGCAGGGGGAGCGAATTGGGGCGGAGCAGCGTTTGACCCAGACACCGGAATCCTTTATGTAACCTCGGTCACCGATCCTCACGTTGAAGGTTTGGTGACGCAGGATCCAGCCAAGGGTGACGTCCGGTACATCCGTGAAAAGCTCATCAGCGTGCCAGGCCCTGATGGTTTGCCCTTCGTAAAGCCCCCATATGGCCGTATTACAGCGATAGATATGAATCGGGGCGAACACGTTTGGAGTGTACCGAATGGAGACGGACCACGGAATCACCCACTCTTGAAACACTTGAATTTGCCTCCGCTGGGGTCGAGCGGTCGTGTTGGACCGCTGCTCACAAAAACGCTTCTGTTTGTCGGCGAAGGTGACCCGATCATTGTGGCAACGCCGCCTCTCGGAGGTGGAAGCAAATTCCGCGCTTACAACAAGACGAGTGGTAAGGTTCTCTGGGAAACCGAATTCCCAGCCGGCACGACTGGCACTCCCATGACGTATGTGCACCAAGAGAAGCAATTCATCGTGGTTGCTATTGGAGGCAAAGATCACACGGCGGAACTTGTGGCACTAGCCGTTTGAGAATCGCGTCATAATCTCAATTGCGCACGCGATCTTCGCAGGAGAGGAGTTGTGCTTGAATGTATGGCTGGGAATGCCGAGATCGAATGAGAGCCTGACCGTTCGCATGAGACATCAACAGGTCTTTTGCCACCTTCTTTGTTTTAAGGCCGACACCCATGTCTCACAACCGAATCGCGTCGGAACCCGCAGCTTCTTGCAAGTCTCTGGATCCGATTTGGTAGAAATTCTGTGGGCATGTCAGACGAATACTGTCATCCCGGAATGGATCGGCCAATCGCGACGGATTTCGTCACATCAGAATGCCTGCCGGAGCATTTCCGTTTGATCGCTGCTTGCGGCCGGTAGAATGACCGTCTTTGGCTGAGCGCAGCACTTTACATAACGTTCCCGCCTCTTCAGCACATCATCTATCTCAAAAACTTGTCCTTGACAGTAGGGTTTTCTTACTGCATAAGTCTACTTCAATAGCGTAAGGTATATACCTTTGATTATGATAGAGCTCGTTCCAATGTTTAGAACAAATCCGCCTTCGGAGGCAAATCACGGATCGGAAGGCGAAGCCATTGGCTTGGCATGTCTAGGCCGGCTCAGGTTGGGCACTCTGAAAGTTTGATTCCCACATGCGCGTGGACGTAAGCAAAAGTAATTCCTGTACGCCTGTTTGAATCGCGGTCTTGCTGTTCGGGCGGCCAAAGAGTACGACAGTGCGGGAGATTGTCCCCCGAACCTGGGGCGTCTAGTCATGTCTCGGGGGTCGCCGATTGACGGGCATCAGCGCGAAAGAAAAGGAAATTCAAATATGAAGACCATCCAGATTACGACGGAAATACCCGGGCCACGGTCTCGCGCACTGATGGCCAGGCGCGGAGCTGCTGTTCCGCGCGGAGTGCACCACTCGACGCCTCTCTTCACTGCGAAGGCCGAAGGGGCAGTGATTGAAGACGTCGATGGAAATCGGTTCCTCGACTTCGCAGGAGGAATCGGCTGCGTCAACGTAGGGCATCGCGCGCCGCGAGTCGTCGTCGCTATTCGCGAACAACTACAGAAACATTTGCATGTGTGCTTCAGCGTGACGCCCTACGAGAGCTACGTCGCGCTCGCGGAAAAGTTGAATGACCTGGCACCGGGTAACTTCCCAAAGAAGACTTTGATCGTCAATACGGGAGCCGAAGCCGTCGAAAACGCCATCAAGATCGCGCGCGCTTACACGAAGCGCCCAGCGGTCATCTGCTTTGAAGACGCTTTTCACGGACGCACGCTGCTGACGATGTCTCTTACGAGTAAAACGCATCCCTATAAGGCTGGCTTCGCCCCGTTTGCGAGCGACATTTACCGGATTCCTTACGCCTATGCCTATCGCACTGAGAAACGTACAACGGCCGGAGCCTTCGCGCACTACCTGGAAGACGCATTCAAACGAATCGTCGCCCCCGAATCTGTCGCGGCTGTAATAGCCGAGCCGGTGCTCGGTGAAGGTGGCTTCGTTGTACCGCCTCAGGATTACTTCCGCATGATACAGGACATCTGCCGCAGGCACGGCATTCTTTTCATCGCGGACGAGGTTCAGTCCGGAATTGCACGCACCGGGAAATGGTTTGCTTCCGAACACTTCGGCATTGAACCTGATCTGATAACCACGGCGAAATCGCTCGGCGGCGGCATGCCAATCGCAGCTGTTACGGGCCGGGCGGAAATCATGGATACGCCGGATGTTGGAAGCCTCGGTGGTACCTTCTCCGGAAATCCTCTGTCCTGCGTTGCGGCGCTCGCAGCGATCGAAACGATTGAAGAGGAGGGTTTGCTTCTGCGTTCGACGGACATTGGGAAGCGTTTCGAGGAGCGCGCGCGCGGCTGGCAAGGGAAGTGGGCGCTGATCGGTGACGTGCGTGGCCTCGGGGGAATGTGCGCTATCGAGCTCGTCCAGAATCGCGACACTCGAGATCCTGCGGACAAAGAAACCGAGGAAGTCGCACGTTATTGCTACGAGCACGGCCTCATTACCCTCGTCGCGGGCACGTACAACAACGTCATTCGCATCCTCGTACCGCTAGTGATCAGCCATGAGCAATTCGACGAAGGGCTCGACGTCATCGAAACCGCGCTGGCTACTGTTGCGGAGCAGAAGCACATGACACTGTCCCACGTCTAGGCATCGGCGCTGCGTCTCGCGAAATGCGGACCGAGGGCCTCTGCTGGTGCACTACAGTAGATCTCAAACCTTCGACGATGTAACACACACTGACCAATGATACTGGCGTGACTGGTGCGCTGAAGGATGGTCAGTTGTTCCGCGAACGAAAGTATCGAGCATTCGCGATCTGGAACGAAACAACGGCGAAAGAGCGCGCAGTAATTCAATCCGATGCTGACCCATCAGGGAGGCAGCCACGCCACATGACGGGAAACGGAAAACCTCAATGACTGTCCATGGGATATCTCCAAGCAACGCCCCCGAGAGAGAGCTCGTGAGGAAGCTCGGGTTAGCAAGCGCTACATTTCTAGTCATGGGTAACGTGATTGGCTCTGGAATTTTCATCGTGTCGGCGGATATAGCCCGGCTCGTCGACTCTCCCGCACTGCTGATAGGTGCGTGGCTGGTGACCGGCCTTATGACCATGATAGGAGCGCTCGCATATGGCGAACTAGCCGCTATGATGCCGCGTGCCGGCGGCCAATATGTTTATCTTCGAGAATCGCTAGGTCCAATCTGGGGTTTTCTCTACGGGTGGACTCTGTTTCTTGTCATCCAGACGGGAACAATTGCCGCAGTAGGTGTCGGATTCGGTAAATTTCTAGGCGTATTTTTCCCGTGGATTTCCTCTTCGAATTGGGTGATGCACATTGCTCACGTTCCCGCGGTCCGTGTAGGGCCGATGGTACTAGGAAACATGGACGTTGGACTGAACACGCAAAATGCCGTTGCGATCGTGGTCATCGGTATGCTGACTGTGGTGAATGTTTTTGGCGTGAAGGTGGGAGCTGCAGTTCAGAATGTTTTTACGGTCGCCAAGTCGGCTGCATTATTGGGCCTGGTATTTTTAGGTTTGTTCATTGGACGGAATGCCCAGGCATTGGCAGCCAACTTCGGACCGAACTTCTGGCGCAACTTCGGTATGCACGTGTTGCATCCGGTTGAAGTCGGAGTCACTGGGCCAGTTGTACTCGTAGGTATGATCACGATTGTTGCCATTGCCCAGGTGGGTTCGCTGTTTTCGGCAGATGCCTGGAATAACGTGACGTTCACGGCGGGCGAGATAAGAAACCCCCAGCGAAATCTGCCACTTTCGCTCGCAGTTGGCGCGGGCGCCGTGATTGTGCTCTACCTCCTTGCAAACCTTGCATATTTGAGCGTGCTACCACTAGCTGGCGATGCGCATGGGCGCACCATCGTCGCAAGAGGAATCCAGTATGCTTCCGAGGACCGCGTGGCAACTGCTGTTGTCCAACAAGTTCTCGGCCCCATCGGCGGCAAAATTATGGCGCTTGCGATTCTTGTTTCCTGTTTTGGATGTATCAACGGAATGATTCTTGCCGGCGCACGTGTGTACTACGCGATGGCGGCAGACGGTTTGTTCTTCAAGAGCGCTGGCCAGATCCATACTGGATATGGAACCCCGGCGCGCTCATTGATCATGCAATGCATCTGGACCTGCATCCTCTGTATCTCAGGCAGCTACGGTCAGTTACTCGATTACATCGTATTCGCTGTCCTGGTCTTCTACATCCTTACGATTTCCGGTCTCTTCGTACTCCGGAGGACACAGCCAACAGCGATACGCCCCTACCGGGCGCTCGGTTATCCCGTGCTCCCCGCCGTTTACATATTTATGGCGGTTTTCATCGACCTCGCCTTGCTGCGATACAAGCCTCAATATACGTTTCCGGGTTTATTTATCGTCGTTCTTGGCATTCCCGTATATTTCCTTTGGTCGAGATCAAAGAATGCCCCCAAAAGCGGGTCCGCCAGCGTGGAGCCTGTATGATTGGTAACAGGTATCCCGGCTCCGGGAGCACTCCTTGTGCGTTGCACGAGCGTCTTTTTGTTGACAAGTTTAATGTAGTCTCCTAACCTTGTGGACTTGAAGTAGGGTACGATTTCAAATACCTTCCATACTTGAGTAGTGCAGGCTCAGGGGATTCCTCACGAACGGTTGTCGGGGAGCAATCGAATGACAATGTTTAAGGAATACAGCAAACTTGGAATGGGACGCGCCATCACGCGGCGGAATTTCTTGAATGGTGTTGCTGTCGGAGTGACAGGAGCGTACCTAGCATCGCACGAACACTCTCTGATTGCGAACCAACGCTCCTCCACAGAGCCGGTATCATCCGATTATCCTCCGCTTCGCTCCGGGCTTCGGGGTAACTATCCAGCAGCGGTTGAGGAGTTTCAACCGATCCGGAATGGGGAGTTTTCCCAGTTTCCGGTTCCAGAGAGCGAAATCCACGAAGAATACGATTTGGTAATAGTGGGCGGCGGCATCTCGGGCTTGGCCGCCGCCCATTTCTACCGCTCAGCGCTGGGGAAGGCTCAGCGCATATTGGTTCTCGACAACCATGACGACTTCGGCGGACACGCCAAACGCAACGAGTTCCACTATCAAGGGAAGACCTACCTTAGCTACGGCGGTACGATGTCTATTGCCACGCCGTTCCCTTACAGCTACGCAGCTAAGTCTCTGATCAAGGAACTCGGCATTGAAGTCGACAAATATCCTCAATTCGTAGATCACGATCTCGAAACAAAATATGGCCTGGGGTCTGGAATGTTTTTTGACAAGGAACACTTTGGCGAAGATCGGCTTGTTCTTGGCGAAGGCCGCCTGCCGTGGACGGAGTTTTTTGCGAAGGCACCCCTTACCGATGCGGCCCGGAATGACTTAGTGCGGTTGCACGGCAAGAATCCGGATTACATGAGTGGGTTAAGCGGGGAGGAAAAAAAGTCCACGCTAGCCAAGATGAGTTACCACGACTACCTGCTCAACGTAGCGAAAATGACTCCCGATGCTCTGCCTGTATTTCTGGGACAAGGAGGACGTAACAACAAGCGTGTGGATACGATGCCTGCACTGGAAGCCGCCAAGCATGGCGCGATTGGATTCAATGGACTGGGATTGAAGCTGGGAGAACAATTCAACGAGGGCTCTTACTACTTCCATTTTCCAGACGGCAACGCTTCGGTCGCACGTCTGCTTATCAGCAGACTGGTACCATCGGCTATCCCGGGCGACCAATCGATGAACACGATCGTGAGCGCTAACGTGGCGTATGACCGGTTGGACGAAGACGGCTCGAAGATGCGCATCCGTTTAAGCAGCCCTGTGGTTCGTGTACAACATGAAGGGTCCCCGGAAACTGCAGATCGAGTTCGCGTTGCGTACGTTCAAAATGGCAAACTGGCTGTCGTCCGCACTCGGTTCTGCATTCTTGCCTGTTACAACTCACTGATCCCAGGATTGATTCCGGAGATTTCGACACGCCAAAAGGATGCGCTCAACTACCCCGTAAAAGTACCGATGCTCTACACAAACGTGTTGATTCGGCGCTGGACTGCGTTTCAAAACCTATCCGTTAACAATTTTCAGGTTCCGGGAATGTACTACACGAACGTTTTTCTTGATCCGGGCACAACCATTGGTGGGTATCAAGGAGCCACGACCCCTGAAGAGCCGATCCTGGTGAAGATGATAAGAAATCCAAACAAGCCTGGGCTACCAAGAAAGGAGCAGAATCGCGCGGGCCAGGAGGAGCTCCTCTCGATGACATTCGAGCAGTTCGAGTTGGAAACTCGACGGCAACTCGTCCGCATGGCCGGTCCCGGGGGTTTCGATCCCGCGGAAGACATCGTCGCAATCACTTTGAATCGTTGGCCCTATGGTTATGCCTACACTTACGACACACTGGCCGATCCGGACGTACCGCCCGAAGAACGCCCTCATATCATTGGCCGTCAGCGGTTTGGTTGTGTGACGATCGCGAATTCTGACTCTGGCGCGGCTGCGTTTACGAATCAGGCGATTGACGAGGGTAATCGGGCGGTGCAAGAACTATTGGTATACCAAGGCCTAACGTAGCTGCGGCTGGCCTACCATGGGTTAGGCATTGCAAGGAACACCATGACTGGCACGTTGCTGCTCTTGAGACTCAAACAATTCTTGGCGGTTCAATACTTCGCGGTACTGCTAGGGGCGTCGGTTGGGTTCTCACCACAACAGACTGCGCAACTAAGTTCGACAGCCCAAGGACAGGGAAACTCCGCAGAAACAACGAACCCAGTTCCGCCGGTACAGCCGCTACCCTACAGTCATAAGAAGCACGTATCGTTTGGAATGAAATGTAAAGACTGCCACACCAATCCGGATCCAGGCAGTCAGATGACCTTCCCACCGACCGATCTCTGCATGAACTGTCACCTCGCCATCGCCAAAGATAAACCGGCGATTAAGAAGCTCGCCGAATTCGCAAAGTCAAAGCAGCCGATTCCGTGGATGCGCGTATACGCGGTGCCATCGTTCGTTTACTGGAGCCATCGCACGCATCTCGAAGCTGACTTGAAATGCGAAGCGTGCCACGGACCGGTGGGGCAGATGGACGTAGTAGTGCAGGTAACGAACGTGACGACAATGGCTGGCTGCGTGGATTGCCACCGCGAGAAAGAAGCAAGCACCGGCTGCCAAACGTGTCATGAAATGAAAAGTGCGCGGTCGACCAGGCAAGGCGTGAAAAGTGTCAATCAATTTCTCGGCTCTGGCCACACACAGACGATCAAACCGGGGCGCATCCTCTTTCAGTCGCCAGGAACGGCTCGTTAAAGCTCTGGGTTGCCCGGGTAGGGTGTTCTTATGAGCGCCGGGTACTTTAAGCCCGCCGGTGTTCACGGTGGCGAGGGCAGGGGAGCAGCAACGCAAGTTCGGCTCATACGTACGGGGGATTAGGTGGAACAGGACCATACCCCTCGGCCGGGGCGTGCCCTCCCCCTGCGTTATTCTGGGACGGCGCAGCGAACATTGGATAAGGCGGATCGGGCCAGGATCGCTGGCATCTCTTTTCATGTATGGAGCCGCGCGCCATCGCTGGAAACGCCGTGAGATGCTTTTCGCGAGACTCTTCGGGATGATACTTACGGGGACTATGGATACCCGCTCAAAGGTTGCACACTTGCAGGAAGGTGTGCGATCCAAGCGCAGAAATAGTTTGCATAGGTTGTTTGCATACGGGACGCTTCCGCCAGCATGTGGTTTTGAATGTACCGGTCTTCAAGTTCGAGCGGGCTTCTGGGTAGAGCTTAGAACGTTGGCGGAGTATTAATCCATAACACCCAAGTCTCCTTGCGGCCGGGATTACTCCAACGATGGGGCGTGGAACTTTCGAAGTAAAAACTATCGCCTGTTCGGATACGATATTCCTCCCCATCGAGCAACATTCGCAATTCGCCTCGCAGGACGAAAAGAAATTCCTCACCTTCGTGTTTGTAGGATTCGCCACTGCTCGCCTTCGGAGAGATGCGAAAGAGGTGCGGTTCCATTACCGTGCTGCCCCAGGCAAGCAATTCCATACGCACTCCAGCGCCAACTTCCAACACTTTTCGTTTGTCAGGTCGAACAAGATGAGTGTTTGGTTCCGACGGATCGAAAAAATCTAGAATGCTTGATTCAAAATAGTCCGTGAGTTTCCTTAGAGTTCCTACCGGAGCGGAAGTGTGCGAACGTTCAAGCGCGCTGAGGAAGGTCGGCGCAACATCAATCGCCTGAGCCACCGTCGAGAGAGACAAACCCCGATGGATTCGCAATTGACGCAACCGGACTCCGATGGCGCGTGCAGCGCCATCAGGAGAATGTCTTACGACACCAGTCCTTCTTAGAAGCTGCCGGATGGCCGATGCATTCAGACCTTGCACCTTGCGCATGAATTTTGCGCGCTTCAACACCCTAACGTCTTCCTGCGTATACAATCGGTACTTGCTAGCGGTACGCCTGGGTCTGGTGAGCCCAACGTTTTCCCAGCTGCGGATGACTGAGGCGGATATGCCGACGAGTTTAGCTACCTCACCAATTCTCAAGTAAGAATCATATTCTTGAGATTCGAAAGTGTGTCGCGGGGGCATTGATCCTCATTCGAAGCAAAAGTATCGATGAGCTGCGCCATCTTATCACTCGCTCACAGAGTTTGCCAAAGACCCATTGCGGTGTCGCCGCAAAATGAGAATGTCCGGTTTGTGCAAAGTAGAAATGTCCGCTTTCATGGGTGGCTGGGGGGCCCATGGAAACGGAGCGCATCGCTTTGAGTCAACGAGAACGGGACCGCATA
>Ga0182024_10003280_pt1 | contig 38781 bp, 37 predicted proteins | sample P32metaG_FD_120480 | JGI IMG/M metagenome (GOLD analysis project Ga0182024, IMG submission 120480) | Permafrost microbial communities from Stordalen Mire, Sweden - P3-2 metaG (Illumina Assembly) | ecosystem: Environmental > Terrestrial > Soil > Wetlands > Permafrost | place: Sweden: Stordalen...
GAACTCAAGTGGCAACTTGGCATTCAAAACCACCGGATCGAACTTGTAGCCGGTGGGAAGGTAACCGCCGCGTTCCATCAGTTCATACTTTGCGTTGACTGCCTCGCTGGTTCCCTTGGTGTCATCGCGAACCACGTTCTCAAGCACAACTGCATTGCTGGGTTGCCGAACCGCATAGTAAGGCTCCGCGGTAACGATCAGAGCGAAGGCTTGAAGGTCGGTAGTGACGTGGAGTTTGCTGCGATGATTGTCGCCTACCAGCACTTCGCCCAGATTCACGGCGCGGCCTTCGGGCGAAATCGCCCATAGAACGTACGTGAGATACTCGTTGCCAAATGTCGTCGGCTTTTGCAGGTTGCCGAATTCTGCATCGACCTCGATCGATCCCCGCTTGCTGTTCACCTTGGCTTCGCCCGTTGCGGAAGGCATCAAGGTGGTCCCGGCAAAGTCTAGCTTCGAGCTGCCACTGCGGTGCTCGTAGTTAACCGCTTGCACGCTGCGGCTGATGACGGTGACGCGGAACGTGGGGGTCGAACTCATATGTTCGACTTCCATATTGGTTTGGGAATTGGTCTGAGCTACTGCCGGCAAACTCAGCGCGACTGCGGCGACTAACAACAGCTTTGTCTTCACGAATGTCTCCTTGTGGCAGATATCTGCCTCTGTCCAGCTTCCACTAGAGTTCGGGGTTCGTAACGCATTTTTATGAATGGCTGCGCCTGTGTCATCCTTTTCCGAGACGGATACCAGAAAGGGAATGGAACAAACCAAAAATATTCAGCAGCCAGAGAACCACGGCAATGACCACAACACCGTTCAAAATTGACTTGATGGACGACTGCATGGGGATGAAGCGATTCACCAGCCACAGAAGAACACCCACCACGATGAGAACTTCCAGGAGTTGAATTAACGGCATGATCTTTGACCTTTCCTATCTTGTCGGCTAACACCTCTCATCCGCCCGAGGAGTTGCGCTAGTTTCAAGGTTCGAAGCTTTTCGAAGGCTTTTAGGGTCGAATCGTGCCGGCCGCAGGTTCGCGGCTTACACGCGGATGAAGAATGCCGATTGGCTGGATGTGGTCGCCTCGCCGGAACTCGGTTACGACCCGGCCCGCGGCGACCTTAGGAATGAGAGCTACGAATCAGCGTCCGCGGCTCTGTCGACACACTCAGGAGAATAGAGAATGACAGGTATTGGCTTCCACGTCTGAGCAAGATAGCTCACATGCGTAGATTTAGGTTGCCTCACATATCCTGCGCTCGCTGCCGGCGCTCGCACATTCCGTTGGCATCCAGCCACTCTAGAAGAGAGCGCACGCTTGCCCGAGCGAGGGCAATCGAACAGTCTGCCGCGCCGTAATAGATGTTGAGGGTGTCGCCATCGGCGTCCATCGTATATCCGCAGGGAAACACGACATCGTCAACGTCGCCGTGGAGCTCGTAGTCTGCTTCTGGCCCAAAGATCCACGAGTCGCCTCGCAGCAGGCATCTCTCGGGATTCTCCAGGTCGAACAGTGCCAGGCCCAGGCGATAGATACATCCTGAAGGGGTATGCCGAACTCCGTGGTAGAGCACGAGCCATCCCCGGGAAGTCTCAATGGGCGGAGGCGATAAACCTATTTTGTTGGCGTCCCACCACGCGCCGCGGCGCGCTTCCAGCATGAGCCGGTGCCTGCCCCAATGGCGGAGGTCAGGGGAGTAAGAAATCCAGATGTGGGCTCCGAGGTTGGTCGCGGGCCGATGAATCAGCGCCCAGTGCCCGTTGATTCTTCGGGGCAGAAGCGCCGAGTCCTTGTCATCGGGCGGCATGATTACGCCGTAGCGCTCGAAGGTTCGAAAGTCTTTGGTCAAAGCCAGGGATACTCCGGGACCACCTCGCGAGTATGAAGTGTAGGTGACCGCATATTGCTGGAGTTCGGGGACGAAAGTGATACGAGGATCTTCGATGCCCCAGATTTCTTCGGGAAAATCCTTCGGACTGGGCATCAACGTCGGCTCGCTGTCGATCTGCCATCCATCGACACCGTTGGCGGAGCGCGCGGCACAGAGATGTGACAATCCACGGCGGTCTTCCACGCGGCAAAGCAGTAACGTAGTGCCATCCGCCAGCAGCGTCGCTCCTGGATTGAACACAGTGTTAATGGAGTAAGGCCAATCCCTACTGGTTAGGATAGGGTTGGAAGGATGCCGAAGAAGCAGCGGCTCGTAACGAGAACTTGGAACGACGACAGGGTTCTGGACGGGGACGCTCATGATGAGATTTCCTTTGGTTCAGCCTCTTGCAAGGAACGCATTTCGAGAAGCGCCATCAGGAACGATAGCGTGGATTCCGCGCCCTGGTTCTGATTGGCGCGGTCGGGATGAAGGCCGTCGCGGCAGCCGCCGGTGACAGAATCATAAAGAGGAATTTGCAGATCGTTGTCGCCAAGAAACCATTTGAAAGCGGACCAGGCCTGATCGCGCCACCGGCTGTCACCGGTTACGCGGTATGCCTGCAGGCACGCAGAAACCGCGCCGGCGGCTTCGATCGGTTGTTGATCGAAGCGGGCTTTTTCACCGCCCTGGCGATAAAAGCCCTGGGAGCCGATCGGTACAAAGTGGCCGTTGGTTTCGCAGCGTTGAGTTTTCATGAGCCAGTCCAGCGATTCGAGCCCGGCGGAGACCATACGATCATCCCCGCAAGCTGACCCTACAAGCATCATGGCCTGTGGTAGTCTCGCGTTCCCGTAGGCCACGACATTCTCAAACCACTTCCAATCCGAACGCCGGATCGACTCATACATTTCGAGCAGCCTTCGAGCCAGAGCGAATCGGACGCGCTGGGCATCGCGGTCGCCAGGGTAGGAATGGAGGTATTCCTGAATTCCTAGCAACGCGTAGGCGCAGGCGCGAGGACTATAGAACTCGAGAACCGCCGGCAAAGAGAACTCGAACACACGCCCGGCAGCGCCCCTCAGGCCCTCATTCGCCGATCGCGCTAAGAGGGTCCCAAGCGCCCACAGCGCGCGGCCGTGAGAATCTTCCGATCCCTGATCTTCCGCCCACCGGTGGTCATAACCGAGGAAGTTCCGGAACCGTTTCTTGTCGGGATTGAACGCATGCTCGAGGAACGCCAAATACCGGAAAGGCCAATCCGGGTTGAGAGATTCAGGCTTGACAAAGTGGTTGGCACCAAGTTGTTCCAGCAGCACGCTGAAAATGAGAGCGCGCGCGTTGTCGTCGGTGGTATATCCCTCGGCTCGATTGGGAATGGTGAAGACGGCGTGCTGAAGCATTCCGGTGTCATCGGTCAGCGCATTCACGTGATCGAGTTTCAGTTCAGGCAGCCGATTCAACTCTTGCGGGGCGGCGCGAGCCGCGAACTGAACGCGAGGAGTTTCCATGCGGTCGGCGCGTACCCGCGAAAAGCTTTCCATGTAGCCCTGCGCTACCCGTTTCCAGATCATCTCCCGCGCGAACTGATAAGCACGCTTGCGCATGGCGTGGCGCAGTGCGGGCGTAGTCAGGAGCTCGATTGTCTTTTGTGCGATTGCGTCGGGATTTTGGAAGGGCACGAGCGCTCCGCGGCGATCGTCTAACAATTCAATGGCATGCCAATAGGGGGTTGAGATGATCGCCTTCCCTGCCCCTAACGCATAAGCAAGCGTTCCGGAAACCACCTGGGCCTCGTGGCGATAGGGAGTGATATAAATGTCGGCAGCGCCGATGAACTCGGCCATTTCCTCGGGGGTGGCAAAGCGGTCGTAGAAGATCACTTGCGATTCCACTCCCACTTCCTTCGCCAGGGTTTGCAGGCTGGCGCGATACTTGTCGCCTTCGCGCCGAAGGATGTGAGGATGGGTCGCTCCAGCGACGATGTAAACAACGTTATTGTGCTTTGACAAAATCTGGGGCAGCGCTTGAATCACGTTTTCGATTCCCTTATTCGGCGAGAGCAGGCCAAACGTGAGCAGAACCGCTTTGCCTTCCACACCGAAGCGGTCTTTATAAAAATTGGGATCGAGGAATGGCAGGTCTGGAACGCCATGCGGAACCATGTCGATCTTGCTGCCTGGAACTTTGAAGATCTCTTGCAAGAACTGGGACGAGAGCTGGCTCATCACGATGAGGCGATCGGAAAGCTCAGCGATTTCCTCCATCACCATCAGTTGGTCAGGGTTGGGCTCGCGCAGAACCGTGTGTAGCGTGGTCACGAGCGGCATCTTCAAGTTGCGCAGCAGATGCAGAATATGGCTTCCGGCTGGACCGCCGAAGATTCCATACTCGTGCTGCAGGCACACCATGTCGATATTGTTGAAGTTCAGAAAGTCGGCTGCTTCCTGATAGGACTTTACGTCGTCCTGGGCAAGTGACCATCGGACCCGCGCAGGATAGTCGTATCCTTCTTCGGTGTCGTTGACCGGGAGCGCCAGCAGGCGGGCTGTGCCGTACTCGGCTGAAATGGCTGCGCACAGGTCGGTTGTGAACGTGGCGATTCCACATCGCCGGGGAAGATAATTTCCGATTACCGCGATGCGACTGGGCAGCGATGGCTTGGGGTGGGATCGGACGCGGGCCGCCGGCGTTGTCTCGCGCGCGGGCGAGCGCGGACTGACGATTTCGAGGGCACAATTTGGAAACACGGTAATTGGTATTGCCATTTTCCCAGTTCCTGGCGAGAACAAAGTGCCGCAAGCGTCCCTTCCTGGGGAGGCTTGCCAGCGCTGAAGATGGAACTAAAGTGAGACTAAAGTGAGATGGAACTAAAGTTTTCTCTTTGCTTCTGAGTATTCAACGAAAGTGAACATGCAGACTGGTCAAAATTGATCAGCGCATCTGTTTGCGACAGTGCAATATGCGCTTATGAAAGCCAAGAAAGAACCGGCCCTGTCGGTTCGTTGCCCCACCTGCGGCGCCAAAGCCGGAGAGAAGTGTGAGCTCAGTACTGGCCAGCCCCGCACAGCGCCACATCGGGACCGGCGCTTAGCGGCTTCGGACGATTAGGCCGGGGTGCAGTCGGCAACTTCGGAGCAAAGACTCTACCATCGCTCACTTACTCTTCATGATACTGTGCAGAATAGCTCACTTCTGAAAGCATGATTCCCCAGTGTTTTATTGACATATAGGAGTTCTTCCGCAGGACTATAATCGGTATTTATGAGCCCGCTGGCGACCGCCAAGAAAAATCGCAGCTTCGACTCCGACACCTTCCTCGCGACCATCGGCGATGGCAGGAAGATATTGTCTTTCGATAAAAAGCAGATAATCTTCGCGCAAGGTGACCAGGCGGACTCTGTCTTCTATGTGCAGAAAGGCAAAGTGCGGCTCACCGTGGTGTCCCAGGCAGGCAAGGAAGCGACCATCGCCATCGTGGGTGAAGGAAATTTTTTTGGTGAGGGATCGCTGGCAGGCCAGCTTTTGCGTATGGGGTCGGCGGCGGCCATGACGGATTGTAAGATTCTGCGAGTGGACAAGAAGACGATGATGGGTGCGCTGCACCGCGAACCCGCGTTTTCCGAGATGTTTGTTGCCTATTTGCTGGTGCGGAATATCCGCTACGAAGAGGATCTCGTCGACCAACTGTTCAATTCCAGCGAAAAGAGACTCGCCCGAGTCCTTCTCCTGCTGGCTCATTTCGGCAAGGAGGGCATCCCAGAAACTGTGGTTCCGAAGATCAGCCAGGAGACTCTGGCCGACATGGTGGGAACTACTCGATCACGGGTGAGCTTCTTCATGAACCGCTTCAGGAAACTGGGTTTCATCCACTATGCCGGAGGAGCAGAAGGCGCTCTTCAGGTCCACAGCTCGCTGCTTAATGTAGTTCTGCACGATTGAGCGCCCCCACGCCGACGCGCTTGCGACGCAAGAGGCAATCCCCATCGCGATCCTGCCCCTGGTAGGCCAAAATACGGATTCGGGAAGACTCATCTAAACCGAGTATGAGCAATTTTGAGCAGAACCGTTGGCAGCCCGTCTATATAAGTGACAGTCATGGCTAGCAACGGCACTCTGCTCTGCATACACCGCGACCCTGCTCAACTGAGTTTGCTGCAGGAACACGGATACGAACTTTTGACCGCAACCACTGGCCGCGATGGTCTGCGGCTTTTCACGTCGCGAGTGGTGGATGCAATTGTGCTCGAATATCATCTTGGCCTTTTGGACGGGGCGGTGGTTGCAAGTGAGATCAAGCGGGTCCGGCCAACGATTCCCATCGTCATGCTGGCTGACCACCTGGAATTACCCAACGCTGCTTTGAAGTCCGTGGACGCGCTCGTGACCAAGTCCGACGGGGCTCACTTTCTCCTCGCCACAGTCCACTCGGTGCTGAATGTGAAGCCGACTCAGGATCCGGGAGGGAAGGTGGGGACTCCGGCGCCGGGACACCCCCAGCCTCTCGGCGGGTTCACGGGGCGGGCACACAACTTCCGGGCGAAGGCGTCACCTGCCCCCAACGAAGCGCCCTTCTCGGCAGAAGGGTGGAGAAAGATCCGAATGGGAACCGTCCGGTTTTGACGGATGCCGAACCGCCAGCGAATTGTTCACTCAGACCGCGCTTCGCCGTCCGCTCAACAGGTTAATTACTAGGACCACCAACGCTACCACCAGCAGCAAATGGATCAAACCGCCGGCTATATGCAGACTGAATCCCAGAAGCCACAGAATCAGCAGCACAACAAAGATTGTCCAAAGCATATTAGTCTCCTTCTTAATCTCAGGTGTCGCCATTCTGTTCCTTAGGGTTCGCTAATACTGAGCAGGATTGCTCAATCGCCGAGATTAATTCGGTCTTATGACCGTTTGACCCTCTGCACCGGCAACAGGAAAGTGAGCAATCCAGACCAGCTATTTTTTCTGGCCTGAGCGATCATGTTGTCAGAGATGAGTAATTCTTCTCTCTCCTTCAGGCCCCTGAACCTAAGTCAGCCATCTGAAGCCCTCTCCTCTTAGTTTAGTTCCGCAGCTCCGAAAGGAATTAATCTCATGAAAAAGACACTTTCACTTTTGTTGATCAGCATGATGGGCATGGTTGGAACCTATGCGTTCGCCGCTTCAGACCGGGAGGACACGGTTGAGCGGATGCAAAAGTCCGTAGAGGTTTTGCAGTCGATCATGTCGACGCCGGACAAAGGCATTCCGGAAGAAGTTTTGAGCGGCGCCAAGTGCATCGTCGTAGTGCCCAACTTGATCAAGGGGGGCTTCATCTTCGGCGGCAAGCATGGACGCGGCGTAGCTTCCTGCCGCACGCCTGAAGGCTGGAGCGCTCCCGCATTCGTCTCAGTTGGCGGCGGAAGCTGGGGATTGCAGATTGGCGTCGAAGGCGTGGACCTGGTCATGCTGGTCATGAACGACCGTGGTTTGCAGCATCTGCTTTCGAGCAAGTTCGAAATGACCGGGGAAGGCTCGGTTGCAGCGGGCCCGGTCGGCCGTCACACATCCGCGGGAACTGACATTTTGCTGAACACTGAAGTGCTGACCTACTCGCGTTCGAAAGGCGTATTCGCCGGCCTGACCCTGGAAGGCGCGGTAATCGAGCAGGATAACGACTCGACTCACGCCATTTACCATCACCATATGACGTTCCGCGACATTCTTTCGGGCAAGGTTTCAACACCCGGCAGCGCGCAGGCGTTCGTGAGGGCTGTGTCTGAAGCTGGACACCAGGCGCATGTTGCAGAAGCACGAGAAGACAACAAGTAGTTGAACGAGAACTTCGGAGCAAACTTTGTGGCTGACCGGAACTTGAGGGTTCCGGTCAGCGGCACAAAGCGCCAGCAAGACGTTCCTTCAGGATAATCTCGCTTTGCCCCGTTACAGGAGCGCTTCAACGCAGTAACCTCCCTTTTCCCTCACCCCATATAATCTAGGGTCATGCCAGCTCTCGATCATGCTGCGATGCTCGAAGTTGCGTTGGCGGAAGCCCGCAAAGGGCTGGCCGAAGGAGGCATCCCGATCGGAGCCGCTATCTTTGACGCCGACGGCAAACTCCTTGGAGCGGGTCACAACCGCCGGGTGCAGAACCGCGATCCATCGCTCCATGGGGAGACTGATGCCTTCCGCAATGCGGGGCGCCAGCGCAGCTATCGGAGCCTCACCATGGTTACAACCCTGGCGCCGTGCTGGTACTGCAGCGGGCTGGTGCGGCAGTTTGGATTCGGCGCTGTGGTGGTCGGAGAGAGCCGAAATTTTCAGGGCGGCATGGAGTGGTTGCGCTCGCTGGGCGTGCCGGTGATTGATCTTGATTCCGAAGAGTGCGCTTCGTTGTTGGGGGAATACATCCGCAAGAATACCGAAGTGTGGAATGAGGATATTGGGAAAGACTAAGGGCTCATCCAGTGCGAATTCCCGGCTCCCGGCTTATACTGCGTTTTCAGCGAAGCGGCCACGAATGAGTCCATGACGCCTAATGAGCTCGCGAATTCGCAGATTGCAGGCGTGGGCATGGCGTTACGGATCGCTCGTTAGCGGAGCAACCACATGGAAAATCCTTTCATGGCGCGTGCCATCGAACTCTCGATTGAAAATGTCCGCTCCGGACGCGGTGGCCCCTTTGGCGCGGTGATCGTAAAAGACGGCGCCATGATTGCCGAAGGCACGAACCAGGTCACGTTGACCAACGACCCGACAGCGCACGCAGAAATACTCGCGATCCGTAAGGGCTGCGCGAAACTTGGCGTCTTCGAACTGCAGGGCTGCGAGATTTACGCTTCCTGCGAACCTTGCCCCATGTGCCTGGGCGCAATCTATTGGGCACGGCTCTCTCGCATCTATTTTGCCAGTGCCGCCGCCGACGCATCCCGGATCGGTTTTGACGATTCACTGATCTACCGCGAGATTGCGCAGCCGCTCACGCACCGCTCCATCCCCATGGTTCAGATGATGCGGGAGCAAGCTCTCGAGGCGTTTCGCGCGTGGGAAGAGAAACCTAACAAGATCGTTTACTGAAAAACGATTTGATGTCTACCTTGCCGTGGCTTAGCGACTCTTAATTTGTTGAGTCTGGTCTGAGATAACCTCAAGGGAGTACGATTCTCCTGTCTTTTTGAAACGACTGAGTAAACGGCTCTGTCGTTCGCGAAGAAAACGAGCGTGAAGACAACGAGGAGGAGCCGTGGTACACAATCGTGAAACGACAACCCTGCCGCGCAAAGCAGCCGAAGTCCTTTTCCACTTCCCGCTGTTTCTGCTCGTGCTCGTGACTCCCGGGCTTTCGCAAAAGGCGCCGACCGACGACCATAACCTTCCCAAGTACGATCTTCATACGGAGATGAAATCCAAAGGAGCAGTGGACGAAGTAAACGTGCTCCCTTTGGGAGCCAGGAAAGATTTCATTGAACTTGTCATCAAAAATGGCGATGACAAGCTCCACATCTACGTGTGCCCCAAAACGTTCCAGGACGAGATGGGCATCAGTTTCAGCAAGGGCGATGAGATTGGCATCACGGGTTCCAAAGTTAAGCAGGAAGAGTCGGACGTGATTCTTGCTCGAGAAATCGTAAAGGGGACGGACACCCTTATGTTCCGCGACGACAAAGGCAATCCGGTGTGGGATCCGCGCACCGGGAAGTGATTGCGCGATTCTGTCAAATCCCACCTCTTAAGGGTTCGCCTCCAAGGTCTCTTTGTCACTCCACCTGTGGAAAAGTCGGCAGCTAACACCTTAACCGAGGACGATCAATAGTCTGCAAGTTATTGTTTATACAATGGATAATGGATGCGTGGCGGCCAGGCGGAAGAAGCCTCAGAAAAAAGACTTGCATTTGATATAGTGTTGTAGTTAACTACAACACTAGTAGTCAACATAAGAGGTCAAGTAAGGAGATTACGAACATGAAACCACGCATCGCACTTTCCGTTCTATTCGTTCTGATCGCTGCAACGGCTTTTGCTCAGGACGCAACCACCACTCAATCCGAGGCGCAACAGTCCTTCGCCAAACTGAAGACTCTCGCGGGTTCCTGGGAAGGCCGCGTGACAAGCGTCCCATCGTCACCCGACATAGAAAACAAGCATGTGCACGCCACGCTGCGCGTCACTTCCATGGGCAACGCGATGGTGCATGAGATGACGGGGGAAGGAAGACCTGACGACCCGATCACCATGCTTTATCTGGACGGAGACCGCCTGCTGCTGACGCACTATTGTGATGCCGGGAATCGGCCTCGCATGACGGGCGTCACGTCGCCCGATGGAAAAACGGTGGAATTCACTTTTCTCGATGTCGCCGGCAGCACGCAATATGGACACATGCACCACGCGGTCTTTACCGTGATCGACGCGAACCATCACACCGAGGATTGGACCTACATGCAACCTGGGGACAAACCCGTGCACGCGCACATGGATCTGCAGCGGACACGGTGACGGGGCATCGAATTGATCCGTGATCGTGGATCAGATTGTGGGTGCATGATTCTCGATGCATGATTGCCCTGCAGAAATTCGCAGGCAGCTAGTGATCTGAAAGGATATTTCCATGACGATCAGCCTGGGAGCAGTTTTTCAACGGAACGACAAATATGAAGGCGTCCGCAGGATCAATATTTACCTCTTGCGGCTGCTCTACATATTGATGTTCTTCGTGCTGGGCAAAGAGACCTGGACGCACATCCTCACGCACCATGGACCATGGGACCCGATGAATGCCGTGGCCTGGTGCGTTTGGACGGCCTTCGCGACTCTGGCGGGCATAGGAATCATCCATCCCGTGAAAATGCTACCGATCGTGCTGCTGGAGATATTCTACAAATTACTCTGGCTCATTCTTGTGGCATACCCGCTTTGGTCAAAAGGCACCTTGGCAGGTTCACCCGCGGATGAAATCACGTCGGCCTTCTTGTGGGTGATCCTGCCCATCGTTGCTGTGCCGTGGGGATACGTATTTGCAAATTATTTTTATAAACCCAAGAAGGAACCTGTTCTTCTTTAGATCTAGATCTATAGATCTATAAGCTCTATCTGGAAGCCACAATGGACCGTGAGTGGAACGACAGTCAGCCGATTTACCGCCAGCTTCGCGACCGCGTCGTCGCCATGATCCTCGACGGCGTGCTCAAGGAAGGCGATCCGCTGCCCTCGGTGCGCAATGTCGCGGCCGAATACCGGGTTAATCCCATCACGGTTCTGAAGGGCTATCAACAGCTGGTCGACGAGCAACTGGTCGAGAGCAAGCGAGGTCGGGGCATGTTCATCAATGTGGGCGCACGCAATCTTCTGCTGCAGGGCGAGCGCCAGAAGTTTTTTGCGGAAGAATGGCCCAGGGTCCACTCAACCATTCAGCGGCTCGGCCTGACACCGGAAGAACTGCTGAATGGTGGCGCCGCTGCGCCTCGCGAGTCGTCGAAAGATACTGCCTCGAAAGCAGCAGAGGAGGAACCGAAGCCATGAAAGTGATCGAAGCACGCGGGCTGCGAAAGGCCTTCGGCACAACCATCGCGCTGGATGGCGTCGATTTGCGGGTCGAAGAGGGCCGCATCGTCGGACTGATCGGTCCCAACGGCGCGGGCAAGAGCACCGCACTCAACGCGATTCTGGGCCTCACTCCATATCAGGGAGAGCTCAGGGTGCTCGGACGCGATCCCTCGACCGAGCGCGATCAACTCATGCGCGAGGTCTGCTTCATCGCCGATGTCGCCGTACTGCCGCGCTGGATGAGAGTTTCGCAGGCGCTCGACTACGTCGCCGGCGTCCATCCGCGATTCGACCGCGCGAAAGCGGAAGGTTTTCTGGCGAAGACCGATATCCCCCGCGCCAGCAAAGTCAGGGAATTATCGAAGGGCATGGTGACCCAGCTGCACCTCGCGCTGGTGATGGCCATTGACGCCAAATTACTGGTTCTGGACGAGCCAACGCTCGGCCTTGACATCCTGTACCGCAAGCAATTCTACGACTCGCTGCTGAACGACTACTTCGATCGCAGCCGAACCATCGTCGTCACGACCCATCAGGTGGAAGACGTGCAACACGTCCTCACCGATCTGATGTTCATCAACGGCGGGCGCATCGTGCTCGATTGCAGCATGGAAGATCTTGAGACGCGGTATCTGGAAGTGACGGTGAATCCCGAACGCGTCGCTGCAGCGCGGGCGCTGAAGCCGATTCACGAGCGCCAGGCGCTCGGACGCAGCGTCCTATTGTTCGATCTGAAGTTCGATCCAAAGCCCGATCGTGGCGTTGATCAGAAGCTGGATCGTCAGAATTTAGATCGTCAGCAACTTGCCGCGCTCGGCGACGTCCGCACGCCGGGTATCTCCGATTTGTTTGTGGCCATGTTGGGAGATAAGCCGGGCAATCATGCTGTCGCGGCACAAGGAGTGGCTCAATGAATACTCAACCGAACGCCGTTCCGGAGTCTCCCGGCGACTCGCAGGGAGTCGCGACCTCAGCGATGTCGGAGACCCGGCCTATGTATTGGTCGGTGCGGCGCGAACTGTGGGAGATCCGCTCGATCTATATCGTGCCGCTGATCGCCGCCGGCGTTTATCTGCTTGGCTTTTTGATTAGCCTGTTTTGGCTGCCGCATAGCGTGCGTGCCCTGTCGGCGCTCGATCCGGCGCAACAGCGCATCCAGCTCGCAATGCCGTACGCCCACGCAGGCATGCTGATCATGGCGGTGGCGTTCATCGTCGGAATCTTCTACTCGATCGAGGCGCTGCACGGCGAACGCCGCGACCGCAGCATTCTGTTCTGGAAGTCGTTGCCGGTTTCCGATCGCACCACGGTACTTTCGAAGGCGAGTATTCCTCTCGTGGTTCTGCCGCTGCTCGTCTTTGCGATCACCGTTGTTCTGCAAATCATCATGGTGCTGCTGAGCATCGCCGTCCTTCTGATGAGCGGTGCGAGCACCGCGACGCCGTGGGCCCCGCCATTGTTTGAAATGCAATTTGTGTTGCTCTACGGTGCGATCGTGATTGTGCTTTGGCATGCTCCCATCTACTGCTGGTTTCTGCTGGTCTCAGGATGGGCGCGTCGCGCACCATTTTTATGGGCCGTGTTGCCGCTGGTCGCGATTGGCGTCTTCGAGTACATCGCGTTCCACACATCGTACATCGGCTCCCCGCTGCACGACCGGTTGTTTGGATTTGCCGCGGCCGCTTTCGACCTCAAAGACAAGAATGGCGTCCCGATCGATGGGCATTTTATTCCGCTCACGCAACTTGCTCCGGGAAGGTTTCTGAGCAACCCGAGTCTGTGGATCGGGCTGATCGTCGCCGCAGCATGCCTCGCTGCGGCGGTCCGGTTGCGCCGCTATCGGGAACCGATCTGATTCGCGTTGCTCTGTGTTCAGTCGTGTAATTAAAGGAGTACAGAATGCGATCGCCACTATTATTTTTTCACATTGTCGCTGGCACTTTGGGAATGCTGTCTGGATTTGTGGCTGCGTTTCTCCGCAAAGGTTCGCGCCGACATGCCATCGCTGGCAACGTATTTGTCACCGCAATGATGATCCTGTCGGCGAGTGGAGTGTACCTGGCGATCATGAAGTCTCAACCAGGCAATATTCTGGGAGGCACGCTGACGTTTTACCTGGTAGCGACAGCATGGATGACCGCCCGGCGCAAGGACGGGGAACCCGGCACTTTTGATTGGTGCGCGCTTCTGGTTGTCTTGGCGGTCGCAGCCTGCGAGCTGACCTTTGGTCTAGACGCGGCGAACAGTCCCTCGGGATTAAAGTATGAATATCCCGCTGGGCCTTACTTTTTCATGGGGTCCGTGGCTGTGCTTGCCACCGTGGGGGACGTTCGCATGCTCGTGCGCCGTGGTATCTCCGGCATACAGCGTATCGCACGGCATCTTTGGCGCATGTGCTTCGCGCTGTTCATCGCCGCAGCGTCCATTTTCCTGGCAAGGCAACAAATATTCCCCGCTTTCATGCGCAAGACAGGCACGCTTTTTTTCCTGAGTTTCCTGCCACTGTTATTGATGATTTTCTGGCTGGTCCGGGTACGCTTCACCAATGCATACAGAAGAGGGTTGTTGGTGAACAGACCAGAACCGTCCGCGTTTGCAGGTTGAAACCCGACCGGCGAGAAGAAGTGACTATGAGCAAGCCCGAAATCGGCGAATGACCCTTATCTTCGCTGGTTCCCTGGCGCCACCGCGTATTGTCCCAGCCATCCGCGTGGGCTAAAGTCAAAGCAACAATTGAGAAATTTTGGGGTTGTAAGATCTGAGGAGGAGTCATGAAGAAGTGGACGGTTCTACCTTGCATCCTGCTGCTGGCATGCTCTTACATGAGCACGATGGCTGCGGCACAGACCAGTTCGCCCGTACCAGCCGGTACAGCGCTGATGGTGAAGCTCGAGACGACTCTCGCGACCTTCAGCAACAAACCGGGTGACCCTTTCCAGGCACGCCTGACGCAACCCGTTATGCTCAACGGTCAGACGGTAATTCCTGCCGGAGCGATGGTGGAAGGCCGCGTCACCAAAGTGGCCGAGCCACGCCGCATCGCGGGCAAGCCGACCATCGGAATTTTGCCAGAAGCCATCATTCTCCCCACGGGCGAGCGATTCTTCCTCGACGCAACTCTGGTTGACACCAATGCCGGACGCGACACCGACGTCAACCAGGAAGGCGAGTTTAAGGGATCTGGTCATGACCGTCACGATCAACTCGAAACCGGGGGCGGCACAGCCGGTGGAATGCTGATCGGCGGGCTTATCGGCGGCCCGCCAGGAATCCTCATCGGCGGATTGGTTGGCGCCAGCTCAACCGGCGCCTACTGGCTCAGCAAGCATCGTTCGGCGACTCTGATGTCCGGCACCGAACTGACGCTCGAACTCAGACGGCCGCTGGCGATGACCCCGATCGTGGCCAGTTCGGCACAGTCTAGCTCGGAACAGTCCAGCTCGGAACAGCCCAGCTCGCAACGGTAAAGAACTCTGCTTTCTCGAATGAAGCCGGAGGCAGATGTCTCCGGCTTTTTTTTTCTGAGCCCAACCCTGTTCCGTTTTACATTTCCGATGCCAGCTCAGCCTCACTGAGCAATTGAATCTCGATCCAACCCTCCACCGGCAACGCGTCCACGGGCAAACGATTGTGCCAAAGGCTGACGCGCAGCCGCAGGCGGCTAGCTGGCGCCATCGCCGCCGCGCCCGGCTTCTGGTCGGCCGCCGTATGAGGACTCGCAGTCGGACTCGGCACTGCCAGCAGCCAACTCAGGGGCAAACGAAACTCAAAATTGCGCACCAGCGCCGCCTTGGCGCCCTCCTCGCTCTTGGACGAAGAATCTGACGATGACCCTTCCGCCCCCTCGACCTTCCATCCCGTAAGCTTGCGGTCGACCACACTGGCATCGAGCCGCAGCGTCCGTCGTGGCCGCGCTTCACCGCTCGCCCACGATTCCAGGTTCACAACCAGATCAAATTCCATGTCGGGAAGCATCCCAGCAAAGTCCAATCGCCCATAAACAAATGCGCTATCGATCCCGGCATATACGGAATCCAGGAGGAATTGTTTTCCGTGCATCGCGCCCGCGCGCTGATCGGCCGTGAAAACGGCAGCACCCATCCACTCGAAGTAGCGAATCTTGTCGCCCGTGATGCGGGGATGAATGTAGTGCGTCTGCGGCGTAAAGGCCGGCCTAACTTCGCCTCCAGTGATCGGCTGCGACAAGTAATCTGGAGGCGTCGCCCCCAGCGCCTGATAAATGTTCGAAAGATGCTTGCGGTAAAGCTCGTCAAAATCCCGATCATTGGACGAATGATGTTCCGGACCGTACCACCAGTTCCAGTCGCTGCCCTCGGCAATCAGGATTTCTTCGAAAGCCAGTTTTCGTTGAGCCTCACTGGCGCCGGCCGCATGCTGCGCATAAAATTCGCGCGCGTGGTGAAGATAGTCCCAGGCGCGGTTGTCTTCGGGAGCGCCGATCCACACATTGAAGTTCGCATTGATCCACGAGCCCGGCACCAGCGATTTCAACGGCGAGAAGTTTTGATGCCGCTCAATCGCCTCCGAGACCGTAACTGCTTCCAGACCTGCCTCACGTTGCAGCGCGTCATAGAACCGTCGCAGAAACTCCCGCCCCGACTTCGGATAATATTCCCAGGCATTCTCCCCATCGAGAATCACCGACACCACCGCGTCGCGCCCCTGCGCCAGCACCGGCTGAGCCACCTCTTTAATATTGTGCAACAGATGACCAGCGGCATCCCCAGGATCCATTCCCGAGTAGACAAACCCGATCAGATCCGAAATGGTGTGGTCGCGAAAGACCATATGCATAGCGGTCTCGCCGTTCTCATAGCGGTGAATGTCGTAGAGCCGCTCGGCCAGGTGCGCGGGCAGCCGGCCATTTCCGTCACGTTGAAAGAACACGCCCGTGCTTCGCCCGAGCACACCTTCATCGGTGGCCATCCACCTGATGCCGAGACCATGCGCGATCGCCAGCGTCTCTTCCGAGACGCTGCCCTCCGACGGCCATACGCCTTGCGGCCTCACTCCAAACACCTGCTGATGAAGATCGAGAGCGCGCACCAGTTGTTCACGCGCATCTTCTGGATGCCGAAACCGATTCTGTGGCAAAGGCAGGCCGGGCGACGAAACCGCCCCCGCATTGGTGTCGCAGACGAGTGCAAGAATCGGATGATAGAAAGGCGTGGCCGAAATCTCGATTGAGCCCTTCTTCGCGGCGTCACCGTATGCGGGCAGAACCTTCCCCAGCAGTTCCCTTTCTCGCGCAATCACGAACTTCTGATCTTCGAGCGAGTAGTTGCGCTCTTTCTTGATCAGCTCTGCAATGTCTTTGTCCTCGAGGAAGAATTCGTCAAACCATGCGATCTGCGACAGAACCTGCAAGTCAGTGAAGTCCCGTGGCTCAAAATACTTTTCCGCTTTCTCAGCCGAATACCCGTGCTCCCGCAAACGCTCCAGCAGTTCCCGGAAGCGCGGGTAGCGCCCAATCACGTTCGCGTGATTGGCTTGGAAAAGATACTGCAGGGCGAAAAGGCGCTCCTTCTCCGTCAAATCCTTGGCGGGCTTGGCCGCCACAGTCAGAAACGGATCCTGCGCCGTCCCCGCGACGTAATCCTGAATTTGCGTAATCAGCGACGGCACCAGATTGAAGTTCTGGTGAACATTGGGAAACTCATCCAGCAGTTTCACCATGCCGTAATAATCTTTTAGACCATGCAGGCGCACCCAGGGCAGGCGATATTCGCCCGTCACCAGATCTTTGTAGAAAGGCTGGTGCTGGTGCCAGAGAAAGATTAGACGCAGAGCGGGCATGCCGTAAAAGAAAGTCTAGCATGGGGATTCGTGGCGCCCGTCAGGGAGGGCGCCACGCGACTTTGCTCGGAATTGTGCAGACAGGGCTTCGGTACCGCCAGACGCATCTTCCGGTACACTAAGAACGCGCAAGATGCCCGCTCCCACCATGCCCGCCGCTTCTGACCGCGTAACGTTGCTTTCCGATCAGGATCTCTATCTGTTCAACGAAGGCAGCAACTATCGCATGCACGAGACCATGGGCGCTCATCTGGTTTCGCGCGACGGTAAAGAGGGCGCGGTCTTCAGCGTGTGGGCGCCAAACGCGCGCCTGGTTTCGGTAATCGGCAGCTTCAACGCGTGGGGCCCACGGACCAATCTGTTGGCTCCGCGCGGTAACTCCGGCTTATGGGAAGGGTTCGTCCCCGGAGTAACCAAAGGCGCACTCTACAAATTCCACATTGAGTCGCGCAGTCAAGAGTACCAGGTCGATAAAGCCGATCCCATCGGTATATTGCACGAGAAGCCTCCGCGCACCGCATCGGTGGTGTGGGACCTCGACTACCAGTGGAGCGACCGCGACTGGATGGCGAAACGTGCCGCACGCAACTCGCTGCGCGCGCCGCAATCAATTTATGAAGTTCACCTCGGCTCCTGGATGCGCGTTCCCGAAGAGAACAACCGTCCGCTAACCTATCGCGAGACCGCGCCCAAGTTGGCGGAGTATGTCGAGCGCATGGGCTTCACGCACGTGGAGTTCCTGCCCGTGATGGAGCATCCTTTCTACGGCTCCTGGGGATATCAGACCACCGGCTATTTCGCCCCCACATCGCGCTACGGCACACCCCAGGATTTCATGTATCTGGTGGATTATCTTCACCAGCATGGCATTGCCGTAATTCTCGACTGGGTGCCGTCGCACTTCCCTTCCGACGCACACGGCCTGGCCTACTTCGACGGCACGCACTTGTACGAACACGCGGATTCGCGGCAAGGTTTCCATCCCGATTGGAAGACGCTCATCTTCAACTACGGACGCACCGAAGTTCGCAGCTTTCTGATGTCGAGCGCCATGTTCTGGCTCGACAAATACCACATCGACGGCCTGCGCGTGGATGCAGTTGCCTCCATGCTCTACCTCGATTATTCGCGCAAAGCAGGCGAGTGGATCCCCAACAAATTTGGCGGGCGTGAGAACCTCGAAGCCATCGACTTCCTACGCCGCTTCAATCAGGAAGCCTATAAAGAGCATCCTGAGATCCAAACCACTGCGGAAGAATCCACGTCCTGGCCCATGGTTTCGAAGCCGGTATATCTCGGCGGGCTGGGTTTCGGCATGAAGTGGGATATGGGATGGATGCACGATACGCTTGAGTACTTCCGGCAAGATCCCATTCATCGCAAGTATCATCACAGCAAGCTCACCTTCCGCATGCTGTACTCGTTTCAGGAAAACTTCGTGCTGCCGCTTTCGCACGATGAGGTCGTCCACGGCAAGGGATCGCTGATCGGCAAGATGCCCGGCGGCGAGCGCGACCGCTTTGCCAACCTGCGGCTTTTATTCGCATACATGTTCGCCCAGCCCGGCAAGAAGCTGATGTTCATGGGTGACGAGTTCGGGCAGGTCCGCGAGTGGGGGCACGACAGCAGCCTGGAGTGGCACGTGCTGCAGTATCCGGTGCACAGCGGTTTGCAGAACTGGGTTGCGCAACTGAACCGCGTCTATCGCAGTGAGCCTGCGCTGCACCTGCTCGATAACAATTCCGGGGGCTTCGAGTGGGTAGATTGCAACGACAATCTGACCAGCACGATCTCGTTGCTGCGCAAGAGTGAGTCGCCGAAAGACACGGTGCTCATCGTGTGCAACTTCACGCCGATAACACGGGCTGGCTATCGTGTGGGCGTCCCGGAGGCCGGCTACTGGCGTGAACTGCTCAACAGCGACGCCCTGGAATATGGCGGCACTGGTGTAGGCAACCTCGGCGGAGTAAACGCCGAACAAGAACCAGCCCACGGCCGCCCCCATTCGCTGAAGCTAACCTTGCCGCCGCTAGGGGCACTGTTTCTGAAAGCGGGATGACGGAATCGCGCGAGTGGTTGATTCTCTTCGAGGACAGTGTCGGAGGTAAAGCTTGGATCAGCCTGTTCGAGATGGCTTTGAAGGCGTGGGCTATTTGGTCGAGCTCTACCTGGCCATTTGGGCGGTAGCCATTGTCTTTCTTGTGCTCACCATCGTTCGTAAATTGAGCTTAGCTGGCCGAGTAAGTGCGGCCGGGGGTAGCTACGTTTGGGCATCTCTGTTGGCCTACGGCGCTTCACTCCTCTCCGCGCTATGGTTTGTTCCTTTCTCGTTAACTGACGACGTAATACGCACGGCTGCACTGGCATGCGGGGGCATGATATCTGCAATTCTTTCTCTCATATTCGCGCTTCGCGCGCGAGGAGGCGGGCGTCTTCCCGCGATCGAGGGCGCCGTATTCCTGACGCTTGTGTGGCTCCCGTTCTTTTATGGAAGATTTCTTCTCCGCACCTCGGATATCCTGCGCCGATAGCCTTCTGGAGTTTCAATCGGAAACGTGGCCTGCCCAGCCAGCGCCAGAAGGTCTTGATCACCGCTCACCAGCACATCCGCTCTGCCGCCCGCGGCCAGATCCAGAAACGCCTGATCGCTCGCATCCCGGCACACTGCCGCGCATCTTTCCACCACTTCGATCACCTCGCAATGAGGAAGATACTCGGCCAGCAGTTCCTGTGCATCATCAGTGGAAAGACCGAATTTTGGGTAGCGGAGGACTCGCGTGAGCTCCGCGGCGGTGGCGCGAGAGATCAGCGGCACGCAGCCACCTTCGCGCCAATGCTGGCGGAGCCAAGCCAGGCGGCCATTCGGGAACAAGAGCGCCGACACAACCGTCGTCGTATCGAAGACCACTCGGCGGCTCACGCCTTTTCGCGCGCCCACGCAACAGCGGCCGTCACATCATCTTCATCAATCCCAAGTTGGACCAGTCGCGCGCGCACTTCCTCGGCACGGCTCCGTTGCAGCGGACGCAGGATGATGCACTCCCCATCCGTGCTCACATCGAAGTAGTCCACCCCAGTGAAGCGAGTAACCACCGCCTTGGGAAGCGTGATTTGATTCTTAACGGTCTTTTTAGCCAGCATGCAAACTCACCCAAGGAAACACTGTAACCAGCAAACAAGGACATCTTACCACGAGTTACTCCCACCATCGCCGGTGAAACCCCAGAAGTGCTGTACCACATAAAGTACAACCGATACCTGTCAAGTCTACTTTAGTAGACATCCGACCCCCTCGAAAGTAGACATCTCTGCCACAGCCTAACCCCCTGATTCCATTGGCCCAACTAAAAGGCCGCACGCGGAATCAGCGACTTACCCAGAAAATTCTCTGCAAAGTGAAATGTTCCAGTTGGAACACTTAGCGGGTTCTCGCCCCTGAGAAGACTGCCGGCTAGCGGCGCTAATCACTGACCACTAGCCACTGACCACTGCCATGCTATGCTGCCCTCTAGCGCGCCACCATGCGGATTCTCACCCGCTACATCCTCCGCGAGGTTACCTCACACGCCCTGATCGGCGCGGCGATCTTCACGTTTGTGCTATTCACGCGCGATCTGGGACGCATTCTGGAACTCGTGGTCCGCGCCAGCGCGCCGCTGCCAAGCGTTGCTGCGATCTTTTTCTATACAGTCCCCTTCGCCCTTACCTACACCATCCCGATGAGCGTGCTGGTTGGGATTCTGATCGGGCTGAGCCGGCTCGCCTCCGACAGCGAAATTACTGCCATGCGCGCCAGCGGCATGGGAGTTTGGAGCTTCGGGCGCGTGCTGGCAATTTTTGTCGCCGGTGCGTGGGGGCTCGCTCTACTCAACGGCCTTTACCTGGCGCCATGGTCACTCGCGTCTCTGGGACGCCTCGAAGATCAACTCAAAGGTTCGCAAGTCTCCTACGAAGTACAGCCTCGCGTGTTCTATGAAGGTTTTCCTAAGATCGTGCTGTACGTGCAGGATGTACACAGCGCGCAAGGTGGCGCGGTTTGGAAGGATGTCTTTCTGGCCGACATTTCGGATGCCGCGAACCCGCGCATTACCCTGGCTCGCGAGGGCATCCTCGTTCCCGAAGGCCAGGACCGCCTACACCTGCACTTAAGCAACGGTTCCACGCACGAAACAGATCCTGCGCAAGCGGACCACTACCAGATCTCCACTTTCCAGCAGACCGACATCCCCATCGAGCTGGCTTCGTCAGAGAACAAGGACGAACAAGTTTCGTACAGAGCGATTGGCACCGGGGCGCTGCATGAGCGCGCCGCCAACGCCGATCCTGCCACGGCGCGCTTGTATCTCATCGAGTTTCACAACCGTTTCGCCTTGCCCACGGCCTGTCTGGTTCTGGCCATGGTCGGAATCCCTTTGGGGCTTTCGTCGAAGAAGAGCGGCAAGTCCGGCGGGTTCGTGCTCACGATTGTGCTGGTCTTCGTCTACTACTTCGTCTCGCTGATTGGAGTGTCCCTGGCCAAGCAAGGCAGAGTCAGTCCCATGTTCGGATCCTGGCTGGCCAACTTCGTTTTTTTCGCTGCCGCTTTGATCCTGCTGTGGCAAGCCGAGCGGCGGCCGTTTGCCCTGTCAGCCATCCGGCTAGCCTGGAAGCGTGACGAGCTTCCAGCGAACTTGCCGGCGAACATTCCGCCGCACGAACGCAGGCGCCGTCGCAGAGACCCAGCCAACGCTTTCGAACGCGCTTCCACGCGGCGGCGAGTCTTCAGCGCCAGCTTTCCCACGTTGCTCGACGACTATGTGCTGCGCGATTTTTTCCTCTACCTGGCGATGATCGTGTTCGCATTCCTCGTCCTGATGCAGGTGTTCACTCTGTTCGAATTGCTGGGCGACATTCTGCGCAACCAGACGCCGGCGATTGTAGTCGTGGAGTATCTGCTCAACGCTTCACCTTACCTGCTGTACAGCGTTGCGCCGCTGATCATGCTGCTGGCGGTGCTGATCACGTTCGGGCTGATGAACCGTTCAAACGAGATCACCGCCATCAAGGCCACCGGAACCAGCATCTACCGCATCGTCACGCCCGTGTTAGTCGCGGCCGCGGTGCTGGCAGCGGGCCTGTTTTTTGCGGACCAGTTCTATCTGCCCCACACCAACAAACGCCAGGAAGCGCTGCACAATCAAATCAAGGGCAAGCCGCCGCAAACGTATCTGCGCCCCGACCGCCGCTGGATTTTCGGCCAGCACAACGATATTTACTATTACCAGTTCTTCGACGCCGACCGCGATCAGTTCGCCAACGTCACCATCTTTCAACTCGACCCCGGCTTCGTCATCACGGAACGCATCCACGCCGATCGCGCCCATTGGGCCGACAGCATGGGTCGCTGGATCTACGAGCAAGGCTGGCAGCGTACTCTGCGCGGTGCCGCCATCGCCGGCTTCCGCACCTTCGACGTCTCCACCTTTCCCGATCTCAAGGAAGCGCCATCGTATTTTAAGAAGGAAGTGAAGCAGTATTCCGAAATGAACTATGAGGAACTGCGCCGCTACATCCATGATCTGCAGCAAAGCGGCTTCGACGTGGTGCGGCTGCGGGTGCAGCTAAATAAAAAGCTCTCCTTTCCCCTGATCACGCTGATCATGGCAGTGCTCGCGGTTCCGTTTTCGATGTCAGCCGCCAAAAAGGGAGCCATCACGGGAGTTGCGGTTGCGGTGGGCATCGCTGTGGTCTACACCGTGGTGTCACGATTGTTCGAGGCGATGGGGGATATCAGCCAGTTGCCACCCGCTCTGGCGGCATGGTCGCCGGACCTGATCTTCGCTCTGGTAGGCGCGTATCTGATTCTGAAGATTCCGACCTGAACCGTCGCGATGACAAAGAATATGACGACCGGGGCCTAAAGCCCGCAACGATTTGCCGACTCACGCGGCGCTGAGGCGCCACTCTTCCACCGACTGCCCTGGAACGCTACTTTTTCCGTGGTCTGCTCATTATGAATGCCTTCACCACGATTGCATTAGGCTGCACGCCAACTGGAATCATGGTGAGCAGCGAATATTCCGTTGGTTCGAGTTTTCGCGGCGTGCGTTTCTGGATCACGGTGACATCGCCCGCCTGTGTGTCCAGTACTAGAAGGTACTGCTGGTCCTGGGACAGCGCCAAGCCATCGGGACGGCTCCCCACCGCCACGGTTGCGATTCTTCTGCCCACGTCGATGTCATAGACGGCAACACTGTTGGAGCCGAAGTTGCTGGCATAGAGCCGCGAGTTATCGAGGGTGACCAACGCGTGCGTGGGATGCTCCCCGATGAGCGCGCTGCTGCCGACCTCATCGTTCCCTGTCTCTATGATCGAAATGCTGTCGGAATCGAAGTCACACGCGATCAACTCGCCGCCATCCGGTTTCAACGCAAGACTCACCGGTGTACGCCCCACATCGAGCAATGCCAGCACTCGGTCGCCGTTCACGCCGCCACTCCCCTGGCTGCTCGCCAGGGCGATGGACGCCACCTGCGATGAGCCCGAACATGCCACAAACGCTTTCCTTGAATCGGGCAGGATGACGATATCTTCGGGTTGCCGGCACACCGGCAAAGTCGCCCGCACCCGCAGCAGCTTCGCGTCTATCACAGAAACCGTGTTGTCGGCGCGATTGGATACCACCACGGTCGCGCCGTCCGGCGACACGCGCGCCAATCCTGGCGCGGAGCCTACCCGCACATTGCCCAGAAGCGCTCGCTTCTCCAGATCGATGACCGAAACATTGGCCGACCCCGAGTTCGCGACATAGGCGCGCTCGCCGTCTTGGGAAACGTCGATGAAGTACGGCTTCCCGTGAACTCCGATCGTCGCCACGACGGTGTTCTTCTCGGCATCGATCACGCTGACGTTGTTGGATCCCGAATTGACCACATAGATTTCATTCTTCTTACTGTTGGCTGCAACCCCGGTCGGCTCTGTGCCGACTGCAATGGTCTTTGCCGGTTCGAACGTCCGCAGATCGATCACACTGACCGTATTGCTTTTGCCGTTGGTAACGTACGCGTATTCCCGATAGGCCGGCCCGTAATCCGGCAACGGCTGTTCGCGGAAATACCACCACGCCAGGCCGCCCAGTAGCGGAATCAGAACCATGATGAAGAGGAGTTTGCGCAAGATGGGATCGTTTCCCTGGAAAGAAATAAGACTACCAGAGAGAAGTTCTTCGTGCGGCGGTCTAGCGTGGCGTGGTTGCCGGTGCGGTTGCCGGTGCGGACGATTGGCCCTTCAACTCGCCGGCATTTAATTCGCGGGCTTTCAATTCGCCGATCACGGATGTCAGCTGCTCGTTGGAAACTCGAATCTCTCCATCCAGCACCACCCGCAACCTGCCTGCGCCGGCACCATGAAATTGCGCGTGGCGAAGAGTGGCGTTGTGCCGGACCGCAGGAGGAATGGTCGCGTTAAGATCCCAACCCTGGCGGACGGCGAAAAGAACCGACTCCGCGATTTTGTCGCGCAGCCTCTCTCCTAGAGAATCCGAGCGCAGCAACTCGCCGATCAACCCTTCCGCATCGGTGCGCTCAATTTTGGGGGTGAGGGTCAGCGCACCACTTTCTCCAACCGATGGTGTCAGCTTCACTTCGAGCGTGCCGTTGCCTTCCACCACTTCGTTCACGTCCCTGCCCAGGCACGCCCAACGCTCAAAGTGCAATTGCACAAGCACTAGGCTTGCAGGATCCGACGGCGAGAGAGCGGCTGTCTGGATCGCAATGCGCTCTCCGCAGCGGGAATCCTTATTGAGTTGCGTTCGCAGGACCTCGGTAATATTCCCCTGCAGGTCCGACAAGTCCTCAGTCAACTCAATTTTGAAGGTGTTCTGGCCGCTTTCGGCTACACCTTGTGAAATCACTCCCGAGGTTGTGATCGAGATCGGCTGATTCGCGAAGTTGACCGAGTTCTCCACCGGTGGAAGGTTGAAAGCGGAGTTCTGGCCGTTTGTGGCGACTCCGATGCTCATTTCCTCTCCCAGACCGACTTGCTGGTTCTGGAAACTCGTTAGCGCGCGCTCCAGGCCCTGCCCTGAGTTTGCGATGGGCGAGCCCGTGACTTTCGAATCGCGAACTCTTTCGTCAAACTCCTTTACCTGCTGGGCTAGTTCGGCATCCGCCCTGGTCAGCTTCTTGGTGATTTCTTTCAGACCGGATTTCTGTTGCTCGGAAAATCCTTCGAGAAACTTCTTGTTTTCTGTCCGCGCTCCTTCGACCGCCTGCTGAACCATCGCACTGCGACTGGGAAGGTCCGAGGCGGTGTTCTCTTTCCTGAGGCGTTCCAAAAATGTTTTCAGTTCCGCGTTTGCGGCTTCCGTGCTCTTCATCATCGCGGCGTAGTCGACAAGCTGCTGGGTGGTGGCTTGCACAGCCAGGACCTCGTGGAAGTCTTTCAAGTCGTCTTTTTCATCCACGCCGGTCGCCTTGCCGGTGCTGCTCAGTCCCCCTCCACCCGCGCTGCCGCCCCCCGCGTGGCCGCCGCCGCGCTGGGCGAACGTCGCGCACGGATACGCCAACAGTACGGCCATAGTCATTGCCGCATGAATTCCGAAAAGTAGACTCAGCTTGCGAAACATAAGACGGGAATCTCAGCACGATGCTTAACCCGGCCAACGGGCAGGCGAACCCTAGCTTGGCTCAGACCCGAACAAAACGCCACATAATTTACAGTTCTTTGCACAACATCGGTGGGTTGAATCCTTACTAATACAAGTTGAACTCGACTTGGGCGCGGAGGTGCACCGCTACGGGTCTCCCGTCCTTTGTCCCCGGCTCAAATATCCATGCGCTTACGGCCGAGACAGCCTGTTTGTCGAGATCTTCCTCTAGGCTCTTAATGACTTTGACGTCGCGCACTTTACCCTCTGCTGTAACAATCATCGCAAGAACCACTACACCGTGGACTTTCTTCCCATGTGCCGACTCAGAAAACTCCGTTTTCTGCGCGTGCGCGAGCTTGGGTGCCTTCACGCCGTTTCCTATTTCGTACACAGTGTCGAGCTGATCCTGCGCAAGCACAGCGGCACTGAACAAGAAAGCCACCGCACTTGCGAGCATGACTTTACTGGCGAAAGGTCTCGTGACGTTACTCATAAAATCTTCCAGAAATCGAGATCTATCAATTAGCGTCTAGCTGGTAACACCCACCGCCTCCCGCACCCCAATCCCGGGTATGGTCCTTCCCACCACCGCCGCGATCTGCCGCACCTGCTTCATTAATTCATCGAACTGATCGGGAAACAGCGACTGCGGCCCATCTGACATTGCCTCGTCGGGCTTGTTGTGTACTTCCACCATCAACCCGTCCGCTCCCACAGCTACCGCCGCACGCGACAGAGGAGTGACTTTATTGCGCTTGCCCGTCCCATGGCTGGGATCGACAAAGATCGGCAGATGGCTCAGTCGCTGCACTGCGGGCACCACGCTCAAGTCCAGCGTATTGCGAGTGTGGTCGGCAAACGTGCGCACGCCGCGCTCGCACAGCGCCACGTCGTAGTTGCCCTCGCTCATGATATATTCCGCCGCCATGAGAAATTCTTCCAGCGTAGCTGACATTCCTCGCTTCAGCAGCACAGGCTTCCTGGCCCGCCCCGCGCGCTTCAGCAGAGAAAAGTTCTGCATGTTACGAGCTCCGATCTGGATCACATCCGCATACTCTTCCACCAGATCGAGCGATTCGTTGTCAATCGCTTCCGTAATGATTTTCATCCCATAATGCCGCCGGATCTCGGCCATGATCCGCAAGCCCTCTTCCCCTAATCCCTGAAAAGAATATGGAGACGTTCGCGGCTTGTAAGCGCCGCCCCGAAAAAACTGCGCTCCGGCCCGATGAACACGCTCCGCCACGGCAAAGGCCTGCTCCCGGCTCTCGATGGCGCAGGGCCCCGCGACAATCGCCAGCCCGGGACCACCAATGGTTGCTGCGGTCCCCGCAAATCGAATCACGGTATTGTCTTCTTTAACGTCGCGGCTGACGAGTTTGTAGGGCTTCGAAACCTTAATTACTTCCTGCACGCCGGGCATTTCTTCCAGCGTGCCCTGTTCCACTTCGTCCTTGTTTCCTGTGATGCCGATAGCGGTGCGCTGCGCGCCCGGCATGGCATGTGCGCGGTAACCCAGCTTCTCAATTTTTTCGCATACGCCGCGCACCTGTTCTTCGGAAGCGTGCGCCTTCATGACAACCAGCATAGATTCCCCTTCGGTTCGTCCCCGCCACGTGGGACAGCCGCTCTCAGGAGTTCAGTCGGGCAAAGTTTGAAGTGACTTTCCTGTTATCCGTCGCGAAGCGAGCCCATCAAGTCTACCTTTGCCGCTGCTGCACCGCAAACGGGGCACCCCGACCGCCGATCCTGCGCACAGTTCTGCCGCCTCATTGTAGAATCTAAGGCTTACTCGAACTCGTCCGGTCTCCTTATGCCACGGCAAGACAACATACAGGAAGCAACCACAGCCGCTAGCGGCAGTCATCGCAGCGACGACGACCGCTACGATCCCCAGCGCGTGGAAACCAAATGGTTCGGACGCTGGCAAAGCGCTCCCCAGCTCTACGCTGCCGACCTCGACTCAACCAAGAAGAAATACTACGTGCTCGAAATGTTGCCCTACCCCTCAGGCGCGCTGCACATGGGACACGTGCGCAACTACGCCATCGGTGACGCGCTGGCCCGTTATATGTGGATGAACGGTTACAACGTCCTTCATCCCATGGGCTGGGACTCGTTCGGTTTGCCCGCGGAAAACGCAGCCATTCAAAACAACACTGAGCCGCGCCAATGGACCCTTGGCAACATCGCGAAAATGAAGGCGCAGATGAACCGCCTCGGCTTCGCCTACGACTGGTCCCGCGAAGTTACCACGTGTTTGCCCGACTACTACCGCTGGAACCAGTGGTTCTTTCTCAGGTTCTACGAAAAAGGCCTCGCTTATCGCAAGAAAAGCAAAGTCAACTGGTGTCCGAAATGTTGCACTGTGCTGGCCAACGAGCAGGTAGTGAATGGGTGCTGCTGGCGCCACGAAGATACTCCGGTCGAGCAGCGCGAACTCGAGCAGTGGTTCTTACGGATCACCAAGTATGCCGATGAATTGTTGCGTGATCTCGACCGGCTCGACGGGTGGCCCGAGAAAGTCCGCACCATGCAGCGCAACTGGATCGGCCGCAGCGAAGGGACTCTGGTCGATTTCAAGCTCGACTACTCCCAGCCGCACAGCGGCTTTGGACCGGCAGGCGCGACCATCAGCGTCTTCACGACGCGCGTCGACACCATTTTCGGCGCGACCTCGGTGCAGCTGGCACCCGAGCATCCCATCGTGGCCGATCTCGCCGCGAACAACCCTGATTTGCGCGCCAAGGTCGATCAACTCATCGCCGAGCAGCGCAAGGCGAAAGAGGTTGGCGACATCGGCGAAATCGAAAAGCATGGTGTCCCCACGGGCCGCTACGCCATCAACCCGTTCAACAGTGAGAAGATCCCGGTCTGGGTGGCAAACTACATCCTCATGGACTACGGCACGGGCGCCATCATGAGCGTGCCCGCACACGATGAGCGCGATTACGAATTCGCGAAGAAATACAAGATCGAGATCCGCCTCGTAATTCTTCCTATCACCAGCGATCAGGAAGAAACCATGGCGGAGCCCGTCCTTCCATTTACTACGCACGACGGCTCACTGATCAATTCCGGCCAGTATAGCGGCCTGGAGTGCGGCGAGGCGATTAAGAAAATGTCCGCGGACGCGGAGAAGCATGGTTTCGGCAAAGCCACTGTTACCTATCGTTTGAAAGACTGGGGAATCTCGCGCCAACGCTACTGGGGCACACCCATCCCCATGCTTTATTGCGAAAAAGACGGAATCGTTCCCGTACCGGAAAAAGACTTGCCCGTGATTTTGCCCGAGGCCGTCGATATCGCGCATGCGGTTGGCTCGCCGCTCAGTAATTTGCCGGAGTTCGTCAACGCGACTTGTCCTAGGTGCGGCGGTCCGGCGCGCCGCGAGACCGATACCATGGACACCTTCGTCGACTCGTCCTGGTATTTCTACCGGTACACCGACGCTCACAACGACCACGCTCCTTTCGATTCGAAGACCGCGCAATACTGGTTCCCGATTGACCAGTACATCGGCGGCGTCGAACACGCTATTTTGCACCTTATTTACTCGCGCTTCTGGACCAAGTTCATGCGCGACCTGGGCCTCGTCACCAACGACGAACCGATCGAGCGCTTGTTCACGCAAGGCATGGTCATCAAAGACGGCGCAAAAATGTCGAAGAGCTTGGGCAACGTCGTCAGCCCGGACGAAATGGTCACCCGTTACGGTGCCGACGCCGCGCGTCTCTACAGCTTGTTCGCAGCCCCGCCCGACCGCGATCTCGACTGGCAGGATGCGGGCATTGAGGGCATCCAGCGATTCTTGGGGCGCGTGTACCGCTTTGTGAAAGAAAATGCTAAGCCGGAGAACCTAGAATGGCGAAACCCTCTTCCCACGCAATTAGGTGGGCCCGCACGTCGCGTTCAGCGCAAGCTTCACCAGACCATCAAGCGCGTGACCGATGACTTTCAAGGACGGTGGCATTTCAACACTTGCATTTCAGCGATTATGGAGCTTCTGAACGAAACCGGTCGGTGGGTATTAGGAAGTCCATCTGTTCACAACCCTGTAACTGGAGAATTGGTGGAAGGGTATGACATCCCGTCAGCCCTACTGGCCGAGGTCCAGCGAAGTCTGGCCCTCTTGCTCGCGCCCTTCGCTCCCTATCTAGCCCACGAGCTCTGGGAAATGCTTGGCGAAAAGGGAAACCTTCTAAAAGCTCCGTGGCCCAAGTACGACGCCGCACTGGCGAAAGAAGAGGAACTCGAAATCCCCGTGCAGATTAATGGTAAGCTGCGCGGCCGCATCGTCGTTCCCGCCGATGCTACGGAAGAATTCGTTGTCGCCCGTGCACTAGCCGACGAGAAGGTGCAATCCGCTATCGCAGGCAAGCAGATCGTCAAGAAAATCTTCGTCCCCGGCAAGCTGGTCAACATCGTCGTGAAGTAGCACTCATGCCTGGCGTCTCGCCCACACTCGAAGGCTTCCGCGCGGCGTTTCGCCGGCCTTCGCTGACGTTCACTGAAATCGCCTGGCGCTGGACAGCCGGCGCGGTGGCTTGTGCGCTTTATCTCTTCTGGTTCATCGAATACCTTGACACGCTGCCGGTGTCGAATGCCGATGCGACGCTTCTCGCTACGAAGCAACCCCTGCTTGTGGGGCGGGCGATCGCGCACATCCTCCGCGGCAGCCTGAATCGAGCCATGCTGGCCGCTTTGATGGCCGCGCTGGCGCTTTCAGCCCTCTGGATCGTCGCCGCTTCCATCGGTCGTGCCGCCGCGGTTCGCGCTCTGCTCGACTACTTTCGTAGAGACATTTTTTCCGGTGTTTCTGCATCGCATGATGCGGCAACGCCGCGACCATTGCGCTCCCTGATTGGGCTCAACTTTTTGCGAGTCGTGCTGGCGCTGGCCGCACTGCTCGCCCTGGGGGGCGCGGCTAGCCTCGCAAGCCTTGTCTCGCCGGATGCAAATCCTCAACCCGGCCTTGCTTTGGTCCTCTTTCTTCCACTGGCTGGATTGATCTGCGTCATATGGCCAACGCTGAACTGGTTTCTGGCGCTAGCCTGCATGTTGGCTGTCCGCGATGGCGACGATGCATTAGACGCGATTTCCTGAGCCGTCACATTTTCCCGCCGACGCTCGGGACCAGTCTTCGCAGTCAGTGCCTGGACTGGCCTGGCGCACGTAGCCGCCTTTAGCGCCGCCACCACAGCCATTTCATTGCCGCTCGCGTTCCTCCCGGTGGCTCAAGCGCGGTTCGTCATCGCCGTTGTCATTCTGATGACATTCGTTTATTTCGTCATCGCCGATTGGCTTTACATGGCGCGCCTCGCGGGATACATCTGCATTGCTGAAATGCCTGATGCTCTGACCTCTTCCGAGCGATTGCCCGCTATTCAGCCACAGACTTCGGTTGATCGCGACGAGCCGATCCTCAGCGACATTCCTAACCTGGCCGTAGAGACGTAGTTTGCCGCGTTTCTGCGACGCGGTCCTTTACAGGGGCCATCCGATTTGAGAAACTCATTGGTGGAATCCCCATCCAGACTCAACCAACCGTTACTTAGTCAATCCATCGTCATCCTCGACTTTGGCGCGCAGTATACGCAGCTCATCGCGCGCCGCATTCGCGAACAAAATGTCTTTTCCGTCGTGCTGCCCTGTACGGCTTCGCTCGACGAGATTAAGAACTGCGCACCGGTCGGCATTGTGCTTTCGGGCGCGCCTTGGTCGGTGTATGACAAAGACGCGCCGCCGGCGGACAAACGCATCTTCGAACTGGGTTTGCCGGTACTGGGCATCTGTTACGGCCTGCAGTTCATGGTGCACACGCTTGGTGGCAAGGTTCGCCCCGCAGATAAGCGCGAGTACGGTCATGCGGAAATCGAGATCGTCGCCGAGTCGGCGTTGTTCCGTGGACTGGCGAAGCGGCAGTCGGTGTGGATGTCACATGGCGACGAGGCGCTGGAATTGCCTCCTGGATTTGAGTTGACCGCGAAAACATCGCATGCGGTCGCTGGAATCCAGAACGTGGCGAAGAAATGGTTTGCGGTGCAATTCCATCCCGAGGTTCACCACACCCGCAACGGCACTGAAATCCTGCGCAACTTTGTTTTTCAGATTTGCGGCGCGAAACCCCTGTGGACGCCGCAACACTTTATCGATTCGACAGTCGAGCAGGTCAGGCGGCAAGTGGGCAAGGGACGGGCCATCTGCGCGCTTTCGGGTGGAGTGGATTCCTCGGTGGCGGCCGTGCTGGTCGATCGCGCTTTGCGTGATGCGAAGGGCAAGCATGCCCTGAGCGGAGCCGAAGGGTCGCGGCTGACCTGCATCTTCGTGAACAACGGCGTGCTGCGCAAGAACGAGTTTGAGAAAGTACAGAAGACGCTGCACGACAAGCTTGGGCTTCGGGTCGACGCGGTGGACGCCACCGGGCGTTTTCTCGGGAAGCTCAAAAACGTCAGCGATCCCGAGAAGAAGCGCAAGATCATCGGCAACGAATTTATCAAGGTGTTCGAGCGGGAAGCGCGACGCATTGCGAAGGAAGAGGGCAAGGTGGACTGGCTGGTGCAAGGAACACTTTATCCCGATGTGATCGAGTCGCGCTCAGTGCGGGGGCCTTCGCAGGTAATCAAGTCGCATCACAACGTGGGCGGACTACCGGAGAAGATGAAGCTCAAGCTGATCGAGCCGCTGAAAGATTTGTTCAAAGATGAAGTTCGCAAGATTGGCCGCGACCTGGGCATGCCGGAAGAAATCTTGCAGCGGCAGCCATTCCCGGGCCCTGGCCTGGCGGTGCGAGTGCTTGGAGAAGTCACGCCGGAGCGTCTGGCGCTGTTGCGCGAGTGCGACGACATTGTAGTTAGCGAGATCAAGGATGCCGGCCTCTACACCAAAGTCTGGCAGTCGTTTGCCGTGCTGCTGCCGGTGATGTCGGTGGGCGTAATGGGCGACATGCGCACTTATGCGTACACATGTGCGGTCAGGGCCGTCAGTTCGGAAGACGGCATGACCGCCGACTGGGTTGATCTGCCACACGAAGTGCTGAAGAGAATCTCCACGCGCATTGTGAACGAAGTGAAGGGCGTGAATCGCGTGGTGTATGACATTACTTCAAAGCCTCCGGGGACGATTGAGTGGGAGTAGGAAACCAGTTCTCAGTTCTCCGGGCTCTTAGCGTCCGTGTTGTTCCAAACCAATCGTAATCTCGTAACAGCTGCTATTCGTCGCGGTGCACGGTATCCATGGAGAAGGCAGGGAGGCAGACGGCAATATACTCTGCGCCGCCCTCGTTTGGCGTGGAATAGCGGATCCACTCGCCGGCGTGGGCGATTATGGCTTGTCCGGCGGCGACGTCGATTGATCCATTCTTGTGTTCTACGCGCAACGTGCCTTTGAGGACGATGGTGAACTCGTCGAACGCCGGAGTCTGACCGGATTCGAGCCATCCGGCGGGGCTGCGCATGTGAGCGACGCTGGTGGATGTAGTTTGGGAGTTGACCCGGCCGATGTATTCGTCGATGAGCTTGGGCTTGTTGCCGACGGATTGGAGGCGCGTGGGTTGCGGGATCAGAGTGGGCATGGGTTTTCCTGCGTACAAGTTTACTAAATCATGGGAGAGGCTGGACAAGAAAGGCCTCGCTTCGCTCGGCTGACGGCCGAGGCGGCTGTCTCCACATGAGCATCGCCGGAATCTCAAACCAGGTTCGTTTACAATCGTCGCTTATGTTCTATCGCTCGGACAATCGCAGTATTGACCAGTTGCGGACGGTTTCGATCCTTCCTGATTTCATCACCACGGCGGAAGGGTCGGTGCTGATTGAGGTGGGAAACACGCGCGTGATTTGCACCGCATCGATTGAAGAAACCGTACCGCCGTTTCTGCGAAATTCAGGCAAGGGATGGATTTCGAGCGAGTATGCGATGATTCCGCGCGCGACGCTGACCCGCACCGCGCGGGAGGTGGCGAAGGGACGTCCGAGCGGGCGCACGCACGAAATCCAGCGACTGATCGGAAGGTCGCTGCGGGCGGTGACAGACTTGGCGCGATTAGGCGAGCGCACGATATGGATTGACTGCGACGTGATTCAGGCCGATGGCGGGACGCGCACCGCGTCGATTACGGGCGCTTTCGTCGCCCTCGGGCTGGCGCTCGAAAAATTGGTGGAGGCCGGGACGCTGAGTTCGGTGCCGTTGAAGGATTTTGTTGCCGCGGTAAGTGTTGGAATTGTGGATGGCGAAATCCTGCTTGACCTTTGTTACGAAGAAGACTCACGCGCCGATGTCGATATGAACTTTGTGATGACGGCCGGCTACAAGATGGTGGAAGTGCAGGCGACGGCCGAGCGGCAGGCGTTCGATGAAACCCAGTTTGCGAAGATGCTGGCGTTCGCGCGCCAAGGCGTGCAGTCACTAATCGCCAAACAGCAAGGCGTGTTAAGCGGACTGACACTGCGGCAGTAGGCTGTCAGCAACCCCCGGACGCATCCCCGCAACATATTCAACCGCTGCGGGTTTATTCAGCGGAGATGGACGGTACTAAGAAATCGCGTTAGACATATCCATGATCGGAGGATCATTCTAAGGATGAGCAGCAAATCACGTTTTCTCAGTTCCTGCTTCCTGGCCGCCGCGCTGTCGTGCTCGATGTTGGGCATAGCTTGTGCACATCATTACCGGGTCTACGATCCCTACTATAGCGACTATCATGTCTGGAACGGCGAAGAGGTCGTTTACTACGGGCAGTGGGCCCACGAGAACCACCGGGATGAGCATCGGGACTTTCGCAAGCTGCCTCCTGGGGAACAGAAGGAGTATTGGAATTGGCGCCACAGTCACGGGGACCATCACTAAACATCCGCGCGGCCTGGAATCGGCTGCGAGCCAGCTTACAGATGGCTCAGTTGAGTTGGCTCCTCATGGCTTATAATGTAGCCGTTTCAGCAGCATGATCCCAGCCGCATCGGAAACCATTGCGCCTATCACTCGACACGCGTGAGGTCGGACAGATCACCATCGTGCACTGCAACGGACGAATTGTTGCAGGTGGCGAAAGCGAAGCCCTGCGGGCGCACGTTGCCTGGTTGTTGCGCGACCGCCGCAGCATCGTCCTGCATTTGGGCGAGGTAGGATTCATCGACAGCAGCGGACTCGGCACCATGGTCCGTACCATGACCAGCACTCGCCAGGCACGTGGAGAGCTGAAGCTGTGCAACGTCCCGGAACATGTGCGGAAGGTTCTTGAGTTGTCGCATCTGACGCAATTGTTTGACACGCATGAATCGGAGGAGGCAGCCGTCGCCGCTTTTTACCGTCCGGGCGCCCGCGCCGAGGCGCCTGTTGCCACCGGGCACAGCGTTCTGTGCCTGGACGGTAACGCCGACGTGCTTGCTTATTTGCGCGAACTGTTGCGCCGCGCCGGATACGATGTGCACACCAGCAGCCATCGGGGCGACGCCCTGCTTCTGATGCGGGTCACGCGTTTTGATCTGCTGCTGGCCGGTCCTGACATGACTTCTTCCCCGAACACACAGCCAGCCTTTCAGGCAGCGTGTGCCAAGCTCCCGGTAATCGAACTGGGCAGCGATTTTTCCACCTTGGATGCCGGTGAAGCGGGCGCGAGACTGTTGGAAAAGATCGAGGCCCGGCTCAAATCAAAAACTGCATGATGCTGGACCAGCGGTAGATTTGAGTCAATTTCTCAGCGCAGAAACACGAGGGCTGCATCCTCTACGCGAATGTTTGATTTCCGCCGTGCGCCCGTGGCCACGTTGTAGGCAACCAGCAGGTGCCCTTCAAGGATGAGAATCTCCTTTGAACTGATCCAGCCTACGAGCGTCGCGTGCGGTAAGAATGCGATGCGCCGCGGGGCTTCTTCACTGCTTTTCACCTCGGTACTCTCCACTTCGACCGCCGGCAGGTCCACTAATGCCTTGCGAATGTGAAGTGATTCTTCCGGGTTCGCCTGTCCCTGCTGGGCAAGCTGTATGGGTTTGTTCGGCTGAGAAGTTGCGACGATGGTCAACGCCACTGATCCGAGGTCGGGGGATAGTCTGCCGTTCTCGGCATAGAAGCTCACGTCGTAGTCGAGATTTTTGTAGGTGGCTTGTTCGTCGAACACCGTCAACATCTTGCCGGGCAGATGCAGCAGCGTCCGATCGTCGCTTTCGTTCTCCCATCCGCAACAGGCGGTATCGGGGATCGCCTCTAAGATTGCGCCGGCATTCGCGGCGTCCAGCACGCGCCGCACCGGCGGATCGAGTGGCCGTGGCGTCCATTTGCTGTCGTTTTCTTCGTATAAAGACGACGCGTTGTAAAGTGGTTGCATCTTCCCCGCAACGATCTGGGTCAGCAGAAAGAACTTGCTCACTCCATCGTCGGGAACCCACACTTCGCCGTATGGACAAGTTTCCTCGCAGCTGCCGGTGGGGCACGAGCAATCGGGAAGCGCAATCGAGGCCACTTCCTCACGCCCCGTACCTGCTAAATGTGTTCGCCAGCTTAGCCAGGTCGTCTTCGTAGAGAGATCCACTCCATCGCGCTGCAAACGGCGCGCCTGGTTCGAGAACCAGTACAGATGCGTGCCATCCGCGGAGAGGTAAGGCACGGGCATCGATTCGGTGATAGCCAGGTTCGATCCCGCTGTGGATGTAGTACGGGCGACCTCGCGCGAAAGAGAGGTCGCCCTGCCTCCATCCCAGAACCACACCTTTCGCTCTGAAATGAGATCGCCTTCCGCTAATGGCAAAGACACGGGCACGGCAAACAGCATCTGCCCGAGATGGTTGACGGAGAAGTTCTGCGGCGACTCCAGCGCTTCCGCGGGAACTTTCACCGTTTGCTTCTCCAGGAAGGTTGCGGAATCGTACTCTACGGCTTCTCCGGGCGCGCGCAGCACCCACAGGCGCTTGCTCTGCGCCGCCAGCGAAGCGGCTAGCAGTAGAACAGCACAGAACGTTCGAATGAGCCTTCGCATTATTAACCTGCGGTCTGAAATACCAGCATGATTGTAAATCGTGGACTCGCTGATCCTGCATCTTGCGTACAATGGGGGTTGACATCAGATGAACACCCGACCTGAGAATCCAAAGACTGCGACTTCTGCTCCGCCCGTCCATCCGCAAACCGCCTCTGCGCAGATTCCCGAAGTGCCTCTGACCACCGAAGGCTACAGCGTGCTGCACCAGATGATGCGTTTCCGCTGGACGGCATGGCGAGCCCTGCCCGGGGCCGCTCGATCGGAAGTCGCCAACGAAGCGGCATCGGATCTCGGTAAAATGGAGCAGAACTCCGGTGGACAATCCGCACTTTTCTCGCTGATCGGCCACAAGGGCGATTTGATGCTCGTACACTTCCGCAACTCGTTCGCAGAACTCAATCAGGCGGAACTCAAGCTGGCCGGCCTGCGGCTGAGCGATTATCTCGAACCCACATCTTCCTATCTCTCGATGATTGAACTCGGACTCTATGACTCCACGCTCAAGATCTACAAAGAGTTGACTGATCAAGGCATTCAGCCGCATTCCGACCAGTGGAAGGCTGAGATCGAATGCAAGCTGGATCGGCACCGGGAAGCGATGCGTCCGCGGCTGTTCCCGGAGATCCCGCCTAATCGTTATGTCTGCTTCTATCCCATGAACCGGCTGCGCGGCGAAGATAAGAACTGGTATACGCTTCCGATCGAAGAGCGTGCCCGCCAGATGAGCGACCACGGCCTGGTAGGCCGCCGCTACGCAGGCGAGGTGAAGCAGATCATTACCGGCTCGATTGGTTTCGACGATTGGGAGTGGGGCGTTGACCTGTTCGCTGATGATCCCCTGGTGTTCAAGAAATTGATCTACGAAATGCGTTTCGATCACGTCAGCGCGGTTTATGCGCTGTTCGGCCAGTTCTACGTGGGAGTGCGCTGCCCGGCGGCGGGGTTGGAGAAATTGCTGAGTGGAGAATTACTGGAGTAGCGGCATCTTCGCGCAAAAAAACCAAACTCACCACAGAGACGCAGAGTCACAGAGAAAACCTATGTTGGGTTTGCTTCCTCTGTGCCTCTGTGACTCTGTGGTGAATGGATTTGAGTAAGCCCTGGAGAACCTCATGGCAACCCTTGGACTCATCGAATACAAAGATGCCAGCCCGGAAGTACGCGCGGTTTACGACGACATCATGACCACGCGCAAGACTGACTGGATCAACAATTTCTGGAAAGCGATCGCGCACGATCCCGCCACGCTGAAGCGCACGTGGGAAGATATCAAGCAGATTATGGCTCCGGGCGCGCTCGATCCGCTAACGAAGGACATGATTTACGTTGCGGTGAGCGTCACCAACCAGTGCGGTTATTGCATTGCATCGCACACCGTCTCGGCGCAGAAGAAGGGCATGACCGACGCCATGTTCAACGAGTTAATGTCGGTCGTCGGCATGGCGAATGAAACGAACAAGCTGGTCACCGGCTATCAGGTGGAAATCGACGAGCAGTTTAAGGGCGGTCGTTAGTCGTTAATCGTTGGTCGCTAAATCATACCCGTCGAAACTTGAACTCGCACAACTTCATATCCACCCGCCGGCCGCGAAACCGCACGCCCTCCGCTTCAAGCCGCAGCCGCTGTTCAATGGCCGAATCGCCGCGCAGCTTGATCTCTCCATTCGCGCCCAAAACTCGCTGCCAGGGCAGTCCGAATCCTCGATGCAATACCTGCGCCACCATCCGCGCAGCGCCGAGAAATCCGGCCGATCGCGCAACCGCTCCGTAGGTCGACACTTTCCCCTGGGGGATATGGCGAATGGCTGCTTCAATGCGAATCCGCCTCTTTGACGATTGATCTGGGGACGATTCCTTGGGGCTTCGTTTCCCCGAGCCATTCCGCGAGTTCTTGCTTTCCTTCTTCACAGTCGAATCCATCCCACGCGAATCAACCAGAGCGATCCCACCAAGACCAGCAGCCATAATATGA
>Ga0182024_10003281_pt1 | contig 38765 bp, 30 predicted proteins | sample P32metaG_FD_120480 | JGI IMG/M metagenome (GOLD analysis project Ga0182024, IMG submission 120480) | Permafrost microbial communities from Stordalen Mire, Sweden - P3-2 metaG (Illumina Assembly) | ecosystem: Environmental > Terrestrial > Soil > Wetlands > Permafrost | place: Sweden: Stordalen...
ATCGATCAATTCGTAGAGAATGACAACCAAAACGCCCGGCCTTTCGTTTGGACGGCAACCGCCGACTCGATCTTCGCCAAGGTCCAACGACTTTGTGAACGTATTTCCGGGACAGCACACTAGCAGGCTGCAAGCGAAAAACAGTTCCACCTCCGACACTCCCACCACCGGTCGCGGTCCCATATAAGTCGCCCCTCGCGTCGAGCACCAAGGCGGCGCGGGGTTGACTTCCGTCCATGCCGTCTTGAAAGCGGTATAGAACCCGCGGCCGTTGGAGCGCGGAAAAAGCTCAAAGATCGTACCCTGACCGCTGCTTTCCCCGCCCAAGGTAGTGCCATAGAGGCTCCCCCGGTCGAAGATCACCCCGGCCATAGGTTTCGCTGCGCCTGAGACGCCGGGGTCGAAGCGGTGAAGCATCGCCTCGGTCCAGGCTTCGCCCTTTGTGCTCGGCGGCTTGAGCACGAACACGGTGCCACAACCCCCGGCGCCGCAATCGCCGCCGTCGTAGCCTCCTGCGGAGGTCGTGCCGTAAATCGCGCCTTTGCTGTCGAAGATCAGCCCGCCGTTGGGGTTTGCGCCGTCGCTAGGACCCTTGAAGCCGTGCAGGACTTTTTCCGTCCACTTACCGCCGTTCTCCTTCGGCGGACTTAGCTCGAACACCTCCCCACAGTACTGGAAGAAGTCATTGCAGCTTGTCCCATATCCTCCGCCGAACATGGTTGCGCCATACAGATTTCCCGCGCTGTCAAAGACCAGATTTCCGTTGGGCAGATATCCCCGCTCGGGGGTCGGAAAGCTGTACAACACAGTCTCCGTCCATGCCCCACCCTTGTGGGCTGGCGGCGATAGCTCGTAGACTGTGCCGCAGCCTACTTTCGTACCCAGGAGAACACAATCTCCAGTTCCGCCATAACCAGTTGTACCGTACAGGTTCCCGGCACTGTCGATAATCACGCTGCCCGCCGGCGTATTGCCATCACCAGAGCCGTTGCCCTTGAAGATGTAGAGCACAGTCTCGGTCCAGGGATCGCCCTGTTTGGCTGGCGGAGCAAGCTGAAAGACGGTTCCGCACTGGGTTGGCACGCATTGCCCCCCGCCGTCGGTCGTCGCGCCATAGAGATTGCCTGCCTTGTCAAAGACCACGCCGCCAGCCGGGTACGCGCCATCGCCGGTGCCACCCAGGAAGCTGTAAAGAACCTTTTCACTACCGTCGGCCGAGGCGGACGAAGCGAGTGCGCGGAGAAGAACGAACAGGATCGGCAAGTATCTTGACAATCGAAAAGACTGTTTGCGCGTCATGGCAGGTAACAAACTCCTGACGGGGTTTCCCGCGCTATCGGGGGAAAGGCCAGATACAGCACGGCTTTCCGAGATACTATACCCGATCGCCATGTGCGTCCAGATCGGTGGACGGGCATCGGGGGCGCGGGTGGCCCCTCGTTTTGCGCTTCCTGTGAAGGGTGGGATTCCCGGTAGCCATAAATGGCGTACCGCAAAAAGTACGTCATGCGCCTGTCAAGTCTCTTTAGTAGACATCTGACGTCCTCGAAAGTAGACATTCCTTCCACAACCTAACCCCATGATTCCATTGACTCGTCCGAAAGCCCGCACGAAGAATCAACGAGTTACGCCGCGGATTTTTCTGCAAAATGAAATGTTCCAGTCGGAACATTCAGCACAATGTTCCAACTGGAACATTAAGCCGTTCTGGCCATGCTCCCCGAAGATACGCCGACCAATGAGCCCCCAATGCATATCGCCCTGGGAGCCACGCCACCAGTCTCTCGTCAGCTTAGTGGATGTGCATTTCCTTACGTAGCATCAGCGGCGACTCGGTCACCTGTTTGCGTTGGAAGATATAAGCCGGCGTAGGCACTCGCTCGGGATGCAACTCGACATTGGCGATTGGAGCGGCAGGACCGGAAACCTGCACCCATGAGGCGAGTGAAGGCGTGCCAGCCTGGTTGACTAAGAAGAGCATGTAGTAACCCGGAGGCGCAATGTTCGAGTTGGATGGTGCGGTAACGCTAAGGCTCCCGGACGCCTGCGTGAAGGACAGACCAACGTAGCGTTGGTCCATATCGAAAGAGTGCGTCACCGAGCCGGCCTTCATCAGCACAACGGACGAGATCGTCGACGCGTCCGGGGCTGACAGAGTGAATGACTGTCCATAGGTGAGCGAACTAGGTGCGTTAGTCGCTGCCTGTGGTCTGGTCGCCGGACTTCCGTCGGCGTTGAAAAAGTAGGACGGCTGATAAATTTCGATATGGTTCTCGAAGGTGCCCTGGGCGGGGTTGCCACCGGCGAGAAGAACGGTCCCATCGGGCAGCAGCAACTGTGTATTGTGATAGAGCCTGGCGAATGCATTGCTGCCAGCCGATGAAAATGAATTGGATACTGGATCGTAAATCTCCGCTTGCAAGCTCGCCGTCGCCGCGTTCTCGTCCTCGACAGAACCCCCGTCCACCAGCACTTTGCCATTTGGCAGCAGCGTGGCTTCCATTTCGACGCGGCTTTGTGACATGGGCGGACCTTGCACCCAACACGGAGCATAGATCGGGCAGGCAGTGGAGATTTGCGCGCCCGCAGCGCTTAGATCAATCAGTTCGGTGGTGTTGGTGGCAGGATTGTCACCGCCCATGATCATCACCTTGGGACTGTAGTTGTTCTGCGGTGTGAGCGGGAGCAACACTGACGAACCATAGGTTCGCTCTCCGTTTGGATCATTCTGTCCGGGATAGAGAGTCCACGCAACTAGTGTCCAGGCCTGGCTTGTAGGGTTGAAGTCGAGAGTCGCAGAAGATGGCGCGGAATAGAAAATGTGCCCAGTCGGAAGCAGGTGCATTCTGGGATATAGCGGGAACTGGAAGCTCGGGAAATTTGAGATGTTAGGGTTTCCCGGAATCTGTGCGCTCCATTGCTGTCCGTTCCAGATTTCACTCGTATTGTTATCCGTACCATCAGTGTCGTTCAGTCCAGACGTAGTCATCATGGTGCCATCGTTAAGTTCGGTGACAGTTGGGTACCAGCGCCCGTGTGCCGTGGGAGCCAGGTCGACGAAGGACTCGCTGGAAGGATCGAACAACGATGCGTTGGGCAGGCCGGTGAACGGAATGTCGCCCTGAACGCCCACCACAGCCAGCGCTCCGTAACCCTTCGTGCCGCCATCGATCAGGACGCGGCCGTCTTGCATGATCGACATACCATTGCAGAACATGTCCCAAGTCGTGAGCATCGGACTGATGTTGTTATTGGACAAGTCGAGAAGCGCTGCGCCCTGAGGGTACTGCGGCCCTGCCGGACAACCAGTCTGTTGCGGCGGGCAGTTGCCGGAGCCCGATACGATGAGAATCTTTCCGGTGTGGAGTAGCGCTGCGTGAATCGGATTGACGGGCATAGTTTGAGGGAGCGTCGACCATAGGCCATCGGGGCGAGGTGTATAGGGCGAGGTAGTGGTGGCCAAATTCGTTCCTCCACTGGATCCACTTGTTCCACCTCCGCAATCGATGAGCGAAAGCGACATAAGAGCAACGAACACCACGGCAGCAAACTTCTTCATTGGGTTTCCCCTTCGATGGTCATGCTTTACTTCACGGCAGACGCCGCCGCTGAAAATAGTTCCCAGTGTCTTGTTCATCGTCTTGCTTGCTCCTAATCCCTCGTCTTTTGCCGAAACCACGCAGAGACTGTTCACAGTGCACCCCTGACAATCAATTGTTCAGAATCGAAGGAGACGGCATAGACGCCAGACTTGCTGGGATGCAACTCACGCTTGCCCTGATAAACACGGATGCGCGCTCCGCCCGCAATCGCAGTCTTGAGCACTACTCCAGCAGGGAATTGAGCGGGGACTTTCCAGACAAATCTTTCGTCGCCGTTTTGAAGTTGCGGCTTTGCCGCTTCCAAAGTCTTCTGTGCGCGTAAGTACGCAGCCACTGTCCCGAAGGGAGCGACCCAAAGGCCTTTGGATTCTTGAGTCTTGAGATAGTCCAACAGAGAAAGGAAAGTGCCGGTAGGGATAGGTTCGAATCCGCTTGAGGGATCGCCGATGCCGTGGATCTGAAACGTAGTCCAGGCCCGCTTCGCGACAGCTTTGTCGATCCAAGATCTGTAAATTGCAGCATCGTATTTAGTGTAAGCAGTCTGGCTGGGCAAGTCATACCAGTCAGGCTCGGTATCCGCAGTGACGTAAACCGATTCGCCCTCCCCTTGCCAGCCTCGCGCCGCAAAGTCATACCTCTTCACCCAGAAAAGCAACCCTGGGGATAACTCGGCGTATGGGTACGAGAAAATACTTATCTTCGACTTAAAATTGCTTTCCAGGAAATCCTTGGCGTCTTCTACCTGGAGCTCTTCGCTCGCCTTGGTCAACTCAGCCGTATGCTGGTGGGTCACCGAGTGATTGCCTATCTCGTGACCTTGAGCTTGCACTCTTCTCCAGTCATCCAGTCGCGTAAGTTTGGAGACAATGAGGAAGAAGGTTGCATGCAAATGGCGTTTATTCAATTCTGGAACTACGACATCCAAATGCACAGGCCTCGCATCGTCAAAGGTGAGCGACACGGCTGCGGAATGGTCATTCCAGGGCAACACTCGAAGCGCCGGTGTCTGGGCAAGACTCATCCCTACCAACCAACTGCACAGAAATACTGTGTAAACAGGTTTTGCCATAGCTCACGTGCGGGGTTTCACGATGGGTTAGTGCAATTGCCTTGCCAGCGACTTCCGGCAGCGAGTCTCGGCGTGAGGCGGTTGGATGCGGCGCGCGCTCCAGATCGGAACTCGCACTAAGAACAGAACTTATGCCTTAAGGATTCGGTCGCGGCGCCAGAACTGCATCTCGGCCATGAGTTACTGCGATCGTTACTTTTATGGGTACAACGGTAACCGAGGCTTGATTTTCCGTGGGAAGAATCGTTCCACGAAGAGAAAACCTGTTCCATAACTTCAGATGCTCCGTAAAGCACACTGCATACCGGCTCACAGCTCGGCGTCGCGACGACTCGACCCACTTGCGAGTATTTCGAACTCCTAGGCGGAAGTCCATCGCCCGACACTTATTAAGATATTGAGTGCGGTTGCCGAGTGTGGAAGATGTTTTCTCTCGAGTGACAAAGGTTCTGCCCGTCCTGAATTACCTTGGATTACCGTCGTAACTGCTCACGAGTAACCCCTGAATCAGGAACAAGTAACCGTGATGCGCTCTCATGCCAGAGTCACCCATCAGCCTAAGTCATGTCCCTGGCATTGGTTGCGAGTTCCTTCAGCCCAAAGCGAAACAATCCCGTTGGGTTCGGAGGTCGCACCCCGCATTGGTATCGCGCTTGCACCTATGCAGTCGACCTCACCCATTGCATATGACAAACCGTGTATCCAAAGCCGTCAGATCTTCGCAAACGCCAAGTGTCAGGGGTGTCAAGTGAAGTTCTGCGTCATCATAGCCGCGAAGGATGAAAAGATCGGTATCCCTAAGACTGTGAGCAGCGTTCTTGCAGCAGGGGCTGACCCAGTTGACGTCTATGTTGTGGATGATGGCTCAACGGATGGAACCGGCAGCATCGCCGCATCCTTCGGAGTCAATGTGCTCCGCAACGAAAGGAACATCGGAAAAGCGAAGAGCATCCTTCGAGCTACTCAATACTTTAACCTCACTGAGAACTACGACATCGTTTGCTTGATGGACGCCGATACTGAAGTCAACGCGGGTTACTTTCAAAAAGGGATCGCAGAATTTCGAAACCCCGAGGTTGCAGTCGTATGCGGACGGGCGTTGAGTGTTCCGCACAACTGGCTTACCGCTTATCGCTCTTTGGCGTACTGGATTTCCCATGCTATCTATAAGGGCGGCCAGAGCAATATGGGGGTGGTCACCGTCGTCCCAGGTTGTGCCGCAAGTTTTCGGGCAGATGTGTTTGCGCAACTCGAATGGAACAGCGACACAATCGTGGAAGACATGGACTGCACCATTCAGGTTTATCGCAAAAAGCTGGGCAAGATTATCTACCAGCCCGACGCGCTGGTTTACACGCAGGATCCGAACAACCTTCGCGGTTACGTCAAACAGATGTACCGCTGGGACGTAGGTGCATGGCAGGTGGGAAAAAAGTACGGCATGCTCAGCGGTCTGGACAGAATCGATCTTGAATACAAGTTGCTTATGGGCGAAGGAGTCCTCTTCGCAACCATCATCTTACTTGCCCCGCTGTGGTTCATTCTAAACCCAATCTGGGCTGGAAGAATCATTGCGGGCGAGTTTGTCTTTCAAGTATTACTGGCGACCATTTGTGCGATGTGTGACCGGCGCGCAGATGTACTGATCAGTTGCCTAGTGTTTCCTGTAATTCGACTTATTGATTGTAGCGTGTTTCTGGCCGCTTTCTGGGGAGTGATGATTCGCCAGCAGCGAATTCAGACGTGGTTTGCCGTAAGCCGTTACTAGGCAGAGAGAGAACATGAAAAAATATTTCGCCATCCGGCTTGCGCTAGGTACGGTGCTGCTAGCGGTGCTCTGCTTCGCTCCGCGCGCCCAGGGACAGCAAAGTCCGCCTCACGCAGAACAAGGGAGCATTCTCGATGCGATTGGATTTCCCGGGCAGATGTGGACGGCGACTGGCACCTATAGCCCAGTGGAGAAAAACAATGTGATCTCCATGTGGGACTTCCAACAGACCGCCGTGGTGTACTCCGGGTGGCATAACTCCCTGACGGTCACCCCTTACATGGAGTTTGGCGGGGTGATTGACAGTGATGGTTATACCTACGACAACCAGATTCAACCAAGCGGCGGCATCAAGGTCAACAAGCTTTTCCGCTTCGGGGTTGTTAGCGCCGGCACAGCGTACGCGTACCAAGATAGGTTTAGCGATGCCACCGCGAGCGGCAGGACAGACTTCGTTTCAGACTGGTTCGGCTGGCAATCCATCGCCAATCCGAAGAACCGCTTCCCTGGCTCCAGTTGGGCCAGCGTCGGACATACGACTCCGGTAGAACATGGCGACCTGATCGAACAGGGGTATGCAACACAAGGCTACGTGCTCCACCGTCTCCACCGTGGAGCGGTTATTTCCTACGCCGAGATCACGCTTGGGCATGATAGCCAGGGATATGACTGGGAAAACAGATACATCGCTGGTGGTGGAGGCAAAGTCACCTTCTTGGTGGGCGATATTTATACCGAGTTTGGTGCCGGCATCATGCACGAAAGCCGATTCAACTCTGGTATCAGCGCCAACGGTCTCAAAGTATTTCTGAACACTTTTTACGCATGGCATCTATTCGGAAGAAGGGGGAACAACTAATATGCTGTCCGCTGTTCCCGGACTCGGCAGTTTCTCAGGGGTTTTGCATTTGGCCGCACGCAGGCCATATATCGCGGCGCTAGCTGTGGCCGTGCTTGCAGCGCTTGCCTACACACAATCGCTTGCGCCTTCGATTCCGGCTCTCGCTCCACCGCCGGTTCCTTCGGCTCCGATCGTACAACATACTCTGCAACCTCCGGCAACTCGCGAACATATTGCCCAGCGCGCACTTAGCCATCGGGAGAATCCTGCGGCAACACAACAGTTAGCACAGAAGCAACGGCCGGTGGTTTAGCAGTTACTTTCTGTAGAGGACTTATTGCCATGAACCAAACCATGAACCAAACATTGACCATGGGGCTGCTACCGCAGCCGAAACTCAATTACCGGAGTTTGTTCTTAGCACTGGCGCTACACGGCATGGTTATCGCCGGTCTGGTGCATATTGGCCTCATCAGACCCGACAGTATTGTGGCAGTCACGAAAACACTGGTTTACACTCCCTTGGTATCGACCGAGACCACGCCCGTCAGGCCCCAGCTAAAAATCAAAGCATACGAGCCGCCTGTGGTTGCCAGGCTTGTGATTCCCAAGTTCACTCCGGTCATTCGCCCAGCTCTTGTAGAACCACCTAAATTGGAAATCAAGGCTAAGGCTCCGGACTTGACTAACACACCCGTCCCCGTTCTGAAGCTTGCACCGCAAGTGCAAATAGGTGCGTTCACTCCGACCAAGGAAAAGCCGACGTTGCCCAAGGCTCTACCTGTCGAGCAGGTACAGACGGGCGGATTTGGCGATCCGAATGGCGTCAAGGGCCAGGGCGACGGAAAAACTCAGGTGACGATTTCGTCGTTAGGATCTTTCGACATGCCCAACGGTCCAGGGTATGGAAACGGTAGCGGCGGTTCTCATGGCAAAGCAGGCATTGTGTCTGCGTCCGGCTTCGATGCAAAACCGGACGTAACAGTTTCGAACGCAATCGTTCATCCTCCCGTGCACGAGTCCGGCAAACCCGTGGAGATTCTTAGCCACGATAGACCTGACTATACTGAAGAAGGCCGCAAACTAGGCATCCAGGGAGAAGTCTTACTACGAGTACGATTCAGCGCATCGGGTCAAGTCAGCGTGCTCAACGTGGTTCAAGGTTTGGGTCACGGACTTGATGAGCAGGCCGAACGCGCTGCCGAAAAAATCAGATTTAAGCCGGCAGAAAGTAACGGACAACAAGTGGATTCAGTGGCAGTAGTCCACGTCATCTTTGAACTCGCATCTTAAGGGGACAGCTTTTATGAAAACGACGGTCAAGTTTCTTCAAGGCGTATCAACTGTATCGTTCATACTACTGGCCGCACTTGCCATTGCAGCCCAGGGTCAGACGGCCGACAGCCTGAGCTCCATAAGTCTTACGGCTCCCAGTGCCACGGGCGGGAGTTCTGTTGAGGGACGAGTTACTCTCTCTAAACCCACGATGCAAGACATCGAAGTCACCCTTGCGGCAGATCCGATGACGGCGGCTAAGGTACCGTCCAGCGTGACTATCAAAGCCGGCGAAGCCAGTGCAACGTTCACCGTGACAACCATGCTGAACAAAACCACGATAGGCGGGAACGACACGGTAGTGAGTATCTATGCCAATTACGGCATGACCAAACACGTCGACCTGACCGTCCTTGCGCCAGTCTCGTTCGACCGAATGATCGATAAGGTGATCGCCCGAGAACATTCGTTCATCGAAAATGTCAAGCAGTACCATCCTGTAGCCGAGACATACATTCAGAACATGCAGGAAGACAAAGAACATTATGTCAAACCAATTGCTGACACGTACTTCCTAGGGCGACTGGACTTGAGAGAGAGCACAAACGACGAACTATTCCAGAAGGAAAAGCCGCGCGGGATGCGCCGCTTCGTCTCATCGCTCGAGACCATCGAGAAGAATGCCTTCACCCGTCATTACATATCGAAAGGCTTCGCCACCATGGCGATCATCGACCGCGACTTCAAGAAGGATAACTACTACTTCACCTTTGTGAGGCAGGAGTTCCTGGGAGAAGTGCGATGCATCGTCGTTGATGTGCAACCCCGGGAGAAAGCGCCCCAAGGATCGTTCGCAGGACGCATTTGGGTTGAGGACCACGACTTCAATATCGTGCGGTTCAACGGCACATATTCCAACAAGTCGAACTACGACTCTTATTTCCATTTTGACAGCTGGCGCATGAACACGCAGCCGGGGATCTGGCTACCTTCCTATATCTACAGTGAGGAGACGTCGCATAAGCGCGACGTCCCGCCGTTCATCGAGCCTCGCTTCAAAGCGCAGACACGGTTCTGGGATTACGATGAGGTGCACATCAAGCATCAGTCCGAATTCACCGATGTCCGGGTCGACGTGGCGCAGGACGGTGATGTAGCGATCCGAGCGCACGCGACCCCCTTGGAGGCGCAGCGCGACTGGGAGCGGCTCGCCGAAGATAATGCGATTGACCATTTGCAGAAGATTGGTCTTATCGCTCCTCCGGGGCCTGTAGATAAAGTGCTCCAGACGGTGGTCAACAACCTGAGCATCACTAATAGCCTGGATGTGATCCCCGATGTGCGTTGCCGGGTGCTTCTAACTACGCCGCTCGAGTCGTTTACCGTAGGTCATACCATTGTGATCAGCCGAGGTTTGATCGACGTGCTGCCCGATGAAGCTGCGTTGGCAATGGTCCTATCCCATGAACTGGCGCACATTGTGCTGAATCACAGGATTGACACCAAGTTTGCCTTCAACGACCGTTTTTTCTTTTCGGAGTCGATGACATTCCAGCGCATGGACTTTATACGTAGCGCGGACGATGAACAAGCAGCGGACAAGAAAGCGATCGAACTGCTTAATAACTCGCCCTACAAAGAACACTTAGCCTCCGCGGGGCTGTTCCTGCGGCAGTTACAAGACCGCGCGCAAGTGCTTCCCAACTTAATTCGCCCACACTTGGGCAACCCGCTGGGCAACAAGAACACGACTCGGCTGGCGCCTGTGGCGACTGCGGCCCCGAAACTGGAAAACAACGTCGATCAGATCGCAGCCTTGTCGCTAGGAACTCGGGTCAACCTGAATCCATGGAACAATCAGATTGAGATGATGAGCTCCAAACACGTGGCGCTGTTGAGCCCGGCCGACAAGATGCCGCTCGAAGTAACGCCGTTTTTTCCATACCTAACCAGAATGTCCACGACACCTGCCGACCTCTCGCAGTCGGCTACGCTCGCAGGAGGAAGCAAGTAAGGAAGGCGGTCAGGCTTAGGCGATTAGAACGACTGGGGATGACTCGAACAGCGAGTTAACACAGATCGTATCAGGGATGTAGTTCCCTGATACGATCTCGTGTTGCAGAAATGAACGCCGCAGGGAGGTGTCGCGACTGCCGTGCCTTTCACGAAGACTTCTGCGCCCGTCGCATGAGCCACGCCCCGCTGATGCACACTACACCTCCGACAACCGAAAGCAGCGCCACTTTTTCTCCGCGTACAACTACACCCAGGATAAGCGCCACGGCGGGTATCAGAAAAGTCGTGCCGGAGGCACGTATTGCGCCGAGCCTGCCTGCTGCGATTGATATCACTACATGGGCTACTGCCGTGCCCAACGCTCCCAGCGCGAGCAGGGCAACCACAGGGCCAAGCCTCCAGCGTGCGGCCATCATGGCGGGCAATCCAAACGGTGTGGTCAAGACCAACGCCACCATCTGAGCTCGCCAGATCACGGGCAATGCGCCGTTGCGCTGTTGCAGCGGTCTCGCAATATTGAGGGCAAAGCCATAGGAGACGAGAGCAGCCAAAATCATTCCGACGCCCACTGCACTGCTGTGGCCTTCGTCGATTGTGGGCAGCGCCATCAAAATCGCTCCAGCCATGCCCACAGCTACACCCGCCATCACTCGGCGCGCTGGCGCCTGTCGCGCGATGGCAGCGGCAACAATCGCCGTGAACAGGGGATTGGCGCCGTTCAGCATCCCCGTGAGCGCGGAAGATACGTGCTGTTCGGCGAACGGAAACATGCTGAGGGGAAACGCCAGCCACAGTACTCCCACCCCGACAATGCCGATCCATTCTGAACGCAGGACAGGTTTTCGCGCCGCCGGGAACAGGGAGAGCGTCGCAAAGCCAATGAGTATCCGCCCAAACGTGACTCCGTTGGGACCGACAGAGCGCATCGCTTCAGCGATGAACAGGAACGACGCTCCCCAGATCAGACCAGGCACGACCAGCAATATCCAATCCGAACCTGCCGGGTGTGAGGTGAGAGATGACGCAACGAATTTCTGTGCGTCCAGCATTTGCCTCGCCTGGCGATCATTACAATATAGAAGGAGATGCGTCTCGGAGTGTGAAAACTTGCGATCGCACAGGAAGCGGAGACAAAGGTTTCTCCTCGCGGCTCGAGAAATCTTGCCCGTATGTGAACCGCATGAAGAGAATTCAGGAGTGTAAGCGGCTGTTCTTTCCCTTCTTAAAGATTTACTATTCTGTGGCAAGATTCGTCTTGTCCAAATGAAGATTTCTTTCGCGGCCAACGGGAGGCAGTTTCGGTTTCGCGGTGAGCAGAAACCTAAGCTCGGTTCTGCGCGAGTTGTAATGCGTGCATTGTTCGCCGCCGGCGCTTTCGCGGCTTGCTTCTTCTCTCTTGCGCGTGCACAGCAGATTGATCCAGCCAAGCCCGTGGTCGTGCAACCGGGTGCGCCGGGCTCCCCAAGTAAAACGCTGCCGCCGTCGACGCGAGCGAGCCTGCCGCCACGGTCGAAGGCCGACGTAGAGTTCATGCAAGGCATGATTTTTCACCATACACAGGCAGTGGAGATGACAGCGATGATTCCGTCGCACACGCAGAACAAAGACCTGCAATCATTAGGGGCGCGTATCAGCAGCTCGCAGTTGGACGAAATCAAGTTCATGAAGCGCTGGCTGGCAGCGAGGGGCGAATCGGTTCCTATGGCGATGCCGCAAATGACTGGCATGGATATGCCGCACGATTCGGCTCACGATACAGCTCATGATACGTCTCACCATACGTCGCACGATAAGTCTTTCGATAACATGGCACTGATGCCCGGAATGCTTACGCCGCAGCAGATGGACGCGCTGCAAAAGGCGAAGGGCGCCGAATTTGACCACTTATTTTTGGTGGGGATGATACAACATCATAACGGCGCGTTGACCATGGTAAAGGATCTCTTCGACACTGCGGGCGCTGGACAGGACGCTGAAATATTTAACTTCGCGACCGATGCGGACAATGCGCAACGAGCCGAGATACGTATCATGGAGACCATGTTGAAGAAAGAGATTCCAGAGGAGAAACGATGAACCGAGTGCCCAGTCTTACCCTGTATGTGATGTGGATCGCCCTTATTTCTTGTTTCGCTGTAAACCGCACGCAGGCACAAGCGGCTGCGCCCGCAGCTCCGCCACAGGAACAGACGCAGAAGCCCGCGAACCCGCCCGCCGGCCAGGAAACCGAGAAGAAGGATGCGGAGAAGAAAGGCGCTGAGGAACAGCAAAATCCATTCGCTCCAGAGCCAGCTCCGGCGCTGCCCGCGGGGATGACAGGGTCGGATGCGAATGACCCGCGCTTCAAACTTGCGCCGGGACTTTTTGACGCAGGCGAAGCTGCGATGGGCATCGAGCACCTTCTGCTGCTCAAGAAGCCGGACGCGTTTCAACTCGGGTCCGCCGACGCAGACGATCCGAAGGTGAAGAAGACGCTCGGGCAGCTGGGCATGCCCGAAGCAATGACGACCAAGATGCCCAAGCTGTTGCAATTGGTAATTGCGCAGCTGGCTTTTGCCAACTCTGATCTTGCTTTCCAGGGCGACCACCTGTTCCAGGGAAATTTCTATGGCGTGAATATCTTCGATATCTCGAACCCCGCGAACGCGAAATTGCTAACGTCGTTAGTGTGTCCGGGCGGACAGGGGGATGTGTCGGTATACAAGAACTTGTTGTTCATGTCTGTAGAGATGCCAAATGGACGTTTGGATTGCGGCGCTGAGGGTTTTCCGCCGGAACCTCCTCCGCCTGCAGACGAGGACAAAGATAAAGGTAAAGACCAAGACAAAGCCAAAGACAAAGATAAAGATAAAGATAAGGACCAGAGCACAGACGTAGACAAAGACAAAGACGATAAAGACAAGAAAGCCCAGGACGACAAAACAAAAGAAAGAAAGCGCCGCCTCCCGGTCGCTCAAAAAGACCGTTTCCGCGGCGTAAGAATCTTCGACATTTCCGACATAAGGAATCCAAAGCAGGTTGCAGCAGTGCAGACCTGCCGCGGATCCCACACGCATACCCTGGTGACCGATCCGAACGACAAGGACAATGTTTACATCTACGTTTCGGGGACATCGTTCGTGCGTCAGCCGGAAGAACTAGCGGGGTGCTCCGGGGAAAAACCGGACAAAGATCCGAACACGGCGCTGTTTCGCATCGATGTGATCAAAGTTCCAGTAGCCGCGCCACAGGACGCGAGGATCGTATCGAGTCCGCGGGTATTTATCGACCCGCGCACAGGCGCAATCAACGGCCTGAATAATGGTGGCACCCATGGCAAGAAGGGCGCGGAGAAGCCGGCGGACACCGACCAATGCCACGACATCACGGTGTACTCGGCGATTGGACTGGCGGCGGGCGCGTGCTCCGGGAACGGAATTCTGCTGGACATCAAGGACCCGGTACATCCCAAGCGGGTGGATGCCGTGAATGATCCGAACTATTCCTACTGGCATTCGGCTTCGTTTTCGAATGATGGCAGCAAAGTCGTGTTCACCGACGAGTGGGGCGGTGGTCTGGGCGCGCGCTGCCGTCCGAACGATCCGAACAAGTGGGGTGCAGACGCTATCTTCCGTTTGAAGGACGACAAGCTGAGTTTCGCGAACTACTACAAACTGCCGGCCGCGCAGAGCGATACCGAGAACTGCGTAGCGCACAATGGTTCTCTGATTCCGATTCCCGGCCGGGATGTTGAAGTGCAAGCCTGGTACCAGGGCGGGATTTCGGTGATGGACTTCACCGATCCGGCGAACCCCTTCGAGATTGCCTACTTCGATCGCGGGCCCATTGATCCAAAAACGCTGGTGCTCGGAGGCGATTGGTCCGCGTATTGGTACAACGGTTATATTTACGGTTCGGAGATTGCGCGCGGCCTGGATGTGTTTCAACTGACCCCAACCAAGTTTCTGACGCAGAACGAAATCGACGCGGCAAAAACAGTTGTGGTGTCTGACCTGAATGTGCAGAACCAGCAAAAGATCGAGTGGCCGGCAAAGTTAGTGGTGGCGAAAGCATACGTGGACGAACTGTCGAGGTCACAGGCACTGCCTGCAGAAAAAATCGCAAAGCTCCGGAAGGCGATCAACAGCGCAGAGAAGTCACACCTGAGCCAGAGCAACGTGGCGAAATTGAACGGTATGACGCCTTCGCTGGAAAAGAGCGCAGAAACTGCGAAGACCCCGGCCGATGCAATGCGGATGCATGCACTGGCAGACGTTCTGAAGCATCCGTCGGCTTGAGCCAGGATCAGGAGTGCTGGAAAATCTTAATCGCTTGAATCTTTGAAGCCGGGCTCGAAACCGCAAACGCTCCGGCGCCAGGCAGCCGGAGGGGCTCCGGTGATGCGGTGAATCCATCGGGTCATGTGGGACTGATCGGAAAAGCCGGTGTCGGCTGCGATTCTACACAGGCCGTCAGAGCCTCGCGTGATGCGCAACCACGCTGTACGTGCTCGCAATTCGGCGCGTAACACCGATGGTGTAATCCCGTATGCGGTAACGAATCCCCGGGAAACGGTTTCGCGCGCCAGGCCGTTCACTTCCGCCCACGCACCGATCTCGGTTGATGCATTCCGAGCCAGGCCCGTCAGCAGCAGGTCCGGCCAATCATTTCTTTGACCGGGTGAGGGCAATCTGCTTTTTTGCAAAGTGCGTTGCAGTAGCAGCGTCGCCTCAGCAACGTCCTGTTCAGCAGTTCGCGCCAGTTCATCGACGTTGTCCAAACGATAGTTGGAGTGGATACAGGAGCGCGCTTGTCGCTTTTGCTTTACGGTCCTTTTGTCGATGGAAACGATCTGAGAAGAAAATACCATCCCGAAGTGAACGGCGTCACTGGCTGGGGGCTCGGTGGGCCAATTCGCGCTCAACTGGCTCGCGGCAAGCGATTCGTCCTGGGCAACTTTGAAATCCGCGATCCATTGCTTCGACTGCCGCTCCAGGCGAGCGGCGCGCTTAAGTCCTCGGATGATGCAGCTGGACTGATTGGCTCCGATATCTTGCGCCAGTTCAACATCACGTTCGATTACGGACGCGAGTCGATCACGTTTCAAAAAAACCATCGCTACGGCGTGCACTCCAACTTTGACCGAGTCGGAGTTTGGCTCGGCCAGGATGCCGCCAGTGCCGGTTTCAGCGTCATCGATGTGATTTCAGGGAGCCCGGCGGACCATGCCGGAATCAAAGTCGGCGACAAAATACTGGCTATCGATGGCAAACCGGCCGAGTCGCTGGACCTAACAGAAGTGCGCGAGCGTTTTCGAAATGATCCAGTAGGCCAAAAATTGCGGCTACGCGTGCAGTCTGGCTCGACGGCGAGAGACATCGTTCTTTCCTTGCGCGAACTCGTCTAGAGCCAGCCAAGGGTATCTTCGAGCAAACTTAACAGGGGGTGTAACAGAGAATAAAATTCGCCGATTGCGATCTGTCAGCGCCCTCGGAATGTCCGACCAGGGGCGCATGAGGTTGGGTCTATTCATTGTTACTGTTCAGGGCATGAAGGGCTTTCTGCGCTTCGTCGAGTTTCGGGTCGAGGTGGAGAGCCTGCTCATAAGCATCACGCGCTTCTGATACCTGGCCGCGTTGCTGCATGAGCTGACCTAGTCGCAAGTAGCCTTGGCCGGAGGGAGACTCGGCGACATCTCGGATCGCTTCGGAGAAATCAAGTTCGTCCAAGGCATTCTTCGCATTCACGTCTTGAGGGTCGATTCGCAACGCCTGCTGATAGCTTTCTCGCGCCTTGGAGTAGTTTCCGCGTTCGCCGTACAACCTTCCCAGAGTTTGATAGGCCACGACCAGCATCTTGGGATCGGGCGCCAGGGAAATCGCGCGTTCATATTCCGAGATCGCATCTTGCGGATGTGAGTTCAGGGCAAGGTCTGCGGCTAGATTCAGATGGCCACTCGGATCGAGAGGCCTGATGCGCACGGCATTTCTCAGGTGCGGTAACGCTTCTTCGGAACGGTCCGACATCAGAAGCGCAGCGCTCAGATTTTCCTCGGCGAAGAAATTGTCTTTTGTAACATTCACGGTGTGCAGCCAGAGATCGTAGGCGCTCTGCCAGTATCGGATCTGCTCGCTGGTGAAGAGCGAGAGAATAACCAAAACCGCCGCGGCCGTCTTCACGCATGACGGAAAACTGAACTTCCTGCTCTGAGCCAAGTCGGCAGCGCTCCACACCGCCATCAGGAAGATTCCAATCATCGGGATGTAGGCATAGCGGTCGGCCATCGCTTGCTCGCCAACCTGGATGAGCCCAATCACCGGCACCAGAGCGCCGAGGAACCAGAGCCAGCCGGTCACAAGATAAGGGCGGGACGCGCGATCTCGCCACACCAGTGCGCTTATACAGACCACAAACACCGCGGCCAGCCCCAGTTGCCAGCCAGTAAGCGCGGCGGGATAGGGATAGAACACCGCCAAACGCGCCGGCCAGAATCCTTTCCACACATACATCGCGTAGGCGTAAAGGGCGTTTTCCGCCCGCACCCAGAGAGGAAGAACCAGATGCATGGCGCCGTAAGAGCGCTGCGCGAAAACGGTTACGATTCCGTCGCCGACAGATAGCACTAACAGAGGCAACTTCTCGAGGATGAGCCGGGAGAAGGGAACTTGGGACACGGGTAATGTCCAAGGATTCACGTTTCCGGGTCGAATTTCTTGATCTCTATCTTCGAGACTGGCTCCGTGCCTTGGAGATGACGGCTCGCTCCATCCCTGGATTCGCCGCAACGGCCAGAAATCGAGCAGCAGAAGCACGCAAGGTAGCGTGATGATCATGGGCTTTGCGCCGAGTCCCAGCAAGAACAGCGCCGCCACAACGAGGTAGCGCTTGACGCCCGGTCTGACGGAGTACCAGCCATAAGCACCGAGGGCAAGCAGGAAGAAAAGCGTGCTCAGAACGTTCTTGCGCTCAGCGACCCATGCGACTGATTCCACATTAAAAGGATGCAATGCGAACAGCGCCGCCACCAGCAAACTGCGTCCTGCGGCTCCAGTTGCGCGCACCAGTAGCAGGAACAGCAGCATGACGTTCAGCGCATGTAGCACCAGACTTGTGGCGTGATGCCCTGCGGGGTTCAGACCATAGAGTTCGCAATCCAGGGCGTGCGACACCCATGTCATTGGATGCCAGTTGGAGTACTCGGTCGATGTGAAAGCCCACGCGACAGTCTTCCAAACAAGGCCTGCCTGGACATGTGAGTTGTTGATGACGTAGCCGTCATCGTCGTAGTTAAAAATGAACGGGTGGCTAATGACCGGACTGTAGAGAGCAAAGGTTACGACAGCTAAAAATGTACAGATGACAAGATCGCGTTTCCGAGGTGACGCCAGTAAAGTATTCCAAATACCTTCCACGCCGCCGGCCTTGCTTGCCGTGGCAAGCTTTCCCGTGGAGTCTTTTTGTTTGTTTCCTGATCCGGCACGTATAGGCATCTTGAAAAATCCGAAGACAACAGTGGTTCGGTGGCGACTCCACGGCAGAGGGAATTGTACATTGGCTCGCCATCCAGCTAATTCGCTGCAAAGAACTGCATGAGTTCGACTCGACTCATTGGATCGATCTGAGTAGCCTTCCTTAGGAGGGTTTCCCCTTGACACGGAATGCTCCGTGGACCAAAATCTTTGCTGCTGTGCGGACCAGTCTTTTCGACCCGTCGCGATTGGGTTTGAACTTCTCCGCTTGCGCTGAGTAATGCTCCGGACCCGCCAATTCGTTGTGGTTCCAATGCTGGTTGTGGCAACGGCTCTGTGCTGGGCTGCCGACAGTAAATCGCATCGCAAACCAGCCGACTCTGGGGAAGAGGTCCAGTTAGAGGTAGTACCCGCGAATCAAGAGCAGTTTGCAGCTCGGCTCACACCGGAGCAGATGCCGCCACGGCCGCCGCAGGTCAGTTACTCGAATGGCCAGCTCCTCGTCATCGCGCACAACTCGACCTTGGCCGACATTCTGTCTGCGGTCTCCAGCCAGACTGGCGCGGTAATTGACGTGCCGCCTGGGAGCGGCAGCGAGCGGGTTGCTGGCCGAATCGGCCCCGGTCCGGCGCGGGATGTACTGGCCGCGCTGCTGAACGGATCGCAATTTGATTACATAATTGTTGCGTCGCTCGCCAATCCGGCTGGGGTTGAGCATGTGATTCTTATTTCTAATGGCAACAAGTTAGAAAGCGCCGGCCCGATCGACAACTCGGCTATCGCCGTGAGCCCGCCGAATCAGCAAGCTTTTCAGCAGATCGCTTCTCCGACTAAGCTAGCCCCGCCGCAAGATACGGAAGAAGACGCTGAGGATGATTCGGAGCAGCCAACTACGGAGCAGATTTCTGAAGGGCAAGAGCCTCCTGCAGGGGATGGTGTAGAGCTACCCGGACAGTTATCGTCCCATGGGCAGGTGCCGCAAGCGTCCCTGCAGCCGACAGGGAGCAATCCGCAGCAGCCGGGCAACGGCGCTACCCCGCCGCCCGCATCTCCCAATCCTCACGCCCCCCACAACTGAGTTCCTTGCTCTACCAGTTATTCAGCTCATTCGTGCGGACTCTTCCGCTGGCCGATCAGCAGCGACGCTGGACCATGGTTTTAAACAAATAAAAAGAGGCGACGGTTGCGCCGTCGCCTCTGAACTGAAACTCAACTTCCGTTAATTGCCACCCTTTGTAGTTGCTTCATAACCAACGCCGCCGAAAGCACCGGAGCCGTAGCGGCCGACGATGACGAGCTTGTCATTCAGACCGTCACCGCGAGTGTCGGGAGTGGTGGGGTCGTCAAACGAGTAGTATTTCCCGGCGTGAAGCAGAACCCCGTGACTTACGCTGGAGCTATCGAAATAGGTGCCTACGATGTCTCCTTTGTTGTTGGGTGTGTGGATCGCTGTGCCAGTCGTTCCCGCCCCAGGCGCGCTAAACGCCTTGTAGGTTTTACCCTTGTTGGCGGTAGTGTACGACGAGTAGCCCCCGGCGGAGTTCACGCCGTAAACGGTGATTACACCGGCATTGTTAATCCCCCAGGCTGTAGCCGTACTGACGACATTCGGCGGGTCCAGCTTGGTGAGGGTCTTGCCAACCAGCAAGAATCCATGCTGTGTTCCGGTTGAGTCGATGTAAGCGCCCACCAAATTGCCTTTGTCGTTAATCCCGTTCACATTCACGGCCTCGGCGCCCTTGATCGTGACGTTGGTGAACTTGCCTTTAGAGTACGTATACCCTATTTCAGTGCCTCCGTTTTCCGTGCACCAGCCCGCAGCGACACCCGCGGAATTGATGGCATAGAACGACGTGCCCGTCGTTCCGGGCGTGCCAGCGCAGTTTGGATGATCAGCCTTGGTTACCTTCGTCCCAGTCAGGATCATGCCGTGCTGGATCCCGGTGCTATCGACATAGTCACCGACGATCACACCTTGGTTGTTGATTCCATACGTATCCGTTTCCTGCGCTGCTTTAAAAGAGTGGACGTCTTTGAAAGTAAACGTCAACGTTGGCGCAGCCGCCGTACCTACGGATACACACAGACCTACTACGAACGCTGTGAAGATGGTTTTGCCCCTCTGCATTTGTTTTTCTCCTTCGTAAGGTGATTGTTGTTCCCCTCTTCCTGCGCAAACATGCCGCGCAAGCATGAAGTCCGACGGCGGGAACAGCGCGAAATGCCCGCTGGTTGTGGGCACACACCTGCGAGTGGGGAATCCGCAGAGCACACCCATGGGCAGACAGTCTCTGCTTAGCCGAGCAGGCTGTCAATATGCAAGTTCTTGCATGGTCTGCAGCACTGAGATTTGTGGCGTATCACGGACGGTTTGCCGCACACAATGCGCTGAACACCTGTGGCGTGACCAGCCAATGAGCATTGGCCTATAGAAGAAGAACACGGGGCCGACACCGAGCGGGTCAGCGCAACTTTAAGAACGTGCAACGGAGTGCTCGCGACATCAATATGCGTTCTTGCTTCTGAACATGCGGAGCAAGGTCATCGTGATGATTTGCAGATCGAAAGTCAGACTCCAGTTGCGGAGATAGTACAGATCGTATTCCACGCGTTTTGCAATGGAAGAGTCCCCGCGCCATCCGTTGATCTGAGCCCATCCGGTGATACCGGCCTTAAACAGGTGGCGAGAATTGTAACGGTCGATCTCTTCCAGGAAACGCTCCACGAAGTAGGGACGCTCCGGCCGTGGCCCGACGATGCTCATATCGCCGCGGAGAACGTTCAGAAATTGGGGAAGCTCATCGAGGTTAGTCCGGCGCAGAAAAGCACCCACCGCAGTTCGTCGCGGATCCTCTTCGCATGTCCAGCGCGTGTCTCCTTCCTCGCGGGTGCCCCCGTTCATGGTACGGAACTTGAACATCCGGAAGACCCGTCCGTTTAGACCCACTCGATTCTGGACAAAGAAAACAGGTCCACGGCTTCCTAGTTTTATAGCCGCGGCGATGAGCAGGGTAATCGGCAGGGTAAGCAAGAGGACGACAATGGAGAAGGCGACATCAAATATGCGCTTCTGGAACAAGTAGGAACCCGTCTCGGCCAAGCTTGGACGAAGATCGAGCATATGAAATCCGCCCAGGTCAATCAGGCGGTCACGGAGGACAACGCCTTCACCCAGATCGATTACGACCCTGGTGGGGACGCACAGCTTCTCCAGCAACGGCGCGATCTTCTGAACATCGCTCAAGCGCCCTGCGGGCAGCGCGATGACGACATCGTCGATGGAATTTCCATTGGAAAATGCGGGCATCTGATCCAGTTCGTATACTGGACCATCCACCACGACCTCCTGATCGGGAAGCCGCACAAAACCCATAACCCTGCAAGGTAAAACCTCGCCGTGTAATAGTGAAGTTCCGACGCGACGGGCAAAACGATCTGTTCCCACAATCAGAATCTTGACTTCGTTTCTGCCGTCTTTGCGCAAAACCTCCAGAAAGACCCGGAAAAGGACACGAAGAGCCGTGGCCAAGCCGAAAAGAGCGGCAGCACTGATGCCAACCACCAGCCGCGAGTAACTGGCTTGCCGATACAGAAACCCCGCTGCCATCACCACCGTGTACGTGAATGCAAGGGCTTCCAGCAATCGCCGGCTTTTCCCGCCGGGGGTGTACAACTGCTCTACGTTCCAAAGACCTGACTCTTCGGCGGCAATCGCCCACACGATAGTGGTCAGAAGCAGAACGCTCCAGTACGAAGGCAGGTCAGCGGGAGGGGTTCGCGAGAATAGAAAGTTGAAACCGAAGCGGAGCTTTACCGCGATGAAGTAGGCACACGCAGGCAATAAGAGCGTTACAATTTTTAGATACAAACGCGCAAAACTAAGGCGACTGCGAATCATGACGTCTCACTTCCGCCCCCTGGAGTGGTCTGACTGTAGTTATGAACTAATTCCGCCGAGTTGTCCAGCGCCAAGGTACATTGCGTCACTAGAGATGCAACCTACGGGATCCGTGTTGGTTACAAACCCGGGACTGAACATACATGTTGCGGTCGATGGTGTCGGTTGTCGCCCCATTTTGCTCTAGCAAGATTCTGAATCTGAAACTTGAGCGATCCCCATTAACCTTAAGCAAGGAGAGGAATTGCTTCTGGAGAAGACGCTTGCCTGGATGGCCGGAACTTTGTCAATCATTGGTTTGAAGCCTTTCGGGTGAACCCCAGCGGCCAGAACGACAACTGTAACGAGGAAGTGACATTGGATTGCCTGGTCGATGCAATGACCGGAAAATTCCACATCTCGTATTGCACGGACGCAGACAGGCTGAAGGTTGATCGCGGCCAAAACTCGGCACGCAGGTTCACGTCTGCCAGTGTGCCTCCGTTCGGAATAAATTGCTGGCTGACTTTCTGATGCCGGAATCCAAATTCGAGTTTGTTGCGCGGACCGAACCAATAGTTCGTCCACGCCTGCGCACCCTGTCCCTGTCGTCCCATCCAACTGCCCATCAAGTGACCGGCATTCTGAAAACCTGTGATCCAACCTCCGTCCCAATAAAAAGCTCCGAATGCAACGTCGCCGCCACTGGAAGGAGGGTCAGTGTAGCCACCTTCGACGCGAAAATCCAACTTGGGGATCTTGGGCAGTCGAGGAATGTATATTCCGGCCAACCAAGCTGCGACATCGGGTCCGATTATCGGAGAGATCTCGTCATGTTCGGCTAAACCTTCCGCGTAGAGAGTCATTCCGTCGCGTAGTCCGGGGACCCGGTAGCTGAAATCGATTCCAGACCGGCGCGCTCCTGGTTTTTTCGCGTTGCCCGCCAACGTGTTACCGGTCGAGAACACACTCCTCAAGAATGAATGCAGGGTTAACGGATAGCCAGGTCCTCCGTAATCAGTGGTGCGGGACAGTCCAATCTCCAGGTTTGACGTTGGCTTAAAACTGATTCTCTCGCCATGAACAATGGGCTGCGGTTTGAGCGATTGACCGTACTGGCCTACTAGCCCCGCGGGACCGTTCAGAAATTCGTATCCTGAATACTGCCCCAAAAAGACCTCCAGTCTCATGGGTCCAAGCAGTCCGAAAATGCTTGGCAGAGTAAAGGGTGCGACGCGATTGACCCGAAACATCCTGATCGGAGCTGCATTATCGCTGAACATCAGCGGCCCACCCTGTGACGGACCCCACCACAAGCTTTGGTTTCCGTAAGAAAGCTGCCAATTGGAGAGATTGAGTGCCACATATGTGTCCAAAAACCGGGCCTGGTTGAAGGTTGGCGTCGGCGTGTCGGGCGGCACCGGGAAAGGCGCGGGAACCCCACTGCGGCTGAAGTCGGCCTGGGATATGGCATCGAGAGCGCTCAACGGCAGAGCGGGCGCCGATGGGGAATGCTGAAACTCGCCGCGAACGTAGACTGCGAGAGGACCATACTCCGCCCACCCCGACAATCCCGAAACGCCATTAAAACCCCGTTCCTCAGGCCGGCCAAAGTCATTCATGATTGTCTGCCCAAAGTGATCGCCATCAGTGAGGGGTTTGCCGGAGATCTCTGTGGCTCGTGTATAGGCGGATTCAAGGCGAAGTTCAGCATTATCTCCGCCGGCAAGCAAACTAACGTCCCGGCTAAATTCGTTCTGCAGAGTGCGGTACAGCCGTGCCGCCTCGCTTCCCGCCGCGGCGTCTTCAGCGATGCGAGCGGAAGCTTCTTGAAGCTGTCGCGCGCATTCAATGCGGCTCCAGGGACGCATGTCTGCAAACCCGGTATGAACGTACCCAAGCGCGGTGAGACGATCTAAAGCAGGATAGACCCAGCTATCCAGTGGTACGTACGGCGACCCCATATTGCGCGCGTCGCGACTGGTATCCGTATCACCTTTGCTGAACGTGCCCCATTTGGCAATCTCTGCATCGCTGTATTGCGAGTGGGAGCGGAAAACTTGCCGTCCCAGGTACCACCCGAGAGCGCTGCCTACCAATACGTCTGATACGAAGTGCTTCTGCCCCACAACCCGCGCGGCGCTTACCCCTGCAGCGCCCCCGTAAGCCAGCAACTCGGTCAGAGGGCCGGGATACTCATGGGCAATCACGCTGGCAATCGCCCAACTGATGGCCGCATGCTCCGAAGGAAAAGAACTTCCACCTTGAAAGAACCGGCCCCGGCGGTCGCCGGTAAAGGGACGTTCCCGTCCCAGTGCATACTTGAAAATTTCCGCATCCAGCAAGGCGTCAATGCCGGCTTCTCCACTGAGGAGTCCAGCTTCCCGTTCCTGATCGTTTTGCGCAAGGTGTCCCAACAGAAACATCCCCCCACCGACTCCTGCCATAGCCGCCAGTCCGGCATTGGAGACAGTAACCGCATGTGAAACGGTCGTGGGATTCGTGGGAACGTGCTTTTCGATAGCCGTGTCGCTCGCGACCAAGGCCGCGCCGGCAAAAGCCAGCGGCACCGCCCAATGCAAATCCGTCTCGGTCATGTGGAACGGCGCCGACCAGAAGTTTTCTTGGTCCAGAAAGAGATTGTGCGGAAGTGATCGCAAGTTGACTGGGGGCAGCGAGAAATCAGAAGAGTGCACATCAGGCTTTGGCGAAGCAGTGGGAGCATCTTTATTGTCCGGCCGAACCTGTGCGCAAGCGATGGAGCTCCAGCCCACGACTACGGCCATGAGCCAGCACCCCACGAGAACAGCGTTGACATAGCGATATCCGGTCGCCGGCCTTGTAGTCAAGGATTCAGGAAACTCCATCTCACGTCTCTTTCAAAATCTTTACTCCACGGAAGCCCTCTGGAAGCTGGTAACACATGGTAATCGTTTGTACCCCTAAGATGGGGACCGTGAATTCGTATCAGGATCTCGAATGCATTCAAAGCTAGCACGAAACCGAATCAGACCCAAGAATGGCTGATCGGATCACCCCCCCCGCTCACGCTGTGGTGGGATGCACATTGAGTTTACAGCTACGGACCCTGATAGAATCAGTCTCAAGTTAAAGCTGCGAATTCGATGATTCAAACGGAAATCCAACACGAACCAAGTGTCGGCGCAATTAACGATTCGTCGCAGGTAGAAGCCGATGTTTCGATGCTTGATATCGTTGTTCTCCTTCTGGAGCACAAGCGCTTCATTTTCCGCTTTGTGCTGGTAGCCGCTGTCTTGGCAATCGTGGTCGCCCTCGTGCTGCCCGTGCGATACGAGGCCAAGATTGTGCTGCTTCCTCCCGCACAGAATTCGTCCATCAGTTCGGCAATCTTGGGGCAACTCGGAGGCTTGGCATCGTTGGGATCGCTGGCCTCGCTGGCTGGCGGGAGCCTGGGTAAGACCCCGGCCGATATGTACGTTTCCTTCCTGACCAGCCGGACTGTCGAAGACGCGATGATCCAGCGATTTGGCCTGATGAAGGAGTACCACAAAAAGCGAATGTCGGACACGCGAAAGGAGTTCGAGCACCGCACCACGGCCATGGCCGGTGCCAAGGACGGGCTGATCCGCATCTCGGTCGAGGACCACGATCCGAAGCGGGCCGCCGAGCTGGCCAACGGCTACGTGGACGAATTCCGGAGACTCTCGGCCGCCCTGGCAATCACTGAGGCGGCGCGGCGGCGGCTGTTCTTCGAGCAACAAGTTCAGCAGGCCAAGGATAAGCTAACCGAGGCCGAAGAGGCTATGACGAGAACTCAACAATCCACTGGCGTTTTGCAGATTGACAGTCAGGCACGATCGCTAATCGAATCCGCCGCCATCTTGCGGGCTCAAGTAGTGGCCAAACAAGTGCAGATTGAAGGCATGCGGTCCTTCGCTACTGACGACAACCCCAATGTCATCCTCGCCAAACAGGAACTTGCCGCGCTGCAATCGCAACTCGAACATGTAGCGGGATCGCATAGCGACACCGGGTCGGACATCAATCTTTCGAAAGGGAGAGTGACACAATCCGGGATGGAATACCTCCGTCGTTTTCGCGACCTCAAGTACCAGGAGACCGTTTTCGAGTTGCTGGCAAAGGAATTTGAAATCGCTAAACTTGACGAGGCGCGGGAAGGGTCGATTATCCAAGTGGTGGATGCTGCCGTGCCTCCGGATAAAAAGTCGTCCCCGCATCGGACTCTGATTGTGATGGCGAGTACAGTCCTGGCTTTTTTTGTGGCTGTGTTCTGGGTCTGGCTGCGGAAACGGTTGGACGCTGCCTTCGAACTGCCGGAGAATCGGCAACGCCTGCGAGCAATCAAAAAGCTCTGGAGAGCGAAACAGGAGCCGGTATAATAGCTCTTAAGCCTACATTCCGATTGTGACGTCATTCCAGGTCATCAACCTTGATACGGGCTTTCCTGTATTTGCCGCATAGTTTGATACGCTTAAGATATACTTTAACTATGCGTGTTTTGTTTTTGAATCCACCTTTTCACCCACGTTTTTCGCGGGAGCAGCGTAGTCCTGCAGTTACCAAGAGTGGAACGTTATATTACCCCAAGTGGTTGGCGCACGCAGCCGGGGTAGCGATCAAGAATGGGCATGACGTAGATTTGATCGACGCTCCCGCTTCCGGTTATTCTGTACAGGCGGTCATCGACCGTATCGGGTCCAAGAATATAGAAGCCGTAGTTTGCGATACTTCCACGCCCAGTATTCTCAATGACATCAGCGTCATCAATTCTCTCGTTTCCGCCAAGCCCTCGCTGCATGTGATGATGGTCGGGCGGCACGTGTCGTCGCTTCCGAAGGAGACGCTTGCCATGTCGGCCTCACTGGAGGCTGTCGCAATCCGCGAGTACGAGTACACGGTGCGCGATTGGCTGGATGCGAAGGCTTGTGGCGCCGATCTTTCCGGGGTCGACGGGCTCGTGTGGCGTCGCGCAGCGACGGGCGAGATCGTCAGCAACAAGGTGCGGGAAGCCATCAAGAATCTTGATGAGCTGCCTTTTGTCTCCGAAGTCTATAAGCGATTTTTGCACACGCCAGACTACTTCTACGGCCACTCGCTATGGCCGCTTGTGGTTTTCGATAGCAGCCGCGGGTGTCCCTATCACTGCTCGTTCTGCGTCTACCCACAGGCCTTCAGCGGGCACACCATGCGCTACCGCTCGGTGGCCAATGTGGCCGACGAGTTTGACTTCGTCTCCCGGGAAATGCCTGAGATCAAGACGGTGATGCTGGAAGACGATACCTTCATCATCAGCAAGCCGCGCACGATGGAATTGGCCAACGAATTGATCCGCCGCGGCAACAGACTTCCATTCGACGCCAATTGCCGCGCCGATATCGGGTCCGAGGGTGAGCTGCTTTCCAAGCTGCACCAGGCCGGTGCTCGCCTGTTCTGTGTCGGGTTTGAGAGTGGCGACGTCGAAGTCATCAACGGCATGAAAAAGAACAATGATGACCGCCGCGACGCCAAGTATCACGAAGAGGCCCATCGCTTTGTCCGGCGCTGCCGCGAGGCGGGCATCATGGTGCATGGGTGCTTCATGGTTGGCAATTTGAATGAAACGCCCGCCAGCATGGAAAAGACGCTGAGCTTCGCCAAGAAGCTTCAACCTGATACCGCCCAATTTTTCCCGATCATGGTGTATCCGGGTACGACCGCGTACGAGGAAGCCAAGAAGCGCGATTACATTCAGATCGAAGACTGGGGCGCGTGGTTAACAAAAGACGGCCTTCACAACAGCGTCGTTACCCTGCCGAACATCACCCACGAGCAGTTGGTCAGTTTCTGCGACCGGGCCCGGCGGAGTTTTTATCTCAGTCCTTCGTATCTTTTCTACAAAATGAAACAGTCGCTGAAAGATCGCCGCGAACTGCAGCGCAATCTCAAGGGCTTCATCACGCTGTCGAAATATTTGTTGCGCGGCAGCCGGCACGAGAAAACCGAGGCGCCCCGGCAGACGCCTCGCCAGGGTGGCATCGGTCCAGTCGCAAGCGTTCCAGGCAGCGACTAGATTGCGGTCACTTCCGTCGTTGCGGTTGGGCGCTCGACATTTGATCCTCGGTCCGCTTCCATGCCGGTTTCATTCGCGTTCTGCAAGGGGTGAACTATCGAAGCTAAGTCAGTGTCGATTATCATCCCGACGTTCAATGGTGCCTCCCGCATCGACAATTGTCTTGATGCATTGCTGAAGCAACAGACGGTCGACCGGGATGTGGAAATTCTAGTCGTCAACGACGGCTCGACCGACAATACGGCGGACATGGTCACGCGCTATTCCGGGATTCGCCTTGTTTCCCAGGCGAACGCGGGGCCAGCGGCCGCTCGCAATCGCGGCGCCTCGGAAGCCCGGGGAACGATCATCCTGTTCACCGACGATGATTGCGTGCCCCTGTCGAACTGGCTGGACGCCATGATCAAACCCTTCGATGATCCAGAGGTCGTTGGAGCGAAGGGCGTCTACCGCACCCGTCAGAAGAGTCTGGTTGCCCGCTTTGTGCAGGTCGAGTACGAGGACCGTTACCGCATGATGGCGGATCTGGACTCCATCGATTTTATCGACACCTACTCTGCGGCGTTTCGACGCGACCGCTTCCTAGAGATGACTGGTTACGATACCTCTTTCCCGGTGGCCTGTGCCGAGGACGTCGAACTCTCCTACCGGATGTCGGCGCGCGGATGGAAGATGAAGTTCGTACCCGCGGCAATTGTTTACCACACCCACCCCGACACGCTCTGGCAATACCTCAAGAAGAAATACAAATTCGCTTTCTGGCGCGTGCTCGCAGTTCGCAAGAATCCCAGCAAGGCAGTGAAAGACAGCCATACGCCTCAGCTTATGAAGCTCCAGCTTCTGTTCGCGCCTGCGTTCCTGGTTGCGGCAGCATTCGATCTGGTAGTGTGGCCGGCGATCCCAGCCTCGGTGCTCGTATTTGCCGCTTTTCTACTCAGCACGCTGCCCTTCGCACTGCGGGCGCTCGGAAAAGACCCCATCGTGGGATTGCTTGCTCCGGCATTGCTTGCAGCTCGGTCCTGCGCGCAGCTGTTGGGGGTGAGTGCCGGCTTCATCTACGCTCGCCGTACACCCGTCGAGTCCCGATCAAGATCGCCCGTATAAGCTTTGGCGGGCTGAGCCGCAAGCGAAACAATCCGATGCATCATGTTTATTGATTCTACTGGACCTTCTTGAACAGTCGTTTGTTCTTCAGCGAAAATTGTCCAAGCTGGCGCTGACCTATGAGGCAGTTGTCAAACCACTGCACGACAGAAATTCCACGCAACCAGATTCGAAACGACGAATACCCAGGCAGATTCCTGATCCATCGCGGTATTCTTGTAGTTGCAGTTTTGCCGTTCGAAAGCCAGGCGGCGGTGTAGTCGCTCTGCATCGGAGATTTGACAAAAAGGCGTGATTCCATTTTTTTACGCGCATCGAAGAACAACATGATTGGACGCTTTGTCATTAGTCCTACCCGGCATTGAGCAATGGCGGGATCTACGACCTCGAAAGCATTGGATATTGGAGTCAGTTCTATGCCTGGATAACGCGCTTCGAGGGCAAAAACCTTTCCCAGTTCAAAACCATTTTCGACCGTAAAAACCCGAAATATAAGTTCTGGGCTAAACTGGTAGAACCCATGGCCGCAGAGATTATTCGAAACACTGGAAGCGAAGATGATTCCACCCACCTTGGTCATTTGCATCAAATTGGCAATGGCGACTGGGAAGTTGAAGATATGTTCAAGTGATCCGGCTTCGACGACCACATCGAATCGCGCTCTAAGTTCGCCTGGAATGGGCTGGTTAAGGTCGTATAAGAGATCCGCACCTTCGTAAGCCGAGCAGTCTAATGTGTTCACTGTGGAAACACCGAGACATTCCCTGAAGAAACGGTCCGCATACTCGCCCCATTTGTAATCGGCCAGGGCTCCGGGACAGATCTTTCGAATCTCCCGCAGCTCTGAGGGATGGAGAAGCAGGGATTGCCGACCGATCATCAAAAGACGATCCATCGTGACACCAGCGCGATGAGCGTCCAGGAGCATCTTTGCCTGCCAATAAATAATTCCCAAGGAACACCTTTCCTGGTCGCGAAAGGACTAGGTACGCGGCGACGTGGACCTTGCAGACTCAATTAGACGATCCAACCCGACCTCAAGGCTGATAGAGGGCCTCCAGTCCAACTCCGTTGCGGCTCGCCCAATGTCCAAAACATTTTCTTGAACGTCGAAGCTGCGAGGTGGCAAATACTTCACCACAATCTGAGTATCAACTCGCCGCCTGATGAGATCGAGCAATTGGTTCAGTGAGACTGATCGGCCACTTCCGATATTGAACAAATGTTCGGGACCCTGGTACGAAATCGATTTGAGAAATGCCCTTACTACATCATCAACATGGACATAATCACGACGGACCGATCCGTCTCCCCAAATTTCGATCGGCTTCCCGTTCACTGCACGATGTGTGAAGTGAGATACAGCACCCAAAGGCCTCTCCAGATTCTGACAGTCGCCGTACATATTGGAAACTCGCAGGACAAGCGAGTCCAGATCCTTGAGCGCGCGGAAGAGATACAAATACTTCTCGATCGCGAGCTTGTGGATCCCGTACGAGCAAATAGGCTCCGTTGGGTGATTTTCTGGAATTGGATTTTGTCTGGGCAGACCATAAACTGTGCCGCCGGAAGAAATGAAGATCAGACGCCGGACACGGCACTTAACCGCGCTCTGGATCATACGAACGCTGCCCACCAGGTTCGATTCCAGATCGAAGGCCGCATCCAGGTTCGAGGTGGACGGATAGGTCGAACTAGCTAGATGAAATACAAGATCCGTGCCAGCGATTGCGGGAGTGGCAGTGTCAGTTCCAACGTCCGCACTAATCCAATCCACATCGGACCACCACGGCTGAGCTATACCCTTAGGACGGCCCGTCCGCGAGACCGACCTTACGTTATAGCCCGCCGTTAAGAGCTGCATGCACAGGCGCTGTCCCAGAAAGCCGCTTCCGCCGAAGACCACGCACCCCAATGTCCTAGACATGTGGCGTCAGCTTGAGTTTGCTTTCTTTGGTTGTAAGAAGCGCAGATTCAATCGCTCTGATTTCTCTCGCCCAATCGGACGATTCGACGAATGCAAACCCGGCTTCAATCTTCTTAAGCCGCAACTCGTCTGTTTCAAGAAGTTCGAGGATGGCGTCCGCTAGCGATTTAGGATCCGCCTTCGCCAATTGCGCCGTTTGGTCGCTTAGTAACCATTCGTTGTTTGGACCCTCGTTGGACACTACAGCGCACCCGCAAGCCATCAACTCCAAGGGCAAAAGAGATACGTTCGTGTGAGATAGGACCAATCCAACATCACAACTACGATAGAGGGCTCCCAATTCAGAAAGAGCAAGAACTCCCGGACAAATAGCAGGAAACGGCAGGTTGAGGGATTGGCCTGGGAATCCGACCAAGACGAACTCAACATTCCGCATCTTCTGAGCTACCAGCGATAGCGCGAGAATGCCTAATTCAAATCCTCTTCGCTCCGTTTCCGGACGGGCATAGAATAAGACGCGTTTTTTGCCTGAAGGTAGCAACCGGTTACCGGCGCTGGCATAAATTTCGCGGTCATAGGAAAAGCCAAAAACTGAACAGTCCATATTGAAGTCCTGGCGCAGCACGCTTGCAATCCAGTCTCCGGCCGTGATTCCTCGAAAGCCAAAGTGATAGGTCTGCCGAGCGAACTCGTGCAAACTGCCCGGTGCATGGAACATGAATTCCAAGTCCTGCACAAAATAAAATTTCTGTGCTGTATTGCCTACCCCACGGGCTGCATACGCCGTGGGCCATGAGGTGGCAATGAGAGCATCGGAGTCTTTAATGTTTTCCGAAAGTACTTCCACCTCCGCTTTGACGGGAAAATACCAATTCCGGATGTGCTCTTTGGCCGGGATTGAACCTCGCGGCAGCCTGTTCAAAACATAGACACGATTTTCGTGACCCCAAGTCTCCAATTGCTGAATGGTTCGAAATATATTTACCAGACCACCGTTCGCTGGGGCTATGCCTGGCAGAATCCAGTTGAGCCGGAGCGGACCGGAATACGTAGCTGACAGGTAAGCTTGACGCTCTTCCGTTAACACCATTTCAAAATCTGGGAAAATCGTGGGCGGAACGCGAAAATATCGCCCCGTAAGGAACGTAGCAAACGTGTTTATGCCGTAGCGGAGTCCTTTGCTGCGGGAGATTTTCAGCAGCTCCACGAGTCGCGAATCGTTGAAATTCATTGACTAGTTATGCAGAGCTCAGATTTTATCGCAAATTGATTAAGCATTTCCTTCATTAGCATGCCACAACCTGCGGTATTTGTTAAATGTTAGCGAGCCGCCTCCCAGGCCTAAGACAACAATTATGACTAAATACCCTGCGACCATCCCCAACGCACCGGAAATCATGGCAAAGAAGTAGTTCGAGATAAGAACGGCGACAGCTATGGACAGAGAGAGCTGGAAAAGTTTTTCCTGTTTATGTGCCCTCAAATAAATGGCCATCGACGCAAAAATGTGGTTAAGGAGCGCCGCGATCAGCAAAAGCGCAAATGGTACTGGACTCAGCAGTTTCTCCGCGTAGCGGTCGTGGGTGGAATGGAGGTAGGTGGTAGCTGACCAGATAGCGATGATTCCCAGCCCTGCCACAAGAACAGAGTGCCGCAGAGCTTTGAAAAACAATGCATCCAGCTGCAGGTATTGTTTTTGCGCGATAAGCGTTCCGAACGGTGCATTTTTTGTCGACACCCAAGCCATCGCTATCACCATCACAGCATTTGCGAAGCTTAGCGACATACCCATCTTGCCGGCAGCCACGGGCCCTTTAAAAGCAAACAGAAATGGGTTGAATGTTTGGTAAACGAAATACCCCGAAATCCAGCTAATCGCGATTCGCCATTGGAAAGGCCAGATCTCATTCTGCCAGGATATTTGCCGGTCTCCTGTCTTGTGCGTCAGCAGATCGAACAGCAAACCGCGTCTGAGAAAGAGCCATGTGGCACCGACCGCGACTTGGCCTGCTATAACCGCCGCGGGGGCATAGAGTCCGTGGTGGGTGATTAGTGTTGCCCACGCCAGCAGGCTTCCGACGATTGCCTGCATCCAGCGCATGTGGGCAATGTTGGAGACGAAACCGCAGCCTTCAAAAAAAGAATACAAAGGATCTAACTGAAAAGCGAAAACCGCCGCGGTCGCTGCTGTGATCCATGGACCACGCCATGGAACGGTGTCTCCCAAATGCTGATGGGAAGAAAAGAAATAAAGGCCAGCTGGGATAAGAGCCAAGCCGAGAAGCAAGGCCCCGACTCCGTACCAGCGCACTGATAGTTGCAATACGGAAGCCAATCTGGCGTGGGCTGTTTCGTCTCCTGTTACCGTGCCATCGGGTTCGATGGATAGGCGGGCCCGCTCGTGACTTGCGTGTTGCAACACGACCTGGGAGAAGCCCAGCTCGAAAACCATTTGTAGAGCGATCAAGCTCGTGTAGGTATAGTAGTACCCCTGCTCCGCAGGCGAGAGAAAACGCGCAATCAGGAAAACAGTGATCAACCCGGACCCGCTGGTCCATGCTCGGGCGAGTACCGTGAATACGACGGCCCGATCCAACCCGAGGCCAAGTCGTGCCGAACTCAGCCATCGCTCCATTGTGGAAGGAGGGGAGGAGGGGTTGCTGATCTCTTTTACATCCATGGAAAATGCCTGTCTCTCCAGCTCGGCAGTCTTTATGCTTTTGTAAAACCCTGATTGATTCTATTTGATTGTGGCCCCTCAATTTGTTGCGAACCTCCTCAGGCCGTGCCTTTCGCTGTTCCTCATGGCTTTATGATCCGTAGAGTGCCCGGCCTGCATATTCGACAAGGCCGGATGTTTTTTGTTCGCATGCTTCATCGACATCCTAGGCTGGGGGTGGGGCCGGGCTTCGAGTTTTCTCGTCGCCGACGCCCAGGGGCGGGCCATGCTTTTATATGCTCCACGCGATCCCGGAGAAATACACCGGTCACAGGGTCAGGAACTGCTGCTAGGTTGCGCGTAATCGCAATTGTGTCAGCGAGCCACCAAATCCTTCGCGATACTGTTCCACCCCGTCGAGTAACGCCAATAATCGCCGTTCAAAGTTTGCCGGAGAACCAGCGGAATCCGGGCAATTCTAGGGCCCGGCAATCGGGCCCGGTGTTCAAGATGAGAGATTTTTCGCTTCACCTCGTTTAGTGCGCATTCGGCAGATGGGAATCTTGCCCGGTGTTTTTCGAGCCTGTCGCGGAACTCATGGAAGCGTTCGACCTCGTCGAGGTAGGAGTTCGCCATCGTGGTCCTAGCTTTCCGCATTCGTTCCCGCAGAGTCCGCGGTCCCGGCCCTACCTGCTGCCCCCGATGCTTGCGATACTGCATCAGTGGATCCGAAATTATTTCAGACTTTCCCCGCACGGCCAGCAAGAGGGATATCCACCTGTCATGAATTTGTTTCGCGGGGATCGGCGCCAGGAGATCGAAGCACTCCCTCCGGAAGGCCATGGTCGCACCCGTCACCACCGGATGTTTCACCAGAACGTTCAGGGCGTGACCGTTTGCGAACTGGATTTGTTCGGCGCGACCGAAGGAAAACGTGGCCCAAAGGTGCGCGCCCAACGACTGGGAATCGTCGTCGATCATATCGGCATCGCTGAAAGCCAAAATTATTTCGTTCGATCGGGAAAAAGCTTTCTCGATCCGTCCGAGCTTGTGCGGATACCAAACATCGTCTTGATCTGCCAGCGCGACGATCGTGCCCTGACACATCGAAATCGCTTTCTCAAAGTTCTTAGTCGATCCGATATTCTTGTCATTGATCACGAATCGGGTGGGAAAGGCCGCACGCCGGGCAAACTCTCTTACAATTTCGGCGCAGCCGTCCGACGACCCGTCATCGCAGACCACGAGTTCGTCCGGAGGCCTGTACTGGGCGGCAATGCTCGCCAGTTGCGCGCCGAGAAACCGCCCACCGTTAAAGGTGCACATCGCCACCGAAAGGCTAAGGCCCAATGTCTCTCCTCCAGATCATCGAGGCACCCGTCCAAACAATCAATTGGAAGCCCACGAGGACTCGGCAAACACGGCTGCGGCATCTGTATGCGCCGTGCTGGTTACCTATCAACCCGGATCAAGGTTCATCTACATCGCCGCACTGTTAATCTCCTGCGGTGCTCTTGCGGGCCATGGGGCAACTAAATATTATCATCCTTAGGATTGCTCTTGAGGTGACGAACCATTCCGCAGGACGGGGTTTTACATAACCTGGAGGCTTGCGGCTTGACGCACTATGCGGCCGACTCACCTTCGACCTGGCATGAGAGCAGGACGATGCTCTTTGACCGTGCCAAAATGGTGTTGGCGGGCGACAACAGATGGAGGAAGTCTCGGGCCAAGAGCGACAGACGCTATGGGAGGGAAATTTGGCAAGCCGATTGAACCTTAGGCCAAAGATCTCAGTATGCATTGCGTCCTATCAAGGCGAACGCTACATCGGTTTGCAGTTGCGCTCCATTCTCGATCAGTTGTCCCCTGACGATGAGGTCATTGTCGTCGATGATGGTTCCACGGACGGTACGTGCGGCGAAATATCGGCGTTCCACGATCCTCGTATCGCCCTTATTCGGAATACCGACAACCGGGGTGTTCTCTGTGCCTTTGAGACTGCGCTTCGCCGCTCCGCGGGTGTGATCGTGTTTCTCAGCGATCAGGATGATCTTTGGCTGCCGAAAAAGGTTGAAGTGGTTCTAGATGCATTCGCCCAGGATCCCGACCTGATGCTGGTTGCGAGCGATGCAATACTCATCGATGAGGAGGGCGCGAAGATTGGGGATTCCTTCTATGCTAAGCGAGGCAAATTTCGAGCTGGACTATGGTCGAATCTGCTGATCGGAAAGTTCCATGGATGCACGATGGCATTTCGTTCAACTCTTCTGCGCAGCGCGCTGCCTTTCCCTGCGGGAAGGCTAGTGCATCATGACACTTGGATCGGGTGCATGAACGCGCTGATTGGCGGTAAAACCAGATATATCGCTGAGCCTCTCGTCGCCTACCGGCGGCACTCGACAAACGTCACTGGCAGGATAAAGTTGAGCAATTATATAAGACTTAAAATGAGATCTCAGATGTTCCTGGGACTGTTAACGTTCTGGGTGATAGGCTGGCGCAAGAAAGCGAGCTAGACAAGCGTGCTGATCTTGCGCTCGAGATTGTCTCGTGAAACCGGTGACATTGTAGCGCCCATGTTGAGAAAACTGCAATACAGCTGCCTGGTCGGAAGCATCGGCTTGATAGCCGCCGACCGCATCGATCTACTTGCCGGACGTGGTCCGTTCATACTCACTCCCTTCTTGGTTCTTGCGCCGCTAGTCCTTTTAATTAGTGTCTTGCGGGTGGAGCCGGCTAGGATGTTTCGCTTTACACTCACGGCGCCCATCCGGCGACAGGCCCCTTTCCTTATCGCGTCCGGGCTGTTTTTGCTTCTTTCGTTTGCTTCCGTCCCAATCGGCCTTGACCCGGAGAGAGGCTTGGTCGCTTTTGTTGATTTGTTCCTTGTGGCTGTATTGGGATATTACATTTCACTGCAGATATTGGAAGAGCCGGCGCAGGAAAAATTGATTGTATGGTCCGTTACATTCGGATTGAGCGTATACATAATGTTTTGCATTGCAGAGTTCATTGCGTGGAGGCATGGAGTTGTCATGAGCGCCGAGCGAAATGGCCCATGGCTGCAATCGATATTTGCACCTAGCACGTTGGGACCTTGGGCGCCAACGCTGTCTGGAACTGCATACGACTCCAACCGCGCCGGCTTCGTGTTAACCATGTATCTGGCTCTGCTCGACAAGTTCGCGGCCAAGTCGCGCTACACGCCGGTCCTTCGTTTCGCGATCGCATTTCTTATCTTTCTGACCCTGTCGAGATCTGGCACGCTCTGTTGGTTGGCGTACTACCTATTCTCCCGGACTTTCTGGACGCGTCTGGCGTCGCGGCGGGTGTTAGTACGGGTAGCGGCAATCGTCATCGTTGGTTCACTGGTTTTCGCTGCATACCAAAAGGAAATGATTGAACTGGCGGAAGCGTGGGAGATCGCGGATGCCGTTTCTACCAAGATGTCAATGGACCCGGGCAGCTCGGGAGAAAGTCACATTCTTTTGATCGAACGGGGTCTCAAAACCTGGCTAACCTCAACGAAAACTATTATCACCGGCATCGGATACGCGGCTGCACCAAAAGTCCTGGGAGATTTCTTCGGAACCGACAAACGCGGAAACTTTCACAGCTTATATGTCACCACTCTCGCTGAAATGGGATTACCCGCGTTTGTAGTTTTAGTGTTCCTCCTCGGTTATCCAATCATCGGGAGGAGGGGCGTTATACCGTGTATGGCCGCCATCATGGTTTTTAACGTCAGCTATCAAACTGAGACGGAGCCGATGCTTTGGCTGATGCTTGCGCTTTTGTGGTCGTATGAACGGAGGATTCCACTAAGGCTGCGAACTCTTACTCTCGTTCGGCAACCCGCTGAGTGACCGGCCTGCACTGTCCTGAGGTAGGCATCAATTCTTCGGAGTGGAATAAGACGCACGTTTCTGTGAGACTTGGCAAAGTATATGCTGGCGGCGCGAGTTTTTCGGCGATTGAGAACTGGACTTGCGACAGGAGGATCCGCACATGGACAAACTTGGACTCACAGAATTGCCCGCTGAGCTGGCCGAGCGAATTCGGGAAGAAGCACTGGAAAACGACGAACTCTACCGACAGCGTTCCCTCGAGAGTCTCGACTTGTCACGCGTCCACTATTGTCATTCCGCAATGGTGAACTGGGCAATCGAGCAAATAGGCAATCTGGAGGGAGCGCAAATCTTAGACGTCGGCATCGGCGATGGTTATTCCTCGGTCATGATGGCCTTGGCGGGAGCGCGAGTGACAGGAATCGAAGTGTCCACAGTAGCGCTCGCTCGTGCGGAATCACTGGCACGACGGCACGGCGTGGATCTGAATTTATGCGAAATGCCGGGTGAGAATTTGCGTTTCGAAAAAGACTCTTTTGACGGTGTTCTCTGCGTATCCGCCTACCACCATATGGACCAGGAGCGAGCTGCGACTGAGTTTGCCCGTGTTCTCCGGCCTGGTGGACGTTTGGTCATGATCGATCCATTCGCGACCAACCCGCCTGCCTGGTTGTATCGGCGCATTGGCAAATTGTTTTCCCGCGAAGCGACATCCAGGGAAACGCCGTTGCGAGTACGCGATCTGCGAATTCTGCGAAAGCATTTCGGCAAAGTGGAGTGGCGGGGTATGTACCTCCTATCGGTGGGCCTGATTGGCTTTGAGCGCCTTTGGAGGAACCCTGGCCCGTGGGTACACAGGGTTACCGGTGCTGCATTCAAGTGGGTCTCACCCTTGGATGCGGCAATACTGAAGGTGCCGGGACTTCAGCGGATGGCGTGGAAAATCGCGATCGTTGCACAACGTTGAGTCAGGGTGGATACGGTCGTGCCCGCCTCGATCTTGCTGCTGTATCGCACGGGCCCCAACTGAAGCTCAGCTTGGATCGCACTTGTAATTTACCCGGTAACCGCTGCTCACCGTCAGGGCCGTAGAGCGTGGTGGAAAAGTTGGTTATACCCAATGCCGCGGAACAAAGCGGCATAAAGATAAACATGTTGAACCACATTAAAAGTGTCCCCGTGAAACCACAATAGAAGTGTCCCCTTTTAGAGTTCCTTCGGCGAGGAGGGACGGCGATTGGGGAGAACGGGATTGAGCAGGAAAGAGTTGAACCGA
>Ga0182024_10003282_pt1 | contig 38758 bp, 38 predicted proteins | sample P32metaG_FD_120480 | JGI IMG/M metagenome (GOLD analysis project Ga0182024, IMG submission 120480) | Permafrost microbial communities from Stordalen Mire, Sweden - P3-2 metaG (Illumina Assembly) | ecosystem: Environmental > Terrestrial > Soil > Wetlands > Permafrost | place: Sweden: Stordalen...
GGGAACCCGCCGAGACCCTTTAGGCATCTCCGCATGGCGGAGCGTCGCACACCGGATCCTAGTTCGAGTCGAGTCCCCGTTCATTCAGCATTGGTTCAAAAATCGGTTACCGCCATCACCAACTCCGCAGGCCAGCTTTCATCTGTGATGCTAGGAGAACTCCCGGTGAATTAGCAATAGCCCGACCGCAAATAGTTGGCAGATCACTTGCATCCAAAGTAATGTCGCCCGAGGATTCCCCGCTTGCAATCCGCCCGCCTGTGCAAAAAGGCTCCAGGAGTACGGGTTCAATTAAGGGTGGTTAACATCCGATTGACTATGAAAGGTTGTTGCTCGAGATGCGGCTGCCTCCAGACGGCAGCGCTAAAGAAGAAGACTCACGGAGAGCCTCCGGGGCTATCCCGCCTTGCGTTTCTCGTCCAACACTTCATCCAGCGCATTGGCTAATAGATGCGCCCGCTTCTGGTAATCGGTTGCTCCGCTGTCCTGCTTCCGCTTCAAAAGATGATACTCGTCGGCGATATTCAGCGCTGCCAGCACCGCCAGCCGCACCGTGTCAATCGTGTTCGTCGCCTCGGCCACCGCGCGCATCTTCGCGTCTACATACTCGGCGAGCTTCAAAATATACTCCGGATCAGACCCTCGCAGGTTATAAGCCTGATCGAAGATCTCCACCCGCACGCTGCTATTCTGCGCGTCCTTCATCGGGGAATCTTTAGTAGCGGTAGCCATAACCGTAACCTTCGTCACTTGTCATTCCGAGCAACGCGAGGAATCTGCCTTCAGCGTCCCACTGTTGCACGTTTACAATTCACTGAACACGCGCACCTCTGCGCAGCCCGGAAGGCCGCAGCAGTCCCTAGCTCGCCCGCTCCTCTGCAATCGACTCAATCTGCTCCAGCATCTTCTCCACCCGCCCGCGAATCTCTTCCCGCTCTTTCCGCAACTGCACCGCTTCGCGCCGCAACGCGGCCAACTGCTCTTCACGCTCTTCGAGTTGCTGCCGCACGCGCTGCGCATCGCGTTCCGCCGCCGCCTGTGCCTGCCGCGCCGACTTGTACATCTCAATCGTGCGGTAAATTTTCTCTTCCAGCGCCTGGAAATCGTCCGCCGGAACCTGCTCCGTCACTTGTTCCACTGCATTCAACGCCATGATTGCACTTTTCCAGAAAGGATTTCAAACTTTCCGCAGTATACTCCTCCTCGCTGTGAATCAAGCGGGCAGGTTCGGACCTTCGTTGTCGTCACGCCCGTCGTAATTTCCCCAGCTTCCCGGCCGCCGCATCCAGCGTCTCCACCTTTTTGCAGAACGCAAACCGCACCTGCCGCGCCCCATCCCGCGCATCCCGATAAAAACTCGACCCCGGCACCGCCGCCACTCCAATGTCTTTCACCAGATACTTAGTAAACGAAACGTCATCGTCAAACCTAAACCCCGAAATGTCCGTCATCACGTAATAGGCGCCCCGCGGACGAAAACACTTGAACCCCGCCGCCTCCAGCGCCGGAATCAAATGATCCCGCCGCACTCTGTATCCCTCCGCCAGCTTCGCATAGTATTCCGGTGGCAAACTCAACGCCGCCGCGCCCGCCTCCTGCAGGGGCGCTGGAGCGCCGACCGTCAGGAAATCGTGTATCTTGCGGATCGCATTCGTGATTTTCTCCGGCCCCACCGCCCATCCCACGCGCCATCCTGTAACGCTGTATGTTTTCGACATTCCGTTGATCGTAACCGTCCGCTCCCGCATCCCATCGAGAGAGGCCATCGAAATGTGCTCGGTCCCGTCAAACAGAATATGTTCGTAAATCTCATCCGTAATCGCGAGCACATCGAACTCCACGCACAGATCACGAATCAATTCCAGTTCAGCCCGCGTGAAAACTTTCCCAGTTGGATTGTTGGGAGTATTAACGATAATAGCCTTAGTGTTCTTATCGAACGCCGCCCGCAATTCTTTCCGATCAAAACTCCACTCGCCTCCGTCGCTCAATGGCGGACGCAGCTTCACGAACCGTGGCCGCGCTCCACTAAGCACTGAATCCGGGCCGTAGTTTTCATAAAACGGTTCGAAGATCACGACCTCATCACCTGCGTTACAAACCGCCAGCAGAGTCGAGATCATAGCCTCGGTCGATCCGCAACAAACTGTGATCTCTCTCTCCGGATCCACCGCAATCCCTTGCCACACGCCCATCTGCCGCGCGATCGCGTTGCGCAAATTCTTGGCGCCCCAGGTAATCGCGTACTGATTGACATTGCCATCAATCGCCGCCCGCGCCGCCTGCTTGATCTCCTCCGGGGCCGCAAAATCCGGAAACCCCTGCGCCAGATTCACCGCCCCATAAAGCATCGCCTGCCGGGTCATATCCCGGATCACCGACTCGGTGAAATGTGACACCTTGTCGCTAAGAAATTGTTTCGTTGGATTGGACAGAGAGAAAGTAACATCCGCCATAGCTGGCAGATTAGCACAAGAAAGATGACTAGACGATGAGGTCAAAATGAATCTGTCATCTTGAGCGAAGCGAAGGACCTATGCAACCTGGCGGCATCATGGCGCACACTAAGTCCGCTGCACTCCCCCCAACGATTTAAGCGCCGCAACAATCTTCGCAGACCACTGGGCGATCTGCTCATCGCGCAGAGTTCCTTCATCCGACCGCAGCTTAGCCCGCAAAAGAATCGAATACTTTCCCGCCCCAATAGCCCCGCCCCGGAAAATCTCCACGGGTTTGAATTCACGGAGTTCTGGTAAATCCAGTCCCATGGCCGCACGCCGCATCGCCTCAAACTCCACTTCATCCCCAAACACAAACGAAAAATCCCGGTCGACCGCCGGATATCTTCCCAGCGGCACGAACCGCACCGTCCGTGATCTGAGCGCGTGCAGTAGCTCTAAATCGATTTCCGCCAGAAAAACGTCCTGCCGTAGTTTGCGCTCCGCCTTAACATCCTCGGCGATCTGGCCGAACTGCGCCACCATGGCGCCATCCATCAGCGCCCGCGCCGATCGTCCCCGATGAAAATGTTCCGCTGTCTTCCGGTCGAAGCTCAACTCGCGATGTGCAAATGCCGCCAGCAGGTTTTCCACGTCCCCCTTGAACGAGCGGAATGCCTCTGCCGCCGCAGCCTGTTCGCCTTTGCTAACGTCCAGTGTCCCTCCCACTGGCAGCGACGCGTTCACCGCCGCTAAAGTCGCGCCCAGGCACAAGCGCGCAGGCTCCACCCGCACGCCGGCCGGCATTTCGTAGACTCGGCCCATCTCAAATAACCGGACGTTTTCTGAGTCGCGATTCAAATTCCACGCCAGCATGTCCAACATGCCCGGCGCCATCGATGTCCGCATCACCGATGCCTCTTCGCTCAACGGATTCTCCAGTTCCAGCACCGAAGCAGAAGAAAACAACTCTGCGTCCGCATGCGAAATAAACGTGAGCGATACAGCCTCGTTGTATCCCAGCGCCAACGCCCGCGCCCGCAAAGTGGCGTCCGTAGCCGCATTCGGCGGTTCCACTACCGCGCCACTGTAAGCCGGCAAGGTATTCTCGAACTTGTCGTAGCCATGCAACCGCGCGATTTCTTCGATCACATCAATCTCGCGCTCAACATCCAGCCGCCAGCTCGGAATCTGTACCCGGAACAGCGCGTCGCCTTGTCCTTCTGGGATCAATGTGAATCCAAGCTTCTTCAGGATGCGAACAATCTCGCCAACCTCCAGATTTCCGCCCAGAATGCGTCGAACCTCGGAAAGCCGAAGCACGACCGGAGCCAGGTCGATCTGTCTCGAGACCACATCGACAACCTGGCCGACTAACTCTCCGCCGCCCGATTCCAGAATCAGGGCCGCCACCAGATCGCATGACGAAATCGTCGACTCAAAATCCGCGCCGCGCTCGAAGCGGTGCGAAGCGTCAGTGTGCAGCCCATGCCGCCGCGAACTCTTCCTCACGGTCACCGGATCCCACCAGGCCGACTCGATCAATACATTCCGCGTCTTGCCCGTGATCATCGTGTCGAAACCACCCATCACTCCGGCAAGCCCGACTGGCCGATCGGCGTCGGCGACCACCAGATCTTCAGAAGTCAGTTTGCGCTCGACGCCATCCAACGTCTTCAACCTCTCACCTGTTTTTGCTTTGCGGATAATTAGCTTCTCGCCTTCGAGCAGGTCCATATCAAAGACATGCGTAGGCTTGCCCATTTCCCATAAAACATAATTGGTAGCATCAACGGCATTGCTGATGGGTCGCTGGTCAAGCAGTTGCAGACGATGGGCAATTTTCTCGGGAGAGGCCTTAATCTCAGTTCCGCGAATGATGCGAGCAGAGAAGCGAGGACAAAGCTGCGGCTCTTCCACTTGAATCGGGAAAGGCGGATGGTGCGACGATTTTGCTGAGGGCTGAGAGCTGAGAGGTGAAAGGTGTTTCAACGGCAGGTCATAAACTGCAGCCGCCTCCCGCGCCACGCCATAATGATTCATCGCGTCGGGGCGATTCGTGCCAATTTCCATCTCGAACACAGTGTCCGCCCCCGACCCGCTGATCCCTTCGACAGCGATTCCGACCCCAGTCAAATCCTCAGCCAGTCGCCGGTCATCGACGGCGAGATCGACGAAGTCGCGAATCCAACGTGGAGAAAGTTTCATTTATAGCCTCGGCCTGAATTCGCCGGCTGTAGTGCCTAATGGCAGGTATCCTTCGGCGCGAAGAACGCGCCTCAGGATGACAGAGAGTGGGACAAGCTTCACGCCCACTGTCCCAAAAATCGCACATCCCCCTGAAAGAACAACTGCAAATCATCCACCCCATACTTCAACAAAGCGATCCGGTCCGCGCCCATGCCGAACGCGAATCCCGAAACCTTCTTCGGATCATAGCCGTTGTCCTTAACGAACTCGAACACGTTGGGATCGACCATGCCGCACCCGAGAATCTCAATCCACCCGGTCTGCTTGCACGGACGGCACGGCGCGTTATCCGTCCCGCGCTTCCCACTCCCGCCGCAGATGAAGCAGGAAACAAACATCTCCGCGCTGGGCTCAGTAAAAGGAAAGAACGACGGCCGAAAGCTGGTCTTCACGCTCGATCCAAAGAATTCCTTCATGGCATGATCGAGCGTACCCTTCAGATCGCCGAACGTGATGTTGGTGTCAACCGCCAGTCCCTCGATCTGATGAAACATCGGCGAGTGGCTGGCATCCGGAGGATCGTTGCGATGCACCGTGCCGGGAATCACAATCCGGATTGGCGGCCGCATCTTCTCCATCGTCCGAATCTGCACTGGAGAAGTATGGGTCCGCAGCAGCAACCGCTCCCGCTGCGGCTTGCCCTGCTGACCAGCTATGAACAAACTATCCTGCGTATCCCGCGCCGGATGGTTCGGCGGAAAATTCAATGCTTCAAAGTTGTAATAATCGGTCTCGACGACAGGCCCGTCGGCGACGGAGTAGCCGAGCTTCTGAAATACGCGAACCATTTCGTTCGTCGTCTTGATGACTGGATGCTCTGCGCCGATGGGACGACGGATGCCGGGAAGGGTGATGTCAACGCCCTCCGCCGCAGCGGACGCACCGTCAGCGCGGCCAACCTGCGATCCTTCGATCAGTTCCTGAATCTGCACCTTCAACTCATTCACACGGATTCCGGCTTCGCGCTTCGCATCCTTGGGAGCGCCCTTCAACCACACATCGTTGATCTGCGTCAGGATGCCGTTCTTGCGCGCCATCCAGCGGTCGCGAAACGCCTTTAGTTCGGCATCACTGCGTACCGACCCAGCCTCGCCGGCGCACGCGCGAACACATTCGGCAGCAGCCTTCTGCAACGCTGCCGCCGAATAATCCGTCAGTCTGGAAACGGTATACGCCATTGCTCAAGAGTTGTGAGGACTTGTCATTCCGAACCGCGTAGCGGTGAGGAATCTGCTGTTCTCTCGACGCCGGCAGAAAAGCAGATTCCTCGCTCGCTCTCTCCGCGCGTTGCGCGGCTGCGAGCGGCTCGGAATGACAAGGAATCAAGGTTTGACAGCCGGAGCCCGAAGCCCGCTCCTACGCGAGCGCGCCCTTCGCCTGTTCCACCAGGCTCTTAAATGCAGGTGCGTCCTTGACCGCCAGGTCCGCCAGAATTTTGCGGTCGAGTTCCACTCCCGCCTTCTTCAACCCGTGGATGAACTGGTTGTAGCTCAGCCCGTTCAGCTTCGAAGCCGCCCCAATCCGAACAATCCAAAGCGATCGGTACTGCCGCTTCCGCTGCTTCCGTCCGGAATATGCGAACTTGAGGCCGCGTTCGACCGCCTCTTTCGCGGAACGGTAGAGTTTGGACTTAGTGAGGAAGTATCCACTGGCTCGGTCTAAGATTTTCTTGCGCTTGGCGCGGCGTTTGGTTCCGCGTTTTACACGTGGCATGGTGTTCTCCTTTTTGCTTTCTGTGTACCGGCGGCTGGAGGTAAGGATGATTCACCGTAGCGGCGATCTCTGGCCTCTTCACGCGCCGAAGCTGGGGCTGGGGGTAGGGGATAGGACTTCGAGACTCATTCGCCTCTGATCCCTAACCCCTGGGCCCTGATCCCTGGCTTTACTGATACGGAATCATCCGCTTTACTTTGCGGAGGTCGCCGTCGCTCACCAGCGTGGCTGTGCCCAGTTTGCGTTTGCGCTTGTGGGCCTTGGACGTCAGCATGTGGCGCAGGCCCGAATGTCCCCGCTTCACCTTGCCGGTGGCAGTCTTCTTGAAGCGCTTGGCAGCGCCTTTGTGCGTTTTCAATTTCGGCATAGTTCCTCTGGGATCAGCTGCCAGCCGCCAGTTGCCGGCTGTCAGTTCTTGGTATCGATTCCTGCTAAGCCTGCGAAACCGGGTTCGGAGCCGCGGCGACTGCGGCCGACGCCGGCTGCTTCTCGTTTTCTCCCGCCACCTTCTCCGGGACCAGCTTTTCTTTTTCCTGCGCCAGCTTCTTTTCCTGCTTCGCCTTCTGCTTGGCTTCTCTTTCTCTTTCTTTCTCCCGCTCGACCGCCGTCTTCTTCGGCGCCAGGATGGCGTGCAGCGTGTTACCCTCCTGCCTCGGCCGGAACTCCACGATGCTGTGCGGTTCCACGTCCTTGATCAGACGCTCGAGAATCTGCCGCCCCAAACCAGTCCGCGTCATTTCGCGGCCGCGGAAGAAGATGGTTGCTTTTACCTTGTCTCCTCCATCGAGGAAGCGGAGCACGTGATTCTTCTTGGTCTCGTAATCGTGGTCGTCCACATTAATGCGGAACTTGACCTCTTTTACGGTGATCGTCTTCTGATGCTTCTTGGCCTCGCGCTCTTTCTTCTCCTGCTGGTAGAGATATTTCCCGTAGTCCATGATGCGGCACACGGGAGGCTGCGCGGTAGGCGAAATCTCAACCAGATCCAGGTTCTTGCTGCGGGCCAACTTGAGTGCTTCGAAGGGAGGCATTACGCCGATCTGTTCGCCTTCGTCTCCGATCACGCGAATTTCGCGGGCTCGAATGCGGTCGTTGGTTCGGATAAAACGTTTGTCGATACGATCCTCCGCGCTATAAGCGACTGGGAATAATGGATTATAACATGGAGATTCGGGAGGAATGCGGCGTGCTTGCCACGGGGTGCAGTCTAGAAGCCTCGAAACAACAACTCTTCAAGGGCCATGCGTCGGACCTGCCAAAGCTCGCGCTCTTCGCCATTCACTTTCAGCCTGCACTTGCCTTCGTCGCTGAAGGTTGGGGTCATCTCAAACATTGGATCGCCTTTGTCATCGCGCACCAGAATCGCATGTTCGGAAAGGGTGAATGCTACGGACCGATGGACGTCTTTGGCCTTCAGGAGCACCGTAAAGTCTTCCCCATGCTCCGCCACCGAAAACTCATACGGGGAATTATCGGGACGCAGGGCGTTGCGAGTCTTCACGTCTTCCTCAACTTGCAATCTGAGATCCTTGAATACTTTCGGCAAAGCGCACGAGGAACGCTCGGTGACCCAGTCGAACTTAGGCGGCTCCTTGACTGTGCCGGTCTTAACTGTGTCGGTCGGGTCTTGGTCGGCCACGGCTTTGTCGGTCATGCTTCCTCGGCAGTTTTATGATGTTGGACTCTGGATCGGCGTAGATACGTTGTTGGCTCCATTCAGAGAAACAGTAAAAATCTGAACTTCACTGCCTTAGCATCCTCCGCCGATCCTCTGACACTGTTCGTCTTCGAATAGTCCAATCCTCCGACCCTGTAAAAGGGCACGCTGCATCACACTTGAGATGCTACAGTTCGCGGATTCGTATAGCTGGTCAAAATCGCACGGTGCGAAAACAATTCTGAAACTGCGCTGTTCTGTTCCAAATTGACCTGTAATCCTTTTGGACTCGTGACATTGTTCGAGTATGTATAAAAACAAGCCGAAGCCAGAAACCAAGCAGGCAACGCTCGCCCGCGTCAAAGAGGAAATGGACGAACCCCGCATGGCGGAATCCACACGGGAAGAGGACGTCAACCGGACCACGCGGCAGAAACTGGAAAAGGCGCCGTAATCACACGGCGCAAGAAGCTATCGCCACAGAGGACACAGGGCAAAAACCGGGGAACAAGACCAACCGAGGATTTTCCCTGGTCCTCTGTTGGTGGAAACTTACCGTAGAGGTTCCGCCTCGCACAGTCCGCTTCGCATCCCTGCATACATTTTGCATTTCAAGCAGCCTTTGCATCAAATCGACGTTAATTTCCCATAACTTCTTCCGAGATTAGCACGGCCTGAATGTCGACAGACACAGTAGGGAGCAATCCCATAACGAGACTGTTCAAAAAGTGACCAACTGCTGAAATTAAGAACTACCGCATCCCTGCGTGGGCTCTTCGCATCTGAAAGCCATGTTCTTCGAAACCCAGTTCGAAACGTCATCGTCTATCCATTATCGATTCCGCGCGCCATCGGAGCCTTCCCCGGCTCCAATCAAAGAACCGCCGAACCCTCCGGAGAATCCGGACGCTCCGGTGCGCGAGCCTGATCCCGACGATCCCGACCAGATCTAAGCCGGCGCTCTCCTCAAAGGCTTGGCATGACTATTTTTGCAGCAACACATCCAGCAAGCGCGCCAACTCTGCCTTGTCTTTCTCTTTCTCCTGGGGCCTCGCGACGGTGGCTGGACTGTCCTTGGTAAGCTGCGCGAGTTGTTGTGACATGATGCGCGCGGCGATGGGCTGAGAAAGGTAGATCGTGTTCCGGGGAGTCGTCAACTCCCACGTTGTTTTGTCACGGCGGACGAGTGGCCATCTCTGCCGTCCCGAACGCTGATGCACCTCCGCCTTGCCGCCCGTAAGCGAGAGCAGTTCATCGATCTGAACATCTACCCAGTTCTGGCTCCCCGCAATGTGTACCTTGCTCACCGTGAAATGGTCGAACACAATCAGCGGTTGAGGCGACTTGAAGAGGTCGCGTCCGCGGAGGCTTTCTTCCGAGTCCGCGCATGCCTGCATGAAAGCCGCGTCCACTTGAGAGGGTTTGGGATGACTCGAATGCACCGCCGCATCGAGAATAATCGTCGTACTCACCGGACTGTTCATCGCTAGCCTGGCAGAGGGCCCGGGCTGGATCGAGGAGACTTCCGGACCATCGGACACGTTGTCTTCAGCCGCGGGCTCGGGCGGTGTTGCATGCCCCACAATCGTGGGATTCAAGCTTGCTGTGCGGAGCGAACTGGAGAACTTGCCGCCTGGCGCCGCCGCTTTGACATAACGGAAAAAACGCGGCCGGCCCCGCTGTCTCCAGTACGGCGAATCGTACGATTCGACTCCCGGGCCCGAACTCAGCAGGCTGAAAAACGAATGCTGCACGGGATTGACCACAATTCCCGTATGTCCGTGCCAGACGGCCAAGTCGCCGGGTTGCGGACTGGTCACTCGCTGGAATTCGTCAATCCCCTCGTAGAGGTCGGAAGACGGCGCGTATCCATAAGAGAATCCGGCCCGCTCATAGAGTGCGTGAACCAGGTGAGAGCAATCGGAAGGCGCTGCGCGATGGCGAGACTCGAGCGCGGCTCCCAGAATCGCCAAACCCTCGTCCGGAGTCAGCGGACGGGACTCACCCGTGGAGTGCAAGTCAGGGTCTACGCGCGTGGCTCGAGAAGCCCTGTTCAACGCTGCCTGCTTCTGTTGCGCCCATGTGGCCGGTATAGCAACCAGGCAGAACAGAAGTAAAGCGCCTTTGGCATAGAACCGCATAACGTATTGAAATCGCTCTTCCCAGGGCGGCACAGGTCACAGTGGTGCCACCGGGTTTTGCGCAAACTGTCCTGACCTCTGATGCACCTTAGGGTGCGAGAGGTTTATCCGCTGATGCACCTTAGGGTGCGAGAGGTTTATCCGCGCGCGGTGTTGGCCCAAACCCAGCCGACGCCACCCCGGCGCGCCATCCTACCGCAGTGCTCTACTGCACTACCAGCCTGGTGAACGGAAATACATAAGCCTGCAGCGTCACCAGGATTCCCACCAAAGCCGCGAGCGCAATGCTGTGGAAGAACACGAAACGCAGGATATCGCCTTCGTGTCCGTACCACTCCGTCGCGGTGCTGGCCACAACGATGCTCTGGGCATCGACCATTTTGCCCATCACCCCACCCGCGCTATTGGCTGCACTCATCAGGACGGGAGAGAGGCCGATCTGCTGCGCCGAGATCTTCTGCAGGCTGCCAAACAGCACGTTGGACGCGGTATCCGACCCGGTCAGCGCCACACCCAGCCAGCCCAGCAAGGTACCGAAGAAAGGATACAAATGTCCGGTTCGCGCGAACGCCAAGCCCATCGTGGCATCTACGCCCGAATAGCGTGTCATGATGCCGATCGAGAGCATAGCCGCGATCGTCATCAGCGAAAACCGGATATGCCAAATAGTTTGAAACCACATGCCGACAATCTTCGGTAGCGAGAGCCCCATGATGAAGCCGGAGATGATCGCCGCGAACAGGATCCCCGACCCCGTGGCCGAGATCCAGTTGAAGCCGAACACTGCCGCCTCGGGCGTAGGTTTCACCACCACCGGGGGCATCCGTTGCGAAAGTTTGTTGAGACCGGTCACGGGAATCTGCGGATTCGTGATCTTGCTGGGCGGAGTCGACCAGGAACTCAGAGACGGGAACACCTTTTCTGGAGTGTTCATGATCTTCTTGCCAGTGGTTGTGCCCCAGCAGAAAACGCAAACGCTGAGCACCAGCCACGGCAGCCAGGCGCGAGCGACTTCGCCACGGCTGTAGCCGTGATCACCCCGAGCGGCGCGATGCTCGGCTTCCTGGTGTCCCTCGTGTCCCCATATTGTTTGCGGCTGCCATATCTTCAGAAACAGGACAAGGCACAACATCGAGACGATGGCCGCACCGATGTCGGTGAGCCATGGGCCGTGCAAGTTTGAAATCAGAAATTGCGGGATGGCGAAAGTCACGCCGGCCACCGCGATCGCGGGCCAGATTTCCTTCATCCCCTTGTACCCGGCATACGCCCACACCAGCCAGAACGGCACCAGCACGGAGAAGAATGGCAGAATGCGGCCAACCTGAGCACCGAGAGTGAACTCCGAATAGCCGGTTACCGCAGCGAGGGCAATGATAGGCGTGCCCAACGCGCCATAGGCCACGGGGGCGGTATTCGCGATCAGGGACAAGCCCGAGGCCTGCAACGGCCTAAAGCCCAGGCCAATCAGAATGGCTGCGGTCACTGCGACCGGCGTTCCGAATCCGGATGCACCCTCAAAGAACGCACCGAAAGAAAATGCGATCAGCAGAAGTTGCAGCCGCGTATCCTGCGTGATGCCAGTCGTGCTCTGCTGCAGGACCTTGAAGCGCCCAGTCAACAGCGTCATGCGATAGAGAAAGATGACGTTGAGGATGATCCAGCCGATCGGGAACAATCCGTAGCAGGCGCCGTAAATCGCTGTAATGCTCGCCATTTTGACCGGCATGTGGAACAGGGCAGTGGCGACCACCAGCGCCGTGACCAGTCCCAGGAAAGCTGAGTAATGAGCTTTCATCCGGAAGATTGCCAGAGTCCCGAGGAGCACGACCACGGGTAGCGCGGCAACCATCGTCGAAACCCACCAGTGCCCAAAGGGATCGTAGCCTTGCTGCCAGGGCTTGATGGGCGTTGCGCCGATCCAGGCCAGCACCACGATTGTGGCCGTCACTAAACCCATCAAGATGGCAGGAATCGGGCCTCCGGCTTCCGGCCTGGTAGCTGGCGCGGAAGGAGGATTAGCTGCGACGGGCATGGGCACCTCGTTTGTACCTGCCGCGGGCGGCGGCGCACCAACGAACTCGAGTTGGCTGACTTCTCCGGCGTCGCAAAGTCGTCGAGTCAGCGAAAGAGTGTACAGCTGGAGTGTAGTTTCTCCACCCGGCGACTTTGCGGGCCGGATTCTATCACAGCCGCTAGAAGCGCCGGTTAAATCAGAAATGGTTAGTGTCTTAATTTGAGATTCGGACACTACCAGATATTGGCCGCTCCCGATCTTGATCGCGGGCGCAGCACCTTTCTGCTCAAAACTGCTAGGCAGGAGGTACGGCGCCGCAGGCTGCTGCGTTTTCTGAAGGGTGAACATCCCGCCTGGAAATCTGAGGATCATCCTGAACTGGCAGCCGGCACGGGGACGTGGGTGCGGAAATTGCGCAAGCAGAGTGATGGTCGTAGAGCGGAACGAAAACGCCGAGTTACGCCAAAGCGGAAATAGCGTTTTCATGGAGACGCGAAGAAACAGACCTACCGCATGCAACTGCTCCTGGACACCTCGGTGCCGATTGACGCCTTGCGGATGCGGCGTGGACGACGGCAGTGGCTCGCAGAGTTGGTCCGTGCAGGGCACACATTGGCGACCTCTGCCCTCAATCTCGCCGAGGTCTATGCGGGCATGCGTCCCGAGGAGGAAGCGCAGACGAAGGCTTTCCTGAACGCGCTGGAATGCCGCGAGATTACCGCCAGCGCCGCCGAGATGGCCGGCAAGCTGAAAAGGGAGTGTGCAGAGAAGGGCCGCACTCTCACCCTGGCCGATACGATGATCGCTGCGGTGGCGCTGCAGCAAGGCTGTCCACTAGCCACCGATAACCGCAAAGATTTCCCCATGCCACAGTTGAAGCTGTATAAATTGCCGGAGTAGTCGGATGTCCGACCCTCGGGGGCTAGGACAATAGTCCCAGAAGCGGGACGGCTCGACCTGCCAGGCTTCCGATGAATGCTCCGTCTTCTATTCCCTCGATGTGCGCGGTGATCCACCGGTTCGCCTCGAGCTGTCCCTTTAGGCACAGCTTCTGAAAATTGTCCGAAAGGGCTTCAGTGAATTCTCCATCGCGGCCATTGTGCGCGACGTTGAGCGTGATGGCTTCCAAAGGCTCTCCGACAAACGATCGCATAAACGCGAGCTTCTTTTCGGCGGCAAGCTCGCGCAGGATGCGATTGCGCTCGCGGGCGATCGGTACCGGGATTTGATCGGGCACGGCGGCGGCCGGCGTACCTGGGCGCGCGGAGTATGTGAAGACGTGCAGATAAGTGAACGGCAACTCTGCGATGAGACGACGCGTAGCTTCGAATTCGGCCTCGGTTTCGCCGGGGAATCCGGCCATCACGTCGGCGCCGATGGCGGCCGTGGGCATGGCGGCACGGATCTTTTCAATCTTCTCGCGATAGTGCCATGGCCGGTATTTGCGATGCATGCGCCGCAGCACCGCGTCGCTGCCCGATTGCAGCGGTACGTGCGCGTGCTTTGCGATACGCGGCGACGAAGCCACCAGCCCGATCAGTTCGTCCGACCAATCCATAGGCTCGACGGAAGAGATGCGGAGCTTTTCGAGTTGAGTCTCGGAGAGGATCTCTCGGATCAGGCCTTCGATTGTGCCGAAGCCCGAAGCCAGATCGCGCCCCCAGCGCCCTAGGTTGATCCCGCTGATCACGACCTCGCGATATCCTGCGGCTACGAGCGTGTTCACCTCACGGATGATTTGCGGCAGCGGCAACGATCGGCTGTGGCCACGCACGCTCGGGATCACGCAGAACGAGCAGCGGTTGTCGCATCCGTCTTGAACTTTGAGGTTAGGGCGGGTGCGGTCGTTCTCGTGAGAACCGGCAGAATCGAATATGGGCGCGGCAAGCAGTTCGGTGTGGGCGAAGATGTCGGAGACGAAAAGGGGGGCTTCGGGCGTGAGACTCGCAACGGGAACGAATGCGATTCCCTCACCGGCTGAAGCCCTGACGGAATCGACGATGTGAATCCCAGCGCTGGAAGTGCTGCGCTGCCCTAAATCCGAAAGAATCGGCAAAGCGATTTCGGCAAGTTGATGTTTGTGCGAGTTGCCGATCACGCAGGTCACGCCGGGCAGGGCGGCGATTTCCCGAGGAGCGCGTTGAGCGTAGCATCCGGTGACGATGATCCTCGCCAATGGATTCTCCCGCCGCACCCGCCGGACGGCGGCGCGAGCATCCCGATCCGCCGAATTCGTGACGGTACACGTGTTAAGAATGACGAGGTCGGCTTGCGCGGCGGAAGCGCGAGTCAGGCCGCGGAATTCGAACTGGCTCTCCAGGGCAGCGCCATCGGCCTGGGTCGCGCGGCATCCGAAATTTTCTACGTGGAAGGTGGGCACGGAACCATGGTAGCGCATCGCGCCTGTCCGCGGGCAACGAGGCGGTGAAGAGCGCGAGCGATTCTTCCGCCTCACTCAGGCGGAGGCGACGGTCCTCTTCTGCGTGAAGCATTCACGGCAGAAGATAGGACGGCCTTGGGTGGGGCGAAAGGGCACGGTGGTGTCCTTGCCGCACTGAGAGCAGGTCGCACGAGTTTCGACGCGGGTAAAGTGGCGGGCCTCGCGCGAAGAGGGCGCTGCCGTGAGAACGGCTACACGCTTGGACTTGCAGGTCTTGCAGCGCTTGGGTTCGTTGGTGAACCGTTTGTCGTGGAAAAACAGTTGTTCCCCGGCGGTAAAGACGAACTCTGTGCCGCAGTCGATGCAGGTCAGTACCTTGTCCTGAAATTCCATTGAGGATGGCTCCCTTATGCCCGTGCTTGCGCCCGCCACCGCGGGGAAGGCGATGGCCCAGCTGCAAACACAGGTTTGTGTACATCCCCCTCGAACTACCCCTTGGACTCGGCCCGCCACACGCCTGGAACGACGCGTGGATACAACTTTTCCTACTTTAACGCCGAATGGATAACGAACGATGAACGATCCCTCGTGCTGACTCTATTTGGTGGGGGGCCAGATGGAGCAGGGCCACCCCGGGAATGGGGGCGGCCCTTTGCTGCTTCAGTTTTGCTGCCTCAGTCTTGCTCCTTGCGAACTTTCTTGCGAGCGCGCTTGCGAGCCAGCGCCGCCTTTACACGTTTTTTCTCACCGGGCTTCAGGTAAAAGGAGTGGCGCTTGACCTCTTTGATAATGTCTTCCTGCTGCACTTTGCGCTTGAAGCGGCGCAGTGCGTTCTCGAGGGATTCACCCTCTTGCAGTCGAATTTCCGCCAAACAAACACACCCCCAAACCCGTCCGGTAGGACCGGCTACAACACTACTAGGACCGAATAGTTATTACAAGGATTGGGCGGGAAGTCAAGTGGAACCGCAAAGATCAGACGCGAGGGCTCATCTCTGGACGGCGGCTTCAGCTATGAACGAAGCGGGGCTCACGGGCCTGCAGACCTGCTAGCGCTTGGCGCTGGAAGAAGACTTCCCTGCTACACTGAGCCAGGTACAGATTCCCCAGTTTCTGCATCTAACCAACTGTGTATCCGCAACTTGTTCATTTCGGGCGGTTTTTCCTGCCGACGTATGGCTTCCTGGTGTCGATGGGAGTTCTGATCGGCTTGTGGATCAGTGTGCGCAATTCCGAGCGCCTGGGGATCGACCCTGAGAAGGCTTGGAACCTTGGCATTCTGGTGGTGCTGTGCGGGATTGTGGGCGCCAAGGTCCTCTACATCATCAACGAGTGGGGCGCTTATGCGGCACACCCGTCGGAGATTTTCAGCATTGCCACGCTACAGGCCGGAGGAGTTTTTTCCGGCGGACTGATTGCCGCGCTGCTCGCGGCGGCGTGGTATGTGCGCAAGCATCACATGCCCGCGCTTGGAACTTGTGATGCCTTTGCGCCGGGATTGGCTCTGGGACACGCGATCGGGCGCATCGGCTGCTTCGCGGCGGGATGCTGTTACGGAAAAGAAACTCATCATTTCTGGGGCGTCGTGTTTACGAATCCGTTGGCGAGACAGATCACCGGGACTCCGCTGAACGTGCCGCTGGAGCCGACGCAGTTGTTCGAGTCGGCGGTAGAGCTGGCGAATTTCTTCTTCCTGATGTGGCTGCTGAAGCGCAGAAAATTCGATGGCCAGGTGTTTGGTGCGTTCTTGTTTATTTATGGCGTGGCGCGGTTCTTTCTGGAATATCTGCGCGACGATCCGGGGCGCGGCTCGGTGTTCGGCGGCGCGATGACGGGGACGCAGTTGATTGCGATCGGGCTGGTGATCGGCGGCGGGCTGATCTGGTGGCTGCGGCCAGGAGCGAAGAACGTGACCGCGCAGCCGGTGGGAGCTACGCGGTAATCCGCCCAGTGTTCCGTCATCGTCGACTCTATGGGCTGAGAGAAGCCTCCTCCGCGAAGAACTTCCCACTCAGATAAACAGATCCTGCGGCGGACAGGTGATTGTCATCTCGATACAAAAGATGTCCACCCTTGCATCGCATAACATGCGGCTGAATCACACAGGTAAGGAAACGGATCGAACACCCTCAACCGGCTGAATTCTTTTTTCAAATCGAAAATGACTTGCCGATATGCACGATTGCGGGCGTCCACTTGCGATCGAGGCACTCCGCAAAGGGGGCGGGCGCGCGAGAACAGGGGCACCGGGCGTGGGGGGCGCGACCTCGGATCGAAGCCCAGATCCGGCCAGTCGACAAACAAAACTACGTTCTTGCCGGTCTAGGATAAGCGCCGAACGGTGTTTCTAAACGCAGCGGCAAGGATTTCAACCTGGCTGGAATTCTGCTGGGCTCCACCCCAGGAAAGTAACTCCGGGGCGGCGCCGGGAGCGGCTTCCCCGAAGTTCTCGCCCGACGTGTGCATCGGCCCCCGCACGGAGAGAATGATGGTGCGGACGCTCGGAGTGGAAGTGGCAAAGTCAAGCATTCGATTGACGATGGGCCTGCAGTCCCTTTGTTCCCGCATCCCGAGCGCATAGGACTCCGTATCGTAGAACGGCACACATCCGGGCTCACCTAGATTCATCAGCGTCTGGGAACGCTGCGCATAGGCTGAGGCCAGTCCACGGTAAAGAGCGGCTGCATGGGAATCGCCAATGAGTAATACTTCCGGTGCGCCCGCACCGAGGCTGCGGCAGTAACCCATCTTGTCGGCGCCAACTGTCTTGCGGCAATCGGGCGTCGAGTAGCGCTCCGGGTCTGCCCAACCAAAATCACCGGGAACAGTTCTGAACCTGCCCGCAAATCCATCCTGCTGTGAGTGGCATAGCCGATGCACGCCACGATTACAGAGGTCAGAAGCAGAGCAGCGGTTTTTCTCCAGGTCTTGCGGCCGAACCGGATCGGGGATTCAACGAAGCGCCACGTGGCCCACGCCAATGGAAAGCTGAGCATCACGGCGGCAATTGTTGTGCCGGCAGGCAATTCATCACCACGAAGGATGCGGCCAAAGGACAGGATCGGCCAATGCCAGAGGTACAAGGGATAACTGATCAGCCCCACAAAAACCGCGAAGCTGCTGGAGAGAATTCTGCGATTGATCCAGGAGGCAGGCCCTGCCAGAACGAGCAGCGAGGCGCCACCAACCGGGAGTAAGGCCCACCATCCCGGAAACGCATGTTCGTGCACCCGCAGTAGGGCTACCCCAAGCAGCAGCACACCAACGATGGAGAGCATGTTGGGCACGATGGCCGCACGGGGACCGGTGGTTTCGTGTCGAAGAAAACGAGGAATAAGACCGGGCCCACTCCCAGTTAGATGACGGCGAACATCGTGCCTGAAAATATCCAGGTAGGCTAGCGCTCCCCCGATCCACAATTCCCGGAAGCGGGTCTGCGGCAGAAAAAAACTGGATACGGCGTCGCCGCGGATTTGCCAGACGTTGAGCGAAAACGAAATCACTACCAGAGTCACTAGGATGACGAACTGGTTCCAGCGTAACCGCCAAGCCAACCAGAGCAAAAAGGGGTAAGTCAGATAAAACTGTTCTTCAATCCCCAGAGACCAAAGGTGCATCAGAGGTTTCAGGTAAGACTTTGTGTCGAAATACCCCGCTTCCCTACGGAGGAGAAAGTTTTCGACATAACCGGCCCCGCCCAGGATTTGTTTGCCTAACTGCGCGAACTCGCCAGGCAGCAAAAAAAACCATCCGAACACAAAACTAACAATTAGAACGAGGAGAAGCGCAGGAAAGATTCGCTTGATGCGATTGGCGTAAAAGCCAGTAAAGCTGAAGGTTTCGCGCTGCAGCCCCTTGAAGATGATGCTGGAAATCAGAAAGCCGGAGATCACAAAGAAGATGTCCACGCCAACGAACCCTCCGGGAAGCAGGGTCGGGAAGGCGTGAAAGATCAGAACGGGAATGATTGCCAGAGCCCGCAGACCGTCAATGTCGGGGCGATAGGCAGGATTTTGACGCAAATCCTGGATAAAAGATCTTGTCGCAATTGGTTGCGGCTGACCCGCTTCGGAGACAGGTCCTAGGGCCGCACTTTTGTTGCGGACGATGTGGGAACTCGTGGACAATTGCGGACCTTGGTTACGATACCGGTTTCCTAGGAGACGCAAATTTCCAAAAGCGTTCGACCACTGGGAGCCGGGATCAAGTACGCCAGCGCGTCCCTGGACGATGCGGGAGCAAACATGGTAACGCATCCTTGCCCGAGAAGGAAACGATCCGCGATGGGAGAGACGCAATCAGGGCATCAAGCATTTGCACAACTTCGGCTAGTCCATTTCATAAGATCCCCCTATAGTATTCTCGCAGCGAATGCCGGAATCATTTCCCATCCTTATTTCTGTCACGTCGGAAGACGCAGGCAAGCGCCTCGATCAGCTTCTCGCTGCGCGGCTTGAATCCGTGAGCCGCGCACGCGTGCAGGAGATGATCGCCGCAGGCAACGTACTGGTGAACGATGCTCCGGCGAAGGCTTCGCTGAAGCTGCGCGGCGGGGAAAGCATCAGCGTGCTGGGCGAGTCGCAACGCGCGCCGCTGAAGGCTATCGCCGAGGAGATTCCGCTCGACATCGTTTATGAAGATGGCGATCTTGCAGTGATCGACAAACCCGCAGGGATGATGGTTCATGCGGGGGCGGGGGCGACCGACGACGCGCGCAATCGCGGGACGCTGGTGAATGCTTTGCTTCATCATTTAGCAAATCTCTCGGGGGTGGGCGGCACGTTGCGGCCGGGGATTGTGCATCGTCTGGATAAGGAGACCAGCGGATTGATTGTGGTGGCAAAAAACGACGACGCGCATCGCAAGCTGAGCGCGCAGTTTGCGGCGCGAGAAGTGAAGAAGAAGTACGTTGCACTGGTGCATGGCTGGGTAAAGAAAGATACGGGGACGCTGGCGCAGAGCATCAGCCGCGATCCGGTACGGCGAATGCGGATGACTGCTCGCCTCGAAGGCGGGCGCGCCGCGGTAACGCATTATCGCGTGGTGCGGCGGCTGGACACGAAGTTTGGAAAGTTCACTGTGCTCGATGTAAAGATCGATACCGGGCGAACACACCAGATTCGGGTCCATGTGGCGTCGATGGGGCATCCCGTGGTGGGGGATACGATGTATGGGGCTCCAGCGCAGGCACGCGGGAAATCGGCAGTGACCGTTTTGAAGCGAAATTTCTTGCACGCGGCGGAACTGGAGTTCCGGCATCCGCGAACCGGAGGAACAATTGCGCTGAAAAGCGACCTGCCGCAGGAGTTGCAGGAGTTTCTGAGGAAGGTTGAGAGTGCATAGGATGCCGCCTGGGCCGTCCGATGCGGATATAATTAATGAAGATGAGGGGCATCCTTACGAGAAACTTTGCTAGCAGAAATTCGTCGGTATGGTCGGCAGCGGTAGTGCTGCTATGCGCCGGACTTGGCGCCCCTGGGATTTCGCAATCAGGAGCTGCGCCGAGGCCCGCCGAATCGACGCAGACATCGGCAACGCCTGGAGGCGCGCAGAATGCCGCGGGCCAGAATCCTGCCGAGCGGAAATCTACCGATCAAAATTCCTCGAACGGTGATATCCCTCGCATCCGAGTGGGCATCAACGAAGTGAACGTGGTGTTCACGGTGACGGACAAGCACGGCAAGCGCATCACCGATCTGAAGCAGGCGGACTTCCACTTTTTGGATGACAACAAGCCGGCGGCTGAGATCCGAAGCTTCCACGCGGAAACCAATTTGCCGCTCCAGGTAGGGTTGCTCATCGACGCCAGCAACTCGGTGCGCGACCGGTTCAAGTTCGAGCAGGAGTCTGCGATTGAGTTTTTGAACCAGACGGTGCGGCGGGGCTATGACCAGGCGATGGTCGTCGGATTCGACGCCACTCCGGAAGTGACGCAGGATTTCACTGACGATACAGAGAAGCTGGGGCACGGAGTGCGTGAGTTGCGTCCCGGCGGAGGAACTGCACTGTACGACGCACTGTACTTTGCGTGCCGCGATAAGCTGCTGAAGAAAGCGCAGAGCGGGCCGACGCGGCGCGCGATTATCCTGCTGAGCGATGGTGAGGATAACCTGAGCCACGTGACGCGTGAAGAAGCGATCGAGATGGCGGAGCGCGCGGATGCCATTGTGTACACGATCAGCACGAATGTGAGCGGCACCAAGGCAGCCGGAGACAAGGTGCTGGAACGCATTGCGGACGCGACTGGCGGACGGGCGTTTTTTCCGTTCCAGATTCGCGATGTGGCGAATGCATTTGCTGAGATCCAGGATGAGTTGCGCAGCCAGTACGACGTCTCTTACAAACCGGCGGACTTGAAGTCGGACGGGCACTTCCGCACGATTGAAATCGTAGCGCTGGACCGCAAGACTTTCCGGGTACGTGCACGGCGCGGATATTACGCACCCGCTCAGTAAGAAAGTTTCCGGTTTCTCGTTTCCGGTTTGACGCAGCTTCCATCTCACGAGCGATTGATGCCGGGATATTCAGAGACACCACTTCCGAAAAAGTTAGGGATCAAAGCTGGCTTTCGCGTCCGGTTAGCGAATGCTCCGGCAGAAGTGCGGACGGAACTGCGCGAGGCGTTAGCGGGGTGCGCTCTGATGAAGCAGGGAGATGATCTGGATTTCGCCATGATCTTCAGTAAGTCTCGCGCGGAGCTGACCAGGGGGTTTCGACGGATCGCGAAAGCGCTGGGTCCGGCGGGAATGTTATGGGTGAGTTGGCCGAAGAAGAGTTCCGGCGTGGCGACGGACGTGACAGAAAACGTTGTCCGCGAGATTGGGCTCGAGGCGGGGCTCGTGGATGTGAAGGTGTGCGCCGTGACCGAGGTCTGGGCGGCACTGAAGTTTGTGCGGCGAGTGAAGGATCGAAAGCAAACATTGCGGACAGAGGCGACAGCCAATCGGCAGAAACCTGTAAGGCTCTCGCGACGGAGTGGCCTGCGGGTGACGGAAAATTAGGGAGTTGCCGATGGTGCGGGTGGGATTGATTGGGTTTGGATTAGCGGGGCGGGCCTTTCATGCGCCGGTGATCCGGTCCGCGCCAGGGATGGACCTGGCTTGCATTGTGGAACGCAACAGTACGCACGCGCGGGAAAAATATCCTGACGTGCGCATTGCGCGGACACTCGAAGAATTACTCGCGGATAAAGAAATTCAGCTATGCGTGATCGCAACCCCCAACGACTCGCACTTCGAATTGGCGCGGGCTTGTTTGCTAGCTGGGCGGCATGTGGTGGTGGACAAGCCGTTCGCGCCAACTCTCCGGGAGTCTGAGGAATTAGTGCGTCTGGCGGCCGAGTGTGGACGCTTGATCACGGTGTATCAGGAACGGCGGTGGGACGGAGATTTTGGCACCGTGAAAAAGATTGTGCAGTCGGGCAGTCTGGGAACCGTTGTGGAGTATGAGTGCCGGTTCGACCGGTTTCGTCCCGAACCGAAGGCGAATGCGTGGCGGGAACGCCCCGATCAGCCCGGAGCCGGCATTCTGTTCGACCTGGGACCGCATGTGATCGATCAGGCGCTGGTGCTGTTTGGCGAGCCGCGCACGATTACGGCATCTGCGTTCTGCGAGCGGGCGACCTCGCGCGTGGATGATTCCTTCGATGTTTGCCTGGAGTATCCAAGCTCGGAGTATCCAAGCTCGGGAGCTGGACTGCGGGCGATGGCGCGGGCGCGGATCATCGCGTTTGCTCCGGGTCCGCATTTTCTCATTCATGGGATGAAGGGATCGTTCGTAAAGTACGGAACGGATCCGCAAGAGGCGAGACTGCGCACGGGGGATTTCCCGCAGGGATCGGATTGGGGCGCGGATTGGGGAGAAGAACCCGAAAGCTCATGGGGAACCTTGAGCCTGATGGGCGAGCCGAGTGTGAGAGTCAAAACGGAACGCGGAGATTATCGCGGATTCTATGCGAATGTGCGCGACGCGATCGAGAATAAAGCGCCGCTCGAAGTTACTCCGCAGCAGGCGCTGCGCACCATGCGGGCAATCATGCTGGGACACAAGAGCAGCCGGGAGCGGCGGACGGTTGCGTGGGAAGAAGCTGTCGACTAGGCGGGCCGGAAGGTCTGCAGGAATCCGTCTGCGCGCTGGGCGGATCTCTCCATGATATGACGTACCAAGAAAGATAACGCCTGTCTTGTGCGGTATCGGCCTATCATCCCCTAAGAACACTTAGGAGCTACTCCCATGGCAGCGAATCAAGTAGTCCTTTACTTTGACAAGCAAGAGGATGCTCTGCTTTTCACTTTGGCTGCCAGTTCCGTTATGTCAGCGGACGGTCCGGTCCACAGCAACAACGCAGCGGTCAAGGTTGCGGAGGAGATTTGCAAAGCCAGTCGAATCACGACTGAGGGTATTCTGAACGTCACGTGAAGGGCGGCACAATTTGATGATTCGAAAAGCTGCGCTGCAAGTAGGTGTCCCCGCGCTACTGGCTTTCATGGTGTGGAATGCATACCTGGCAGTCAACCACTTAAAACGGATGCAGGAAATTGCGGCGCTCACCCTGGAAAGCTCGAAGATTCAAGCGGACATCTCCGACGTGGAGAAAGACCTGACCGATATGGAAACAGGTCAACGCGGATACCTGCTAACCGGGGATCCCGCATACCTTCAGCCCTACACCGACGCAAACGGCAGGATCGAAACCGATTTTGCCGGGCTTCGCGCAGGGCTCGCGAAGCGGGCGCAGAGCGAGCGATCCCTCGAGTCGCAGTTGGAGTCCCTGTCTAAATCAAAGCACGCTGAAATGGAGCGCTCCATTAGTTTGCGGCAACAGGGGTATCGCCATCGCTCGTTCGTACTCGTGAATACTAACGAAGGTAAGGAGTACATGGACGAGGTTCGCCGCATTGTGGCTTCGCTATCCTCAGCGGAGAGCAGCAATTTCGCGACATTCGACAAAGAGAGAACTGCGGCACTGAAGAGGGTTCTGTCGGCGACCATTATTGCTAATTCTGCCCTGCTTGTGCTGGCGGCGTGTCTGTTCGCACTGAGCCGCCGCCATGGGCGGCTGCTGGGAGAAGAAGCCGCTCAGAGCAGACAAGAACTGGCGGTGCGGGATTTGCAGCTGGAAAAACTAACCTCCGCGCTTTCCGGCCAGGCGCGTTCCAACATTACCGCCATCAATACGAACTCCCGCTTGCTGCTGGACAATTACGGAGGGTTCCTTCCACGGCAAGGGCATGAATATGCCGAGCAGATGAAAGAAGCAGCGATACAAATGGAGCAGCTCCGACAAGACTTGGTTGGCCCCGCCTTGGAGACGAATGAAACCGCAGCTTAGTGCCTTATTGGCGAGCCCGCCGGCGTTTCCCAGTGCTGACGTCCGTGGCGGAGCCGTACTGACGCAGGAGTTGGTGCCTTAACGTTCGATCGTCCTGAAGTGCAAAAGCGGCGGAGCTGTCATGCTCCGCCGCTTCATTTTTCCGTGCGCCGCCAGACTTGGCAGCTAGCGGCTAGTGGCGTTCGCCACCGCCGTGGGATCCGCCACCATGAGAAGCGCTGCTATGCGCCGCTCCGGCGTGGGACGGAGCAGCATGGGACGCAGCATGAGAGGCGCCACCACGGGCTGCGGCTGCGTGGGTGCGGCCGTTACTGCCCCGAGCCGTCGCCGGACCACGTCCGCGATTGGATGCATAACCGCGTCCGCCACCGCTTGCGCGCACGCCGACATATCTTCCTCCTCGACCGCCGCTGAAACGATGCTCACCCCAGCCGTGGCCATAGCCCCAGTTCGCCCACGGTCCCACGCCTAGGAAGACGCCGTTATAGAAGTAGCCCGGCCCATAAAAGCCGCTGGGCGCGCAGCCGTAAGGCGCATAGTTGTAGTAGCCGTAAGAACAGACAGGCGGATTTACACCAACGCCAATTACAATTTGTGCGCCGGCCGTTGGCACCAATGCCAAAAGTGCGAGCAAAGTTGTCGTACCAGCCAGAAGCAGACTTCGCATCGCGAGCCTGCGGGCCCAGGGGGCCACGTTCTTGAATTGCCACATTTATTATCCTCCGAACTTTCCGCGTTCGATTGAAAGTTATATATCCAGTATCAGGCTATCGCTCGTAGATAACTGGTCAATACGGACCGAATGAGACCATTCCAATCCCGGACGAAAACTGAGTGAAGTGTCGGGATCGAACACAGCTTGAGGTCAAGCGGTCACTGGCGTGGAGGCAGGAATCACTGGCGAATCGAAAGGAACATATGCTCGATAGCGCGTCGGCCCAGTCCGCTTCGGACGCGCATCACGACAACAAAGCTGCAGGCTGGCGCGATTTCCTGACAGGCCTTGCTGGCTGCAGCGAGAACGCCGTGGTTCCCTTCATCACTTTCTGGAGTGCGGCCTGGAACTGCTGCATTTCGTCGTGCGTGCCGACCGTGATGCGGACGCAAGTCGGCATGATCGGCCAGATGCGTCCGATGGAAACATTTTGCTCTGCCATCGCGTCGATCACCTCTTTGCCCGGGCGCTTGGTTTCAAGCAGGAAGCAATTCGACTCGGAGGGCGTGTAGGAATAGCCATTGCGGTCAAGCCACTGAAAAGTTTCCCGCCGGATTGTGGCGTTGATACGCTTGCGTTCCGGGATCAAGCCGGGATCTTTGAGACTGGCCGAGGCAGCGACGACTGCCGTAATCGGCATGGCGTTCCAGCCGGCACGGTCGATGATTTTGTCGAGAAGGTGGGGCCGGGCAATGGCGAATCCGCACCGCAGGCCGGCCATGCCGTAGGTTTTCGAGAAGGTGCGGAGCACCACCACATCCTTGCCCGCCTTGACCAGGTCGAGCGTCGAAGGCGCATCGCAAAAATGTATATAGGCCTCGTCCACCATCACGATGGAACCCTTGGGCTTATTTTCGACGAGATATTCAATGTCGGCGTGGGGCGTCAGCGTGCCGGTGGGATTGTTGGGCGAGCAAACGTAAAAGACTCCGGCATCAGGCGCCGCAGCGATCATGGCCTTGACGTCGTGAGCGTACGTCTTGGTAAGAGGAACTTTCACGACGCGGGCCTCTGCAGTCTTGGCTGAAAACATACCCGACTCATAACCGGGATCGGCCGTCACGTAGCTTCTCCGCGGCGACGTAAATGCAATGACCGTGAAGGTCAGCGCGGGGCTCGAACCGGGAAAGACGCGGACATAGTCGGGGTTGAGGCCTTCGAGTTCGGCGAAAGTATGCGCCAGGTCGTCAGTGAGATCGAAGAGGTAGCGCCCCCCTTGGGGGATGATGGCGGAAATGGCGTCGCGCGCGGCTTGGCTGGGCCCCAGCGGATTCTCGTTGGAATCGATCATGATTCCATCCTTGGGAGCGGGCCGGCGGGCTGCAACGGCAAGCATGGGCTCAGTGACGATCTGGAAAGCCGCGGCAGCGGCCGAGAGTTGCAGGAATGAGCGGCGAGAAAACGGTGAGCGACGTTGGGACAGCATGGCGAACCTCCGGTTCATCCAGCGTAATACAGGCTAAATGTTTTTGAGGTTGCGGGATAGAGGGCAACTCAGCGTTAAAGTGCAAAGTCGGCGAACGCTATTTGGAGTTTTCGAGTTGCAGATATTCGGGCTCGACCCAGATTGTTTGGTTGTAGGTTGGCTCCCCGAGGATATGTCCCACGTCGAGTCTTACCAACTGGTAGGGGAGTCCATCCAAATCATCAAGCGCAGCCATCGAAAAAGTCTTCCCCAGACACTGCTCAAATAAGGTGCGGCTCCGCAATTCTGGAGAGTCCTTGATGTCCGGAGGGATCGCGACAGGTCTCACAGTGTCTCCGGCTTTCACGACATCTCTCCTTACCGCTACTGCGGAAGCGGCTCCCGCGGTGTCGCATAGTATCCGGCGCGGCATTGGATTTTGTAATTTTCCTTGGACTTGATTTCCAGCTTGCGGTAGCCGCCGTCCTGAACAGGATTCGTCGGTGTGTATCCCAGGTTGTACTGGCTGCGCAGTTCGGCGGCGATCTGGTCGAAGGCCTCGCGCAGTTTGTCGAATTTGTTGCCGACGTTGATGACGCGGCCTCCCGTAGCCTCGGTGAGCTTGCGCATTTCACCCTCACCCGAGTAGCCCACCTGAAAAGATCCGTAGAAGCCTCGATCGGCGCAGAGTAGCACGTAAACGATGGAGTCGGCCTTCTGTGCGGCTTCGATAGCGTCCCTGATCTTGAGACGGCTGCCTTCATCTTCGCCGTCGGTGAGCAAAATCATAGCCTTCCGGCCAACTTCCTTCGCGAGCATGTCGTGGGCCGAGAGATAAACGGCGTCATAGAGCACGGTGCCGGCCGCGCCTCCGGGCGCGGTGGGAACGGGACCGCCGCCGATTCCAGAAACCCCGGTGTTGATCCTCACTTTGTTCATCGCGGCTTGCAGGCGGCGCACGTCACGTGTGTAATCCTGCACCAGCGAGGCGTCCACGTTGAAGTCAATCACGTAGGCTTCGTCCTTGTCGGTGAGAATCTGCCGAAGAAACGCCCCGCCCACTTCTTTCTCCATGTCGAGCACATTGCGCTGGCTGCCGGAGGAATCAATAAGGATGCCCAGAGTGAGCGGCAGGTTCGATTCCGCCGCAAAGTATTTGATAGTCTGCGGCTTGCCGTCTTCAAGAACTGTGAAGTCGTCTTTCGTCAGGTTGGGCAAGAGCGCGCCGTGCTTGTCTTTGACGTTGAAGAAAAGTCCGACCACGTTCACGCTGACTTTAAGAGTTTCAGTAGGCGCCTGCTCGTCCTGGGGTTTCTCAGTAGCGGGCTTTTGGGCCGCCGGCGCCTGATTTTCAGGGGACTTGGGGATGGAAGGAATTTGGGCCAGGGCAAATGGAGCGCCCTCCGACAAAGCTGCAATCAAGATTAGAATAGATGCAGCGGCCAGAGCCGGGGAGAACCTTTGGTTAGCGAATAATTTCAACATGCCAGGAATCCCTCTGAGGACTTTTGTTAGTCTAATCCTTGGAGTTAGATGCACCAAATGGCCCGGTCCAGGCATCCCAAGTAATTAATGATCGGATGGTGTTTGTGAATATCGAGACGGCGACGGATAACGGAAGACAAAAACGGCACAAACGGTGCGGCCATGCGAGTTGGCTCGTGGCAGCGCTGGTTCTGGCATGCCTGGGCGCGAGCGTTCCCCGAATCGAAGGACAATCTTCCCCAAGCCCGGCGCAAAACAGCCAAGCGCCGCAGACCCAGCCGGCCCAAGACCAGAACAAAGACATTCCCGATGCGCCCTCCACCGCGCAACCCCCAGTGGAGAAGCCCGAACCGCCGCCCATTCCAAGGCCAGAAGAAAAGAAGCCAGTCGAGCGGGATCCCTGGACCAACCAGCCGATCAACAAGCCGGCAGCAGACCAGACCGATGCTCTACCTGCAGATTCAACCTCTGCACCACCGCCCATGCCGCCGGTCAAGACGGTGCCGCCAGGGAGTTCGGCGAAACAAGGGCAGACCGCGCAGGACCTTCTTACGTTCACCGTCCATCCCACCTTTGTGCAGGTTCCGGTTACCGTGAAGAATAAGGACGGGCGTCTGGTGGCAGGGCTGCTCTCCACAGACTTCACCGTCAAGGAAAACGGGGTCGTGCAGAAGCTTAGCTATTTCACCTCCGATCCAATGGCGCTCTCGGTGGCGATCGTGCTCGACACGGGCATGCCGGATGCCGAAGTACAGAAGGTCAACGCAACCTTTTCGGCGCTGGTAGGTGCATTTGCCCCCTATGATGAAGTCGCGATTTATACCTACAGCAGCACGGTGAGTGCGGTCAGCGACTTTGCCGGAGCCTCAAAGAGGCTGGTCGCAGTGTTGAATCGGATGAAGACGGAACGCGGAAGCTACGATGGCCCGCCGGTTTTAGGCGGACCTCTGGCCGGCAACGGACCCATCATCAATGGAGTTCCCGTCGGCAGCCCGACGGAGCCTGTGTATACGCCGACAAAAGAATCGTACGTGCTGAACGACGCCATTCTTCAAGCGGCTCTCGACCTGCGCAAACGCGATCGCGCTCGCCGCAAAATTATTTTCGTGATCAGCGACGGACGGGAGTACGGCAGCAAAGCCAGCTACGGCGATGTGAAAAAAGTGCTGTTGACGAACGAGATCCAGATACAGGCGATATCGCTCGGAAACTCGGCCCTCCCGGTCTACGACAAGCTGGAACGGTTTCACCTGCCGCGCCAGGGTTATGACGACCTCCTGCCGAAATACACGTCGGCCACCGGCGGAGTGGAACACCGCGAGCTTACCCGGCATTCGATTGAAGAGATGTACGCCCAGGTCATGGGCGAGGCTCGCAACCAGTACACGCTGGGCTATACCCCGTCCCGGCCGAAGACCCCGACCACAGTCGCCTACCGCAGCATTGAAGTGGTAGTGCACCGGCCCGGCCTTAAGGTCTACGCCAGAGATGGATACTATCCCGTGGTGGCGGCGCGGTAAGGGACTACCAAATTGCTGATTATGCTTGAAACCCCTCCATGTCGGGCTTTTCAATCAACAATCTGCAATCATCAATTCCCCTGCCCCCAACGCCCCGCCCGCCAGGGGTCACCTGAGTAACCTGCCCTTGCATCCGGCGCGTGTGATATAAAAACCCCAAGCCCCTATAGGGATATTTTTGCGCGCCAGCGCCCGCGAGGGTGTGCGACCGCGCCACTGAGGAAAGTCTTGAGTTTCATCAACTTCGCAGCCCGCGAGATCAATTGCAAGATCGTGTACTACGGCGCCGGATTAGGCGGCAAAACCACGAACCTGCAAGTGATCTACCAGAAAACCGCGGAACAGCAGAAGGGCAAGATGATCTCGCTGGCCACCGAAACCGAGCGCACCCTGTTCTTCGATTTCCTCCCGCTCGATCTGGGCAACGTGCGCGGCTTCAAAACCAGAATCCATCTTTACACCGTTCCCGGCCAGGTTTTCTACGATGCCAGCCGCAAGCTGATTCTGCGCGGCGTCGACGGCATCGTCTTCGTCGCCGACTCCCAGGAACAGCGCATGGACGCCAATGTCGAGGCCCTTGAAAACCTGATGTCCAACCTGAAAGAGCACGGGTACGACTTCAACAAGATTCCCTACGTGCTCCAGCTCAACAAGCGCGACCTGCCCAACATCCTCTCCACCGAGGCGCTCAACAAAGAGCTGCGCAAAAAGAACGAAGCCGTGGTCGAGGCCGTGGCATTTCAAGGCACAGGCGTGTTCGAGACTTTGAAGGAAATCGCCAAGCAGGTATTGACGGAGTTGAAGGCCGGCGGGTAAGAAGCCCTGGTCTACGTCAAAGTTCAGAACGGCTTTTGTAAGAACGACTCTCGCATCCTGAGACAAAACTTTACGAGCGACCAACGCCCGGCCCCGCAACATTCCGGCGCTTGCTGAGTTTTGATAATCAGAGCCTCTGGCACGGAACCAATACATCAACCGGAATCACGTGTCGATCCTCTTAACGGTCTGAAGTGATCTACTTGGAGGAACATGCCGAATACCATCAAACGTACAATTCTCGGACTAGCCATCTTAGCCGCGCCCCTCTTGGCTCCAGCCTTGAAGACCCAGCAAGGCCAGGCCATGGCGCCGATACCGGCGCAGATCCTGGCGGCCAAGAACGTATTTATCTCCAACGGTTCAGGGGAGTGCGGCACTTTTTACTGTAGCGCGCCTGACCAATCCTACAGCGAGTTTTACTCCGGCATGAAAAATTGGGGACACTATCAACTCGCGACAACTCCCTCCGATGCTGACGTGGTTTTCGAAATCGCTACGCCCAGTGTGCCCGGCGCGTCTCCCGACGTCCGATTGCTGATTCTTGATCCAAAGACTCGCCTGGCTCTTTGGACCTTAGACGAATATGTGAAACCAGCAGCCCGCCAAACCACCGCTCGCAAGAATTTCAGTAAGGCCGTCTCGACCCTCGTACAGGACGTTCAAAAACTGACCGGCGCGGCCCCAGTGGCGACCGGCACCCCTAACAAATAGAGATTCCTCGAGCAGAAGATTTTAGGCGCGCGATTATAGCTGACCCGCGCTGTAGTCGCAGATAAGAACAGTCAGATCGTCGTCCTGTGAAACGGCCCATCGCTGGATTAAGGAGATAATCTTGTCCGCGGCGGCGGCTGGCGGAAGTTCCGCCGTTTCCCGCAGCGCGCCGGAGAGAGCCTCTTGCCCGAAGAAATCTCCCTTGCCGTTAGCGGCTTCGATCAGACCGTCGGTGTAGAGCAGGAGACGATCCCCCGCTTCCAGCGGGCGTGTGGCGCTCGTGTACGTCGCAAAGTCGAAGGCGGCGAGCATCAAGCCATTCTCGGCAATTTCGAGCACTTTCCCGTCGCGTAGCAGAAGCATGGGTGGATGTCCCGCCGCCGAATATTGCAGCCGCCCCGAGATCGAATCGAGGTGAACGTAGGCCGCGGTGACAAATTGATCTTGCGTATTGCCGCAGAGAGCCGCGTTCATACCAGCCAGCAATTTAGCCGGATCCGCGGCGTTGGCACGCTGCGAAGTAGCCGCAAGTTTCACCATCGAGGCAATCAGCGCGGCCGGAACCCCGTGGCCGGAAACGTCGGCAATCAGCAACCCGGCTTGCTTGTCATCGGCCACGATGAAGTCGTAGAAATCTCCCGCAACCGAAGTCATCGGCACATAACGCGCTGCAACGCGGAAGTTCGCGGACTTGGGGAACCCGGCGGGAAGAATCGACAACTGCATCCGCCGGGCTACCTCCAGTTCCTTCTGAATCTCGCTCAGTTGCAGGTCCCGTTGCAGTGTCTGGCGCGCCGCGACGTATCCGAGAGATCCCAGAAACGCCACAAAACCAATCGGTTCGATGTCGGGCAAGGAAATTCCGAGCAGGTTCCGGAAGTTCTCCCAGAAAATGAAAGCGGCAAAAATCAACAGGCCGCGGCGTATTACGACGGCATCCCGATCGAGCGATCTCCTGCTCATGGATATCAGGACCAGCATCGTCAGCCCCGCGATAATTAACACGGCATTGATCTGGTAAAAGATGGTTTGCCGGCCCACAGCGAGCGTCGCCACCGCTAGAAGAGCCAGCACCATTCCCACTCCATACAGCGCGTTTCTCGTCCGGCGGTGCAGGAACCCCGCGGCGTCAAGAAAAAGAAATGCCGGAATGGGGACGACGAAGTCGAGCGCGGAACTGACTCTCGGGTAAAAAGACCAGTCCTCCATCATGAGGAATATGCCGGACTGCATCCACATTCGCAGGCCATACAGGCCGGCGAGGAAGGCCAGGTAAATCAGGATGGGATCATGCTTCCGCCGGATTTCGGAAAACGCCGCCGCAACCAGCCCCACCGCCATGATCATCGCGCCGAAAAGAAGACTGGGGGCATCGTGGCGAAACACCTGCAAGACCTGGTCCGCAGTCATCTCGGGAGCGGGCGCGTACATGAGAAGGATGCTAACTCATTTTCGCAATAACACAACAGATGGACTGCTGGCCCCCGCGGAGTTCGCAAACGCTTTGGAGATTCCTCTAGAATGGCCGCACGTTAAGACTCGCAGATAAAGCAAGCCGCTTCCGGCGACGCTTACGGGTTTACGATGAAGAACAATATCTGGAGGGCGGTAATCGAAGTCGGCTTCATCATCTTCCTCTTTTATGCCAATCTCTTGATGGGAGAATTTGAGCGCTCCGGCATAGGACAGCAGCGGGGCATAGCCTCGGCAATCGCAGATGTTTTTACGGCTGCAAACTTTGGCATTGCCACCCTGGCCGCAATCATCGGTTATATCTTTTTTGAATTTCTTCGGAAGAAATTCTAGGCCGCTTGGTTTTGATTCGCCGCTGCCTGGCAACTGCGATACCCATGGAAGACGAAATGCCCGACTGGAAAACTAACGGCCTGCGCATCATCCGCGCTGGCGAACTCGATTCCAATACGCCTCAAACTCCCGGAATGACCCGCGCCGAAGCCATCTCCCGCGCCCGAGTCGGCGCGCAAAAGCTCTGGGCGGGAACCGTCGTCGTGCATCCCAATGCCAAGACGGGTCCGCATCATCACGGCGAGCTGGAAACCGTGATTTACGTCGTGCGAGGCCGAGCCCGCTTTCGCTGGGGAGATCACTTGGAGTTCGTCGATGAAGCCGGCCCCGGGGACTTCGTCTACGTCCCTCCCTACGTTCCTCATCAAGAACTCAACGCGCGCAAAGACGAACCGGTGGAAGCAGTGATCGTGCGCAGTGGCCAGGAGCCCATAGTCGTCAATCTAGACATTCCCAGCTCCGAGGACGCTCCCGACACTCCCCAGGACGACCCGTTCCACTCCGCGCCGGGAAAGCACTAAGTGCTACAAATGCTCATGTGGGGACAGCCGCCTCGGCTGTCCGCCCAGCGAAGCAAGGCGGCTTCTTCCCGACTCCTGCGGGCCAAGCTGGCCCACCTCGCACGGTCTTGTACTCACGGGGCGGTAACCGTATTGCTGTCCAACGTGACTGCGGCATTCCGCGCCAGTGCCCGGCCGATCAGCGTTGCGCCAGTATCCAGCGTGATGGATTGCAGCGAAATAATGGTTCCCTGGAAAATCGAGTTCGTTCCCAAAGTCGCCGAGCTCGCAACCTCCCAGAAGACATTCTTGGCCTGAGCGCCACCCGCGAGGATGACCTGCGTGCTTCCTATAGTCGTGAGCGTGGACCCTACCTGGAAGATGAAAACGGCATTCGCATCACCCTGGGCGTCCAGAGTCACGTTACCCGCCGACAGCACAACGGTGCTCGAGGTCGTGTAGAGGCCGGGAGCAAACGTCAGGCCGCTCATGTCTCCAGGCAGAACCGCACCTCCCGCTAATCCAGCTGTGTAGACGTACGCGGTGGTCAAATCGAGTTCGGCCTGCGCCGCGGTCGGATCGGTGATGTGCATGACCGCTGGTGAAACCAGCGTTCCAGGCGGGAATCCCGTGACCGCGCTTCCGGGGCTCAGCCCCAGATCTCCACCTGTAATGGTGGTAGGCCCGGTGTTGGTAACAGTCGAACCAGCCAGAACTACGAAATTCGCGGCCGATCCCAACGGCACAGAAGACGTTTGACACGCCACCGCGGAGGTGGTGAAGCTCCACGTGAAGTCAGTCGCCATTGGATCTCCCAAGAGGTCTTTGGCTCCAGTCGTAACCGTAACGGTATAAGTTGTGCTCAGCGCGAGATTGCCGGATGGCGTGAAGGTCGCGACATAGTCCGGCGCATCGTAGGCAACCTGCCCCATCACCGGGGTCGCGCCCGGACCAGTCAGCATAAAGGTCGAGGCACTGATCGTGGAAGGATTCATGGCCTCGCCGAAAGTAGCGAAGGCCACGGCATTAGGGCACACGCCACTAGTGCCATTCACCGGAGCCGAGGAAACCACGACGGGCGGCCCCGCCTGACACGTTGTGTTGCCCGTAGTGAAGCTCCATGCAAAACTATTCGCCAACGCATTGCCGTACGTGTCTTGCGCTCCAGTTGTAACCGTGGCCGTATAAATAGTGCTCAGCGCGAGGCTGATCGATGGAGTGAAGGTCGCAGTCTCGCTGGGCGCATCGTAACTAACCACTCCTGCACAGCCGCCAGCCCCGGGCCCGTCAACGTAAAGGTCGCTCCGTCAATCGTGGCAGCATTCATAGCTTTGCTGAACGTGACGGTGACCACTGTGTTAGGACATGCTCCACCATCAGCATTGGGAGGAGCCGCGGAAATCGCGGTAGGCATGATTACCGCCGGATTTACGGCCCGCGTGTTGGAGTTGTCGCATCCCCCCGCGCAAATGAGCAGCAGAAATGCTGCGATCCCGATTGTGTGATTTTGGTACCTGTGCGTGACTGTCATCTTTGCTCCTCACAGCTTCACTGCCGCGATTATTTGGCTCTAATTCGCAAGCTAAGCTGTAGCGGTGATGAACACAAGCATTTCGGCCCGTCCAGAAGGTCGTAGCTTCCCATTCTGGCCCAAGGAATCTGAACCAACGCGCGCGCCAGACTGCAAATTATTGCAAATTGACAAGCGCCGACGATGGGTATAGGTTCCCCCAAACGCGTTGGACAGGTGTTTGATCCAGCGCTGGGGGCGCGCTTTATGACGAGCAACGGACAACTTCAGACTCGTAAACAGCTTGGTCTGGAAAACACAACCAGGACAAGACAATATCGACGCTTTCCTACAGCAAGGCGGTTGTCATGGGGCGGCGCAGCGCTGGCGGTTGTGATGGTAAGAGCGATCTTTGTATTCGCGGTCCCCTCGATGCAAGCTCAGACCTTCAAGACGCTCTACACCTTCGGTGGCACAACCGACGGAGGTTATCCCAATGCCTTGACGCGGGACACGGCCGGTAACCTCTATGGAACCACGATAAGCGGTGGGGTTGGCGCATGTACGGACGGCGACTTGTCTGGCTGTGGAGTGGTCTTCAAGGTGACTCCGGCTGGAAAAGAGACCGTGCTGTAAGCTTCACGGGAGGTGCGGATGGGGCGGCTCCGCAGCGAGGCTTGCTGCTGGACGCGAAGGGCAACCTCTACGGCACCACCCCCAGCGGCGGCGCCGACGGTTTCGGAACGGTATTCAAGGTGGATGAGAACGGTAAAGAGACGGTCTTATATTCCTTCACTGGCGGAGCGGACGGGGGGAATCCCTACTCAGGTTTGGTGCGAGATGCGCAGGGCAACCTTTATGGCGTCGCTGGCCAAGTCGTGTTCAAGCTCGATGAGAACGGCCACGAGACCGTGCTGTATACCTTCAAGGGAGCAGCGACCCCCAACGGAAGTTTGTTGCGGGACGCGAAGGGGAACCTCTACGGCACCACCGCGGGCGGCGGCACTCACGGTTTCGGAACGGTGTTCAAGCTCGATACATCTGGCAAGAAGCACGCGCTATACAATTTTTGCCCGCAGGGGGGCATTTGCACGGATGGGGCAGTTCCGTTTGCGGGTGTGATTCAGGATGCGGCGGGCAACCTCTACGGCACCGCTTCGCAAGGCGGCACTGCCGGCTGGGGAACAGTGTTCGAACTGAATACGTCGGGCAAGGAGAAAGTATTGCACAGCTTTACGTATGGGGATGGGGCGCTTCCCTCTTTCGGGGTAATCCGCGACACAAATGGCAATCTCTACGGCACTACTGTTTACGGCGGCATACAAAAGAAAACCTGCACTCTGGGTTGCGGAGTCATATTCAAAGTAACTAAGGCGGGCAAAGAAAGCACACTTTACAGTTTCACCTTCGCGCAGGGAGCAAATCCAGAGGCAGGTGTGATCCGCGATGCAAACGGCAATCTATATGGCACGACCGTGATGGGACATGCTTTTGGAACCGTGTTCAGACTCACCCCTTAGCCTGAGTGCGATCTAGCGTACGAAACGAAAAAAAGGCGCCGGGATATTTTCCGGCGCCTGTAAGAATCTCGCGAGATGCGGGTCAAGCGAGGGTGTTACCTACCAAAACTTATTTGCTCTCCGCGATGGGGCTTGCTCCTAGATCGCGACGGCCGTTAACCGCGGTGCGTGCCGCTCGTGCGGCAGGTATGTTAGCGGCAGCGGCTCCGTAGCGCTCCAGCAGAACCGGAGCCATCGTGTTCTCCGCTTCCTTCACGAAGATCATCTGATTCTCCGATGCCATATCCACGCGCACAAAGTCTCCCAGCTTCACCTGGCTTGTAGCCACCAGATTCGCCAGCGGAAAAACCAGATGCCGCTCGATCGCCCGCTTGAGGTGCCGCGCGCCGTATCGCGGATCAGTACCTTCCCTTAGCAGAAACTGTTTCGCGTCCGCCGAGCAATTAAATACAAACTGGTTGGTGCCGGCAGCCATGAGCACGCGCTGCTGCACCATGCCGAGTTCGATCTCAAGAATCTGCGAAAGATGCTCATCGCGCAATGTCTTGAACACCACCGTCTTGTCGATCCGATTCATGAACTCGGGCGTAAACTTGCGGCGCGCGGCTTCTACAGCCGTACGCTGAATTTTGTCGTCGAAGTTGTTGTCCACTTCCACCACTCGGGGCGCAAAGCCCAATCCGCCGTCCACTAAATCGGTCATCTCGCTGGCGCCCAGGTTCGAGGTCAGGATGATGATGCACTGTGAAAGGTCAACCCGGCGATTGTCGCCCAGCGTGAGTGTGGCCTTGTCCAGAATGCCAAGCAGCAATTGCCAGAGCGAGTCGCTAGCCTTCTCAATCTCGTCAAAAAGAAGAATTGAAAGCTTCAGCTTCTCCGTGAACCATTGGTTCAGCGCTTCCTGCGTCAGCAGGGGATGCGTCTCCCGATGTCCAAGATATCCCGGAGGCGAGCCAATCAGTTTCGCAATCTCATGCGAGTGCTGAAACTCCGCGCAATCGATCTTGATGCACGCATGGGAGTCGCCGAACAGCGCTTCCGCCATGGCTTCCACCACGCGAGTTTTTCCCGAGCCGGTCGGCCCAAGAAAAAGCAGGTTGCCCACGGGACGCCCCGGAGCGTTCAGGCCCGCCAAAAACATCTGGTAAATCTCGGCGACCTTCTCGACGGCCTGGTCCTGACCGACGATGCGGCGGCGCAGCGCAGTTTCAAACTCTCCAGCATCGGCGCTACGTCGGTTCGGATCGAGCACTGTAGCAAGATTCGTTCTCATAAAGTGGCGGCTTTCCTATCCCAGGCCATCCCGGCCTTCTTTCTGGTTTTCCCGGACCCCCAGGCTTTGTTCCCTTCTTCACGGCTTCAAGATTGACAAAATTTGTCACTTGAACCCAGGTCGCTGGCCTGCCCCATACCGCGTCCGGGGTTGCTTTGGATTAAGCAAGCGACTGGCCACGCGTAGAGGATGGATTGCCCGCCCCAAAACCCTGTATCTGGCTGGATTTAGATGGCGCCGACGATCTTAGAACATACGGCAGTGGAAAGTTAAGAGGGCGGGAAGAGAAATTGTTTGCGCATGCCAGGAAGGAAAAAGGGGATTAGTCGGAGCGATGAATCGGAAAGGAACCGCCGATGACCGGGCGATGACCGGGCGTAACCTACCTCCCTCATTTTGTGCGGGATAGCATCCTTTTCAGATCGTTTCCTGGAGGATTCTCTTGCACCGCTCGTCAGTTTTCACCATCGCCGCCTCGTGCCTTTTGTTTGCAGCTGCCGCCATGCGGCTAAGCCCAGAGCTTTCTTCCGCTTCCGCCGCCCAACCGCAAAGCGCGCAACCCGCGTCAGCCGCCGCTCCTCAGGCAGCGCAGTTGCGCTCCATCAACGCAACCGTTCCCTCCACGGTAAAGCGCACGGACATTTCCTCCCCGCAGCCGTCTTCACCTCTATCTCTATCGCCTACGCCCGGAACTGACCTGTACACCGCGAAGCGTGGAGACACCATCCCCGCCATCGCCCACCAATATTTAAAGCGCACTTCTTTTCTGACGTCCTCCGAACTAGCCGAAGCCATCCGCCACACCAACGGAAAAAACAATGAAGCTCACTCTGCCAACATATTAAAACCCGGCGAGCAGATCTCAATCCCCGGAATTCTCCCCGCACCCATCGTCGAGAAAACTGTTCCCGTCGCCAAAGATTTTGAAGCCCGCGCCATCTATCTCACCGGAATCATGGCCGCCAGCGATCACGGCGTCCGCATCATCCGCCACTGGCGCGAAGTCGGAGGCAACGCCGTAGTCTTCGACATCAAAGACAGCGACGGCAGCGTAACCATCCCCTTCGAGCATCCGCTGCTGGGCCAGCACCAGGTCTACATTCACGACCTGCCAAAGTTCGTCCACTTCCTGCATTCCGAAAACATGCATGCCATAGCCCGCATCGCCATCTTCCGCGACCAGCGCATGGTGACCGAGCATCCCGAACTGGCCATCAAGTCGAAGAAAACCGGCCAGCCCTGGCGCGAAAACGGCAAACTAGTCTGGACCGACTCCTCCAACCCCAAAGTTCAGGACTACAACATCGCGCTAGCCAAATTCGTAGCCCAATCCGGCGCCGACGAAATCCAATTCGACTACGTCCGCTTTCCCGCCGAAGGCGACCAAAAAGACGCCACCTTCGCCTACCAAACCGAGCACCCAGTAACCGGGGCGCAAGAAGCCAGAAGTGAAGACCAGCCATATGGAGACAAGCCGTGTGGAGACGGGCGCCTCGCCCGTCCCGCCAATGCGAAGCAAGGCGGAACCGCCACGAAAGCGGCCGGTTGTAAAGCGGAAGCCGCCCAC
>Ga0182024_10003283_pt1 | contig 38753 bp, 36 predicted proteins | sample P32metaG_FD_120480 | JGI IMG/M metagenome (GOLD analysis project Ga0182024, IMG submission 120480) | Permafrost microbial communities from Stordalen Mire, Sweden - P3-2 metaG (Illumina Assembly) | ecosystem: Environmental > Terrestrial > Soil > Wetlands > Permafrost | place: Sweden: Stordalen...
CCTTTGGCGACGTAGCCACCGTCAAGTCGAATTCCGCTCTGGCGCTTCAGACGGTGAAGGTTCCTTACTGGGTGGGCCTCTGGTTAAACCACCAGCGTGCACCGTTCAAGAACATCGACGTCCGCCAAGCCATGGAATACGCCATTGACCGGCCGGTCATCAACAAGCAGATTTTTGATGGTCTCGGTACCAACCCCAATAGCGTGCTGCCACAACTTAAGTACGACGCTCCCGATAGCGTGATCGCCCCCTACGGCTACAACCTGAAGAAGGCCAAGGCCTTGATGGCGGCGTCGCCCTTCCCCAAGGGTTTCACCGTAACGCTGCAGTACCCGAGCGGCTACGCCGAGTACACCGATTTGGTCCTGGTCCTGCAGGCCGAGTGGGCCGCAATCGGCATCAAGGTGAAGCTGATAAGTGAGGATCAGGCCACGGAGACCCAGAACTACACCAGTGGCAAGTACGACATGACGTTCCCCTACGCAGAGTTCACAAGTGACGTGACGGTGCCCGACGAGTACGCGGCCTTCGTGGGTGAGTACGACGGCGACTTCGGCTTCTACTCGTGGTGGAAGGACCCGGCCATTCAGACTTCGATCCAGACCTTCACGCACACCGCGAGTAACGCGGCTCGAGCGGTGATGTGGCCAAAGATTCAAAAGGCCATGTTGGTCCAGACACCCTTCATAAATGTCATGGACCTGCCGTTCCTAAATGCTCACCAGGTAAACGTCTGCGGGACTGAACTCGACCCTCTCGGGGCGGACTCGTTGGAATATACCTGGATCGCCAAATAGCGGGAAGATCAAGTTTGTGCCCAATCTTCGCCACGGGCGAGGGATGGGTAACGCCAGTGTGACAGGCTGCACTGAATGTTGATCTACATGCTGCGACGCGTGGGGACCAGTCTGGTGCAGTTGTTCGGACTCGCCCTATTGGCCTTCACGTTGATTCACCTCGTGCCGGGAAATCCCGTGCGAACGATGCTGGGTGGCCGAGCGACGCCCCTGCAGGTTCGCCAGGTCAGCGATAGCCTCGGGTTGAACCGTCCTTTGGTCAATCAGTTCGGTTCGTTCATCGAGCACTTGGTGACGGGACACTTCGGGCAGTCCTTCACTTTTTCTCAAAGCATCTCCTCGCTCATCAGCGAGAGACTGCTGCCGAGCGCGGCCCTCATCTGCTACGGCACCATCGTCGCGATAGTCATCGGTGTCCCGCTGGCGATCGTCAGTGCCCTGCGTTCGGGGCGAGCGGTCGATCACGGCATTCGAATCCTGACGACGGTAAGTTTCGCTATGCCGACCTTCTGGTCCGGCCTCGTACTGGCGCTCATTTTCGCCCTCAAGCTTCACTGGCTGCCCGTCTCGGGCTATACGCCTGGATTCGTCGGGATCGTGCGGTCTCTAACGCTGCCCGCCCTCGCGCTAGGACTCTCGCTGCTGGCGGTAGTCGTGCGAACGCTCCGTTCCAGCGTGCGCAACGTCTTGGCCATGGAGTACGTCGAAGCGGCCGCGGCGCGAGGCTTTTCCACGTGGAGAATCCTCATCAAGCACGTCATCAGAAATTCCATCATGCCGACGGTGACCGTGCTGGCCGTCAACGTCGGATTTCTGATTGGCGGAACGGTAGTGCTCGAGCAGGTCTTTCAAATTCCCGGACTCGGCTCATTGCTCTTCCAATCCGTTGAGCAGCGCGACTACCCCCTGGTAGAAACCCTGTCGGTGTTGGCCGGGGCCGTCGTGGTGCTGCTCAACCTTGGCGCTGACGTAATGCAGGCCGTGGTCGACCCCCGCGTACGACTGGGCGGTCAAAGTGTCTAGCGTCGTGACCAGCGCCCCAGTGAAGGTGAACCAGCGAAAACGTCCACGCCTCAAAGTCGATAACTGGGAGCTCACCATTGGACTGACCATCGTGGGCGCCATCTGTTTGGCCGCGGTACTGGCACCGCTCATCGCGCCCTATAACCCCAACCAGGTGAACATCCTCCAAGCCCTGCAAGGGCCGTCGCTCTCGCACTGGTTCGGCACGGACTTTGTAGGGCGTGACCTTCTTTCACGAACCCTCTACGGTCTGCGCGTGGACATTTTTGTGGTCGCCTTGATAACGTACGCGGGCCTGTGCGTGGGCGTCGTGGTCGGCACGGTCGCTGGCTATTTTGGCGGTTGGTTTGACGCCATTGTCGGTCGGGTCAGCGATACGGTGATCTCCTTTCCCTTCATCGTGCTGGTGCTGGCGGTGGTAGCGATCGTGGGCCCCGGTCTAAAGGGGGTAGCCATTGGCATCGTCATCGTGGGATGGGCGCTCTACGCCCGGCTGGCGCGATCGGAGATGCTCACGATGAGAGAACAGCCGTTCATGCTGGCCACCAAGGCCCTCGGCTATTCCAACGCTCGAGCGATCTTTCGACACGCCCTGCCCAATCTGATTCGCTCGAGCCTGGTCTATTCCACGGTTGACGTGGTGGTCAACATGTTGGTACTGGCGGGCCTGTCCTACCTGGGACTCGGTCAACAAGCACCGGGGGCCGATCTTGGATCGATCATTGCCGGTGGCCAGTCGTACCTGCTCAACGCGTGGTGGATCAGCACGATTCCCGGAGTGGTGCTGGTGCTCTTCGGCCTCGGCGTGAGCATGATCGGCGACGGCGTCACCAAGGGTGAACTGTCCATGGTGTCGCTGTGAGCGCGACGCCGCTACTTCGAATTGAGAAATTACGCGTCTCCTTCGGAAAGGATGACTCCGTCGTCGCGGTCAGCGACGTCTCGCTGGAGATCGGTGCCGGCGAGACGCTCGGCCTGGTGGGCGAGTCCGGATCAGGCAAGAGCCTCTCCTGTCGATCGGTGATTCGCATGACACCACCCGGGGGCCAGATGAGTGCGTCAGAGATCAACTTCGATGGTAAGGACGTGCTGTCCTTTAACAAAAGGCAATTACGAGAACACCGCGCCCACAACGTCGGAATGATCTTTCAAGATCCTTTTAGCTGCTTGGATCCCACCAAGCGTGTGGGCGAGCAGATCTCCGAGACCTTGCGGGTCAATGCCGGTCTCACGAGTGCGCGAGCCCGCGAGCAGGCACTGAAGCTGCTCGCTGACGTCGACATTGACCAGCCCGAGCGTCGCTATTTGGGGTTTCCCCACGAGATGTCCGGTGGCATGCGCCAACGCGTCATGATCGCGATTGCCGTGGCCAGCAAGCCCAAACTGCTGGTCGCCGACGAACCAACGACGGCACTGGATGTCACGACTCAGGCCCAAATCCTTGGCCTGCTGCAACGGCTACGTGAAGAGACGGGCATGTCGGTGCTGTTGGTCTCGCACGATTTCGGCGTGATCGCCCAAGTGTGCGACCGGGTGGCGGTGATGTACGGAGGATACGTGGTTGAGGTTGGCGCGGTGGCTGACGTGTGCGCTCGACCGCAACATCCTTATACCCGAGCGCTCCTCAGCTCGATACCCAGTCTGGAGTCGGCCGGAAATCGCGTGCGACGCGTAGGAATCCCGGGTCAGCCACCCAACCTCGGAGAGATCATCGCGGGATGCCCCTTCGTTCGACGATGCTCGTTCGTCCAGGAGTCCTGTTCGACAATGGACGTCACGTTAGAGACCGTCGGTCCGGGCCACCAGAGCGCCTGTCCGGTAATGGCAAACAGGTTCGTCGCGGTTGGTCCTAGTAAATTGCCCGCACCATCGTCGAGCGCCGATGAGGCTTCCGAGGAGACGCCGTGACCACGGAATCCGAACAGCCCCTGTTGGTGGTCAAGCACGTCGTCAAGCGCTTCGTGCTGCGCCGAAGCATTAGCGACCGGCTGGCCCGCCGGCCTGGCGTGCTGCACACCGCGGTCAATGACGTGTCCTTTCAGCTGGCCCGGGGGGAAATACTTGGTCTCGCGGGCGGCTCCGGTAGCGGAAAAACGACGCTGGCCCGCATTCTTATTCGCCTCGTTGAACCTGACGAAGGTGAACTTTTTCTGCACGGCGCCGACATTCGAAAAGCACGCGGTCACGAACTGCGCGAGATTCGCCGGGGCATGCAGATGGTCTTTCAAGACCCCTATTCGTCGTTGAATCCTCGGATGCACGTGGGAGCGGCGATCCTCGAAGCCGGTCGGGTGCACCACCAGCCCGGCTCTGATGACGGCGACGCGTTCGTGAACCGAATGTTGGACCTTGTTCGTCTCCCCTCGAGCGCGGCCGGGCGTCGGCCTCAAGAACTCTCCGGCGGCCAGCGCCAGCGGGTCGCGGTTGCCCGAGCGCTGGCCGTAGGCCCGCAGGTGCTCATTGCCGACGAGGCCGTGAGTGCGCTGGACGTGTCTATTCAGACGCAACTACTCAATCTCTTTCTCGATCTTCGCGATGAATTGGGTCTGGCCATCATTTTCGTGGCCCACCAGCTTTCGGTCATCGCCGAAGTGGCCGACCGGGTCGCCATCATGCACCACGGTTCCATCGTTGAAATTGGCCCTACCGTTGACGTCTTTCACGACCCTCAGGACGACTACACCAAGGCGCTGCTCGCAGCCCATCCCAAGCCCATTCCCATCGTCGATGATTTGTCCCTCGACGCCCCGTAGTTTGCGTCACGGCCGACTACGAGCGACTCACTGCAATGGCTCGATGCAACGTCATTGGACACGGGCCACCGAGGCAGTTGACTTCGCTTAACCCTCAGTAACTCTTTAGTAGCCCGCGCCCTCGTCCAACAGACCCACGAGCTGCTCGCCGGTACCCAGTCGTCGCACATTTTCAGTGATGCGTCGGGCCAATAAGGGCGCGATCATCGCTTCGGTGTCGGCGGTGTGGGGCGTGATGAAGCAGTTGCGTAGTCCCCAGAGTGGGTGGCCCGTGGTGAGCGGCTCGGGGTCGGTGACGTCAAGCGCAGCCCCGCCAATGCTGTGTGATCGCAAGGCGTCCACCAGGGCGTCGGTGTCGACCAACCCTCCTCGGCCGACGTTGATCAGCCACGAGTCACGCTCCATAATGGCGAGCTCGGTGGGGCCGATGAGGTGGCGGGTGCGTGGGGTCAACGCGGGCGCGAGGACAACGACCCGCGCACCGGTCAACGCTTCGTGCAGTCGATCAACCACCAAGGTAGTTTCGGCGCCGGCCAAGGGCTCAGGCCGCTGGCGCACCACTGTCACCCTGGTACGAAATGGCTCGAGGAGACGCAAGAGTGCCACCGTAATACCGCCCGCCCCAATGATGGTCACCGGCTGATCGAAGAGGCTGGTTCCGGCCGGTTTTCCCCATGATCTCGCGCGAGCACGTTCCGGCAGGTGTCGAAGTCCCGCCAACGTGAGGGCCAACGCGTGTTCCGCGACGGGTTCGGCGTACGCACCCTTGGCCGAAGTCCACTGTCGATGCCGGTCGATGACCCCGCCGGCGAAGAGATCTTCCACGCCGGCCAGCGGCAACTGAACCCACCCGATGCCGGGATGCAGATTCAGAAAGTCCCGGAGCCTATCGGCCGCTCTCGCTTCCACCCATACCAGTCCGTCGGGCCCATCGTCTACTCCGACGATCTCGCCGCCTCCTTGGGCGACGGCCTCGTCGACCCACGGTGTTGGTTGAGGCCCTACTGCGATACGCGGCCTCACGGCTCAGACGACCGAAGCCAGAAGCCAGTCGAGCGTGAGGGTCATGGTCGCGATCACCTCTGATCCCAATTGATGCCCGAGAGCGAGCCGAGCGCACGGATGAGCGACTGCGTTCCGTCGAGTCCGCCGCCTTGGGCTTGCAGGGCAACGTAGAGCTGATGGGCGAGAGCAAGGCCGGGCAGCGAGAGCTGCATCCGACTGGCTTCGGAGAGGGCGATGCCCATGTCCTTTACGAAGTGGTCGACGAAGAAACCTGGCGCCATGTTGCCAGCAATGGCCCGAGGGGCGAGGTTGGACAATGACCAACTACCGGCTGCTCCTCCGCTGACCGACGCGAGCACCGAATCGAGATCGAGACCGGCCCGATAGGCGTAGAGCAACGCTTCGCAGACCCCCACCATGTTGCTGGCGATCAGCACCTGATTCATCATCTTGGTATGTTGACCCGCCCCGTGATCGCCCTGGCGCACGATGGTGGCGCCCATGACTTTAAAGCACGGCGCCACGGCGTCAAAGACGTTGGCCGGGCCACCGACCATGATGGAAAGGGTGGCGTTCTTCGCTCCCACGTCGCCGCCGGACACGGGAGCGTCTAGGCAGTGCACTCCGCGCTGCGCCGCCGCGGTGGCGATCTCGACGGCCAGCGCCGGTTCACTGGTTGACATGTCCACCAGCACCGCGCCTTCACTGGTCGACTCGAGCAGACCGTTCGGCCCGAACGCCACTTCGCGAACGTCACGGGGGTAGCCCAACATGGTGAAGACGACGTCGCTCGCTGCCGCTACCTCGCGTGGACCCACGGCCCACCGGGCACCGGCCTCGACGAGACCGTCGGCTTTCGATCGGGTCCGGGTCGAGACCGTCACCGCGTAGCCGGCCCCGAGCAAGTGGCCGCACATCGTCGAACCCATGACGCCGATACCAATCCAACCAAGACGGGTCGACTCGGGCGTAATTTCCTTTACTTTTTCCATGGATTGAATTTACTCGGCCTTCCTTGCATCATGAGTGGGTTCCACCGAGCGAAGCCGATTCGAATCCTTCGGGGGTCCCTAAAGCTGCGCGAGTCCCTCGGTGGCAATTTTTTCGAAGGTCGACATATCGAATTCAAAAAGCGAGTCCGGTTCGGGCCAGTGGATAACCAATTCCGTGATGCCAAGCGATTGATAGCGACCGGCCCAATCCACGAACGCGTCGACCGAGACCAAGGGCGTCTCATCGTTACGTCCGTCGAGCAGGACACGCTCGATGCTGCTCCGGGGTCGACCGGCCCCGTCCAGGGCGTCGTTCAATCGGCGCAATTGCGAGGACACGGCGTCGAAACAGGACTGCTCGGCGTTCGAGGATCGACCGACCGATACCCAACCCTGTCCGTATCGAGTGACCACGCCCAGGCCGCGCTTTCCTGCGGCCGCGACGCAGAACGGAGGCCGTGGACGTTGCAGCGTACCGGGCAACATGCGCGCCTCGTGGGCGCTGTAATAAGGACCCTCCCGGGAGGTGAGCGGATGTTCCAACAACTGGTCCAGCAATTCCACGAAATTTACGAAGCGGTCCATCCGCTCGTGCGCTGACCAGGCTTCGGTTCCTAGTACGGTCGCGTCGCTGCCCAGCCCACCGGCGCCAATGCCCACGATGAGACGCCCGTTGGAGATGTCGTCCAGGCTAAGTAGGTCCTTCGCTAGCGGCACCGGGTGGCGAAAGTTTGGCGTGGTCACCAAGGTCCCCAGTTGAATCGTCGACGTGGCCAAAGCGCGTGCTACCAACGTGGGCACCGCGCCAAACCAAGGACGGTCTTGAAGACGGCCCCACGAAAGGTGGTCGTAGGTGTAGGCGGCGAAAAACCCTAACTCCTCGGCCCGGCGCCACTTCTCTTGCGACGCTCCCCAGCGCTCGAGGGGAAGAATCACCGTACTGAGTTGCACGTCCCAACCTTACGTTCAAATGATCGCGCCGGACTGGCCGGTAGGGTGTCGAGCGCCACTCCACGCGGTTGGCGAACTAACTCAAGGCACGGTGCCGGGGTACTTTCTTGTCCGCTTCGAAGCGGCACTCACTATTTGAGTAGCGAGATCTGAGCGAAGGAATGCTTCCTGCCGAGATGGCCACTGACCTCAATCAAGCGATAAATCTTGGGTCGATTGTGATTGCTTTCCAAAGGGGCCCGACTGGCCGCGGTTAAACGGGCCATGAGGCCCTTGGCCGAACTGCGATTGAGACGTTGTCCGGGAGCTTGGACCAAAAATGAAGTGGTGAGCATGTTAGACGACAGATAAGGACATCACTGGCCCGGCAACCAGTCGTTGAGCATCATCATCACTTTGCCCCTTGGTGCGTCGGACTTGGGATGGCGCAGCGCCTCTATCGCCTCTACGTAATCGTTCATCTCGAAGCTGTGGGTCACGAGAAATGAAGGCGTCAATTCACCGGCATTGAGAAGGCCGACGACCTCGGCCCATGCGGTGCGGGTATAGCTAAAACTGCCCTGGAGCGTGACGTCATTATTCACAAAATCGTCCGGCGCAATCGCCACCTCGGCTCCGTGAGGCGGTAGTCCCAGCAGGGTGATGGATCCTCCTCGGGCCACCGACGAGAGGGCCGTCTTCACCGCGTCCACTTGGCCGGCGGCTTCGATGACCACGTCGTACTTTTGATCGGAGAGTTCCGTAAGGAACTCGGTGGCACCTGCTTGGAGGGCGAGATCGCGCTGGCCCGATCGAAGCCCCAGCATGGTGATAGTGGCGGGAGCGAAACGCTTCAGCAGGTGGGCCGCCAACAGGCCCACCGTGCCGTCGCCTATCACCAGGCAGGTGGTTTGGGGACGGATGGTCGTGCGCACCAGTGCCCTCCATACCACGGCCATCGGTTCGACTATCGCGGCGTCGAGCATGGAAACGCTCGGGTCGAGCGTATGGACCAGCCCCTTGGGTACGCTGATCAATTCGGCGATGGCCCCGGGTCGAGTGAAACCAATTTCGTCGTAGGTCCGACAACGATTGGTGGCCCCAATCTGGCACTCGTCGCAGTGCCCGCAAGGGATGATGCCTTCGACCACGACGAGTCCGTCGCCGGACTGAATCCCAGCGTCAATCAACCGACCAACCCATTCGTGACCAAGGATCAGTGGGTAGCGCACGTAGGCGGGGTCAATGGAGCCGTCGATCAGCTCCAGGTCGGTGCCGCACATGCCACAGGCAACCGGCTGGATAAGGAGTTCATCGTCAGTGGCCACCGGCGCGGCGACGTCCTGGAGACCAACCTGGCCGGGCGACGCAACGACCAGCGCCTTCATCAGAGGTGCACGTTTCCGATCAGGGCGGAGATTCGTTCGGCGCACGCGAGGACCGTGGTGCACAACGGTCCGATCACTCGTTTGTTGATGTCCACTTTCAAGCCCGTCACGCTGACGGCGCCGGCGCAATGTCCGTTGTAGTTGAAAATGGGAGCACCCACGCAGATGATGCCTTCAGCCTCCTCCTCGTTGTCAATGGCGTAACCAACCAGCTGCACGTGCTTTAGTTCGTTCAGCACCGCGTCGATTGTCGTGAGGGAGTTGGCGGTGTGGGCCACCAGGTCATCTTCAACGACGATGCGGCGAACTTGTTCTTCGCCCAGTTGAGCGAGAATGGCTTTGCCCGCTCCGGTAGAGTGCGGTGATTCTCGCTGGCCCAGGGGCGTGTGAAAGCGAACCGATCCGCGACCATCGACGCGTTCGATGAATACCGGATAGCCCTCTTCGTTGATGGCCAGTCGCGAGGTCAGACCAGTTTCCTCCGTTAACTCGTGCAGCAACGGGAGAGCGATTTTTCCCAGGGAGGTCAATTGCGCGACCAGGTCGCCGTAGCGCAGCAGCGCCAGTCCCAGGTGGTAGCGGGGACCGGGGGACTCGATGCGAAGGAATCCGAAAGACGCCAGCGTCCGTGCCGCCGCCATGGTGGAGCTTTTGGCCATGTCGAGACGGTGGGCCATCTCCGTGAGCGAGAGGCCGGCCTCGCCGCTCTCACCCACCGCTTCGAGCATTTCCAGCGCTCGCGCCACGCTCCTAACTTGGTAGCGATCGGAGGTATCTAGGTTCGGCATCAACGAACACAATACAGAATTCCAAATTAAAAGTTGGAATCTATTGTGACGATGGATTCTTTATGGTTAGATGACCTAAAGATTCACGAACGGAGTTCTGTGATACCGAACGCGAGGGAGTATCGCCGGGCGCGGGTACTTCACGCGCGCGAAGCCCTGCGGGCCGTTCGAAGTGCTCACGGCGATGCGCCTCTGATCATGGGTTCGGTGGGATCCGTTGCCTGGGCGACCGGTGGCGTATCGCAGCCCATCGACCGTACCGCTTCGTCCGAAGCGATTTGGCTCGTGGACGCGAAGGAACCGACCTTGCTCATCAGCTCGGTCGAAGTACCTCGTTTCGCGGCGGAAGGTGAACTGGAGGAGTTGGGATTTAATGTCGTCGCCGTTCCCTGGTACGAAGTGAATGGCTTTCGAGAGGCGGCCCTACGTCTGGCCGGGGTCGACGCGACCGAGGTGGTGAGTGACGTCGGGGCGGGTGTTGACATTTCCGTTGAGCTCATCGAAAGGCGAATGGTGCTGTCCGGTGGTGAACGCGAACTTCTTCGATGGCTCGGAGCAGAGACTGCTCGAGTGCTGGAGGAGGCCGTTCGCTCCTGGCAGCCCGGTATTTCCGCCGACTTCTCCATTGCGGGCGAGATTCAATTCGGCCTCGAAACAATAGGTGCCGAAGCGGTCTGTCTGATCGTCGGCGGTGACGATCGCGTAAAGACGTTTCGACACCCCATGATGAACGGCGCGGTGGTAAGTGAATTGCTGATGGCGGTGGTGGTCGCGCGATGGAGCGGTTTGCACGTCGCGGCCACCCGTATTGCTACTTCGATCGTCGACGAACGATTGACGAACGATTACGCCTCAGTTGTCACGGTGGCGCGGGAGACGTTACGGGCGACTACTCCGGGCGCCACGTGGGGAGAGGCTTACGGTGCCCTTTCGAGCGCGTACCGTGAGGTGGACCACAGTCAGGCGTGGCGCGATCACTTTCAAGGCGGACCCATTGGCTACGCCCAGCGTGAATTCGAACTCTCGCCCGAAGCCAGTGATTCGCCGTTTTGGTCAAGGAAAATTGAGCAAAACGTGGCCGTGGCGTGGAATCCCAGTCTGCACGGCGGCGCCAAGGTGGAGGACACTTATTTGGTCGGCGAATCTGGTAGTGAGTGTGTAACGACTACCGCGACGTGGCCGCGGTGTGATCCGAACGATCCGTTGAGCGCTGCCGAACTGTTGGTATTGGATTAACTAAAGGGGGATTATGAACAACAAAAGCGTGGTTAAGGGAGTGGGAACGCCGGCCGGCAATCGCGGGCTCGATGCCACCCTTGGTTTTCACGCGTTAGAGCTTTCCTCGAGCGTCGCTCGATTCCCCGACGGCGCTCAAATGCGCGTGGAAATTCCTTCGGTCGAAAATCCGGCCGCCATGGTGGCCGTGATCGAAGAGGCTGACCGCCATGGGGTTACCGTGCACCGGGTCTCGCAAGGCAGCGGCGCCATGCTTCTCAGCGAAAAAGAGTTGGGCGAGATGGCCACCATGGGTTCGGACCGCGGCATCGAAGTGAGTCTCTTCGTGGGGCCCCGCGAAGAGTACGGTACGGGAGGTTCGGTCCACGCGGGGGAAGGTCGTTCGATGTCGGGCCACCTGCGCGGACTGCACCAGCTTCGTTACGCCCTTGAGGACATTCATCGCGCGCTGGAATCGGGCATTCGTGGATTTCTAGTGGCGGATTTAGGTCTCTTAGAGGTGGTCAATGATTTGGTGCTGGCCAATCAATTACCCGATGACATTGTCTGGAAGGCGTCGGCGGTGCTGGCGCCCTCCAATCCAGTCTCGTTTCGCCAGTTGGCCAAGCTCGGCGCCAGCACCATCAATATTCCTTCGGACATGACGCTGATGGAAATGTGCGAAGTGCGCGCCGTCGCCGAAATCCCCATCGATATTTATATGGAGGCACCCGATGCTTTGGGCGGTATGGTGCGCGGCCACGAGATCGTCGAAACGGTACTGGTTGCCGCACCCATCTACGCCAAGTACGGGCTTCGCAATGCTCGAGCCGTCTATCCCGCGGGGCTACATCTGTCCTCTGACGTGGTAGCGAACGTGCGCGAGAAAGTTCGTCGCGCCGCCATTTCCATTGAGTGGATCAAACGAAGTGAAATCGATCCCATAATTTCATTGCCGGGAGCCAAGGGAATAGGAGTGCCCCTGCGATGAAATTGCGCAGCGACACCTGGTTGAGTGGCGACGACGAAGTCGCCCTCGACGCGCGCGTCGCACTGGCCATGGGCGGCCACGCTGTTCCGGCCAAGGGTGGCGTGCCGATCATTGGCGTGGCCAACTCGGCGAGCGATCTCAATCCCTGCAATCAACCGCTCAACGATTTGATTTCCTCTATCAAGGCCGGCGTCGCCCAGGCCGGCGGCGTCGCGGTTGAATTTCCCGTCATGTCCCTCGGCGAAGATCTCATGAAGCCGGCCGCCATGCTGTACCGCAACCTGGTGGCCATGGAGGTCGAAGAGTCATTGCGCAGTCAGCCTCTCGACGCGGTGATCGTGCTGGCCGCCTGCGACAAATCGGTGCCGGCGGCGCTGATGGGAGCGCTCAGCACAAATCTTCCAACCCTGTTGCTCACGGCCGGTCCGCGGCCCAGCGCCCACTTTCAAGGACGCCGTATCGGCACCGGTACGGATCTATGGCGGCTTTGGGAGTCGCGTCGCGCCGGAACGGTGAGCGACGGGGAGTGGGCCCAACTCGAAGCTGCCCTCACCCTCGGTCGCGGCACCTGTAACACCATGGGTACTGCCTCAACCATGGGCGCCCTCGCCGAAACGCTGGGGTTGGCGTGGCCCGGTTCGACGTCGGTACCGGCGGGCGACGGGCGTCATTTGGAGTACGCCCAGCGGGTGGGCGAACGCATCGTGACCATGGTGCGCGAGAACGTCACGCCCGCAATGACGGTGAGTCGCAGCGCTTTCGTAAACGCGGCTCAGGTCCTGAGTGCTATTGGAGGGTCCACCAACGCCGTCATTCATCTCACGGCGCTGGCCCGCCGTCTCGGGGTGGCCTTCGATCTCGACGACGTCGACGAGGCCGGTAGGTCCACACCGGTACTGGTTGATATTGAACCCACGGGTGCCGGGCTGATGGAAGATTTTGACGCGGCCGGCGGCACGCCCAGCGTGTGGCGGGCGCTCGGCAACCGACTCGACGGCGAGGTTGTCTTGGCCGACGGCCGCACCTGCGCGGAGTGGGCCCAAAGCGCCACGACGCCGGGCCAGACGATTCGCCCCCTGGACAATCCGATTGACGCCTCGGGAGCTTTTCGGGTGGTCTACGGCAACCTCGCCCCCGACGGCGCGCTCATCAAGCGCTGCGCCGCGACGCCGGGATTGCTCGCGCATCGCGGACCGGCGCTGGTCATGCGATCGCCAGAGGAACTGGCGCAGACCACGTCGTCGGAAGTGCAGGTCGATCCCAACTCGGTCTTGGTGCTCGCCGGAGCCGGACCGGTCGGCGGACCGGGCATGCCCGAGTGGGGCATGGTTCCAATCCCTAAAAGTGCGCTGCGCACGGGGGTGACCGATATGGTCCGCGTCACCGATGCTCGAATGAGCGGCACCAGCTTCGGCACCGTCTTCCTCCACGTGGCGCCGGAAGCGGCCATCGGCGGCGCCCTTGGACTGGTGGAGTCGGGGGACATGATCAGCGTGGACGCCGACGCCGGAACCATCGAACTCGAAGTTGACGGGCCCGAGCTTGATCGGCGACGGGAACGTTCGATGTGGAAGGCGCGTAGCGCCCGCGGGTATCAAGCCATGTATCTCGCGCACGTGCAGCAAGCACCGGACGGGTGCGATTTTGATTTCCTGGCGGGTACGCCAGGGGTGACGCCGCGGCTCGAAGAGCCCGTGGTGGGAAGGTCTTGACCGACGTGAGTCGGTAAGAAAACGATGACCAGAGCGGCTGTCGTGAAGCGAAGGGTATAAGGGGATTGATGTGAGAAAAAATTGGAGGAGAAACCCAGCGACGTTTCTTGCCGCCGCGCTGATTGCCAGCAGTGTTCTTGTTGGTGTGCCGATGCTGGCCGGAGCGTCGTCGAGCAAAGTGACGCTAACGCTGTGGGAAAACTACGGCACCGAGTCCAACGCCGTGGCGATCAAAGCCATCGCCAAGGCGTTCACGAAAGAGAATCCGAACATCGCCGTCAACGTGGTTTCGGAGCCGGCCGCTAACTACTTCCCGTTGCTTCAGTCGGCGGACGTGTCCAAGAGCGGACCGGACCTGGCGGTTATGTGGACGGGCCTGTACGCATTGCAGTACGCCGGCATGATTCAGCCTCTCAAGGGTCACGTGTCGGCCACGGATCTGAGCAAAATGGAAGGGTTGCAGTGGATGACCCCCGGCATGACCGGGACTTCTGATCCGTTGGTGATGCCGCTCGAGACCCAGTTCTACATTGGCTTCTACAACAAGTCGCTTTTTGCTAAGGCCGGGATCACCTCGGTGCCGACCGACTGGACGCAGCTCTACGCTGCCTGCACCAAGCTGAAGAAGATTGGCGTCACGCCCTTTGCCTACGGCAACGGTGGCCAGGCCCTGGGGGCGGAGTTCTACCCCTGGTACGACCTCAGCTACATGATGATTGGTGACTACTCGGTCTCCCAGTGGAAGAGTCTCTACAACGGCTCGATACCTTGGACGTCTAAGACCACCGAGGCTTCGTTGGCGTCCTGGCAGAAGCTAGAAACCATGGGCTGCACGAACCCCGATGTGCTTACCGACACCACCAATATCCAGCAGTTCGAAAAGGGTAAGGCGGCCATGATCATGGACGGCACGTGGGACACTGCGACCTACACCGCCGCCATGGGCTCGAAGGTGGCGGCCTTCGTACCGCCATTCTCGGCCAAGCCCATCAAGGGCGTCGTTGACTTCCCCGGCGACGGCATCAGCGTTATGAACTACTCCAAGCACCTAGCCGACGACTACAAGTTCGAGACGTTCATGACCACACCCGCGGCGGCGGCGATCATCAACAAAGCCGGTCTTATTCCTGACCTGCAAGGCACCACCACCAGCAACTCGGTGAACCAGCAGATGTTGAACTTCGTGACCCAGCAGCACCTCACGGTGTATCCAATGTTGGACAACGTCACCCAGGGCAACGTGGTGAACGCCGGTTCCAGCGAGCTGACCACGGTACTGGCGAACCAGACCACGCCGTCCGCGGCGCTGCAGAAAATGCAACAAACCTGGCAACAATTGCCCGCCAATCAGCGTGGCAAGGCGTACGCCGGTTAGAGGTAACAAAATCAATGACGCCTGGCCTGGTGCACTCACAGCACCAGGCCAGGCGCGTATAACCAGTAAGGGACAATGGTGTAATGGCGATATCGGCGCTGGACTTGCGACGCACACCACGCCGCGGGGGGTCACGTTTTCGCCCTAGGCACTCGAGCTCACTTCTGGCGCGCCGGCGCCGGCGTATGGGTCTGTTGCTGGCCCTGCCTGCCCTGGTGCTCATAATCTTGCTCATCGTCATTCCCATTGGGCAGGCCATCTACTACTCCATGACCGAGTGGAACGGCGTGACCTCGACCTGGATAGGTACCTCGGCGTGGACCCAGGCCTTTCATAATCCGACCTTGTGGCGGGTCCTGGAGAACAACGCACTGCTCTTATTGTCGGTACCTTTTGCCTTGGGAATCCCACTTTGCATCGCCGTGCTGTTGCATCAAAAGGTGGCCGGTTGGAAGATTTTCCGTTCCATCTATTTTTTGCCCACGGCGATTTCGTGGGTGGTTATCGGGCTGGTGGCCGAACATTTTTTTGCGTACTCGGGGACGTTGAACTCGATGCTGGACTGGCTGGGCTTCTCTAATGCCCACACGAACATGCTCGGCAACGAGTCGACGGCCCTCATTGCGCTGGGAATCACGTTCATCTTTTCCATGATCGGCACCAACACCATGCTCTTTCTCACCGGACTGGCCACCCTTGATCCCAGTCAGGAAGAGGCTGCTCGGATTGACGGCGCCAGTTCGTGGAAGATCTTTCGCCACATTACGATTCCCCACCTCACCAGGTTCATCCAACTGGCCTTCGTGATCACCATAATTTCCGCGTTCTCCGCCCTCTTCAGTCTGATATTCGTGATGACCGGAGGGGGCCCGGGTTATTCCACGACCACCGTGGAGTTCTTGGTGTACCAGACTGGATTCGCGCAGTCACAGTTCGGCACCGCCGCCCTCTACGGATTGATTCTCTTTGTCATCATGTGCGTGGTGGGCGTCTTCCAGCTGCGCCTCCTGGGGGCCAAGGACTGATGAGTGCCACGCTGGTCAGTCCACCGAAGGTGATTACGCCCTCGTCACCCAAACTCACGGCGCGCCAGTATCGCCGGCGCGTCGGGCGGGGCGTGTTGCTCGTGGTGATGATCCTGGTCGCCGCGGTGATGCTTTACCCGTTCGTGGTGATGCTGGTGACCAGCTTCAAGACGGAAAGCCAGTACTTGATCGGACACGGCTCATCGCTGCAGAGTTGGAAGGATCTGAACCAGACCCTGCCGGTGGGTCAGGAGTTGCTCAACTCCACCATCATCTGTTCGGCCTCGATCTTCATCGTGCTGGTGGTGGGTGGAGCGGCCGGCTTCGCCTTCGCCAAGCTCCAGTTTCGTGGTTCGAACGTGGTGTTCTTGACGGTGGTGAGCGCGATGATGGTGCCGTTGCAGGCAATACTGATGCCCGAATTCGTCAACATGGCCAAACTCGGGCTCACCACGAGTTATTTCGGCGCGGTCATTGTCTACGCGGCGCTGGGAACGCCATTCTCCATATTTCTCTTCACCACGTACTTTCGACGCATCCCTGACGAACTCATCGAAGCCGGCATCGTGGACGGGCTCGGTTACACCGGCGTGTTGACCCGCCTGATCTTGCCCCTGGCGCTGCCGGCCATCGCGACGGTGACCGTCTTGCAGTTCATTCAGATCTGGGATGACCTGTTGGTCGGGCTGCTCTTCTTGCAGAACCCCTCTCAGCGACCCATCACCGTGGGCCTGGCCGCGCTCGCCGCGGGACGCACTACTTCGATACCCGAATTGCTCGCCGGCTCCTTGGTGTCGGCATTGCCGGCCATGCTGGTATACCTGGGCTTCCAACGCTTCCTGATCCAGGGTCTCACCATGGGAATCGATCGATGAACATCCACCGCGACGTGACCGCGATCTCGGCGCTACCAATGAAAGGTTCGCCTCGTGGCCGACGTCGTATTTGAACGAGTCTCGAAGATCTACCCGGGCGGGAGTGGCGTGGCGGCCGTCAACGACCTTTCGCTCACCGTCGCCGACGGCGAGTTCATGGTGTTGGTGGGTCCTTCGGGCTGCGGCAAGACCACCGCCCTGCGCATGGTCGCGGGTCTGGAGGAGATTACCGACGGCACCATCGCCATTGGCGGCACGGTGATGAACAACGTGCTGCCTAAGGATCGCGACATCGCCATGGTCTTTCAGAATTACGCGCTCTATCCGCAGATGACCGTGGCCCAGAACATGGGCTTCGCCTTGAAGATTCGTGGCGTGGCGAAGTCGGAGATCGCCGAGCGGGTGAACGAGGCAGCTCGAATCCTGCGCCTGGAGGAATATCTGGACCGACGTCCCAAGGCCCTCTCGGGCGGACAGCGCCAGCGCGTGGCGATGGGTCGGGCCATCGTGCGCGAGCCCCAAGCCTTCTTGATGGACGAGCCGTTGTCGAACCTCGACGCGCAGTTACGCGTTGAGATGCGCACCGAGATCGCGCGAATCCAGCGGCTGTTAGGTGTCGCGACCGTCTACGTCACCCATGATCAAACCGAGGCCATGACCATGGGCGACCGCGTCGCCGTGCTACGCGGCGGTTTGCTCCAGCAGGTGGACACCCCACAGGATCTCTACGACTTCCCGACCAATGAGTTCGTGGCCGGCTTCATCGGTTCACCTCCCATGAATCTGATCGTGGCCAGTCTGCAAGAGGAGCGGGGCCAAATGAAAGCCCATTTCGGCGATCAATCACTGCTAATTCCCGAACGGTATCGACAGACGCACGCGCTGCAAGCGTGGATCGGACGACCAGTGGTGCTGGGCTTTCGACCCGAGGACCTGGTCGTTGACAGCTCGATGACTGACGATCTCATAAGCGCCCGGGTGGACCTGCGCGAAGCGCTCGGTTCGGAGATACTGGCCTACCTGGCCATCTCCTCAAGTACTGACGTGGTGCTCGACGCCTTGCCGACGACGGACGCCGAAACGGTCCGGAAACGCTCGCGGGTGGTGGCGCGACTGAGCGCCCGGGTCGACGTCGTGGAGGGCGGATTGATTACCTTGAGCCTCAAGACCGACAACCTTCATTTCTTCGATCCCGGTAGCGGCACCTCGCTGCGCGCGCTCACCTCGTGATCCCGCTGGCGCACATCAATAGCAGTCGGATGGCCACTGTTGCCAGGCGAGGAGGGGAAGGATCATGAGTAAGGTTCTCAGTACGAATCCGGTGACCGGGACGGCCTCCGCTCTGGGCTTTGACGAAACCAGCGCCGAGGAGGTCGCGCAGATGGGCCGGCGTTCGCTCGGCGCCTCCTCGCTCTTTGCGACGCGTTCGCTCGAGTGGCGGGCGGGGTTGCTCGAAGCCCTGGCCAATGCGTTGGACGAAGGGGCTAGCGACATCATTGCCACCGCCATGGAAGAGACCGGGTTGGCCGAAGGGCGTCTCGCGGGCGAGCTGCGTCGCACGTCGTTTCAATTTAGGTTTTTTTCCTCGGTAGTGCGCGACGGGGGCTTCTTGGAAGCCAGTATTGATCACGCGGCCGATTCGCCGATGGGACCGTTGCCCGACCTTCGTCGCCAACTAGAACCGTTGGGACCGGTGGCCGTCTTCGGAGCCTCGAACTTTCCGCTGGCCTTTTCCGTCCCCGGCGGTGACACCGCCTCGGCGCTGGCGGCCGGGTGTTCGGTGATCACCAAGGCCCATCCCGCTCACCCCAAGACGTCGTTGCTTTGCTTTCGCGCCCTGCGTGACGCGGCGACGGCGCAGGGGGCCCCCGACGGGTTACTGGAATGCGTCTTCGGTCTGGAGGCGGGGCTGGCGTTGGTGGACGACGTTAACGTTCGCGCGGTTGGATTCACTGGTTCGTACCGCGCCGGGCGATTGCTGTTCGATCGCACGCAGGCGAGGACCGTGCCGATACCCTTTTACGGCGAACTTGGCAGCGTGAACGCTCTAGTGGTGACGGCGCCGGCCGCTTCGGCGCGGGCCAGTGAAATTGGACCGGCCATGGTGGCGTCGGTGACTCTCGGAGCGGGTCAGTTTTGCACGAAGCCCGGCCTGCTCTTTGTGCCGAGCGGCCGAGACGGCGACGGCTTGGTCGAGAGCGCTCGTCAGGCCATGACGGCAGTCAGCGGGGCGACCATGTTGAGCAGTGCCATTCGCGATCACTACGACGCGGGGGTGACGGCCCTTCTCGCCACCCCCGGCGTCGAACTCCTGGCTCGTGGTGCGGTCGGACCGGGGCCCTCGGGGGCCGGGGCAGTGTTATTGGAAATCGCGCTTGACACCCTGCGCGGTCCCGGCGCTTCGGTGCTGGACACGGAATGCTTCGGTGCCGTAGCGGTGGTGGTGCGTTACGGGGATGACGGCGACCTCTTCGAAGTGCTCAAAAATCTCGAGCCGGCCTTGACCTTCACGGTCCACGCCGAGAGTGATGATGAGCTGGGACCTTCCTTGATCAACCTTGGACGCCAACTCGCCGGTCGGGTCATCGTGAACGGCTATCCGACCGGTGTGGGCGTGTCGTGGTCCATGCATCACGGCGGCCCACATCCGGCCACGACGTCTCCTCTGCACACCTCGGTCGGAGCGACCTCGATACGGCGTTGGCTGCGACCGGTCTCCTATCAGTCGGTGCCCGATTCGTGGTTGCCCGAGTCGGTGCAAGAGGACAACCCTCTCGGGATTGTCCGTCGAGTGGACGGGAGGCTGCGCTCCTAGGCGCCACGATGGACGGGCCAATCATGTCGACCCGCGCTGTCGCCAGACGCCGGTGCAGTTCCAGCGTGACGTCGGCTACGCCTCGAGGAGATTAGGGGTGCCGGGCAACCGTTCGTTGGCGGGAGTGCTCCCGGTCATTCAGACTCCCTTCGACGATGAAGGGTCCATTGACGAGGCGGCCCTCATCAAGGAGTGCCGATGGGTACTCGATCAAGGCGTGGCGGGCCTGACAACGGGCATGGTGTCCGAAGTGCTGCGACTGAGCGAGGCGGAGCGGCGTCAATTGACCGAACTCGTGGTGGGCGTCGCCCTCGAGCGTGACGCCATCTCGGTCATCAGCTGTGGCGCGGAAAGTACCAAGGGGGCCGTGGCGCACGCGCAACACGCCGAGGGAACGGGAGCAGCCGCGGCCATGGTGATACCGCCCATCTCCGTGGCTCTGGATGACGGCGCCCTCTACGGCTACTACGCGGCCGTGGCCGATTCGACGTCGATGGGACTGGTGATCCAAGACGCCAGCGGTTACGTGGGTCGTCCCCTCAGCATCGAGGTGCAGGCCACGCTTTTAGAACGGTACGGCGATCGCGTGTACTTCAAGCCGGAAGCGCCTCCCATCGGTCAGCGATTCTCCCTGCTGCGCGACGCCACCGGTGGCCAGGCCCGTGTCTTTGAAGGCACCGGAGGCGTGGCCCTGGTCGACAGCTTTCGACGGGGGGCCATCGGCACCATGCCCGGGGCCGAAGTCTGCTGGGCCATCCAACGGATGTGGGACGCCCTTCAATCGGCCGACTGGTCGTTGGCCTACGACATCAGCGGACCGCTGAGTTTGCTGGTTGACTTGCAGACGTCGATCGACTCCTACGTGGCGGTGGAAAAGCACATTCTGAAGTGTCAAGGCGTCTTGGCCTCGACGGCCGCCCGGGGCCCTCTTGGCTACAACTTGGATGACGAAACGCGAGATGAAGTTGACCGCCTCTTCGAACTCGTGCGACGGGCCGCGCAGATCCGTTAGACCTCGACCGGCGCGACGGGTGCCGTTCTGCTTGGCCGCGTGCCCAATCTTGTGAGTGATTGAGCGCTTGTTACATCGCGCGGGGATCGACGCGAACCATCTGACTTGCGATTCTTATTGTCAACTTATCTCTACAATGACGAAATCATGCTACAATTGGTCATGAACAAAAAACCCTCCAAAAAGAACCGCGAGTTGCCCGTCTCCGAAGAGGCTTTCGGGAAAATCACCGCACTGACGGACATCTATAACAGCCGCTTGACCATCGAGCAGGAAGAAATCTCTATTGAACTCAACGTGGAGGTTGCGCGATCGCGCGGTGCCACCTGGCAAGAATTGGGCGAGGTCCTGGGGATTTCGCGCAGCGCCGCCCAGAAGCGATTCGGCAGTTATCTCGACGAGGCTATGCGCCCACTCCAGCAGATGTTGGTACAGCAAATCAAAGAGGCCGAGCGGGCCATCGAGCCGGTCAGGCAAATGATTGCCCAGCAGTTAAAGGACGCGGAGCGCGTGATGGAGCCGGCCAAGCAGAAGATCGCCCAGCAGCTCAAAGAGGCCGAGCGGGCTATTCGACCCCTTCAGCACGACCTCGCCAATCGATTTGAGGCGGCCAAGAAGGCGGCCAAGAAGAACCTCGGTAAGGAAAAGGACACGGACACGGACGAAGTTGAAGTAGAGGACTAGGGTTCCCAAGCTTTACGTACGTTCGCTTACGTCGTTAGCCAGCGCCAGCGGCTTATAGCGAAGTGCGCTCGCGAAAACCGCGACGTCAAGCACGGCGAACGACGCAATGACCAGCGGCACGGCGTGTATTCCAAAAAGAGAGACCATGAGGCTTTCGGCACCGGGTCCGACCACGCCTCCGAACATCATGAAAAGGATTATCAGGGCCAAACCGTCGCTGTCGTGCGGACAGAGCACCGTGTACCAAATCAGGCCCATCGGATAGACCGAGGCCATCACGAGGCCCATCAGTGGGTAGGCGTAGGGCGCCAGAGCATCGGAAAAGGCGATCAAGGAGAGCACGATGGTCAGGCTTAGGCCCGCGAGGACGAGCCATCGGTCGCCGAAGCGTTTGTGGAGAGGACCGCCCATCACGCGACCCAAGGTCATGCCGCCCCAGAAACCGGCGGTGACCAGGCTGCCAATCGACGCCGAAAAGCCCACGCGATGTAATTGCGAAGCAATCCAACCCGAAGAGCTCGTTTCGGCGGCGACATAGAGAATGTAGGCGACGATGAAAGTCAGCAGAATCGGACGCCGCTCACTCTTCATCATGGTGAGTTCGCGTTGGTTCGCTTCGGCGCGAAGCGGTGGCGCGTGGACCCCACCATTGAACGTCGAAAGCAGTACCGCGACCGCCGCGATGCCACCAAAAAGCAGAGGAAAGTGTTTCGGCTCCAGCACGATGATGAGCAGCGCTCCCACCACCGAGCCCAAGCCGTAGCCGGCGTTCGAAAGGCTTAGTCGATGGGCCCTCCCCTTGAGCGCCGTTCGGGCCATCATCGTGTTGAGTGAGAAGTCAAGGGCGCCAATGCCGACGCCCACGACGAAGGCGCAGATCAAGAAGAACGACCAGGAGTGCGCAAGGGCCACGCCCACCGCGCCGGCCGCCATTGGCAACAGCGCGCTAAACAGCACGGTCTTGCCGGTGTAACGCTTGACCGCGAGCCAGCCGAGCGGCACCCCGAAGAGCGCCCCGACGAAATTGACGCTGAGCACGATGCCTGCTTCGGGCAAGGAGAGATGAAACTTGTGCGAGAAACTTATGAGCAGGGGTCCGTATAAGGAAGAGGTGGCCCCGATGAGCAGAAAAATGGTGGTGGCGCTGGCGAAGGCGAAGGGGCGAAATGACACCTCGGTTGCAATGGCGTCGGACGTTACGGGTAGTCCCGATTCCATGAACTTGCCTACTGACGGCGACCGTACGTGGCCCGATCCACGCTCAGGTGTTCATCCAATTAGTTCACGTCGCAAAAGTAAGAACGGGGCCGCATCACGCTCCTCACTTTAACTTCCGCAATTCGACCTTGAATGAGCACGACACTGTACGCTCGCGTCGAAAACGAGCGAAAACGAGCGACGACGGGCGACAGCAATCGAAACGTGACGGTGTCGACGGTAGAATTGAAGGATGACAATCAACGGTGAGGGCTCCTTACACGGACAGGAAACGTATTAACTCCAGCTCTCGAAATCAGACGATTGGTCTTGGCGGTTCAGTTGTGGCGGCGGTCCTGTGGGGCTTTGGCGCCATCTTCGCGGCGCTCACCTTTGCGCCAGGTCTGGTTCTCTCCTTCTACCGGCTGTGGCTCGGAGCGGCACTGCTGGCGATGATTGTCTTCGCCACGGGACGGCGACTCAGTTGGGCGACGTTGCGCGCCTCGTGGCTGGGAGGGGTGTTTCTCGCCGGCGACATGGCCTTGTTCTTCAGCGCCGTCAAGGTGGCCAGCGTCGTCGACGTGACGGTGATCGGAGCTTTTCAGCCCATACTGGTCATCCTCGCCGCGCGCCGCCTGTTCGGGGAACGTTTGGCCCGATGGGACGTGTTGTGGATCGCGCTGGCCATGGTGGGCGTGGTGGTTACGGTCCTTGGTCCCGGCGTGAAAAGTCGCCACCAGTTGCTGGGCGACCTTCTGGCCGTGGGATCGCTCCTCTGTTGGTCGGCCTATTGGCTGGTGACCAAGCACGCCCGCGAACTGCATGGGGCGCTGGAGTACACCTTTGGCGTCACGATGATGGCCGCCGTGACGGTCACGCCGGTGGTGTTCCTCTCGGGACAGTCGCTCGGTCAGGTAAAGTTAGGCGACTGGACCTGGATCGTCGTGCTCGCGGTGGTGCCCGGCGGCGGACACCTGATAATGAATTGGTCGCATCGCTACGTCGACGCCTCGATCTCCTCGGTGCTTGGATGTCTCAGTCCTCTGGTGGCGGCGGTGGCGGCCATTCCGATCCTCGGCCAATCCCTGTCGCTCTTTCAGTTGACGGGCGTGCTGGTTGGTCTCGGAGCGATTGCGGCAATTGCCGCGCGTCATCGTCAACCAACGCCGTCGCAACTGGAATAGCGGGCGCGAGTCGGCTGGGGCGATTTGCAGTCATGACGGCGAGTCCTCAAACCGGGAACGGGCACATCAATGCCGGTAACGTCACCACATGGCATCGGAATCCACCTTCGACCGACGAGATTTCCTTCGTCGAGGTCTAAAAATCGGCACCTTTGCGGCCGGCGCCGTGGTCGCTTCTGCTCTTTTAGAGGGTTGCGGGAATCAAACGGCTCCGGCGACTTCTACGACGTCCACCACGAGCGCCACCCTAGGCCCGCCGACACTCTCAGGTTGGTCCGCTCTGGGCCGGTCGTTGGACGGGACCCTGGTATTGCCATCAAACGCCGCCTACGGAGTCGACCGACTCCTTTACAATTCGAAATTTGTTGACCTTCGCCCCCAGGCCATTGCCTACTGCGCTTCAACTGACGACGTGGCTCGATGCGTCGATTTTGCTACGTCGCACGTGATCGAGGTGGCGGCCCGATCGGGGGGACATAGCTACGGCGGCTACTCGAACTGCAACGGCCTGGTCATTGACGTCAGCCGAATGGCGTCAATCAGTGTGGACGCGGGATCAAACACGGCAATCATTGGATCAGGAGCCCAACTGATTGACGTCTACAACGTCCTTGGCAGCCGCAACCGCCTGCTGCCCGGAGGGTCCTGTCCCACCGTCGGAATTGCCGGCCTCACCCTCGGAGGCGGCGTCGGAGTTTTTGGCCGCAAGTACGGACTGACGTGCGACAATCTTCGATCGATTGGCATGGTGACCGCGGACGCGAAATACGTGGTCGCCGACGCCCAGAATTATCCGGATCTCCTGTGGGCCTCCCAGGGTGGGGGAGGAGGCAACTTCGGTGTGGCCACCTCGTTCGAGTTCGCGGTGCACTCCATGCCGGAAATCAGCCTCTTCACCCTGCAGTATCCGTGGCCCGTCGCGGCCACCATGCTCGCGGCGTGGCAAGAGTGGATTGGTTCGATGCCCGATGAGCTCTGGTCTAACTGTCAACTGCTTTCCCAAGGCACGTCGGGATATTTGGCTCAGGTAAGCGGCGTCTTCTGCGGCTCGCAGGCGTCGCTCTCCGGCCTCTTGTCGTCACTGGTGTCCGCCATCGGCGCCACTCCTTCGGGCAATTTTCAAGGTTCTAACGACTACATCGCCGCCATGGAAATTGAAGCGGGATGCTCCGGACTTTCGATCGCCTCGTGCCACCTGCCTTCGCAAAATCCCGACGGTAGGTTGAGTCGATCGGCGTACTCGGCCAAGTCCAGTTACGTGGATGGCCCAATGACCCCGGCGCAGGTCGCGCTCATGGTCGAGGCCGTCGTCAACTTGAAGGACCACGCGCCGACCGTGGGCGGGGGTCTGGCCTTCGACGGGTACGGCGGCGCCATCAACCGAGTGGCCAGCGACCAGACGGCCTTCGTGCATCGCGAGAAATTGGCCGGCATTCAAGCCACGTATTCCTGGTCGAGCGACACGCCGCCGTCGGTCATCGCCGCCGGAGAACAGTGGCTCACCTGGCTGGGCACAAACGTCTTTGATCCTCTTACCGGCGCCTATCAGAACTACATCGACCCGACCTTGTCGAACTGGCAGGCGGCCTACTACGGCTCCAATCTGGCGCAACTGGTGAAGGTAAAGAACAAGTACGACCCCGAGGACGTTTTTTCCTTCGCGCAGTCGATTCCGCTGTCACTGGATTGAAGAAAACTGGGGTCTGGCAACTGCGAACGACTCGGCGTTATCGCGGGCGCTTTGTCAAATCGCGAGGCAATAAAAGCTGGTAATTGAGAGTGAGGTTCTTTCGATCGGCCTCTCGTCTTTTGCGGGTCAAAAGTGAAATTTCAGAGTTAGCGACGTTCGCCTAGATAAACTCGCGACGAACGGGCGCACCGCCACCGCGTTGCATAGCGGAGACGGGAGTTCGACGACGGCGAGAGGGGCGTGCATGAGCGGCGTACGAGTGTTGGTAGGTACCAAGAAGGGCGCGTTCATTCTGACCTCGGACGGAAAACGCGACAAATGGGAAGTGAGCGGTCCCCTTTTCGGAGGTTGGGAGGTTTACCACGTCAAGGGATCGCCCGTCGACCCGAACCGGATCTTTGCGTCGCAGTCGACGGGATGGTTCGGACAATTAATCCAGCGCTCCGATGATGGCGGCACCACGTGGCAGCCCGCGGGGAACCAATTCAACTACGACGGGGTGCCGGGGACGCATCAGTGGTACGACGGCACGCCGCATCCGTGGGAGTTCGCCCGGGTCTGGCATCTCGAACCCTCGCTGACCAATCCAGATGACGTCCTGGCCGGAGTCGAAGACGCGGCGCTTTTCCAATCGACCGATGGTGGTGAAAATTGGCGCGAACTCTCCGGTCTTCGGACGCACAGCACGGGTTCGTCGTGGCAACCAGGGGCCGGAGGAATGTGCCTGCACACGATTTTGGTCAGTCCGGAGAATCCTCAGAGGATCTACGTGGCCATCTCGTCGGCCGGTGCCTTTCGCACCGATGACGGCGGCGAGAGTTGGCGTCCCATTAACCACGGTCTTCACTCCGAGGGCCTGCCCGATGAAGATGCAGAGGTCGGCCACTGCGTACACCGCATCGCGCTTCACCCGTCGCGTCCCGACGTGTTGTTCATGCAGAAGCACTGGGACGTGATGCGCAGCGACGACGCGGGAGATTCGTGGGTTGAGGTCAGTGGCAATTTGCCGTCCGATTTCGGTTTCGCCATCGATGTCCACGCGCACGAACCAGAAACCATCTACGTGGTGCCGATCTTGAGTGATTCGCAGCACTATCCACCCGAAGGAAAACTTCGCGTCTACCGAAGTCGCCAGGGTGGCAACGAGTGGGAACCGCTCACCAAGGGTTTGCCGCAAAGTAACTGTTACGTCGACGTGCTGCGCGACGCCATGGCCGTTGATTCTCTTGATTCCTGCGGCGTGTACTTCGGCACTACCGGTGGTCAGGTCTACGTGTCGGCCGACTCGGGTGACAATTGGGAACCGATCGTGAGTGATCTACCGGCCGTGCTTTCGGTCGAAGTCCAAACGCTGGCATGATTCGGGTCGTTCTCCCGGCCCATTTGAAGACGCTGGCCCATGTCCAGGGTGAAGTTGAGTTGGAAGTTACGGGTGCCCTCACTCAAACATCGGTGATCGACGCGCTCGAAGCGAAATATCCAGTCTTGTATGGGACCATCCGCGATCCGGCGACGCAAAAGAGGCGCCCGTTTATCCGCTTCTACGCGTGCGAAGAGGACCTGTCGCACGAGGCGCCCGACGCGCCATTGCCTGAGGCCGTCGCGAGTCGAACCGAGCCGTTTTTTGTCATTGGCGCTATGGCCGGAGGCTGAAAACTGCTTCTTTATTGTGGGTTGGTCGAAACTTCGTCGAGTACGTCGTGCGACGTCGAACCCGGTCTTAATTGGACGGTCAGCAACACCACGCCTCCGAGGGCCAACGCGACCCCGGCGATTTGCACTCCGATCGATCCACTGTGCGAATCCTGACCCAACAGCAGTCGCTCATCGAGCGCGCGCACCAGTCCCCACACGATCATTCCAGCTCCGGTCACGACGCCGGCCCGTTGGCCAATTTTTTGGCGCTGAAGGCCTAGCAGTGCGAGCCATAAGAGACAGTCTTCGGCGCCTTGAATGAGCGGCACCGGTACTCGTTTGCCGGCTTGGCCGGAGTAGTAAAGACCGAACCACTGATGGGTGAGGTGTCCGCCGCCGGCCACCATGAACTGGGGTCCCAGGACTCGACCCAAGGCCCAACCGGCGATGAGCGCCGGCACCAGCGCGTCACTAAATCTCGCCAGCGAACTGGTGGGCCACCAACGGCGTTGCAAGTAGAGCCCGACCGGGACCGCTAAGGCGAGCCCGCCGAAACTGGCCAGACCGCCCTGCCAGATTTCAATCCAACGAACGGGATGTCCGGAGTAGTAACTCCAGTTGGTGGCGACGTGGGCCAGGCGTGCTCCCACCAGTCCACTCACGATTAAGGCAACTGCGTAGCGACCGAAGGGCTCTACGTTAAAACCGGCGCGCTGCAGGCGTCGCCGTGAATAAAGAAAACAGACGTAGGCGGCGATGGCCAGTCCAAAGCCGTAAATATGAAAGACCAGCGGACCGACGTGGAACGAGGTGGGAAAGGGCGACACCTAGGCCCGCGGCCGTCCTAGACCGGCGAAACCGTAGCCGAGGCGAATGGGGGTGATGTGGACCACTTCGCCTGTTTCGGGCGCTTCGATCATGTCACCGTGGCCAACGTACATCGCCACGTGCTCGTCGCCGTCGTAGCCGTAGAACAGCAGGTCGCCCGGCTTGATGTCCCATAGCGGTACGCGCGCGGTGTCTTCGTACTGAGCCCCGGAGTAGTGCGGGAAGTCTATGCCGGCGGCCTCGTAGGCCAACATGACGAGACCGGAACAGTCGACGCCACCTCGTGACGCGCCGCCCCACACGTAGGGCACGCCGAGGTAACTCTCGGCCGCGTCGATGGCGATGTTGGCTTTGGAGTCCGGTGGGGGTGCCGGGTAGCCTCCGTTACTCGGCGTGGCGTCGGCAAGGGCACCGGCGTTTTTGGCCGCGGCGGCCGCTTCCGCGGCGGCGAGGAAGCTGGCGATCTGGCCTTTGACCTGTCCGAGTGTCCGCTTCAAGCCGGCCTGGAGAAGCTTGGCCTCGTGGAACGAATTAGCGGCGACGTGAGTGGCGTAGGCCGCCTGGGAGTCTTCGTGGTTGAGGATGCTGCGCTCTTGGGTCAGTTCAATACGGTAGGTCTTGAGACCGGCCAGGGTGATGCCGACGTTGCCCTCGGCCAACTGGTTATAGACGTTGGTGGCGCCGACCTTGGAGGCGCTAGAACTGAACAGAGGGTTATTGGCGAGGGCCGAGCCGTTGGTGACGAAGGCGAAAATGGCGTCATTTCGCAACTGCACTTCGCTCTTGTCGACGTTGTTCTTGATTTGCGCCACGAAGGCTTTGGTATTCTTGATTTGGTTCTCAATGTGGTCAAGTTTGATCTTGACCTCGTCGTACTTTTGGCCCAAGGCGTCGACGCGCCCGTTAATCCGGTTGATCTGGGCGTAGAGGATGGCGGCCTTGGCTTTGTCGTTGGAGACGCTCGACGCCGCCGCGGGTCGCGTTGAGATTGCCACAGTGCTGAAGCACACTGCGACGGCGGCCAAAATGGAACAGGTCCATCGGAACGGCTTAAGTTCCCTTGCTGGCCACAGCGTCGCTTGGCGCCAGAAGCGCTCGACGTCAGTCACGAGTCAAGGTTACTGGTTACTGGTCGGCGGCGTCGATTTGAGCAGCGTAAGAATTCCAATAGTTCCTGATCAAATCCCATGGTGGACAGGAGATTTATCCGTCATGACCGCATCGACGATCTTCGGGGTCCGTGCGTGAATAGGCTGACCGGCATGTCAGAACGTTCGCGCACACTTCCAAGAAGGTCATGTCTTTCCACCCCCGGGTCATCGGACCGTTTTCTGGCCAAGGCGGCGATCGCGACGGCCGACATGACGTTCTTGGACTTGGAGGACTCAGTAGCGCCCAACGAAAAGGTCGCCGCTCGAGCCAAGGTGGTGAACGCCATTCGCACCCAAGCGTGGGACGAGCGAGTCCTTTGCGTGCGGGTCAATGCTTGGGACACCGCCTGGACGTACGCCGACGTGATCGACGTCGTCGGTAACGCCGGCACGCGCCTCGACGAGATCATGTTGCCCAAAGTGCAGTGCGCCGCCGACGTGGTGGCGATGGATCTGCTGCTCACCCAGGTGGAGAAGAACGTCGGTCTGCCGGTGGGCCATATTGGCATCGAGGCTCAAATCGAAACGGCCCGCGGACTCATCAACGTCGACGACATCTGCGCCGCGTCGCCGCGTCTGGAGGCGATCATCTTTGGTCCGGCGGACTTCGCGGCCTCGATCGAGATGCCGGTGCTTACCGGAGGCGTGGCCATTCCCGAGTACCCCGGCGACCACTTCAACTACGTCTTTTCGAGGATTCTCATGGCCGGACGGGCCAACGGCCTCCAGGTCATTGATGGTCCGTTCCTCAAGGTTCGCGAACTCGACGCCCTCCGCGAGTTCGCCATGCGAACTCGAATGTTGGGTTACGACGGCAAATGGGCCCTCACGCCGGATCAAGCGCTGGTGCTCAACGAGGTCTACTCGCCGACCCAAGAACAGTTCGACCGGGCGTGGGACATACTGGAGGCCTACCGCGTCGCGACCGAGGAAAATAACACCGGCGCGGTCATGTTTGGCGACGAGATGATTGACGAAGCCTCGCGCAAGATGGCGACCAAGTTCCTCTCCCGTGGCGCTCGAGCGGGCCTCACTCGTTCCGAAAATTAACTACCTTATTAGGAGATGTTCCTAGTATGGTGGCCGCATGGCGGCTATCACCACTGAACCGACCGCACTACGACACCGAGTCCGTGCGTCGTTTTCGCCTCGAGAGTGGCGATCGATGTACGGCATGTTCGGTTTCATCGTCCTGTTGCACCTGGCCGGTTTTACGCTGCTCATCATCGCCTCGAGTCAGCGCTACGGCGTTGGTTCGGGAAAGGTTCTCGGAATCGGCACCGGCATCCTGGCCTACTCGCTCGGGATGCGACACGCTTTCGACGCCGACCATATTGCCGCCATCGACAACACCACCCGGAAGTTCATGTCCGAGGGTAAACGGCCCATGTCGGTGGGATTCTTTTTCTCGCTAGGCCACTCTTCGGTGGTGGTGGCCCTCACGGTATTACTGGGCCTCGGTGCGCGCGCGCTGGGCTCGCAGGTGCGCAACAACAATTCTTCACTGCACCATTACGGAGGGCTGGTCGGTACCATTGTGTCGGGCAGCTTTCTCTATCTCATCGCCACCCTTAACTTGGTGATTTTGGTGGGCATCATCCGGCTCTTCGCTCAAATGCGCCAGGGTCGATTCAACGACGCCGAATTAGAAAAGCACCTCAACGCCCGGGGCTTCATGATGCGTTTCTTTGGCCCGCTGGCCCGTTCGATTGATCAGCCGTGGAAGATGTATCCGCTGGGCATTCTTTTCGGACTGGGCTTTGACACCGCCACCGAGATCGCCTTTCTCGTGCTGGCCGGAACGTCGGTGGCGGCCGGTCTGCCCTTCTGGGCAATTTTGAGTCTGCCGTTGCTGTTCGCCGCAGGCATGAGCCTGCTCGACACCATCGATGGGTCCTTCATGAACTTCGCCTACGGCTGGGCCTTCTCCAAGCCGGTGCGAAAGGTCTATTACAACATCGCCATCACGGGACTGAGCGTGTTCGTAGCCTTCTACATTGGCACGCTCGAGTTGCTCCAGGTGTTGGCCGGGCAGTTGAAGCTAAAGGGAGGCCTGTGGAACTATGCGGCCGCCTTCAACATCAATAAAGCGGGATTCACCATCGTCGGCATCTTCGTCCTGGTCTGGGGTGGAGCGCTTTTGTACTGGCGCTACGGAAGGGTGGAAGAACGCTGGGAGCAGGCGGCGCTGAAAGCCCAAGCGGCCCGAGGTGAGCGGCCCGACCTGCACTCGGCCGGCATCACGCTGGGGGCCATTCATCAGCCCTTCACGATTGACGAAGAGTAGGCCGCCTAGTTGGTCTGATCGAGCAGCCGTCGCGCGATGACCTTGAGGCAGAGCGTCTCGTCGGCCCCTTCGAAAATCGAGAGCACGCGGGCGTCGACGAAGTAGCGGCTCACCGCGAACTCCTCGGCGTAGCCCATGCCGCCGTGAATCTGCATGGCTTCGCGGGTGACCCATTCGGCGGCGCGACAGACGTAGGCCTTGGCCATCGACGCTTCCATGGTGCCGGTGCCCCGGCCCATCAACCGCGCCACCTCGAGGGAGAACTGACGTGAACATTGAATGATGGCGGCCATGGTGCCCAGCTTCACCCGAGTGAGTTCGTAGTTGATGATGGGCTCACCGAACACCGTCCGGTTCCTCGCGTAGTCGAGAGCAGCCTCGTAAGCGGCCTGCATAACGCCCAATGCTCGCGCGGCGGTCTGAATACGACCGTTCTCGAAGCCGGCCATTTGAAAATAAAAGCCCTGACCGAGTCCGTCCTTGCCACCCACCAGGTTCTCGTCGGGCACGAACCAGTTGTCGAAGCTGAGTTCGTACGAGTGCATGCCTCTATAGCCCAGGGTGTCAATAGGTCGCCCCTCCAGTCGGCCGTTGGCGTCGTGGCGACCCTCTTCGCTGGCCTCCTGGGTCAAGACGAAACCCTGCGAGTCGCTCGGTGCCTTCTCGACTAGAAAGAGCGATAGTCCACGATGAGCTTTGGAGCGATCAGGGTCGCTGCGAGCTAACAGCACCAAGACGTCGGCGCGTGCGGCAAACGTGCACCAGGTCTTGGTGCCGTTTAGCAACCAGCCGCCGGTGGTCTCGGTCGCCGAAGTGATGATTGACGCGACGTCGCTGCCGAAGTCTGGCTCGGTGACCGCGATGGCGGCTAACACTTCGGCGTTGGCGAGGCGGGGGAGCCAACGCTCCTTTTGGGCCTGCGTTCCTCCACCGAGCAGCGCGCGCGTCATGATTTCTGGACGGGTAATAAGTGATCCACCGATGCCAAGACTGCCCCAGGAAAGCTCTTCGGTCGCCACGACCATGCCCAGGTACTCCGACTCGCCCCCGGTCGCGTAGCCCCCGAACTCCTCGGGAACCGAAAGGCCGAAGCCTCCGAGCTCGTTGAGCCCGCTGATGATCGATTCGGGAATATCGCTATTGGTGCGGTGCACGTGTTCGGCGTGGGGGCGCACCTGCTCGTCGGCGAAGCGGTGGAAGTGTTCGGCCACCGATTGAAAGTCCTCGCCCAGATGACGCGGTCCCGGCGTTTCGGCGAGCGAAGCGAGAAACGACGGGGCGCGGTAGGTCATGACGAAGCCAGCGAAAGGTTCATACCAATCGGCCGACAATCCCCATAACTCTTCGCGCCCGAGCACGCGCGAGGCCACGTCACCGAGCACCAGGGCGAGAAAGGCGGCGGCAAGTCTTGATTCGTCGCCGCCCTTGGCGCCGTAGATCATGGCGGCGCGCGCCGTCGCTACCGCGCTGGCGCCGTGGGCAATGTCGTACGCGAGAGACTGGTTCTGATCGGGTCCGCCGAGCTTCTTCAGTTCTTGGATCGCGGTGTCGATGACCCGTTGGGCTTGCTCAACGAGGACGGTCGCGACGTCGAGATCGAGGGGTGGAGTGGGCATAGTTGAAAAACTATCGGTTCGCCGCGATCGGGGCGTGCGGCGTAGGCTTGACGAGTGAACGTAACGATGCTCCTGGCGGATTCGGCCCAAGTGGCCGACGGAAAGCTCTATATCTTGGGCGGCGGATGGTCAGTGACCGGCCCCGATCCCACGCCCTCGGCGGTAGCCATGAAGATAGGGGTCGACGAGCACGAGTTCAACGCCAGTCACCACTGGGAACTGTTCCTCGAAGACGCTGATGGAAAGTTGGTCCAGTTTGAAACACCGGAGGGCACGCAGACCATCGAAGTTCGCGGAGATTTTTCGGCGACCTCGCCGGCCGGAGTTCCCGCAGGCACGCCGGTCGATGTCCTTATTCCGGTCAATTTTGGACCAATTCCCCTACCGGCGGCGGCGCGTTTCACCTGGCGCATGGTGATTGACGGTGAATCCCTTCCCGGTGGCACGGTCTCGTTCTTTAACCGCCCCGTAGCCGAGGAGCCCGAAGAAGGGTAAGTCGCCGGGCCGGCAACGTCTCGGCAAGACTAGGTAGATGAACACTTTCGAACGGCCCTTCGGTCGCTACTTCGAACAATTCGAAGTGGGTGACATCTACAAACATTGGCCCGGCAAGACAATCACCGAAGCGGACGATCACCTCTTTTGCATGATCACGATGAATCACCACCCTCTTCACACCAACGCGTGGTTCGCCGAGCACGAAACGGTCCAGAAAAAAAACGTGGTGGTAGGCAACCTGGTCTATTCGCTAGTGCTGGGAATGAGCGTGCCCGACGTGTCCGGTTCGGCGATCGCGAACTTAGAGGTCGAGACGTTGATCCACCGATTCCCGACCTTTCACGGCGACACCATCTACGCCGAAACGCGCGTGCTAGAAAAGACGCCCTCCTCGTCCAAGCCAGATCGAGGCATCGTGCTGGTAGAAACGAAAGGCTTCAACCAAGATGGTCAAGAGGTGTGTTACTTCCGTCGAAAGGTGATGGTGTGGAAAAGTGAGTTCGCGCCTGGGCGCCGGCGCCCCTACCGCGATGACGTCTGGGAGTAGAGACTGCGCCAGGTTTCGGCGCGCGCTTCGCCGGGCCGAAGGTTCGTTGAAAAGAGACCTGCCCTGGATTGGCCACCCAGATCCCTGGGCGGTGCTGGTGAGCGAATTCATGCTGCAGCAAACGCAGGTGTCGCGCGTGGTCGGACCGTGGAAAGAATTCCTGGTACGTTTCCCCACCCCGAACGCCTGCGCGCAGGCCCCCCTTTCTCAAGTGGTGCGGCTATGGGCCGGACTCGGCTATCACCGTCGGGCCAAGGCCCTGCACGAGACCGCGCAAATGATTCGAGATGATTTCGGTGGAGTGGTTCCCGACCAAGTAGAGCAGCTTCGTCGGCTGCCCGGTGTCGGCGAGTACACCGCGAATGCCGTGGCCTCTTTCTGCTTCGCCCGACCAGTCGCGGTGCGCGATACCAACGTCGGGCGGATACTCGCGCGCGCGTTGGCCAATCGCCCTTTGGGCGCCCGCGAAGCCAAGAGCACGGCCCAAGTCCTAATGGGTCGCGGGGCCAGCGCACCGTTCAATCAAGCCATGCTCGACCTCGGTGCGCAGTTCTGCAAAGCCGTGCCTCGTTGTGAGTCATGCCCCATCGCGAAGGCATGTAGGTGGCAACTCGAAGGAGGGATCGACCCGGCGCCACGAAGCGCGGCGGTGTCGCGACCGCAATCGCGTTTTGTCGGCTCCGATCGTCAACTTCGCGGGCGGCTTCTCTCCCAACTTCGCGGGGGCGCCCGCTCCAAGCGGGAACTCTTCGCTCCGCTCGCCGAGTTCGACGACGTGAGGTGCGAGGTCATTCTTCAGGGCCTCGTGGCCGACGGTCTGGTGCAGCGCCGTGGCCGCGTGGTCCAGCTGGTCGGCGATTAAGTACGGGGCACGAACGGTAGTGTCAGCGAAGTGAGTTCGCTCGACATTTCACACTACAAAGAGGTGGTGGGCCACTACGTGACCGGCGTGGTGGTCATCACCGCTCGCACGGCCGAGGGGCCCGTCGGCTTCACCTGCCAAACGTTCAGTTCCCTGTCGCTCGATCCGATTCTCATATCCTTCGCCGCCAAGAGTGCCGGAAGGTCGTGGCTGAGTATTCGTGGGGCCGAGGCGGTTGGTTTCAATATGCTCGGCGCCGATCAGGTTGACGTGGCCCGAGTTTTCGCCACCAGCGGCATCGACAAGTTCGCGGACGTGCACTGGACCACCGCCCCGCACGGCTCTCCACTCTTAGAGGGAGCAATTGCCCATCTCGAGGGCCGGATCCTCAGCGTGACGACCCACGGTGACCACGATTTCGCCGTGGTGGCGATTGACTTTGTCCAGGCTGACGCCGGAAGTCCTCTTCTTTACTACCGCGGTGACTTCGGTCTTCCCGGCTGAACGCTCGGGCGTCACTACGCTTCCTTCTGTGACGAGGGCGGTGCACCCGGGGGTCGTGGGAACGGGGCAGGGATGAGCGTGGCTTGGGAAATCGTCATCGCGTTGATCGTGGTGCTGGTCGCGGTGAGCGTGGTCCTTCGACTGCGTAAATTGCGACGTGATGAAATTCGCAAAATCGCCGCTCGCGTTGACCGGCGATTGATGGTGCCGCCGCCTTCGCCGTACACGCCATCCAAAGGCTTTCGACTCTTGGACGGTCCGACGAACTCGGCCGCTCGGGCCGAACCTCCGCGGCCCCGGTTAGAGCCCGACCGCGACTACGTCTTCAGCGAAAGTCAGTTGCCCTCTAATCAAGAGAGCGTGTCGCCCCTCGGGCGTCACGACGAGCGCTGGGCGCTGTCGAAGTCGGTCCGGGGCGCGTCATTATCCTCCGTCGGTATTCGCGTGGCGTTGCTGGTCGTCGTGGTCGTGATCATTGCCATTGTCGGGTTCTATTACGCCGATCATGGAAAGGGTCCGAGTGCGCCTTCCACCACCACGACCACCACGTTGACGTCGTCGACGCCATCAAACTCCAAGGTGGTGTGGCCTTCGACATTGGTGGCCAGTGTGGTCAACGGCGAGAACGCTTCGTACCGAGTACCCACCGCGAAATATCGGGTGACGGTGAGCGGCACCAACGGTGCGGTGTGGACCGTGTACCGGATGGGTCCCCACAACACCTTGGAGTGGCAGGGAAGAATCAATCATGGCTCGAGCGAGTCGCTGGTGCTTAGCGGCGTTTCTCAAATCACGTTGGGATCGCCGCGAAGTGCCACGGTCCGGGTTGGTCTCAGTGACGTGACTTTTCCGTCAGTCCTACCACCGACGTTGACGTTGATCCTGCGGCCGGCTACCGGTTCGGGCTGATTTCGTCGATCACAAAGGCCAAGATCTGCGCCTCCTCGCGCCAAGCGTCGTAGCGTCCCGACGGCCCGCCGTGACCGGTGCCCATTTCAGTCTTGAGATAGGCCACGTTTGCGGCGTTGGTGTCGCGTAATTTTAGTACCCACTTGGCGGGCTCCCAGAAACCGACCCGCGAGTCATTGAGCCCGCCGGCGGCGTAAAGGTGCGGATAGACCCGCGCGGAGCCGTCTTCATTGGCGGCCGACACGTTGTCGTAGGGCGAGTAACTCTTCATGGTGCGATAGACGGTGGCGCTGGCATCGGGGTCGCCCCACTCCTCCCATTCACCCACGGTGAGGGGGAGCGAGGCGTCGAGCATGGTGGTTAGGGTATCGACGAAGGGCACCTCGGCGACCACCGCCTTGAAGAGATCGGGCGCCTGATTCATCACCGCCCCCATCAAGAGCCCGCCGGCTGATCCTCCGCGAGCGGCCAATTGCTCGGGCGTGGTCCAGCCCTTCGCCACCAGGTCCTGGGCGACGGCTACGAAGTCGCTGAACGTGGTGGGCTTCTGGGCCAGTCGACCCATTTCGTACCACGACCGGCCCATCTCGCCGCCTCCACGGATGTGGGCAATGGCGAAGATGACGCCGCGGTCGAGCAGGGAGAGCCGCAGTGAGGAGAAGGTCGGGTCGATGGAAATCTCGTAACTGCCGTAGCCGTAAAGGAGAAGGGGCGACGATTTGAGGGGCTCTACTTCAGGAAAGTGCGAGCCGAGCGTCAACAAGTCTTTGCGGCCAATAATCGACACGGGAATGCGCACACCATCGCTTGCGGTCACCCACCAGCGACCGGTCACGTAGTCACCCTCGTTGAATTCGCCCAGCACCTTTTGTTTCTTTCGGACAATGATCTCGCCGGTGGCGACCACGATGTCGGCCACGAATCGAGGCGTGACTAGCGACGTGCCAATGAAACGAACCTGCGGTGTGTCGTAGTTGGGGTTGCCGGCCAGCACTTCGGTGCTCGGGTTACCGGCGTCCTCGATGAGTGATGCTCGAGCAAGGAGATCGTCGCCGAAAGGATCGTCGCCGGAAAGGGTAGTGACCAGGCGAAACCGGGCGCATCCTTCCAGCCGCTCGCTAATGGCGAGGAACGACTTGAAGGCGTCGATGCCGTCGAGGCGATTGCCCGGCCGTTCGCCGATCAGTTCGCGCCAGGTACCTCCGTCGACAAGTCGGGCAAGCAGGCGAAAGTCGGTGGCGTTCTCGTTGGTTACCTTTAGCCACCACCCGCGACCTCGCTCGTCGCGGTAATGCTCGACACCGTACTCAATGCCGTGTCGGCGAGGTTCCAGCAGCGAGAGTTCACCGGTGGGATCGTCGGCGCGAAGGTAGAGCACTTCGGTCGTCATGGAGGATCCAACGAGCACGCAGATGACCGCGTCGTCGCGGCTGCGTCCCACCGAGAGGCTGTACTGCTCGTCATCTTCTTGCAAGATCAGCACGTCGTCGCTCGCCGGAGTGTTCAGTTCGTGGCGCCACAATTGCCACGGCCGCATGGCCTCGTCGACCCGGGTGTAAAAGAAATGGCGCGAATCAATGGCCCAGGCGAAGCCGTAGTAGACGTCATCGAGCTCGTCGCCGATCGGATCTTGCCCCATCAATGGTCGAACGGTTAGGTGATGACGCTCGTTGCCCTCGAAGTCGGTGCCGACGGCGACCCACGCGTCGTCGGGACTGACGGCGAGCACGCCGACCGAGAGAAACTCGTGACCCATCGCTTCTTCGTTCTCGTCCAGGATGACCTGCTCGTCGTCGAGCGTGGTTGAAGGATCGATGATGGGAGGGGTAAGGTCGTCGCCACTGGCCGCCACGCGGGCGCTGATGGGGTAGTTCAGTCCTTCGCGCGTGCGATCGAAGTACCACCAGGAACCTCGCCTTACCGGCACGGAGATGTCGGTCTCTTCGATGCGACTCTTGATCTCATCGAAGAGTTCGTCTGCCAAGGGCTTCAGATGCGCGAGCTCGCCTACGAGAAAGTCGTTCTCGGCGTGCAGGTGGCTGAGGACCTCTTCGTTCTCGCGGTCCATCAGCCAGTAGTAGGGATCGACGCGGGTGTCGCCATGACGGGTAATGGGGTGCGGGCGCTGGGGGACAGAAGGGGGAGTAGGCACGGTTACTATTTTGCCAGTTTTTAAGGGCAAAGCGAGGCCGTCAGTTGTTACTATGGAAATAGGGATATTCCCAGAGGAGCTCCATGTCAACTGTTGATCTTGATTTCAGTCGCTACAAGTTGGGCTGGTCCGACGATCAGATTCCCGTTTTCAAGCCCAAAAAGGGTATCAACGAGGCGATCGTACGCGAGATGTCGGGCATCAAGAAAGAAGAGCCGTGGATGCTCGACTTTCGACTCAGCGCGTTGAAGCGCTTCGAAAAGAAGCCCATGCTCCCTTGGTTCGCCACGCGCATGCCCGATCTGGATTTCAA
>Ga0182024_10003284_pt1 | contig 38750 bp, 34 predicted proteins | sample P32metaG_FD_120480 | JGI IMG/M metagenome (GOLD analysis project Ga0182024, IMG submission 120480) | Permafrost microbial communities from Stordalen Mire, Sweden - P3-2 metaG (Illumina Assembly) | ecosystem: Environmental > Terrestrial > Soil > Wetlands > Permafrost | place: Sweden: Stordalen...
CAATGAATCTCAATCGGAGAATCAATGGTTAGTCGGGGGTTTTTGAAGTCGGTCGAGGCGTACGGGGATCGCCCTGCCCTTGAGGTTGCGGGCACGGTGGAGTCCTATAACACCCTGTTCCGGAAAGCGGCATCATTGGCTGCCACCTTATCGCATTATCAGATCGGAGCCGGTCCGCCTTTGACGGCAGTTTTTGCGTATCGGTCAGTTGCGGCTTTTTCCGGAGTATTGGCGGCGTTATTCCGCGGTCATGGGTACGTTCCGTTAAACCGCACATTTCCAGTCGAACGCACGCGTGCCATGCTGCAGCGGTCGGGCTGTCGAGCCATGGTGGTGGATGGCGCGTCTGAGAAGCAGCTTCAGCAAGTCTTGGAAGGTATGGAGCATGAAATACTGGTGGTCCTTCCTGATCGGCGTGAGACTGAAGATTTATCCGCAAGGTGGCCGAAACACAGGTTTTTGAGCAATAATGAGTTGTTGTCGCCCGAGCAATGGAAGCCGGTGGAAGTTTCTCTGGACTCGATAGCCTACTTATTGTTCACCTCGGGCAGCACTGGGACGCCCAAGGGCGTGATGGTGTCACACCGCAACGTCCGACACTATGTCGATTTCATCACGCAACGATTTTCGATCACTCACCAGGACCGTTTTTCGCAAACCTTTGACATGACCTTCGACTTGTCGGTCGCGGATATGTTTGTTGCCTGGGAAAGAGGGGCCTGCGTCTGTTGTTTGTCAGAGAAGACCCTGTTAAATCCCGGGCGGTTCATAAACGAATCTGGATTAACCGTTTGGTTTTCCGTGCCATCGACGGCCGTGTTTATGAAGCGGTTCGGTTCATTGAAGGCCGGAGCTTACCCAAATCTTCGCCTGAGCATGTTTTGCGGAGAAGCACTGCCGATGGAGATCGTCAAAGCTTGGGCCGAAGCCGCGCCGAATTCAATAATCGAAAATATTTATGGCCCCACCGAATTGACCATTGCCTGTACTTACTATCGATGGGACCCGTTGCAATCTCCACGAGAGGCGGAACAGGGTGTCGTGCCTATCGGTGTGCCGTTTCCAGGAATGTTATCGTTGATTGTGGACGATTCACTTAATGAAGCGCCGGCGGGGGAGGCGGGGGAATTGCTCATGACCGGACCGCAACTCTCACTCGGATACTGGAATGATCCTGCCCGGACCGCCGCAGCCTTTGTCAAGCCGCCCGGACACGAAGAAGTTTATTACCGCACGGGTGACCGGGTCCGCCGGCCTGCCAACGGCAAACCGATGACTTATCTAGGCCGGATGGACAATCAGATTAAGATCCTCGGTCACCGGGTGGAACTGGGCGAGGTAGAGGCGGTGGTGCGGGAGGAATCGGGTGTGGATGGCGTGGTCGCGCTGGGCTGGCCGAAGACGACCGGCGGCGCGGGAGGCGTGGAGGTCTTTTTAGAAACTGAAGATCCCGTCAAACCGGGACTCAAAGAACAAGTGGACCGGCGGCTGCCCGTTTACATGGCGCCGCGAAAGTATCGCTTTCTGCCCAAGTTTCCCCTTAACGCCAACGGCAAGTACGACCGTCCCGCCCTGCTGAAAATCCTTGAACAAACACCATGAACCCAGACAAACCAACGCCTGAAAAAGTGCGCAGCTTTCTTCTGACCTTGTACGCGGAAAAGCTCAAGGATATGGGTCTTGCGGAGGTGCCCGATGACTTTGACCTGCTCTCGGCAGGGCTTATTGACTCGATGGGCGTCCTCGAAATGGTGGGTGCCTTGGAGAAGGAGTTCGGATTTGAGCTCGACATGTCGGGCATGGACACGGAGCAACTTACCATGATCGGACCGTTGGCACGATACGTAGCCGCACAGGCTGGCCAGCCCGGATCGAAATGAAACTGCTTTACCTGGAGACTGAAATCTATCTTTGGGGGCTGTGCCACGAGTTAGGCAAGGTGCGGCACGACCTCGTGGAATTGAAGCGTGACGGACTTATTTGCAATGAAGTGGAAGCTCTCGCGGCTCAGGGCTACAAGGAAAATTTCTCGATTGGGCCGGGCGAAAGCTTGCAAAGCCTTGCGGCGGGACCTTTCGGCCGTCTCCTGGAGAATTGTCAGAATCCCCGCGCATTGGTGTTCCATCATTCGTATCCCGAGAGCGCCTGGCTGCCAGCGGAAAATCCTGAAGCGGGTTTTATGTCGCGTGTCCATTATTTCCCGCCTGCTCTCATGCATCAGTTCAAGCTGGATCATGTGCCGTATCTGGTTTCATTCGGGAGCGGATGCACGGGCCTGCTCTCCATGCTCATGACCGCCGCCGGGCTTTGTCAGAAAACGTCCGCGAATCCCGTGGTTTGTTTGACAGCGGACGTCAAACCGCCGGGAACTACTTACGACGCATTGCGTGAGAAGATATTGACGAGCGATTGCGGTTCGGGGTTTTTGGTGGGCCAGGAAAAACGCGGTTACCGGCTGTTGGGGATAAGCTATTACTCGACCACTCGGCAAATCGTGCCATTGGTTGAGATTGTCAAACGGGCAGTGCAAATGATCCGCGAACTGGCAAAGGAAGCGGGGATTGACCTGCCGAACAGCGAAATCGTAATCCATTATCCCAACATTTTCCCGGCAGCTTGGGACATGGTGACGCAGTATCTGCAAGCGCCAAAGGAACGGCATGTGCTGGAGGGCCTGGCGGAACGAGCACACTGCCTGAGTTCAGATTCCGTCATTTCGCTGGCCAAGCTGCACGGCGCCGGAGCGGGAAGGATCCATATTGTGCTCAATTTTGGCAGTGGGCTTCATCTCGGCGCCTGTATTCTCAGGGAGGAGATGGCGCGGTGATTCCGGGGCTGGAAGCGTTGTTGCGCCGGTCGCCCGAATCGGTGCGTTCGGCAGTATCCGAGGCGGTCCAGGCGGCAACATGGATGAAGGTGCGCCGGGCTTTAGCGGCGTGGAAAAATTGTCCGCCAGAACAACAAGGACCGGAGACCACCATCCACCTGCTCTCGTCGTTTAATCTGGAAACGATCGAACCGGCGCTCCAATTGGGACTGCGGTGCATCCCCTGCCGCCCCAAGTTGCTGCTGGCGCCATTAGATACGATTGAGCAACAGATTCTTGATCCCACCTCCGTTGTTTATCGAGAACGGAATCTGGCAACAGTGATATTGTGGCGCGCCGAGGAACTGATGCCAGACTTGTTTTTTCCATTATCCACCAAGTCGGAAGATCGCGGGAAACGAAGCCATGAGATCTCCGCCCGGATCAAGAACCTCGTCGAGGCTTATCTCGAAAACGGTGCAAGCCCCTTATTGGTAGGCACCCTGCCACTTCCTCCTGCTAGTGGCGGCATTATTTTGGATTCCCAACTCGGGAACGGGCTTGCAGCCACCATCGCGGAAGTTAATGCGGCCATTCATCGGCTTGGGGCGACGGGGACGCGGGTGCGCGTGCTGGATGTCCACCGGTGGGCCGCCGGAGAAGGCAGCGTGCTGCATGATTTGCAGATGGACTTTCTGGCCCGCCAGCCCTTCACGACCCGCGCGGCGATATCCTTTGCCTTTTTTCTGGCGCGAAATATGCGGCCCTTGCTGGTTCCCCGGCGCAAGGTGCTTGCAGTGGACCTGGACAACACACTCTGGGGCGGGATCGTGGGAGAAGACGGACAAAGACAACTCAAATTGGGACGGGACTTTCCGGGCAGCGTGTTTCTGCGGATTCAGAAGGAAATATTGGAACTCAAACGGCAGGGCGTGCTGCTGGTTTTGGCGTCCAAAAACGAGGAATCCGAGGCTCGCCAGGCCATGACGGAATTGCCGGAAATGGCGTTGCGCTGGGAGGATTTCGTCTGCCGGAAGGTGAATTTCAACGCCAAATACCTAAATCTGCGGGAGGCGGCCAGCGAACTGGGACTTGGGCTGGACAGTTTTGCGCTTCTGGATGATTCGGATTATGAGCGGGAGCAGGTGCGACAATTCAATCCCGAGGTGGCTATTCTAAACGAACAGGATGATGCGCTGCAGATGCTGGAGAGCTTGTTGCGCACAGATGTTTTCGACGCTCACCATATCAGTGATGAAGACTCGAAGCGGCACCGGGAGTATGAATTAAGGTCGGTGCGCACAGCGCAGCCCCAGGAGAAGATGGAGGATTTTCTCCTGTCGCTGGAGTTGAGGGCCAAAGTGGAACCGGTGGGCCGCGACAATATCGAGCGGGTGGTCCAGATGCTGGGAAAAACCAACCAGTTTAATGTGACCACGCGCCGTCATTCGTTAGAAGAAGTAAGCCGGATCGCTTCGCTTCCAGGATCAATCTGCCTGGCGTTACGATTGATTGACAAGTTCGGCGACCAGGGAATTGTGGGAGCGCTGCTGGCAGCGCCGGACCCGGCGGATAAATCAATCACGGTCGACAGTTTTCTGGTAAGTTGCCGGGCCCTGGGCAGGGGCGTGGAGGACGTTTTGTGGGCTGAACTGGCCACCCGCGCAGCCAGCTCCCGCCTCCGACGCATCAACGCGGAATACATCTCCAGCGCCAAGAACGGCGTGGTCGCGCCACTTTTTGACCGGTTCGGCCTGGAGGTCGTGGGGGAAACGATTGCGGGAAAAAAGTACAGGCTAGACCCTGTCAAACCAATTGATAGTCCGGTGTGGATTACCGTGGAACGAATCAGCTTATGAACGAAAACGACTCCTTGAGGCAATTGCTGATCGATTTTTTTGAATTGCCTGTGGCGACCTCGCGGGAGGATTTGACGCAGAAGACCGTCGCCGAATGGGATTCCCTGGCGATGGTGCAATTGATTGCGGAATTGCAATCCACCTATAAGGTGCAATTTGGCGTGGATGAGATCGAACATTTGGGAAGTTATGGCGAGATTCGCGCCGCTTTGCTCCGAAAAGAGGTCCCGCTGTAAGCCAGGCGCAACTTCGATTATGTTAACAAGACGAAATGTAATTCGCGGAATCCAAAACCCCGCACTGGCCCTGACCTTATTGCGGCGATTGTTTCCCTGGGACGCCATGCGCCATGATCCGGAATGTTCGCACTTGATCCGTGCCTGGAGCAGCGGCCGCCTGGCCCGGGTGCCGCTCGGCAAGATTTTTCCCGGGGTGGAGAACCACAACGTTGTACTGCGGAAACCGGAATCGCGCATCGTTGGTTGGTCACTGGATCTGCAAGAATTGGTTCACATGCTGTCGGTCATAAAGGTAACGAAGGCGGTCCGGATTCTGGAAATCGGAACTTACGACGGCTTTAGCGCTTTAAATATGGCGGCGAACATGGGGGACACCGGCAAGGTATCCACCCTGGATCTGCCCCAAGACCAGGACGAATCCACGTTGCGCGCGGAAGGTATTTCAAATGCTGTCACTTCTGGTCTTGTCGGTTCCAAGTATCGTGATGAACCAGAAAGCGCGCGAATTGTACAATCGTGGGGTGATTCAACCAAGGTAGATTGGGTTAAATTCGGCGCTCCTTTCGATCTAATCCTGATCGACGGATGCCACGACTATCCTTTTGTGAGGAGTGACAGCTTGAATGCGGTAAACCATATTCGTCCCGGGGGAACTATATTCTGGCATGATTATGGACAATGCGTCGATGTCAGCCGGGCAGTGGATGAACTGGCTTTAACCTACCCGGTCAAGGCGATCTTGGGGACTCGTCTGGCCTGTTTGAGGATGACGGAAGGAGTCGAAAGGAAATAACTACAACTGAATGTCTATGATAGGAAATCTGATTCGTTCGCTTTACGGGCAACCCATCAATCGATATTTTCGCCTCGGTGCAAGATACTTAGCCAAAATTCCCTCGGCGTTTTGTCGCGAAATTGCCTTGGAACAGGCGATGGACTACGTCGGAAGATGCGAGGTCGGCGGCGATTATCTTGAATTTGGCGTTTACCAGGGGCGGACTTTCGCTGCCGCCTGTTTTCTTGCCCGGGAGCGCAAATTGCCCATGCGTTTCTGGGCATTTGATTCCTTTGAAGGCTTGCCGTCCAGCGAGGGAGAATTCGGTGCAGGAGCTTACGAGTGCAGTGGTGACGATTTTCTCAAAAATGTCAAAAAATGTATCGGTGATATTTCCGGGGTGCAGCTGGTTCCGGGTTGGTTCTCCGAGAGTCTGAATCGAAACAATCCGGCTTTGGCTGGATTGGACAAAGTTGCGGTGGCGTGGATCGATTGCGATCTTTACGAATCAACCAAGCCGGTCCTGGAGTTTTTGATTCCTCACCTGCAAGACGGAGGGCTCATTTTTTTTGATGATTGGTTCTGCCTCAAAGGCCGTCCAGATTGTGGAGAGCAGAGAGCTTGCCAGGAGTGGCTGAAAAGTAATCCCCAAATTCAGCTCATGCCCTATTCCCGATTCGGGTGGCATGGACAGTCCTTCATCGTGCATTTTTGCGGTTGATCAAATGATACTGTTGTGCGTGAAGCGGTCATTCGTTATTGTCAATGAAGGTGAGCCTGTAAGAAAATCCCAAGAGTATGGCTGAAAATCGAATTCTCGCGCCCTTTAATCGGATCTTGCAGCTCTTTGCGCGCATCGCTCCCGGAGCGCAGTCACTTCGCGTCCTTCTGCATCGGTGGCGCGGCGTAAAGATAGGCAAAGGCGTGTGGATCGGTTACGATGCCATTATTGAGACGTCATACCCACACCTGGTCGAGATTCAAGATGGTGCTGGGATTGGCATGCGAGTCACCATTATAGCTCACTTCCGCGAATCGCGCGGCGTCGTCATCGAACAGGACGCTGTCTTGGGGCCTGGTGTGATAGTTATGCCCAATGTAAGAGTTGGAAAGGGAGCAGTGGTCACAGCAGGAAGCGTGGTGACTCAGTCGGTCCCGCCCATGACTGTGGTCCAGGGGAACCCTGCGATCCCAATAGCAAAAGTTGGAATCCCAATGAAAATGAACGTGCCCCTGAGAGATTGGGTCAAGGCGCTTAAACCAATTCGCCGGTAATGGGTTCGCTTGTTGGTATCTTGCGTCTGCTGGCGTGTTCTTTCATACAATGAGCAATTTGCGCAACAGGATTGGCTTGGTTTGTCCCTCCAAGGGCACGATTGCCAAAGGCTTTTTCGAGTTGTTGGCGGATTCGTTCCCCGGTGTGTTTGAAATCGCGAACGGGCGTGATTACGGCTCTTTGGGCGGCGTGATTGTTTGCCATGGTGATGTTTCTACAAAGGACTTGGGTGTTCCGAGCCTTGTCGTGATGGCGTCTTCGAACGTCCTGAAAAACGCGCGCGTTCAATTTGGCCATTCCAGCTCTGTTCCTGCCGTTTTTCGCAATCGGGAAGTGAGACAGACACAGGCTGCTGTATTTGATAAGGGTGCGCTTGACAGTTGCGACGAAATTATTGCCTCGGCCGACGGCCATCCGATTTGGGCTGGCCGGACGGACGCCTCGTGCCGTCGCCAAATTTGCGCGGTGGCGTTGCAACAAATTGAGAATGGGCGCCTGCTCTGTCAGCATCTGTCTGGAGGTGCTTTCGTGCAACTGCTGCCGATCATCGACTTTATCCGGCATGTGACGGATGAGGATCGCTGGACCGCGCCTGCTTTGCGGGCAAATATAATGTTCGACGATCCGAACCTGCATAGTGTGCGATATGGGTGGCTGGATTATTCCAAGCTGCTCAACAGCGCCCGGAAACACAGGTATCACGCAAGCTTTGCCACCATCCCGCTCGATACTTGGTTTACCAGCAAAAAATCGGCGGCGCTAATAAAGTCGCATGCCACGCACTTGTCTCTCCTGGTGCATGGCAACAATCACCTTAAGGACGAATTGGCGCGCTTCCCCTCTGCGCAAGCGGCGATTTGGGCAATGAGTCAGGCACTCAATCGGATTCGGAGGCTGGAGCAAAGAACAGGCATAGAAGTATCGAAGGTTGTTGCCGCTCCGCATGGCGCGTGTTCCGAAGAAACGCTCGGGATCATGGCCCGGCTTGGTTATGAAGGAGCCTGTATCTCCCATGGCTCGCTTTATCACCACAACAAGGACAAGGGCTGGACACGAAGAATTGGGACTGCAATCGCTGAGGTTGTTGCAGGAATGCCGATCATCCCACGGTTCCGCCTTTCCTTGGATAGTTTCAACTCAATTCTGTTGGCGGCGTATTTTAATCAGCCGATTATTCCTGTTGGACACCACCAAGAGGCCGCCGATGGTCTAAAAATGGTGGAGACCGTCGTCGATTTCATAAATTCAGTGGGCGACGTCCGCTGGTTCGATATGAAGACAGTCTGTCGGGGGAACTTTTTCAGCATGCTCAAGGGCGGCGAGTTGAGAATAAAAACATTCACAAGAATTTGTGATTTGCGGATTCCTCCGGAGATCACAAGACTCTCAGTGGAGCGGTCATGGCTGGCGAACAACGGGCCGGACAGTCTTCGCATCAGCAGAGAAGGCCGGGAGGAACTGACTTTGGACACCTATGCAGGAGAAACTTTGCCGGTGAGTCCTAATTCGATGATTGAAGTCGCCTCAGTTCACCCGGATAGAATCGATCCTGTGCCGACGCAAGGCGGAGTAAATCTCCTGGCATTGGCACGAAGACAATTGTGCGAGTGTCGCGACAGGCTTAGTCCGCACTTCAGCTAAAATGATGGTCACACCAACAATGGCGGTTTGCCTCCAAATGAGCTGCCCGCAAACGGGCCATTGATTTGAATCCAGGCTTGTGATACATCCATTGTAAAGTGAAATAATTAACCTAAAGCCGCGTGTTTACACCAAAACGAAATCAGCTTTTCCGCCACTGTTCGGGTCGCGCGTGGGACTGGCAGCGGCGCCTGTCGGCCGTCTTCGTTTTCGTTCTACTTGTCAGCGCGGCGGGCCAGGACGTTGGCGGCAACGCGGGGACAAACCAGCCGGGGACGCAGATCGTTCCCACCAACACCCTGCCGGCTCAGCCCCTTCAAACACCTGCAACACCCCCCAGTGACATCGAAGCACTGGAATCCTTGACCAATCAATTTGGCCAACTGGTCAATCCACCGCCCCAACTGGGGCCGGCAGCAGTCGGAGCACCCGCAGCCGCCGCGCCGCTGATGGGAAGGAGTGTCTTTGGGGGGCCGCCCGGCGGCGGGGGCCCTGTTGTGACCGGAGCGGGCATTCCCCTTTGGGGGCCCATCGACATGCACCCCCGCTTGAGCTACACCTTCACGGATGGCAATGGGATTCAATCCGAACCGGGAGAACAGGCCGTTACCGTGGTCAATACAGTCACACCAGGGGTTCTGCTGAATGTTGGCCAACACTGGAGCATCGATTATTCTCCAAGTTTCACCTTTTACTCCAACCCCGAGTTCAAGAACGCGGTGGACGAGACTGTCTTTCTGCGCGGGTTTTGGGCTTATGAAGATTGGACGCTCAGTCTTTCGCAAGGTTATGTCTCGTCCAGCGACCCGCTGGTTGAAACTGGAACACAAACCACCCAGGAGGGTTACGCCACCGCAATTAGCGCCTCGCATCAAATGAACGACAATCTGTCCCTGGATTTGGGCGTCAACCAGAATTTCCGGCTGGCGCAGGAATTCACGGACCTCTACGAGTGGACCACCTCCGACTGGTTGGACTACAAGGCCAACAAAATGTTCGGAATGGGGCTGGGCGTCACCCTTGGCTACGACGACGAATCCGTGGGTTCCGACATGCCTTTTGAGAGCCTCCAGGGAAGAATCAGTTTTAATCCGGGACCCAAATTGTCGATCTCGCTCAGCGGAGGGATCTCCGACAGGCAGTTTATCAACCCCAGTTCGCCGCCCTTGCTCAGTCCAGTTTATTCCGGCACGCTCACGTATCAACTTTTCAAGCCGACGTTGCTGTCTGTGACCGCCAGCCGGTCGGTCAATCCATCCTATTTTAGCGATCAGGTTGAAGTGGATACCAGTTACGCGGCCTCGCTAAGCCAGCAGATTTCAAAAAAGATGTCTTTTTCGCTTTCCGGCAGTTACAACACGACCCCGTCCAGCACAATCCAGCCCGGGCCCCTGCCGCAATTCTTTATCGGTCCCCCTCCCAACTCGACCCTTACTGTGGTCCGCAACGACACGACTACTTCGTTTCAAGCCGGCTTGTCCTACACGATTTCGTCGCACGCTTCGCTTTCGGTTTTTTACTCGTTAAGCGATAATTCTTCCGGTCAGGCCGAATTTGCCTACTCAAGCAGGCAGATTGGTTTCTCCTTGAGCTATCAGTATTAACGGAAAGTTAGTTTTTGATGAATGTTCCGCTGCTGGATTTAAAGTCCCAATACGCCGCCATTAAGGCCGAGATTGATCAGGCTGTCCAGGAGGTGCTGCAAAGCCAGCATTTCATTCTCGGCCCCAAAGTCATCGAGTGCGAAGAGGCCATTGCCCGGTATTCGAATTGCGCCTTTGCGGTGGGCGTTTCTTCGGGGACCGATGCATTGCTGGCGTCACTCATGGCTGAGGGCATTGGCGCGGGCGATGAAGTCATCACGACGCCGTTCACCTTTTTCGCCACCGCCGGCTCAATTGCGCGGCTCGGCGCCAAACCGGTCTTCGTGGACATTGACGCCACGACCTACAATCTGGCAGTCGATCAAATCGAATCCAAAATCACACCCAAAACCCGGGCGATTATGCCGGTCCATCTTTACGGCCAAATGGCGGACATGGGTCCGATTATGGCAATTGCCACGAAGCACCGGTTGATGGTGATTGAGGATGCCGCCCAAGCCATTGGGGCCGAAGACAAGGGCCGCCGGGCCGGATCAATTGGCCATTACGGTTGCTTTTCTTTTTTCCCGTCCAAGAACCTTGGCGCGGCGGGCGACGGTGGCATGGTGGTGACGAACGATGCCGCGCGCGCGGAAAAACTGGCTTCCTTACGCGTGCATGGCTCGAAGGAAAAATATTACCATAAGTGGATTGGCGGCAATTTTCGTCTGCATGCCCTCCAGGCCGCCATCGTAACGGTCAAGCTGCGGCATTTGGATCAATGGACCTCGGCCCGCCAGAACAACGCCAGACGATATGAGGCGCTTTTCCGCAAATCCGGCCTGCAGGTAGTCACCTCCCGTGAATTCGACCCCGCGCGCTGGCAAAATTCCGCGCTCAACAAAGGTGGAAGGTGCGTGGTCGTTCCTGCCGGGTCAACGGGCCGCCATATCTTCAATCAATTTGTCATTCGCGTGCCGCGCCGCAATGAATTGAAAGCGTGGCTCAAAAAGGCCCGGATTGACACGGAGATTTATTATCCGCTGCCTTTGCATTTGCAGGAGTGCTTCGGTTATCTCGGATACAAGAAGGGAGATTTTCCCGAGAGCGAACGCGCTGCGGAGGAAACCCTGGCGCTTCCTGTTTATCCCGAATTATCGGGCGAGCAGGCGGAGTACGTGGTCGGCTCAATCCGGGATTTTCTGAACAGTTAGATCCCGACGAATTCCCGCCGTCAATGACCTGGCAACTGCAATTCGATAATCCGGATTTTTTGGGCTGGCTGGTTGTGGCGGCGTATTTGCTTGCGGCGGTCTCCTGCGGATGGGTGGCGTTAAAAACAGACAAATCGGTTTCCGCAGGGAGGAAGATTTGGGGCTTGTTGGCGATTGTCTTGCTTTGTCTTGGCGTAAACAAACAACTCAATCTCCAGACCCTCATGATTGTCATCGGGCGCCACGCCGCCCTGGTGGAGGGATGGTTTGAACATCGCCGTTTGGTTCAGGCGATTTTCTGCGCTGCTTTTGCCCTCCTCGGACTGTGTCTCCTTGGGTTCTTTGCGGCTACTGGCAAACGCTTTATTGGGCAAAACCGATTGGCCTTCGCGGGAGTGATTGTGCTCCTGTTTTTTGTCATGCTGCGGTCCTCAACCATCAATCACGCCAGCCAACTGATTGGCATTAACCTGAAGGATGAGCACTGGGCTTGGATATTGGAACTGTGCGGCAGCATTCTTATCGCCCTGTCCGCTGCCGCCACTGTAAAATCCGCCGCCGAGAGCAAAGGGGAGCTTTAACCTCGAAGTTGTGGCAAAGACGGCATTACGAATCCTCGCGGTGGTGGGAACCCAAAGCCGGGGCTCGGCTTTATCAACCGTGGTGGGCCACATCACGCGACAACTGAAGTCGGAGGGTTGCTCTGTTGATGTGCTTGATTTCGAAATGGAACCTCTGGCATTTTATAATCCTGAGGTGACTCACAGCCTGCCTGCCTACGCCGCTCTTCAGGCGCGGGTGGACGGCGCGGATGTCATAATGCTGGCCACGCCGGATTATCATGGCGGTGTCAGTGGAGCGATTAAAAATTTTCTCGACCATTTTTGGCGGGAATTCGCGGGAAAGCTATTTGTGACGATTGTTGGCTCGAACGAGAAAGGACTGACTGTGACCGATCAACTGCGGACGGTAGCCCGGCAATGTTATGCCTGGACTCTTCCCTACGGTGTGGCTTTTACCCACCATGATGTGCAAGGCGGCCGGATTGTGAATAAGTTGTTCAAAAATCGTCTGAAAATGACGGCTCGAGACGTGTGCGTTTATGGCCGGCTCCTGGCCTGGCAACGCCGCGCCGATCTCAAGGGCGCCACCCCGGGGTTCATGGCGAAATATAGAAAATGAGCGCATCGCCCCCGCCCACGCCAACCGGACTCAATCAACATGGATTACCTGTCAAAGCTGGAGAATCAAAGCATCTACATCCTGCGCGAGGCTTTCAACAAATTTGAAAACCTCGCCATGCTCTATAGCATTGGCAAGGACTCGACGGTGTTGCTGTGGCTGGCGCGCAAGGCGTTTTTCGGCCACGTTCCCTTCCCGCTTGTCCATGTGGACACGACCTACAAAATCCCAAGCATGATCGAATATCGCGACCGGCTGGTGGCCGATTGGAACCTGAAGCTGGTCGTGGGCAAAAACGAGGCCGTGCTGAAGAGCGGCGTCACTTTTCCCAATGGCCGCGCCACCCGCGTGGAATGCTGCGGGACATTGAAAAAGGACGCTCTGAAAGCCGTGCTGGACAAGCATCATTTTACGGGAGTGATAGTCGGCGTGCGCCGGGACGAAGAACCGACCCGCGCCAAGGAACGTTATTTCAGCCCGCGCGACAAAAACATGGAGTGGAATGTGGAAGACCAGCCGCCGGAGTTGTGGGACCAGTTCAAGACCGATTATGAAAAGGGAACGCACATCCGCATTCATCCTTTGCTCCATTGGACGGAGTTGAACATTTGGGAATACATCGAGCGCGAAAACATTCCGGTCGTCCCCCTTTATTTCGCCAACGAAAAGGGGGAGCGCTACCGAAGCATCGGCTGCGCGCCCTGCACCTTCCCGATCAAATCAAACGCCCGGACGGTGCGGGAAATCATTGAAGAATTACGCCAGACCAAAACGTCCGAGCGTTCGGGCCGCGCCCAGGACAAGGAGAGCGAAGACGCCTTTGAAAAACTCCGGCGCGACGGATACATGTGAGCGAGCTAGCCAATATGCATAAAGCCTCCGCAGCTCCCATGGAACAATTGAAGATTGTCATCGTCGGTCACGTCGATCATGGCAAATCAACCTTTGTCGGCCGGCTTTTGCATGACACCGGCTCGCTGCCAGAAGGCAAGTTCGAGCAATTGCAAGCCGTGGCCGCCAATCGGGGCGTGCCGTTTGAGTGGGCCAATCTCATGGACGCCCTGCAAGCGGAGCGGGACCAAAACATCACGATTGATACGGCCCAGATTTGGTTTCGCAGCAAAAAGCGGCAGTACGTGATCATCGACGCGCCCGGCCACAAGGAATTTCTCAAGAACATGATCACTGGCGCCGCCAACGCCGAGGCGGCCTTGCTCGTCATCGACGCCCATGAAGGAGTGCAGGAACAATCGCGGCGCCACGGCTATTTGCTCAACCTTCTGGGCATTCGGCAGATTGCCATGCTGGTCAACAAGATGGATTTGGAAGATTATGCGGAGGCCCGTTTCCAGGAGATTGAGCGGCAATTTCGCGCCTTCCTCAAAACGATGGGCGTGGAGCCGACCTTTTTCATTCCCATGGCCGCCAAGCACGGCGATAACATCGCCTCGCCCAGCGCGAAAATGCCTTGGTGGAAAGGGCAGACCGTGCTGGAGGCGCTGGACGAGTTCCGGCTGGCTGAACCGCCCACGCGCCAGCCGCTCCGGCTGCCTATTCAAGACATTTACCGTTTTGACGCGCGCCGCATCCTGGCCGGGCGCATCGAATCCGGCACCCTCAACGTCGGCGACCGGCTGCTCTTTACGCCGGGCAACAAAACCAGCACTGTCAAGACCATCGAGCGCTGGAATGCCCCGCCGGTCCAGCAGGCCGGGGCGGGGGAATCCATCGGCATTACGCTGACCGAGCAGATATTCGCGCGGCGCGGCGAGGTGGCGGCGTTGGAAACCGATGCGCCTTACGAATTGTCTCGATTTAAAGCGCGGTTGTTTTGGCTGGGCCGCGCCCCCTTCAGCTCCGGGAAGAATTACAAGCTCAAGCTGGCCACACAGGAAGTGGAATGCTCCATCGAGTCGATCGAACGGGTCATTGACTCGTCCACGCTTGAGACCATTTCGCGCACGGAAACTTTTGTGGGCCGCAACGAAGTGGCGGAATTGACTTTGCGCACCAAACGACCCGTTGCCTTCGACGTTCATGCGGACATCATCGCCACCGGCCGTTTTGTGATTGTGGATGGATTTGAAGTCGCGGGCGGCGGGATTGTCGCGCCGGACAATTATCCCAAGCGCACCGCCGACAGCCTCCAGAAAAGTCATAACATTTATTGGAGTCCCGGCAAGGTCACGGCGGAACAACGCGCTGCCCGCAACGGCCACAGCGGACGGGTGGTCTGGCTGACGGGATTGTCCGCTTCCGGCAAGTCCACCATCGCGACGGAGCTGGAGCGGGAATTGTTCGGCCTCGGGCAGCATGTCTATGTGCTGGACGGCGACAACATGCGCCACGGGCTTTGTTCGGATCTGGGCTTTTCGCCGCGTGACCGCAAGGAGAACATCCGGCGCATTGGCGAAACGGCCAAACTTTTCGCCGAGGCCGGGATCATTTGCATTACGGCATTTATTTCACCCTATCGTTCGGACCGCGATTTGGTGCGTCAGATCATGGAGCCCGGAATGTTTGTGGAAGTATATGTCAACGCGCCGCTGGAGATTTGCGAACAGCGGGACCCCAAGGGCCTTTACGCCAGGGCGCGTGCCAACGAGATTAAGGAATTCACCGGGGTTTCCGCCCCTTACGAACCGCCGGGAAACGCCGATATAGAGTTGCCGACGGATCAATTGACTGTGGCTGAGTCTGTCGCGCAGATTATTGAATATCTGAAAAAACCCTCGTCTTAAGCAATGGGATTTGAAGAAACAAAGACAGCGTTGCTGGCGTCGCCCAAAATTTGGGTTGTCACCGGCGCCGCGGGCTTTATTGGCTCGAATTTGTTGGAAGCATTGTTGCGCTTGAATCAAAAAGTGGTGGGGTTGGATAATTTTACCACCGGCCATGCCGATAATCTCGCCCAAGTTCAAGCCGTCGTGGGCCCGGACGGCTGGAAGAATCTGACATGGATCGAGGGGGACATTCAGGACGCCGCCACTTGCCGCGAGGCGGTCACCGGGGCGGATTACGTCCTGCATCAGGCCGCCTTGGGCTCCGTGCCACGTTCGATGGCCGAGCCCACCGAAACCAACGCCAATAATGTCACGGGCTTTCTGAATATGTTGTGGGCGGCGCAGCAGAGTGGGACGCAGCGGTTTGTCTTTGCTTCCAGCAGTTCGGTCTATGGAGATGCCGCCGCGCTGCCGCAGGTGGAGGAGAACATTGGCAATTGCATGTCTCCTTATGCCGTTTCCAAGCGGATCAATGAACTCTACGCCAGCGTCTTTGCCCGATGCTACGGCACGCAGTGCGTTGGTTTGCGGTATTTTAACGTGTTCGGCCCGCGCCAGGATCCGAACGGCGCTTATGCGGCGGTAATTCCCAAGTGGATTGCGGCCATGATACAAAACGAGCCGGTTTACATCAACGGGGATGGTTCCACCACCCGCGATTTTTGCTATGTGGCCAATGTCGTCCAGGCCAACCTGCTCGCCGCAACGACCTCCAGCGCCGAGGCTATCAACACGGTTTATAACATTGCCCTTGGCGATGAGACTGCTTTAAGCGAGCTTTTCCAAATGTTGCGCGAACGATTAGTGGCCGCCCATCCGCATTTGCGGGAATTGAAACCGATCTACCGCCCGTTTCAACCCGGCGACGTGCGTCATTCGCTGGCCGACATCGGCAAAGCGCGCCGGTTGCTGGGCTACGCACCGACCCATAGAATTGAACAAGGGCTGGACGAGGCCTTGAATTGGTACGTGACGATGCAGCACCACAAGCAAAGGACGACCCGGGTTGTTCCCGAGAAGGTATCCAGTTTATGAAAGGAATAATTTTGGCCGGCGGCGCCGGGTCCCGTTTGTTTCCGCTCACGCTGGTGGCGAGCAAACAATTGCAGCCGGTTTATGATAAACCGATGATTTATTATCCGCTGACCACGTTGATTGAAAACGGGGTCCGCGAGCTTTGCCTGATTTCCACGCCGCATGATCTGCCGCGATTCCGGCACCTGCTGGGCGATGGGAAGCCTTGGGGCCTGGCCATTGACTATCGCGAACAGGCCAAGCCTGCCGGCATCGCCCAGGCATTTTTGATCGCGGATTCATTTATAGGCAAGGACGCGGTGACGCTCATTTTGGGTGACAACGTCTTTTACGGCGCGGACGGGTTTAAGCGGGCGTTTGCCGAGTTCAAGGCCGGTGCGGCCATTTTTGGTTATCGCGTGCATGACCCCGAACGCTACGGTGTGGTCGAATTCGACGCGCAGGGCCGGGCCATTTCGATTGAGGAGAAACCAAAGGCGCCGCGCAGCAACTACGCCGTGCCCGGACTTTATTTATATGACAATCAAGTGGTGGACATCACCAAAAACCTTCAACCCTCGGCGCGCGGCGAGTTGGAAATCACCGATGTCAACGTGGCGTATCTGCGGCGCAAGCAGTTGCAGGTCCACCAATTAAGCCGGGGCTTCGCCTGGCTTGACGCCGGGACCAGCAGCAGCTTGCACGAAGCGTCGGCCTACGTGCAGACCATTGAAAAGCGGCAGGGGATTAAAATCGGCTGCCCGGAAGAGGCGGCCTTCCGCCAGGGCTTTATCAAGCGCGAGCAACTGGAAAAATTGGCCGCGCAAATGCCCCATTGCGAATACCGCGATTATCTTAACCGTGTTTTGGCGGAGGCAACGCGCTGATATGATTGTGCTCTTAGGCAGGACCGGCTACATCGGCGGACAATTTGCCCAAACTTTGCAGGAGCGCGGCGTCCGGTTTGTCGCGCCGTTGCGTTCGGAAGTCGATTACGGGCAGTTCACCATTTTGCGCGAGTTCCTCGAAAAGACCGGGCCGGAATTCCTCGTCAACGCCGCCGGTTACACCGGCAAACCGAATGTGGACGCCTGCGAGAAAAATTGGGCGGACACCTTGCAGGGCAATACGCTTTTTCCCGTTGCAGCCGCCCAGGCATGCGCCAGTCTGGGCATTCCTTACGGGCACGTGTCGTCGGGCTGCATTTACAGCGGCGCCAAGATTGTGACCAACGGGCATACCCGCATCGAGAGGGATTTGACCAAACCTGATGCGCAGACTTTGCTGGAAAAGAATCGCGGCGCCTTCCAGGGTTTCAGCGAAACGGATGAGCCTAATTTCACCTTTCGCCAGCCGCCATGCAGTTTTTACAGCGGGACCAAGGCCCTGGCGGAGGAAGCTTTGCGCGGCGTGGGCCAGGGTTACATCTGGCGCTTGCGCATCCCTTTTGATCGTTTCGACAATCCGCGCAATTTCCTGAGCAAGCTGCGGAATTACGCCAAAGTCTATCAGAACGTCAACTCCCTGTCGCATCGCGCCGATTATGTGGGGGCCTGCCTGGATCTGTGGCAAAAACGGGCGCCCTATGGAACCTACAACGTGACCAATCCGGGCTTCGTCACTTCCCGCCAGGTGGTAGAACTGATGCAAAAGATTTTGCGCCCGGCCCGTTCCTACGAATTCTGGAACAACGATGAGGAGTTTTATCGTGTCGCCGCAAAAACGCCGCGGTCCAATTGCATTATGGATGTGACAAAACTGCTGGCCACAAGCGTTTCGCTCCGCCCGGTTGAGGATGCCCTGGTGGATTCGCTGAAGAACTGGGTGAATTCAAAATGAACTTACTGGTCACAGGCGGCGCGGGCTTTATCGGATCAAACCTGATCCTTCATATTATTGACAATCCCCAAATCCGTCGGCTGGTCAATTTGGATTGTTTGACCTATGCGGGCCACCTGGAGAATTTGAAGGAAGTGGAGCGCCATCCCAAATATGTTTTCGAAAAGGCCGACCTGCGCGACAAAGACGCTGTTGCCGCCGTCGTGCAACGGCATGCCATCACCCATGTGCTGCATTTGGCGGCGGAATCCCATGTCGATCGTTCCATCACCGGACCGGGCGATTTCATCCACACCAATATTGTGGGCACATTCAATCTGTTGGAGGCGGTGCGCGGCGCGTGGGACAACGATTACGCCGGGAAGCGGTTTCATCACGTCTCCACCGACGAGGTGTATGGCACCCTGGGTGCAACGGGGCTTTTTACCGAGACGACGCCGTATGCGCCCAATTCGCCGTATTCCGCCAGCAAGGCTTCGAGCGATTTTCTGGTGCGCTCCCATCATCACACCTACGGCCTGCCCGTGGTCACGACAAATTGTTCCAATAATTACGGTCCTCGCCAGTTTCCCGAGAAACTCATTCCGGTCATCATCGAAAATCTCTGCCGCCGCAAGCCCATACCGGTTTATGGCGACGGCATGAACGTGCGCGACTGGCTCTACGTGCGCGATCACGCGGAGGCCTTGTGGCAAGTGCTGACCCGGGGCCATGACGGCGAAACCTACAACATTGGCGGCCATAATGAATGGGCTAACATTCGCATCGTGGAATTGCTGTGCGACCTGCTGGACGAGCTGGCTCCGCAATTGGGCGGCAACTCCCGCCAGCTCATCACTTATGTCAAAGACCGGCCCGGCCACGACCGCCGCTACGCCATCGACGCCGGCAAAATCCAGCGGGAACTGGGCTGGACGCCGGCGCACACGTTCGAGACCGGCATTCGCGAAACGGTCCAATGGTACCTGGACAACCAGGACTGGGTAAAACAAGTAAAGAATAAACATACTTGACATTTAGAATTCAACAGATATGAACATTGCAATCGTCGGATTAGGATACGTTGGACTGCCCCTCTCGCTTCAATTTGCGCGGTCCGACACCACCGTTCTTGGCCTTGACGTTGATGACGCCAAGGTCAAATCCATCAATGCTGGAAAGAGTTACATTCGGCATATCGAGGCCGCGGCCGTCGCCAGGGCGGTCAAGAATGGCCGGTTTTCCGCTTCCACCGACTTCAGCCGGGTTAAAGAAGTCGAGGCCGTCATTATTTGTGTGCCCACGCCCTTGAACAAAAACCGGGAGCCGGACATTTCGTATATCCTGAACACCGGCCGGAACCTGGCGCCGCATCTGCGGCAGGGGACGCTGGTTGTCCTGGAATCAACGACCTATCCCGGAACGACGGACGAAGATTTGCGCGCCGTGCTGGAAGCGGGCTCCGGCATGAAAGCCGGGATTGGTTTTCATCTCGCCTTTTCCCCGGAACGGGAAGACCCGGGCAACCCTGACAGCAAAGTTGCGTCGATTCCGAAAGTCATCGGCGGCTATACTCCCGTCTGCCTGGAACGCACCAAAGCTGTCTATGGCCGGGCCATCAAAACGCTGGTGCCGGTTTCGTCCTGCCGCGTCGCCGAAGCCACCAAGCTGACCGAGAACATTTTCCGCAGCGTGAACATCGCATTGGTCAACGAATTAAAAGTTATTTACAGTGCGATGGGCATTGATATTTGGGAGGTCATCGAAGCAGCCAAGACAAAACCTTTTGGCTTTATGCCCTTCTATCCGGGCCCCGGCCTGGGTGGGCACTGCATTCCCATCGATCCGTTTTATCTGACCTGGAAGGCGCGGGAATACGTGCAAAGCACCCGCTTCATCGAGTTGGCCGGTGAAATCAACACCGCCATGCCCCTTTACGTCGTCCATCAAGCTGCCGCCGCCCTCAATGCCGCTCGGAAATCGGTCAATGGTTCCAGCATTCTTATTCTTGGTCTGGCCTACAAGGCGGACGTGGACGACGACCGTGAATCGCCCAGTTACGCGCTGATGGAATTATTCAAGGAACGCGGTGCCAGGGTTTTGTACTACGATCCCTACGTGCCGGTGATCAAACTGACGCGGGAACATCCGCACTGGGCGGGCTTGAAGTCCGTGGCGTGGAACGCATCCACCATCAAGAGTTTTGATCTCGTGGTCATCGCCACCAAACATAAGAACGTGAACTATAATGAACTGGCCAAATGGGCTCCCTGCATCGTGGACACGCGCAACGCCATGGCTTCGGCCAAGGTGCGGAAAGGCCAGGTCTATAAAGCCTGACGGCTATGATCCTCTTATTGGGCGCCAGCGGTTATTTTGGCAGGGCCTTTGCCGGCGAACTGCGGCGGCGTGGCCTTTCCTTCATCCCCTTGACCCGCCCGGCTTTTGATTACACGCGTTTCGATTTTTTATTTGACTACCTGCGGACCATTCGGCCGGTCTTTCTGATTAATGCCGCCAATTACTGCGCTCCCTCCCAGGAAAACGGCAGCGAAACAGAGCGGGAGCAGGCCATGTCGGCCAATGCGCTGCTACCGCAGATGATTGCGCGGGTTTGTTTGATGACCAAAACCCCATGGGGGCATGTCTCGTCGGGTTGCATCTATGCCGGCAGCAAAATCATTGAAGACGGGCAGATGCGCCTGGAAAAAGACTTGGGCAGTCCGGAGGTCCGGCGGCTCTTTGCCGCGCATCCCGAGCGGTTCCGCGGGTTTAGCGAAGAGGACGAAGCCAACTTCTCTTTCCGCCATCCACCGTGCAGCTTTTACAGCGGGACCAAGGCGCTGGCGGAGGAGGCCATCCATGAAATCGGCCAGTGCTACATTTGGCGCCTGCGCCTGCCGTTCAATGAATGTGACGAGCCGTGCAATTTGCTCTGCCAGCAGCCGGAATCCATGGATGATGCCATCAATTCGCTTTCCCACCGGGAGGATTGCGTGAAGGCATGCCTGGATCTTTGGGAAATCCGCGCGCCCTGTGGCATTTATAACGTGACCAATCCGGGAGCCGTGGTCGCTCGCGAAATCATTCAGGACCTGCCGCGCGCGGCGCGGGCGCAACGCACAACCACGGCCGAACGCTTTCCTGCCTCCTCGCTTGAAACTCATCGTTCCAACTGTATCCTGGACGTTTCCAAACTATTGCGCAGCGGCGTCAAAATACGGACAGTCAACGAGGCGTTGGAGGAATCAGTGGTCCTGTTGCGGGCGGCCCTGCGGGCGAGCAAACCGAATGGCCTCAATAATTAGGTGTTTTTGTCCGATAACCAACAGGGTAGTATCCCGGGCTGAAGAAGCTTTCGGCAAATTGGATCCATGCGGGAAGCGTGCCAAAAGATTAGAAATTATATGTTGAATGAGAATGATGCTGCGCCACTGCGCCGGCAGGTGAAGCGGTTTGCCCTGTTTGTCCTCGTTTTGTCAGCCTGCTTTGGCCGCCCGCTCTATGCGCTCGTTCACTACTCGCTGAATAACGAGTTCTTCTCGTATATCCCGCTGATTCCGGTCATCAGCCTTTATTTGATTTGGTTGAAAAAACCGCAATTGCCGCGGCAGGCGGGGACCTCCTGGACAGGGGCAGTCGTGGCAGCGTTGGGGGGATTTGCCCTGCTGCTTGGCTGGAACTGGGTGGTGCATTCCGGGTGGAAACCGCGAGCGGAAGATTATCTGACCTTGATGACCTCTTCATTTTTGTTCTTTTTGGTGGCGGGTTGTCTGGCGTTTTTTTGGGGCGCTATTTGTCGGATCATCGCTTTCCCCATCGTTTTCCTTGTTTTTATGATTCCCATGCCCGGTGCCATGCTCGATTGGGTAACATCCTTTTTCCAATACACATCCGCCGTCACGGCTGTCGGATTTTTGACCGTAGCCAGAATGCCGGTTTTCCGGGATGACTTGACACTCCACTTGCCCAATTTTTCAATTGTCGTCGCTCCAGAATGCAGCGGGATTCACTCGACCATGGTATTGCTCATTACGGCCGTGTTGGCGGGCCATATGTTCTTGCGTTCGGGATGGAAACGCGTTCTGCTGATCGTATTCGTTATTCCGCTGGCCATTCTGCGCAATGGCTTTCGCATTTTTGTCATCTCAGAGTTATGTGTCCGAGTCAGTCACGATATGATTAATTCGCCCATTCATCGCAAGGGTGGCCCGATCTTCTTTGCCCTCTCTTTAATTCCTTTTTTCGGGCTGCTGTTTCTCCTGCGAAAATCTGAACTTCACGATCCAAAAACTGTCGATATTGCTGTAAAAGTCTAAGCCTCTTATGAAAAGATTCTGTCGTTGCCTGGGTCCAATCTTGTTGATGATCGCTGTTCTGGTTTCCGGCAGCGGTTGCACCAAACGCATGCGCACCCGCCGCGCGCTTGCGGCGGCCGACCGTGATTTTAATGAGAATAAGTATGATGACGCCGAGGTCGAATACAAAAGCGTACTGCGCCTGGATGGGCTGAACCCAACGGCCATCGGGCAATTGGGCCGGATGTATGCCAAGGAGGGCAAGTTAATAGACGCCCACCGGTTCCTGTCCAAGGCAACCGAACTCCAGCCCAACAGCCTGCCCTTCCAGTTGGCGCTCGGCCAGGTGGAGGTCGCATTCAGGGAAAACACCAATGCCTTCCAAATCGCCGTGCGGATTTTGTCCGCGCAACCGACCAATGAAGAAGCGTTGCTCCTGTTGGTGGACAGCGCCAGTTCCGTGCCGGAGGTGCGGCAACTGCTGCAAAAAATGCCGCACGCCGAGGAAAATCGCGCCTATCATCTGGCCTTGGGCATACTGGCCATGCGCCAGCAGAAGTATGACAACGCCGGAAGTGAATTTCGCCTGGCCGTGGCCGCCGACCCCAAATCAAGTCAAGCCTATTTTTCCCTGGCCGGGCTCCATGTCCTGCGCAAAGAGAACGCCGAGGCGGCGCAGGCGTTTAAAACCGCGGCCACGGTCGCTCCGCTGCGCTCGCTCATCCGCTCCAAATACATCGATTTTCTGATCAAGAGCGGCCATGTCGAAGACGGCCGCAAGATGTTGCAGGAAGTGTCGGAAAAAACCCCCGATTATCTTCCCGCCTGGGTTGGCTTGATGAACCTGGCCTTGATGGAAAAGAAGTTCGTCGATGCCGCCAAATATGCCAACATAATACTGGCGCGGGACGACAAGAATTTCGAGGGACTCATGGGCTTGGGCAACGTCAGCCTGGCCAGCGGCGACGCGGCCAGGGCCGTGACCCAGTTCGAACACATGGAGTCGCTCTACAAGAGGAGTCCTCAAGTCAAATATTATCTTGCCGCGGCCCTGCTCGTCGCTCACGACAGAGTCCAGGGGATGGAGAGCTTGAACCAGGCGCTGACTTTGGATCCCGGCTACGCCCAGGCGGTCCAGCTTTTGGCGGAGCTGGATATTCGAAGTGGTGACCCGGGCGCGGCCGTGGCCCTGTTGACCCGGTTTATTAAAAAATCCCCGGGCGCCAGCCAGGCGCACATGTTGCTGGCCGATGCGTATTTGGCGGAACGACAGCCGGAAAACGCGCTGATAGTCTATCGCAACCTGGAGGAGGCGTTGCCGAAGGAGCCGCAAATCCCCTTACTGATAGGGGCGATCCTGGCCGCGCAGCACAAGGATGGGGAGGCCCGCGCCGCTTTTAAACAATCCCTGGCACTGGCGCCGGACTATACCCTCGCACTGGAGCAGTTGATTAATCTGGATATTGCCCAACACAACTACCCGGACGCAACGGCATTGGTGCAGGCGCAAGTCAACAAGACTCCCAAGGCTGCGGTGCTATGGCAACTCCAGGCTAAGATTGACCTGGCCGGAGAGAACTCAGCCGGCGCCGAGAAAGATTTGCTCAAGGCCATTGAGATGAATCCAGATTTGTCGACTCCCTATTTATTGCTCGCTCAAACTTATGTCCGTTCCGGCAAGAATGACGAAGCGTTGCAGAAACTGAATGCGCTGGTGAAGCGGACCAATGACCCGACCGCTTATTTGGAAATCGCCGCCATTCACGAGCAGCTCAAACAATACGCCACGGCGTGTGATTCTTACGAAAAAGTCCTGTCCATCAACTCCAACTCCGCCCCCGCGCTCAATAACTTGTCCTACCTCTACGCCGCGGAGTTGAACAAAATCGACCTGGCCTATCCGCTGGCGCAAAGAGCCCGCGTGCTTCTGCCCAACGATGCCAACGTGGGCGACACACTGGGCTGGATCCTTTTTAAGAAGGGTGATTATTCTCACGCTGTGGCTTTGCTGGAAGAAAGCGCGGATAGGTCGCCCGCCGACGGGGAAGTTCAATACCACCTGGGCATGGCTCATTACATGCTGGACGAAGAAGATTCGGCCCGCCTGGCGTTGCAACGAGCCGTTGCTTCCCGGGACGATTATGTAGGCAAGAACGAGGCCACAAACCGGTTGGCGGTGCTTAATATGGACACTGCCACGACCAACTCTTCCGTCCTATCCTGGCTGGAAAAGACGCTGCATGACCGGCCCAACGACCCCGTGGTGCTGTATCGTATTGGCGCATTCCAAGAGCATACGGGCGCGGTGGAAAAAGCCGCCACGACCTACGAAAAAGCGCTTAAACTGAACTCGGAGGACGTGCCTGTCATGGTAAAACTGGCGCGAATATATGCGCTGCGTTTGAACCAACCGGATGAAGCGTTGCGCCTGGCCACGGCCGCCCACAAGCTGGCGCCGGATAATGCCGATGCGGCCGCGATTCTCGGTCATTTGGCTTATCGAAATAGTCACAGCAACGAGGAATCCGTTTGGGCGTTGAGCCTGCTGGAGAGCGCGGCGGACCGGCTTTCCGACCAGCCTGATTTGCTCTACGATTTGGCTTGGGCTTACTATAGCGTTGGACGCATTGCCGACGCGGAAACAACGATGCAAAAAGCGTTGCAGCTCGGGGTTGGACTCGCCGGAAGTGAGGATGCAAAACGATTCATGGCGCTGGCGGACAGTTTTGGCAGTTCAGCTAAAGTTCAGGCCACGGTGGGGCAGGCGCAGCAGATTCTACGAACCGACTCAAAATACGTTCCGGCCATCATGGTCTCCGGCGCGGCGGCGGAGAACGCGGGGAACTTTACGGCCGCCCAGGACGCCTACAGCAAAGCGCTGGAAGTTTTTCCCCTGTTTATCCCGGCCGCAAGACAATTGGCGATTTTGGATGCCGCGCACTTCCCCGAGGATGCCCATGGCTACAGCCTGGCTGAAAAGGCGCGCAGCGCCTATCCGGACGATCCTGATGTTTCCAGAAGCCTGGGAATTTTGAGTTATTATCAGCTCCAGTACTCCAGGTCAGCCGATCTTCTGAAGGAGAACATTGCCAAAGGCCGCACTGATGGGGAACTGTATTATTGCCTGGGCATGGACTACTACCAGCTCAAACAATATAAGGACAGCAAGCTGGCCTTGGAGCGGTCTCTCGCTTTGAAGATTCCGGAGAAACTGGCCGCCCAAGCCAAACAAACGTTGGCAGCACTGAAGTAGAGTCAGGCATGGAAGCCACTATTGATGCAATGACGCTGGAAAATTTCGAAAAAGCTTTCTTGACTGGCACCCATCACCGTTGTAAAAATCAATCGCGCTGCTTCCCGGCGCATTTCGGAGGAAAAAATGTTAAATTATTTATTGGATAGAATGACATTGATAATTTGCGAAAAAGACAGGAAGCCTTTGGCGGGTCTTGCCCGGACAAGCCGGGCCTCGTTATGCGCCCTGGCCGTGTTGATCACCGTGACTGGCAACGAGACGGCGTCATCCCAACCGACCGCTGCGCCGCCTCCGGCGACCACTGCCGCTGCGCCAGCGGTCACGGGCAATGGATCGACCAATTCGAGCAAGTCCTTGGTGTTGCAAGAAGGCGACACCATCAAGATCTCGTTCCCGGCCGCGCCCAATCTGGACACCGTCGAGATTATCCGGCGCGACGGCATGATCACTCTGGGTACAATCGGCGAGTATCAAGCCGCCGGAAAAACTCCAGCTACCATGGAGTCGGACCTGAAAAAACTTTATGGTACGCAACTTTTGAACAGCGATGTTTCGGTCACAGTTCAATCGTCCGCCTTTGTGATTTACGTCATGGGGGCTGTCGGCAGACCGGGCAAAATCGTCTCAGACCGGCCGTTAAGTGTCTTGGAAGCCTTGATTGAGGCCGGGATTGATGACAGCAGGTCAAATTTAAAGGCCATTAAAATTATCCGGATAGACGATGCGGGACATACCGAGAAAACCAAACTAAACCTGTACAAGGTGATCCATAGCAAAACCGGGCAAATGCCGTCCTTTACCTTAAAACCCTACGACGTCATTGATGTACCCGAGCGTTTCAGCTTTTTTTAAGTCATTGAGCCTCGGCAATAACGTGAAAGAATGGCTCGGATGAGGTTTTGTTGGGTTGTTTTTGCTCGAAGAAGAGACATCTTTACCCGCTCTCGAAGTTCTGCCAATGGCACGCAGAATCGATTAGGAAACTGCCCGTCTTTTAATTCAGAAGTGGCTTATTACAAAATGTTTATGACATTCAAAACCAATCACTGTTTAGTTTTGGCAGATGGATCTGCAAAGGCAGTATCTTTTCGGTTTTGCTTACATTTTCACCGTCTTATGCTCAAGTGGTTGTTTATTAATATTTTAGGCTCAAAAACACCCTTGATTCCTATAAAAAGCGTCGGGAATCTTTACAGAATGGATGATGAGCTGGGAGTGCGGCCAATTGCTAAATTAGTCGTAACATGTTTAATATAAATAACTTGAAAACCAGTTATAAAGCAATTTTGAGCGTTGGCACAGAAATGGCTAATAGAAGGTTACGATAGAAGGACACACAGTGCAGATTGAATAAAAAAAACTAAGTGAAAACAAACAAAAACAGATTAAAGGGAAAAAATATGAGAACAAAAAACATAGTGGCAGGCATAACTGCAATGGCAGCAGCTTTCGTGATGAGCGCGCCTCAAGCACAAGCCAACTCCATGCTGGAACTAATATCGGGCGGAAACACAGTAACCGTTGCAGGAGTGGCAGGTCTGGCTTCATACAATGGATCGGTCGGCGCGTGGAACATCAACGTGACTACGGGGACTGCGGCTCCGGTTCTAGGACCGAACTCCATCGATGTGAACTCGGTCGATTCGACTACGACTGGCACCGTTCAAACCTTGACAATCCTGTGGAGTGCAAACGGTATCACCGGTGCACATAACTATACGGACACTGTTGGTGGAACGTTGTCGACAGGACTGACCGATGTATTCTCCTCATATTATGACACTACTGGGACTTTGGATACCACTGCCACTGCCTTAACAGCGGCAATAACCGAAAGTTCCTCTCCGTTCGCAGCTACCAGTAATGGCGGCCCGACTCCTGGTGGTCCTTATGCGTTGACAGAAGAGGTTGTAATCAGTGGGGCCACGGCTGCCAATTCGATAACCAGTTTCAATGATAACCTTTCAGCTCTGCCAGATGGTGGTGCGACATTGACTCTGCTCGGCGGCGCGATGACCGCGATGGCCATGATTCGTAGCAAAGTTGGCAAGCTGAAATAAGCTCGCAACTCTCGTTTGTTTTCATTCAAAAAGGCAGGACTTTGTGTCCTGCCTTTTTGTTTTGCGTACATGGGCAGCTTCGATCTCGCGGCGTCGAACGTCAGCCGCATACTTTCATCTTGCCTCGATGACACGTGCTTTCCAGCGATGTTCCCAGGTTCACTTTTCTTTTTGGCTTGCATATGGCCTTCAATACTTGGTAATGCATGAGTCCGGCAATCATGAGCGCAGCAAAGACACGCCGTCCGTTATTGATTCGCAAACCGGCACCCCAACGAATCCCGCGCTGGCGCGTGCTGGGGCTTTGTCTCGTTCTCGCCGCAATCACCTTCGCTGTCTTCGGGCAGACGGCCGTTTTCGGATTCGTCAACTTCGATGATAATCTCTATGTTTATGAGAACGCCATGGTCGCTGTTGGTCTGAGTTGGAAGGGCCTTGTCTGGGTCTTTACCCATCCGGACTGCAGCCTATACCACCCTCTGACCATGCTCTCGCTGATGGGGGACTACCAGGTCCACGGACTCCACGCTGGAGTGTATCATTTCACCAATGTACTGTTCCACGCTGCGGCGGTCATCCTGCTGTTCCTCGTTCTGCGTCAGATGACTGGGTCGCTTTGGCGCAGCGCGTTCGTGGCGGCGGTTTTTGCCGTTCATCCGCTTCGGGCGGAATCGGTCGCTTGGGTATCGGAGCGCAAGGATGTGCTCAGCGCCTTTTTCTTCTTGCTGACACTTAGTGCGTATGTCCATTATGTCCGCAAACCCAATTCAATGGGCCGTTATCTGGTGGTTGCCGCCGCTTTTGTGATGGCGTTGCTGTCCAAGCCGGCGGTGGTGACGCTGCCGTTTGTGTTGTTGCTCCTGGACTACTGGCCGTTGCAACGAATGGAACCCGGAAAGTTTAAGCGGTTGGTGCTGGAAAAATTGCCGTTGCTGGCCCTAGCCGCGGGGGCGTGCACAATGACTTTTCTGGCGGCAAGAACAGCCCTGTCCTCCGGTGAGAGCCTTTCTTTCCCGGCGCGTATCAGCAATGCCTTGGTTTCCTACGGCATCTACCTGCGGCAAATGGTATTTCCGGCGGGATTGGCCATCCCTTATGTCAATCCGCCAAACGGTCTGCCGGTTTGGGAGGTTGCGCTGGCCTTCGCGGTGTTGATGGTAATTTCCCTCAGCGTGCTGGCATGGCGGAATGGCCGGCCTTACCTGCTAATGGGCTGGCTCTGGTATGTGGGAATGCTAGTCCCGGTGATTGGCCACACCCACGCGGATCGCTACACCTATTTGCCGGGAATCGGGCTAGTCATCGCAGGAACATGGGCGATGGCGGATTTGAGCGCGGGGTGGAAATATCGGCAAACAGTGCTGGGCGGTTTGATGGCCTCGTTGATTGGCGTATTGATGATCTTCGCCTGGATACAGACTGGATATTGGAAAAGCAATCAAACCTTGTGGCCGCATTCGCTCGCCTGCACCACAGACAACTACGTCGCTCACAGCAACCTGGGCCGCGACCTTCTCCAAAAAGGCAAAGTGGATGAAGCGATTTTCCATTACCAGGAGGCGCTGCGTATCCGGCCCGTCTTCGCCGAGGCCCACTACAATCTGGCCATTGCTCTTCAACAAAAAGGAAGAATCGATGAAGCGATCACCCATTGCCAGGAGGCGCTGGAAATCGATCCTGATTACGCGGAGGCCCATAATAATTTGGGCTACGACCTTCTCCAAAAAGGCAGAGTTGACGAAGCGATCCTCGAATGCCAGGAGGCGCTGCGCCTCAAACCCACCTTCGCGGAGGCCCACTGCAATCTTGCCCTCGCTCTACAGCAAAAGGGAAGATTGGACGACGCGATTGTCCATTACCAAGAGGCGCTGCACATCCGACCCGCCTTCGCGGAAGCCCACAGTGACCTCGGCTACGCTTTTCTCCAAAAAGGCGAAGTGGACGGTGCGATTGTTCAGTGCCAGGAGGCGCTGGACATCAAAGCCGACGACGCGGATATTCACACTCACCTTGGCATCGCGCTGCGCCAGAAGGGAAGGCTGGACGAAGCCATCAGTCAATACCAAATGGCGCTGCAAATCCAGCCTGCCTGCGCAGAAACCCACTACGACCTCGGCATCGTTCTGCTGAAAAAGGGCAGAGTTTCCGAAGCGATCAACCAATATCTACAGGCCTTGCAAATTGAACCCGCCAGCGCGAAAGTCCAAAATAATCTGGCCTGGGTCCTGGCCACTTGTCCGGATGTCTCGCTGCGCAATGGCAAAAAGGCGGTGGAACTAGCCCGGCAGGCCAATGAATTTGCCGGTGGAGCAGACCCGAGCATTCTTGACACCTTGGCGGCCGCCCTGGCCGAGGCCGGCAAATTTAGTGACGCTACACACACCGCGCAAAAGGCTTTGGAAATGGCGCGGGTTGAGCGGCGGCAAGACTTGGTGAAAGAGTTAAACGGCGAGTTGAAGCGCTATGAGGCCGGACTTTCCCTCCCGTGAGTAATCGTGTTGCTTGTTTTTGGCCGTCATCAGTGCCGCGGGCCAGGCGAGGCCACGATCTGGCTCAGATCCCGGAAAGGTAAGCCTTTCCGATACGAATCGAGTTGCGGTTGGAGATCCTTGATGAGGCTGGTGTCGTTTCGAGTTCCAGCAAGTTGCAAGGCTTGTTGGGCTACCGTAATCGCCGCAGAAAACTGGCCCGCCTCGGCATAGGCAGCCGCCAGCGTTCCAATGATGGATGGCTCCTTGCCGGCAGAGAGTTCATTGGCCCGCGTGGCCAATTCAATCGCTTGGCTGCCGTTGCGGACAGAGCCGTCCGGGCACGTCGCCAGAACCCAGGCCAGATTGTTGAGGGTCAGGACGCGACCGGGTTGGATTTCCAAGGCTTTTTTGAATTGAAAAATGGCCTCGGCCGGCTGGCCTTCCTGTAAAAAAATATTTCCGAGATCATAATGGGCGTCACAGAAGCCAGGGGCGAGTTCCAAGGCTCTCTGGTAATGGGCAATGGCTCCCTGGACCTTTCCTTTCTGGAACAGGGCGTTGCCGAAGCCGCTGTGCGCCAAAAACGACTCCGGGTTCCTGTCGATAGTCGCCTGCCAAAAAGCATAGGGATTAACGTAAATCCGGCTCTGTTCCCAGGTTAATATGCCCAGGCCTGTCAACAAAGACAAGACAAGAGCAAAACGAAGAAATCCATTGCATTTGGTGAACAAGACGGCAAGGCCCGCGACAACAAGGGTGATGGGGCCTATAATCGCAAAATATTGCCAGTGATCAGCGACCAGGGTGGCACCCATCAACGAAATGTCCACCAAACCCAGGACTGGCAGGAGCATGACGATGTAGTATCCGAAGCCGAACAATAGTGCCTTGCCCCATCCTCGACGATAAAACCAACCGGCGCCCAGCACGGCGAGGACCAACATCGCCGGCAGATAGGCTAACGGATCTTTCGGGTTAATATGCCATTTGGGATAAAGGAAAGAGAGGTGTTGGGGCCAAAGGCATTTGCCGAGATAAAACCAAACAGCCCATCCTGCCCCCGCCAAACGAGCTGGGATGCTCTCGGACCTGACCACGAAGGAATTATCCACCGCATGTTGAATCCAGATGCCAAGCGCGCCCCCCGCCGCCGCCAAAACGAAAAACAAACAGATGCGCCCTGCATCTTTTGACGAGATTCCGCCGCGCCGCCACCAGGCCATGCCGAGCAAAACCAAGGGAAGGGGCGCAATGGCTGTCTTGCTAAATATGCCCAAGATGAAAGCCCCAACGGCAATCCAATACCATCGCCGTTTTCCGGTGTCCTCAAAAACCAGGTACGATAAAAGCGCCGCCGCATAAAAGACCATGGCGAGGGTGTTCTTGCGTTCGGCAATCCAGGCCACCGACGCGACACTTACAGGGTGTAAGGCAAAGATCGCAGCCGCAAGCCGCGCCGCCGGGATTTTCAGCCTATTCAAAATCTGCCAGACGAGAATGGCGCTGACCGAATGCAGAAGCACGTTATCGAGGTGATAACCCAGCGGATTAGCCGCCCATAGCCGCCATTCCAGCCAAAAGGTGGTCGATGTGGCCGGAACATAGTCAACCACCCTGCTACACCAGACCCGCCACCATCCGTCATGTTCCTGGACTAATCCATTTTTCAACAACAACGCGCCGTCATCAGTAAGAAATCCGGCATGCCAAATGGGTTGATATGCCAGGATCGTGGCGAAAAGAAGAAACAGAATGAACAACCAATCCGCTTGCCACCAAGTGCGCAGGCGAGGGTCCGCCGATGAAGCCAGAGGCGCGGCAGTTTTTTGTGTGTAGCCGGTGCGTTCCTTTTTCATCTTGGACAAATGCTGAACAAAAAAGGCAGGGCAATCAAGCCCTGCCGTTTTGAAAGCATCGATGAAGGTCAGACTAGTTTGCGACGGAGACTGCAGAGGCCGATCAGCGCGCCACTCAGAAGGGCGGCCGTCATGCCAGCATCAGGCACAGAACTGGGAATGGGCGGAGCAGGAGGATCTTCCGCGGAACCAAAGTTGAACGAGGTTTTTGCGCCGGAGACCACCGCGCTCCAGGATCCCGGCGTCTCGGAATAATCAGTGCCGCCGCCCGTGATAAAAGCATCGCCCAACCCGCTGATGTCCCAAGCGTCGGCGGATGAGTTGAAAACCGCATTCAAAGTTGTCGCATCAAACGAGTAAGAGATGCCGCCAACCGTAAATTTCCACAAGGGAGTGACCGTGTTTTGTGATGGGTTAAAAGAGTAGTCCGTCATGACATCCAGGACTCCTGAGGAGGTAAGGGTCGTGACTCCCCGGGTGGGGCCGGCGACGGAGGGCACTAGGGAATAATCCCCGGAATCGGATTCCACCTTGGCAGTGATGGACGTAAATTCCGTGGCCGTTTCTATGCTGGTGCCGTCGGTGGTTGCATTACCGACGAATGAGATCGAACCGGCGATTTCCGTGGATTCGATTGCGAAGGCTTGTTGAAGTGGAACTGCCCCGGCAAGAACCGCCGCTACCAATCCGATATATCTTAAATCTTTCACCATTTTGCCATTTCCAACTCAATTTACTGATTCCCCACCCTCCCAATGCGTGTGCAGATCCAACCCTATGTTCGCAAGTGTTGTGCCAGTTGCGCCACAATGTATTTTTGCGGTCTTTTTTTAGTCGTAAGTAGTTTATCTTAAATAGTTTAACTGCTGATTGAAAAACACGATTTGCCCCATGTTTTGCGGTCAAAAACGGGTCGATTGTAAAGAACTCCGACGAACCACTGGTTGAAGCTGCTATATTGATTTGTAAATACCTAATATTTAGGCCTATACGATGATTTCAAAAATGCGTAAGAGCCTCCGACGCTGGAAGGTTTCCATCGCCTTTTTTGACACAAAAATGTAACGGTTTTTGGCCTAGGACAACGGTTTTGTGGGGTCGAGTCTGCGGATTTTAAGGTTGCGGAACCAAACGGCGTCGCCGTGATCTTGAAGGAGCAGGACGGTGGTCATCTTTTCGCCGTAACCGCGAATTTTGCGGAACTTGCTTTTGGCGATGGCCGCCTTGATTTCGGGGCTTCCCAGTTCGAATTGCACGATGCGCGCACCGTTCAACCAATGCTCGACGTGATTGCCGCGGACAATAATCTCCGACCGATTGAACTGGCCGACCGGCTCAAGGTGTTTGGCGTCGTTGGGCGCAATCAAATAATACAGCGCGCCGGCCTGGCGATCGGGGCCGTTGGCTGAATCGGCGTTTTTGGTGTCGTCGAGGATTTGATATTCATAACCCACCCCGCTCTTGCCTGTCTTGCCTTCGTAGACAAAATACTTGACGCCACTGTTGCCGGCGGGCGCGATGCGCCATTCGAACTTCAAATCGAAATCGTCGAACTTTTCGGTGGTGACAAGGTCGCCCCCGCCGGCGCCATGATGTCCGCCGCTGCCCTCGTTTTTCAGGCAACTGTCTTCGACCACCCAGCCGTGATCGGGGAAGCTGGTTTTCGCATAACCGCGCCAGCCGGCCGTGGTCTGGCCATCGAACAAAAGTTTCCAGCCCGCCGCCGTTTCCGGGGCGGAAAGGCTGTTTAGCGGGTCCTTCGGAGACGCGCACGATAAGCAAACCAAAGACGCCGCCAAAGCCAGGATAATTCGTTGCATGAGACGGCAATGGTAATGGTTTGGACATCGGACGCCAATTAAAAAGGGAGGAATCAATTGGCCGCTGCCACCGCCTTCGGCATAGTCGCTCAACAACTCCATGTCATCCATCGTGGCCATTCACTTTATAAATGTCCGCGCATCGCCAAAAAGCGAACACGATAGTTGCCAGGAACCCGAATCACGCCCCACCGACCAGCCTTGGCTTTAAGAATGGCGTTTCCTGAGAATTTCCTATAGTGGTAAAGAACCCCTATGGCATCAGAATCTGGGGCAGCCATGACCGAGTTTTAGCTGGAAGCGCATGAAATTCCAGCGTATTCTCCTGGCGAAAAATTCTTATGATAGCCACAATTTTGACCGAAGCGGCTTTCCAATGAAGGAAGGCGTTGCTTTGAAAATATGTTCGTTTTTTGCCGGGTGTTCAACGGCGGCTGTGATGCTGTTGATCCTGGCAATCGCCGGCGATGTTCGCGCGGAGGATTACGATCCGTTTGCGGTGCCCCCCGCGTTTCACCCGCCGCACATGGACCTGACCGTGCATGACGCGGCGCGGGACCGCGACATTCCCCTGCGCGTTTATCTGTCCGCGCAGATGGGGCCGGAGCCGGTGGTTTTGTTCAGTCACGGGCTGGGCGGCACGCGCGAGGGCAGCGCTTTTCTCGGCGAACACTGGGCGGCGCGCGGTTATGTAGCGGTCTTTCTGCAACATCCGGGCAGCGATGATTCGGTCTGGAAGGACAAGCCGGAAGAAGAGCGGATGCAGGCGATGAAAGCGGCGGCTTCAGTAAAGAATTTTTTCCTGCGGGTGCAGGACGTTCCCGCGGTCCTCGACCAACTCGCCATTTGGAACACCGGCAAATCCAATTCCCTCGCCGGCCGGCTGGACATGAAAAAAATCGGAATGTCCGGCCATTCCTTTGGCGCGATAACGACGGAAGCGGTCAGCGGCGAAGCCATGCCGGGGGACAATCAAGGATTCACCGACCCGCGCATCCGGGCGGCCATTGCCTTCAGCCCCAGCACGCCGCACACCCTCACCCCGGAAGAGGCGTTCGGCGGTGTGAAAATTCCGTGGCTGCTGATGACTGGCACCAAAGACGTCACTCCCATCGCCAACGCGGACATGAAATCGCGCCTGGGGGTGTATCCGGCGCTGCACGGCGCGCCAAAATATGAAGTGGTGCTGTTCAACGCCGAGCATTCCGCCTTCACCGACCGCCCCTTGCCCGGCGACCGCGAGCCGCGCAATCCGAACCATCATCGCGTGATCCTGGCGCTGTCCACCGCCTTTTGGGACGCGTATTTGCGCGGCGATGCCGTGGCGCTGGCGTGGCTCAACGGCCCCGGCCCGCGTTCCGTCATGGAACCGGACGACCTCTGGCAGTTTTCCCCGCATTGATGAATTGCCAGCGGCCGTGCGCAACGGATAGCATTCCTGCCATGCGAGACAAATCACTGCATTTTTTGGAACGGCTGATCAACACGGCAAGTCCTTCGGGCCGCGAAGCGCGCGGGCAGCGGGTTTGGCTCGATTACGTCGAACCGTTCGCCGATGAAACGTTCAGCGACGCCTACGGCAATGTCGTCGCCGTCCTCAACAAGGGCGGCTCGCCCCGTTTGATGCTGGCCGCGCACGCCGACGAAATTTCCATGTCTGTCAATTATATTGACTCCAACGGCTTCATTTATGTGCGAAAAATGGGCGGAGTCGATCCGGCCATCACCAAGGCGCAACGCGTCGTCATTCATGCCCGGGGCGGCTCGGTCAAGGGCGTCGTCGGCAACGTCGCGCCGCACCTCATGAAAGGCGACAATGACCGCAAAGTGCCCAAAATGGAGGATTTGTTCATCGACATCGGCGTCACCAGCCGCAAGGAGGCGGAGCGTTTGATTCGCGTCGGGGATTCGATCACTTTGAATGATCCCTTCGAGCTGTTGCGCAATGATCTGGCCATCGCGCGGGCTTTTGACAACCGTGTTGGAACCTTCGCCGTCGCCGAGACCGTGCGGCAATTGAAGGAAAACAAAGTCAAGCTCCACGCGGAAATTCTGGCCGTGTCAAACATTATGGAGGAAGTCGGCCTGTTCGGCGCCCGCCAGATTGCCTACGCCCTCAAGCCGGACCTCGCCCTGGTTGTCGATGTGACTCACGCCACGGATTATCCGACCGTCAGCCAGCAGCAGCACGGCGACATAAAAATCGGCCGCGGCCCCGCCCTCACCCACGGCGGCTGCAACCATCCTGAAGTGGTCGCACGGCTCGAAAAAGTGGCGGACGCGCAAGACATCAAATTGCAGCACGAAGCCACCTCCAACAGCACCGGCACGGATACCGATGTGATATTCTGGACGCGCGGCGGGATTCCGAGCGCTCTGATCAGCTTGCCCAACCGCTACATGCACTCTCCCGTAGAATTAGTGAGTCTGAAGGACCTCGAACAAATTCCGCGATTGATGGGCGCCTTTGCCAAATCGCTGAAAAAGGGGGACAAGTTCAAGGTGAAGATCTAGTCAGTGTCACTCTTCCTGCTCATCCACCTTGTGAAAATCAAAAAACGTCTGGATGTCATTCCGGCCTGCGAAACCGCGCCGCTGCTTCATCTGCTCTAACTCCTCGCTGCTGTCATCGTGCCAGCCGCGCTTGGTTAGAAATGTGTTGAAGATAAAAATCTCCTCTTCGCTGGGTTTCCGTCCATGGGCGAAGCACCAGGCCAGTATTTCGGCATCGCTGCCTCCGGCCAATACGCGTTCGACCAACGCTGGATACTCAATGTGCAAAAACTGGCACACCCGGCCATCAAAGCCGAAGCCTCGGTTATAGTCCTCTGGCAGCTTGCCCTGGGCGTGCAATCGAATCTTGTCCAGCATCCGCCCAAAAAACACCACGCCCCCAACTTGCTCGGCAGAATGTCTCAGGCCTGATATTTTCATGGCGCTGGCATGCTTTCTAGTTCTTTAAAAAGGCAACGGGGCTCACGGCCCGATCAGCATAAAATGCAACCCCCCGGGGAGAAAGCCCGAAGTAATGACATGAAAAGCCTGGAGTTTTGACAAGGTAGGGCGAGACTCTGTCGAGCCGAACCCCGAGCATTTCGGAGGTGACCAGATCGATCTAGGATTCGACGGAGTCTAACCTTACCAGTTGTCGTTTCGTGCTCTTCATGTCCTTTGTGGTGATTTATGGCACCGCGACCGTCTCCCCGGCGCGCCAGGGGACCTCTTTTTTGTCAATAATCAAGACGCGCGGCAGCAATTCGATGTCATGGCCGAACAGGCGCATGGTCACCGTTCCGGGCAGAAAGGTTGGGTCCTGGAAAATCATCTCGCCGAAGGGCAAATTCGTCACCGCCTCGTCAAATCGTTGCGCGCGGGCCAGGTTGGTGGACGCGATTTTCTGGCCCGGAAAGGCGATGGTTTGGGAAATTTTCAACACCGGCTCGGAAATCGTCAGGGACGGCTGGCCGAAAGCGTCCGTGACAAAAGTGATTTCCCACGGCCCTCTGAACACACGCCGATGTTGAATCCAACTAAAGCTGACGATGTAGAGAACCACCGCAATGGCGAAAGCGAGTGCAAAATGTTTGATGGCTCCGTTCGAACGCATCGCGCCATCTTTTGGCAGGCCAAGCCCCGTGTCAAGGAACCGCCACGATACACGACATTTTTTGGCCGTAACTCCTAATCTTAATCCTAATCTCTCTTCGGAAGATTAGGATTAAGATTAAGATTAGGACGAGGAATTAGCACGCTCCGCCCCGAATCACGGAACCGCTACCACTGCCGGGGCCACGCCGGGCTTCTGCAATGCCTGCCGCAAACCCGTTGTGCTTAACTGTTGCACGGTGCCATCGGAGAAAAGAACGTTTCCTGCCGGGTGCTTCTCATCTCCGTGGATGCCGATGGTCCAGGCGACTGAATCGTTGGTCGTCAACCACAATCGATTGCTTTGCGGGCCGATTTCGTTGACAAGATTCCGGTCGCCGCATAAAAAGAGGTCTGTGTTGGTATTCGTGGCCGCGACCGTTATTCCGGCGAAGTAACTGAGGTTTGAATTGTTGAATTGAGTAAAATTGGTTGCGGCAAAACGCTCCTTGTCCGCCGGACAAAGAACAGTTTTGGGGACTTGACCCATTTCGTTTTGCATGGCTTGAAAGTGCCTGAAGACCTCCGGTCCGGACGCATATTCTTTTGACCCGCCTTCATTGGTGGACACCTCCCACGGATACGCATCCATATGGTCATCCTCCCAGATCCGAAAAGCGGTGCCGATTTCTTTCAGATGGGCGGAACAATTAATCCGGCTGCCTTGCCGCGGACGCGAAAAGGCAGGCGCGAGCATCGAAACAAGAACCGCCAACAGCACCATCACCACCAGCGATTCAAGCAAAGCCATCCCGTGACTGCGCTGGTTCGAGATTTCGGTGTTCATGTCAAATACTAACTATATATAAGCATCAGCAATGCCAACGCAGGTTTCGCTGTCATTAAGGCGTCGTCAATCCCCATGGTGGCTCGTTGTCACGCAAAATGCGTGATTTTTCCCTGACCGCGCTGGAATACTTTGACTTTCAGACCAAAAAGATGGACTCTTAATTTTCATCGCAGATATGACAATCGGGAATCCCAGAATCTTTGATAAATGTTTCTGGCATGTAAAAGGGCAAAGAACTGAATTCACAGCCATCCCACAGTATTTGAGAAAAAGCTGGAATATTTTGTTTAGCCCTGCCACACGGCAGGGATGAAAAATTACAACAAGAACATTCCAGCCGCCGCAAAACTGAACTTGCTGCGGC